>ERZ772902.101-NODE-101-length-106522-cov-6.125213_pt1 | contig 106522 bp, 94 predicted proteins | sample MGYA00511470_ERZ772902 | MGnify/ENA primary metagenome ERZ772902 (study PRJEB29015, sample SAMEA2737717) | human gut metagenome | biome: human gut; feature: human-associated habitat; material: faeces | place: China | collected 2012 ... | reverse complement strand
ATGGGGCAGACTGTAAATCTGCTGGCTCTTGCCTTCGGTGGTTCGAATCCATCACCACCCACAATGCGTAAGCATGAGATACCTCCTCTTTGGAGCGTAATGCGGAAATAGCTCAGTTGATAGAGCACTAGCCTTCCAAGCTGGGGGTCGCGGGTTTGAGCCCCGTTTTCCGCTCTCTTTTTGCTGTAATAGCTCAGTGGTAGAGCACTTCCTTGGTAAGGAAGAGGTCCTGAGTTCAACTCTCAGTTACAGCTCCACTTTGATGCCTAAACGAAGTCTAACTAAATATCAGTGTGACAAGTCAAGGTTGTCAAGAGTATCATCTATTTGATTATTTAATTAATACAATAAAAAAGTAAAGCTATGGCTAAAGAGGTTTATGTGCGTACCAAACCGCATGTTAACATTGGTACAATTGGTCACGTTGACCACGGTAAGACTACTCTGACCGCAGCTATCTCTAAGGTGCTGCATGAGCGTCTGGGTACAGGTGAGGATGTGAAGTCCTTCGATCAGATCGACAACGCTCCTGAGGAGAAAGAGCGTGGTATCACCATTAACACCGCCCACATTGAGTATGAGACTGAAAAGCGTCACTATGCTCACGTGGACTGCCCGGGACACGCCGACTATGTGAAGAACATGGTAACCGGTGCTGCTCAGATGGATGGTGCTATCCTCGTGGTTGCCGCTACCGATGGTCCTATGCCTCAGACACGTGAGCACGTGCTGCTCGCTCGTCAGGTAAACGTACCTCGTCTGGTTGTTTTTCTCAATAAGTGCGACGATCCTGAAGTTGACGAGGAGATGATTGACCTCGTGAAGATGGATGTCCAGGATCTTCTGACTTCTTATGGTTATGAAGAGGATACTCCTATTGTTTGTGGTTCTGCGCTGGGTGCACTGAATGGTGTTGCTAAGTGGGAAGACAAGATCATGGAGTTGATGGACACTGTTGACAACTGGATTCAGGAGCCTGTCCGTGAGGTTGATAAGCCTTTCTTGATGCCTGTTGAGGATGTCTTCTCTATCACTGGTCGTGGTACTGTTGCTACTGGTCGTATCGAGACTGGTAAGTGCAAGGTCGGTGATGAGGTTCAGCTGCTCGGTCTTGGTGAGGACAAGAAGTCTGTCATCACTGGTGTCGAGATGTTCCGTAAGACCTTGGATGAGGGTGAGGCTGGTGACAACGTCGGTCTGCTCCTCCGTGGTATCGACAAGGACGAGGTGAAGCGTGGTATGGTTGTCGTGCACCCGGGTGCTATCACTCCGCATGATCACTTCAAGGCTTCTATCTACGTGCTGAAGAAGGAAGAGGGTGGCCGTCACACTCCGTTCGGCAACCGCTATCGTCCTCAGTTCTACCTCCGCACAATGGACTGCACCGGTGAGATCACTCTCCCTGAAGGTGTAGACATGGTGATGCCTGGTGACAACGTTGAGATCGAGGTTCGCCTGATCTACAAGGTTGCTCTGAATGAGGGTCTCCGTTTCGCTATCCGCGAGGGTGGTCGTACGGTAGGTTCTGGCCAGATCACACAGATTCTGCCTGACGTAGCAGAGGAGGGATAATCACGATTATCTGATTCCAAGATACGTAAGTCTCCGCGTCTGCGGACGCGGAGACTTTCTTACGGGTTTAGCTCAGTTGGTAGAGCACTGGTCTCCAAAACCAGGTGTCGAGAGTTCGAGTCTTTCAACCCGTGCTAAATAGAAGATAATATGTTTAAAAAGATAGTGAATTATTGCAAGGCTTGTTATGACGAGCTTGCACATAAGACCACTTGGCCAACACATAAAGAGTTGACTCACAGTGCAGTGATTGTATTATCTGCTTCCCTTATCATTGCACTGATCGTCTTCGCTATGGACTTGGTGTTCAAGAACCTGATGGGTATTGTATATCCAGGCTAATCATTAAGGCAATGGCAAATACTAAGAATTGGTATGTTTTGCGTGCTTCCAGCGGTAAAGAGGCAAAACTGAAAGAGTACATTGAAGCTGAGCTGCGTCATAACCAGCGTTTGGCTGATCATGTCTATCAGGTGCTGATTCCTATGGAGAAACATGCGAGCATTAAAGATGGTAAGCGTGTGGAGAAAGAGAAGATCGCTCTCCCCGGTTACGTGTTTGTACAGGCTGATATGATTGGTGATGTTCCGGTTGACTTAAGAAACATGCCTAATTGTTTGGGCATTCTCGGCGGTTTGGATCATCCGGCTCCGGTTCCAGAGTCTCAGATTAATCGTATGATTGGACAAGCTGAGGAAACACAGATCGACAACGATGTGGATGTTCCTTATCTGCTTGATGAGACGGTGAAAGTCACCGACGGTCCTTTTGCAGGTTTTGAAGGTGTGATCGAAGAGATCAACACAGAGAAGCGCAAGCTGAAGGTGATGGTCAAGATCTTTGGGCGTAAGACACCCTTGGAGCTTGGTTTTATGCAAGTTGAAAAGGTTGCTGAGTAGTTGTTACGGGCTATGCGCGCCTTATACGTTACATTTATTTTAATTTCAATTAGAAATGGCTAAAGAAGTTGCTGGATTAATCAAGTTACAGATTAAAGGTGGCGCTGCAAACCCCTCCCCTCCAGTAGGACCGGCTTTGGGTTCCAAGGGTATTAACATCATGGGCTTCTGCAAGGAGTTCAATGCACGTACCCAGGATAAGGCTGGTAAGGTTCTGCCTGTCGTCATCACTTACTACACAGATAAGTCGTTCAGCTTCGTCATCAAGACTCCTCCTGCTGCTGTCCAGCTCAAGGAAGCTGCCAAGGTGAAGTCTGGTTCCGGCCAGCCTAACCGTAAAAAAGTGGCTAGCGTGACTTGGGATCAGGTAAAAGCGATCGCTGAGGACAAGATGGCAGACTTGAACTGCTTTACTGTCGAGAGTGCCATGAGACTGATTGCAGGAACTGCACGCAGCATGGGCATCACTGTTAAAGGTGACTTCCCTGGTAAATAATTAAACTTCAATTAAGCAAGTAAAATGAGTAAACTGACAAAAAATCAGAAATCAGTAGCTGAGAAGGTTGAAGCAGGGAAGGCATACACATTGAAAGAGGCTGCAGAGCTCGTAAAGGAGATCACGACAACAAAGTTTGATGCTTCTGTAGATGTGGATGTTCGCTTGGGCGTTGATCCCCGTAAGGCTAACCAGATGGTTCGCGGCGTGGTGTCTCTGCCTAACGGAACTGGTAAGACAGTTCGCGTGCTTGCTCTGTGTACACCAGATCAGGAAGAGGCTGCTAAGGCAGCTGGTGCTGACTATGCTGGTCTCGATGAGTATATTGAGAAGATCAAAGGTGGCTGGACTGATGTCGATGTCATCATCACTATGCCTTCTTGCATGGGTAAGGTTGGTCCTTTGGGCCGTTTCCTCGGTCCCCGTGGTTTGATGCCTAACCCGAAGAGTGGTACTGTGACGATGGATGTCGCTAAGGCTGTCAAAGAAGTTAAGCAAGGTAAGATCGACTTCAAGGTTGATAAGGCTGGTATCATTCATACTTCTATCGGCAAGATCTCTATGTCTTCTGATCAGATCTATGGTAATGCCAAAGAATTCATCAACACTGTTGTACGTTTGAAACCTGCTGCCGCTAAAGGTACATACCTCAAGAGTATCTTTATTTCAAGCACAATGAGTAAGGGTATCAAGATTGATCCTAAATCAGTTGAATCACTCTAAAAGTTTGGTAAAATGAAGAAAGAAGTAAAAGATACTATCATTGTTGACCTTGGCGAGAAGCTGAAGGAATATCCTCATTTCTATCTGGTGGATGTCACCGGTATGAATGCTGAGACAACATCTTCTCTTCGTCGCAAGTGTTTCAAGCAGGAGATCAAGATGGTTGTTGTGAAGAATAAGCTTCTTCACAAGGCTTTCGAGGCTGCTGACATCGACTATTCTGAGCTTTATGGTACTTTGAAGGGTAACACTGCTGTGCTGTTTACACACACCGCTAATGTTCCTGCAAAGTTGCTTAAGGATAAAGACATTGCCAAGGCTGGCGTTCCTTCTTTGAAGGCTGCCTATGCTGAGGAAGGCTTCTATGTTGGTGCAGACAAGCTCGACGAGCTGGCTTCCATCAAGAGCAAGAACGAGGTTATTGCTGACATCGTTGCTCTGTTGCAGAGCCCCGCAAAGAACGTGGTTTCTGCTCTTCAGTCAGGCGCAAGCACTATCCATGGTGTGCTGAAGACTTTAGGCGAGCGTCCTGAGTAATCAATTAAGTCACTACATTTTTTAAGAATAAAATTTAAATAAATACTAAAATGGCAGACGTTAAAGCTATTGCAGAAGAATTAGTAAATCTTACTGTTAAAGAGGTAAATGAATTGGCAACAGTCCTGAAGGACGAGTATGGTATCGAGCCCGCTGCTGCAGCTGTTGCAGTTGCTGGTCCTGCTGCTGGCGCAGCTCCTGCAGCTGAGGAGAAGAGCTCTTTTGATGTTGTGCTGACTGATGTCGGCGCTACTAAGCTCCAGGTAGTTAAGGCCGTTAAAGAGGCTTGTGGCCTCGGTCTGAAGGACGCTAAGACTCTCGTTGAGTCTGTTCCTGCTACTCTGAAGGAGGGCCTGTCTAAGGACGAGGCTGAGAACCTGAAGAAGGCTATCGAGGAAGCTGGCGCTAAGGTTGAGCTGAAGTAATTTTGTCTCTTTTAGCCGTTAGGTCGCTTCAATAAGCGGCATGATGACAGTTACATACTTAAGGGTTAGGATTTGCCCAGTCGGTGAGTCCTAACCTTTTTGTGTCTTTATCCCCGTTGGTCATTGCTTTCGATTATTGCTTTCGATCATCTTTTTTTCTCTTCTTTCGGCTTCGGCTAAGACTGGTATTAGACTACAATTGATTTCTTATGTCAAACGTTATTGATAACAGAGTAAATTTTGCCAGCGTCCAGAATCCTTATCCTTTTCCGGATTTCCTCGACGTGCAACTGAAATCCTTCCGTGATTTCCTCCAACTTGACACTCCACCAGAGGAGCGCAAGAACGATGGCCTGTATAAGGTGTTCGCAGAGAACTTCCCTATCACCGATACTCGCAACAATTTCGTGCTTGAGTTCCTCGATTATTATATCGATCCGCCCCGCTATACCATTGATGAATGTTTGGAGCGCGGTCTGACCTATAGTGTGCCTTTGAAGGCTAAGATGAAACTGTATTGTACCGATCCCGACCATGAGGACTTCGGTACGTTCATCCAGGATGTCTTCTTGGGTACCATTCCTTATATGACAGACAATGGTACCTTTGTGATCAATGGTGCAGAGCGTGTCGTCGTGGCACAGCTTCACCGTTCACCGGGCGTATTCTTCGGTCAGGGCGTGCATGCTAACGGTACCGTGCTCTATAGCGCACGTGTCATTCCTTTCAAGGGCTCTTGGATAGAGTTCGCTACTGACATCAACAATGTCATGTACGCCTATATCGACCGTAAGAAGAAGTTGCCGGTTACAACCCTCCTGCGTGCCATTGGTTACGAAAGCGATAAAGACATTCTTCAGATCTTCGACCTTGCTGAGGAGGTGAAGGTTTCTCCGAAAAACAAGTCTGTGCTGATCGGACGTAAGCTTGCTGCCCGTGTACTGAGAACATGGACAGAGGACTTCGTAGATGAGGATACCGGTGAGGTCGTTACCGCTGAGCGCAACGAGATGGTGCTTGAGCGTGAGACTGAGATCACAGAAGATAATTTCGATACGATCGTAGACAGTGGCGTCTCTACTGTTCTTGTACATAAGAACAATGAGGCTGCTTCAAAGTACGATATCATCTTCAAGACTTTGGAGAAAGACCAGAGCAACTCTGAGATTGAGGCTGTCCGCTACATCTACAAGCAGCTCCGTAATGCTGACCCTGCTGATGATGCAAGTGCACGTGAAGTCTTCCAGAACCTGTTCTTCTCTGACAAGCGTTACGACCTGGGTGATGTCGGCCGCTATCGTATCAATAAGAAGCTGAATCTTGATATTGATCCTGATGTGCGTGTGCTCACCAAGGAAGACATCATCGAGATTATCAAATATCTGATCAAACTGGTCAACTCCAATGCTACAGTTGACGATATTGACCACTTGAGCAACCGTCGTGTCCGCACGGTAGGTGAGCAGCTGGCCAACCAGTTCTCTGTCGGCCTGGCCCGTATGAGCCGTACCATCCGTGAGCGCATGAACGTACGTGACAACGAGGTGTTTACGCCGACTGACTTGATCAATGCCAAGACTATTTCCAGTGTCATCAACTCGTTCTTCGGTACCAACCCGTTGAGCCAGTTCATGGATCAAACCAACCCGTTGGCCGAGGTCACTCATAAGCGCCGTCTCTCTGCTTTAGGTCCTGGCGGTCTGTCTCGTGAACGTGCAGGTTTTGAGGTTCGTGACGTACACTATACTCACTATGGTCGTCTTTGCCCTATTGAGTCACCTGAGGGTCCTAACATCGGTCTGATCTCCTCTCTTTGCGTCTATGCTACAATCAATGAGCTCGGTTTCATCGAAACTCCTTATCGTGTAGTGAAAAGCGGCAAGGTAGACTTGGAGAACAAGGATGTAGAGTATCTTACTGCTGAGGAAGAGGACGGACAGCTCATCGCCCAGGGTAATGCTCCTTTGAATGAGGATGGCTCTTTCAAGCGTGACTTCGTTCACTGTCGTCTTGCTGCCGACTTCCCTGTTGTGGAGCCGGGTGAGGTAAGCCTGATGGATGTGTCACCGCAGCAGATCGCTTCCGTGAGTGCTTGCTTGATTCCGTTCTTGGAGCATGATGACGGTCACCGTGCTCTGATGGGATGTAATATGATGCGTCAGGCAGTGCCCTTACTCCACAATGATGCGCCTATCGTAGGTACCGGTTTGGAGAAGCAGGTCTGCGAGGACAGCCGTACGATGATCACAGCCGAAGGGGAAGGTGTCGTTGAATATGTTGACGCTACTACCATTCGTATTCTCTATGACCGTACGGAAGACGAGGAGTTTGTCAGCTTTGAGCCGGCACTCAAGGAATATCGCATTCCTAAGTTCCGTCGTACCAACCAGAATATGACCATCGACCTGCGTCCTATCTGCAACAAAGGTCAGCGTGTGAAGAAGGGCGACATCCTGACAGAGGGCTATGCCACAGAAAATGGCGAGCTGGCTCTGGGTCGTAACCTTTTGGTAGCCTATATGCCTTGGAAGGGTTACAACTACGAGGATGCTGTCGTCATCTCTGAGCGTATGGTTCGCGATGACGTGCTGACATCCGTCCATGTCGATGAGTATTCTCTCGACGTGCGTGAGACCAAGCGCGGCATGGAGGTGTTCACCAGCGATATTCCAAACGTCAGTGAGGAAGCTACCAAGGACCTCGACGACAATGGTATCATCCGTGTCGGTGCACGCGTAGAGCCGGGTGACATCATGATCGGTAAGATCTCGCCAAAGGGTGAGAGCGATCCTTCACCTGAGGAGAAGTTGCTCCGTGCTATCTTCGGTGACAAGGCCGGTGACGTGAAAGATTCTTCACTCAAGGCGAATCCTTCTTTGAGCGGGGTCGTGATCGACAAGAAACTCTTCCAACGCGCAGAGAAGACTCGCGAGTCGAAGAAACAAGATAAGGTCAAGCTTCAGAAAATCGATGAGGAGTATGAGGCAAAGAGCGATGAGCTGAAGAACATGCTCGTTGACAAGCTGATGACCCTCACTGACGGCAAGGTCTGCCAAAGTGTGAAAGACTATACTGAGGCAGAGGTGCTCACCAAGGGCAGCAAGTTCACGGTGCCTGCACTGAAGAATCTCGAATATGATGGTATTCAGAGCAATGGCTGGACCGATGATGAGCATATCAACACACTCATCCAGAAGCTGATCATGAACTTCATCCGTAAGGACAAGCAGCTCGCCGCTGAGCAGAACCGCCGCAAGTTTGCCATCACGATTGGTGATGAGCTGCCCTCCGGCATCTTGAAGATGGCTAAGGTCTATATCGCAAAGAAGCGTAAGATCCAGGTCGGTGATAAGCTTGCCGGTCGTCATGGTAACAAGGGTATCGTCTCTAAGATCGTACGTCAGGAGGATATGCCGTTCTTGGCTGACGGTCGTCCTGTCGACTTGGTGCTGAACCCGATGGGTGTGCCTTCGCGTATGAACTTGGGACAGATCTTCGAGGCTATCCTCGGTGCTGCCGGTAAGAGACTCGGCGTGAAGTTTGCAACTCCAATCTTCGACGGAGCAAAGCTTGACGACCTGCGTGAGTGGACCGAAAAAGCTGGTTTGCCTAACCTCTGCTCTACGACAGTTTACGATGGTGAGACCGGTGAGCCCTTCGACCAGAAGGCTACCGTGGGTATCACTTACTTCTTGAAGCTTGGTCACATGGTTGAGGATAAGATGCACGCCCGTTCTATCGGTCCGTACTCTCTCATCACTCAGCAGCCACTTGGTGGTAAGGCACAGTTCGGTGGACAGCGTTTCGGAGAGATGGAGGTCTGGGCTCTTGAGGGCTTCGGTGCCAGCCATGTCCTGCAAGAGATGCTGACCATCAAGAGTGATGATGTCACCGGTCGTTCCAAGGCTTACGAGGCTATTGTCAAGGGCGACCCAATGCCGACACCGGGGATCCCCGAGTCGCTCAATGTGTTGCTGCATGAGCTTCGCGGTCTGGGACTGAACATTAAGTTGGATTAAGTTTGGAATATTGAAAAGTTAGAAGTATGGCTTTCAGAAAAGATACAAAGGTAAAGAATAATTTTACCAAGATTACCATTAGCCTGGCCTCTCCTGAGACAATCAAGGAGAACTCCTATGGTGAGGTGACCAAGCCCGAGACCATCAACTACCGTACCTACAAGCCTGAGCGCGATGGCTTGTTCTGCGAGAGAATCTTCGGTCCGACAAAAGACTATGAGTGCGCCTGTGGTAAGTATAAGCGCATCCGCTATAAAGGCATCGTCTGTGACCGTTGTGGGGTTGAAGTCACTGAGAAGAAGGTACGTCGTGAGCGTGCCGGACATATTGAGCTCGTCGTTCCTGTAGCTCATATTTGGTACTTCCGCTCTCTGCCAAACAAGATCGGCTACCTGCTCGGACTGCCTACCAAGAAGCTCGACCAGGTGATCTACTACGAGAAGTATATCGTCATTCAGCCCGGTATCCTCGAAGGACAGAAGGATGCTGAGGGCGTGGATGATCTCAATGGTTCTCATAAGCTCGACTTGCTGTCAGAGGAAGAGTATCTCGACATCATCGACAACAAGATCCCTGAGAACAACGATATGCTCGATGATTCAGATCCTTCGAAGTTCATTGCCAAGATGGGTGCCGAGGCAATCCTTGACCTGCTCAAGGATATCGATCTCGACAGTCTTAGCTATGAACTGCGTGACCGTGCCAACAGCGACTCCAGCCAGATGCGCAAGACTGAGGCTCTGAAGCGTCTGCAGGTCGTAGAGTCTTTCCGTAGCTCCAAGGATGTCAACAAACCTGAGTGGATGATCATGAAGATCATTCCGGTCATCCCGCCAGAGTTGCGTCCGTTGGTACCATTGGATGGTGGCCGTTTTGCCACTTCCGACCTCAACGACCTCTACCGTCGTGTCATCATTCGTAACAACCGCCTGAAACGACTCATCGAGATCAAGGCTCCTGAGGTGATTCTCCGCAACGAGAAACGTATGCTTCAGGAGGCTGTTGACTCTCTCTTCGATAACAGTCGTAAGGCCAGTGCCGTTAAGAGCGAGAGCAACCGTCCGTTGAAGTCTCTCTCGGATTCTCTGAAAGGTAAGCAGGGGCGCTTCCGTCAGAACCTGCTCGGTAAGCGTGTCGACTACTCTGCCCGTTCTGTGATCGTCGTCGGTCCTGAGTTGAAGATGGGTGAATGCGGTCTGCCTAAGTTGATGGCTGCCGAGCTCTACAAGCCGTTTATCATCCGCAAGCTGATTGAGCGCGGCATCGTGAAGACGGTCAAGAGCGCTAAGAAGATCGTTGACCGCCGCGAGCCGGTGATCTGGGATATTCTTGAGAACGTGATGAAGGGTCACCCTGTGCTCCTCAACCGTGCTCCTACACTTCACCGTCTGTCTGTGATGGCGTTTCAGCCAAAGATGATCGAGGGAAAGGCTATCCAGCTCCACCCGTTGGCTTGTACACCGTTCAATGCCGACTTCGATGGTGACCAGATGGCTGTTCACTTGCCACTGAGCAACGAGGCCGTGCTGGAAGCTCAGGTTCTGATGCTCCAGAGTCACAACATCCTCAACCCGGCCAATGGCGCTCCTGTCACCGTGCCGTCGCAGGATATGGTGCTCGGTCTTTACTATATCACCAAGATTCGTCCGGGTGCTAAGGGTGAGGGCCAAACCTTCTATGGTCCTGAAGAGGCTATCATCGCACTCAATGAAAAGTGTGTTGATGAGCACGCTCAGGTGAAATGTGTGGTTGATGACATTGACGAGAAGGGTAATCCCATCCGCCATATCGTGGAGACCACTGTGGGACGAGTCATCGTCAACGAGATCATCCCGAAGGAGATAGGCTTCTTTAATGGTGTCATCTCCAAGAAGACATTGCGTAAGCTCATCGCCGACGTGATCAAGCACGTAGGTATGGACCGTGCCTGCTCGTTCCTCGACGGAGTGAAGAACCTCGGTTACCGCATGTCTTACCTTGCCGGTCTGTCCTTCAACCTCGACGACATCATCGTGCCGAAGGAGAAAGCAGAGATCGTCAAGCGCGGTCAGGACGAGGTCGATGAGGTCAAGGCCAACTTCGATATGGGTCTTATCACCGATAAGGAGCGCTACAATGAGGTCATCAATGCCTGGACACACGTCAACAACGACCTGAAGAAGGCTGTGATGAAGCACATGACCGAGGCCGACCAAGGCTTCAACGCTGTGTTCATGATGCTTGACTCCGGTGCCCGTGGTTCTGCTGACCAGATTGCCCAGCTCGCTGGTATGCGTGGTCTGATGGCCAAGCCGCAGAAGGCTGGTGCTGAGGGTAATTCCATCATTGAGAACCCTATTCTGAACAACCTGAAGGAGGGTATGTCCGTGCAGGAGTACTTTATTGCCTCTCACGGTGCCCGTAAGGGTCTTGCCGACACGGCTATGAAGACGGCCGATGCGGGATATCTGACCCGTCGACTCGTCGACGTGTCGCACGATGTCATCATCACTGAGGATGACTGCGGTACACTGCGTGGTTTGGAGTGTCGCGCCCTGAAAGAGGGCGACGAAGTTGTCTCCACACTCGCCGAGCGCATCTTGGGTCGTGTCTCCGTGCATGATGTCATCAATCCACATACCAGCGAGATCCTTGTCAAGGCTGGTGAGGAGATCACTGAGGCCAAGGCACAGGCTGTAGAGGATGCCGGCATCGAGATGGTAGAGATCCGTTCCGTGCTGACCTGCGAGAGCAAGAAGGGTGTTTGCCGTAAGTGTTATGGCCGCAACCTGGCTACTTCCAAGATGGTTCAACTTGGTGAGGCTGTCGGCGTTATCGCCGCACAGGCTATCGGTGAGCCGGGTACACAGCTGACGCTCCGTACCTTCCACTCCGGTGGTATTGCCGAGAACGCTGCTGCCAACGCTTCCATCACCTCTAAATATGATGCTAAGCTGAAGTTCGAGGGCTTGCGTACCGTACCATTCGTTGACAAGAGCGATGAAAGCAATCCTGTCGAGTGTCAGATGGTAGTGAGCCGTTTGGCCGAGGTGCAGTTCGTTGATCCCAATACCGATATCAACATGGCTACGCTGACCGTCCCTTACGGTAGCTCACTGTTCTTCTCAGACGGCGACGTGGTGAAGAAGGGCGACGTGGTCTGCAAGTGGGATCCGTTCAACGCTGTTATTGTCAGTGAATATGCTGGTAAGCTGCAGTTCGACAATGTCATTGAGGGTGCTACTTTCAAGACTGAGACTGATGAGACCTCCGGTATGACGGAGCGTATCATCACTGAGTCCAAGGACCACAATGTCATCCCGACGGTTCACGTCGTTGACGAGAACGGTCAGGTACTTGGTACCTACAACTTCCCGGTGGGCGGTCATATCGCCAACATCGAGGACGGCCAGGTCATTGAGACCGGTACCACGTTAGTACGTATCCCTCGTGCCGTGTTCAACGCCGGTGGTATCACCGGTGGTCTGCCTCGTGTCACCGAGCTCTTTGAGGCTCGTAACCCGACGAATCCCGCCGTGGTCTCTGAGATCGACGGTGAGGTGACCATGGGCAAGCTCAAACGTGGTAATCAGGAGATCATCATCACTTCTAAGACAGGTGACCAGCGTAAGTACCTCGTACCACTGTCACGTCAGATCCTGGTGCAGGAGCATGATGCTGTGCGTGCCGGTACGGCACTCTCCGACGGTGAGATCACTCCGGGCGACATCCTTGCCATCAAGGGGCCTACCGCTGTACAGGAGTACATCGTCAATGAGGTGCAGAATGTCTACCGCCTCCAGGGTGTGAAGATCAACGACAAGCACTTCGAGATCATTGTCCGTCAGATGATGCGTAAGGTACGCATTGATGACCCGGGCGATACTACGTTCCTTGAGCAGGATCTTGTCGATAAACTCGACTTTGCAGACGAGAACGACCGCATCTGGGGTAAGAAGGTGGTCATCGACGAGGGCGACTCAGAGAACCTCCACAAGGGTCAGATCGTTACCGTGCGCAAGCTGCGTGACGAGAATTCCAGCTTGAAGCGTCGTGACCTGAAGACCGTCACCGTCCGTGATGCCGTGCCTGCTACCTCTACTCAGGTGCTGCAGGGTATCACCCGTGCTGCCTTGGGTACGAAGAGCTTCATGAGTGCTGCTTCCTTCCAGGAAACTACGAAGGTTCTCAACGAGGCTGCCATCCGTGGAAAGGTTGATAATCTCGAGGGTATGAAGGAGAATGTGATCTGCGGTCACCTGATTCCTGCCGGTACCGGTATGCGTCAGTGGGATAAGATCATCGTAGGTTCCAAGGAAGAGTATGAGCGCATGGAGGCCAATCGCAAGAATGTGCTCGACTATGCCGACAAAGTGACTCCAGAAAATTAATCATCACACAGTCTATCAATCATAAAGGCCGTGAACCCGTTTGGGGTTCACGGCCTTTTTTGGCTTCTTACTATTTTGCTGCTATTGTGTCAAAGACAGCAGACGGTGACCATTAGTAGACGTATACCTTGCAGTCTTTGATACTACCCGGTGCACCTTGTTCGGCACGCGGCAGATATTCCAGCGCGGAGACAGTCTGTGCGGAACCGAGGTCGATGACGAGCAGATGAGGGAGGTCTGTGTCCGGAACGGTCTGCCAATAGGTAGACTCTTGCAGGTCAAAAGCCTTGTCACCAGTATGGTTGCCGTTGGTGGCATCTTCCGAGTCGGCGTATTTTGTTGTCCACGGCTCACGGCTGATGCGATGACCTTGAGCATCCTGAAGATAGAGTTCGGCGATGGCGGAGAGGTCCTTGTCGCTCTGGTTACTATTGATGAGGATGGCGAGGTAGCGTCCTTGCTGCGGCTTGTCGAAGCGGACCGTTTGCCAGCCATTGCCCGACTGTAGCGTGCCGCTGAAAGCCGGCGTGCGGCTGTTCAGGTCAGGCTTGTCACCGATGTTGTTGTGCAGGTTGGTCTTTTCCAGTTGCAGCTTGTCAAGTTCCGGATGATCCTGTCCCCAGAGAATGGGGTTTGCGGTGCCTACCACGTCGAGCACCATGATGTCGTTCTTGCCTTTCCGTAACCAGCAACTCGGGCAGTAGAGCGTCTGCTGTGGACCGATGCGCCAGAAGCGACCCAAGGCGTGGCCATTGACAAAGACCTGCCCCTTACCGAAGTTCTCCATGTTAATAAAGGTATCGCCGACCTTGCTGAGGCTAAATGAGCCGAGGAAGACGCTTGGCTCCTTGTCGCCGTTGCGTACATTGAGATGGGAACGCAGTTCTACATACGGCTTCTTGGACTGTGTGGCCAGCGTGTCCACGTCGTCGGGAATGAGCCCTATCTGCCAGTCCTTGAGGTTGTAGGTGACGTCGTGCTGTCCGTCGGTCGTGGTGATGGTCACTTCGCCTGTGATGCCCTTATAGTCCTTAATGGCACGTCCGAAGTTGATGCGGCCCATAGCCTCGACGAGGATGTCGAGCTTGGTGCCTTTCTTCACCGGTGGCAGCATGATGCTCTTCTCGTTTTTCACACGGTCGATCTTCCCTACAAACTCCCCGTTGATGAACACCTGTGCGTAGTCATGGGCATAGCTGATGGTCAGTCGGCTGGCTTGTCTGATCTCGGGCAGGGTGGTGGAGTAGAAGGCTGAGCCCCATCCCATGTTCATCTCTTCAAAGGTCTTTGTGTCGTGGCTCTTCACCGAGCGTGTGATGAACTGACAGAGAGGGATGCGGGCGGAGAGCTTCACCTTGGGAAAGCTAACCAGCGGAGCTGCAGGTTGGGGAACAGCGGGCAAAGCTTTGCCACCATTGTATTTCTCCATGGTGTGGCGCAACTCAAAGAACTTTGGCGTAGTGCGGCCATATTCATTGATCGGCGCGTCGTAGTCGTAGGAGGTCACATCGGGTGCAAAGCCCGGGCTGTTGGCTCCTGCCCAGTGTCCGAAGCTTGTTCCTCCGTGCGTCATATAGAGCGAGAAGGAGATGCCTTTGGAGAGCATCTCGTCGATACCGGCCACCATGTCCTTTGCCGGACGTGTCTCGTGTCGGGCTCCCCACTTGTCAAACCATCCGCTCCAGAATTCCGAGCACATCTTCGGGGCATTGGGACGCAGTTCGCCGAGGCGCTTGAACTGCTGGTCGATGTTGGCACCGGTACCAAAGTTCATCGTCCACACCAAGTCATCGAGTCCATTTTTGGTGAAGTTACTCGACCAGTCGCATTGGAAGAGTACGGGACCAACACTCTTGCCCTGTTTGTCCTTGGAGTACCAATTGGCCTTAAGCAGATCGCGGATGGCACGGATGTAAGGCTTGTCCTCGCCATAGCTGCCGTATTCGTTCTCCACCTGCACCATGATGATCGGACCTCCTCGTTGGATGGTCAGCGGGGCGAGCTGCTCAGCAACCTTCTCTTCGAAGACTTTCACCCGCTGCATGAAGAACGGATCCTGCTCACGCAGTCGGATATCCTTCTTCTTCAGCAACCACCAGGGCAGTCCGCCCATCTCCCATTCAGCGCAGACGTATGGTCCTGGGCGTACGATGACATACATACCGTTTTTCTGTGCCAATCGGCAGAAGGCGGCTGCGTCGTTGTTGCCCGTGAAGTTGAAATGATCCTGCTGTGGCTCATGGATGTTCCAGAACACATAGAGGCAGAGTGTGTTCATGCCGAGAGCCTTGCACATCTTGATGCGCTGTTCCCAGTAGGGACGCGGAATGCGTGGATAGTGCACCTCGGCAGCTTTGACGACAAACGGCTTGCCGTTGAGGAGAAAGGTGCCTTTTCCCACCGTGAAATCACCACTGCTGTTCGCTGCCTGTCCGGAGACGGGGCTCAGCAGCAAGGCCAATACGAACATGAAAAAAAGAATCTTTTGTTGTAATCTCATAGAAGAATTATTATTAGGATTGTCTTCCACAAAATTACAAAAAAGATTCTTTCCTGTTGTTCACTTATCTTTCAATCAATCGTGCATCAGAGAGAAATGTCAAAAAATACCTGCTGATTCACGATTTGTTCCCTTTACATCTTAGCTATTTATTTATTCTGACCAGTCGCAGTCCGTACCAGCCGGGATTTGGCGTGGTGCCGTCGGCAGACAGTCTGACGAGGAACTTGGCGATAGCCTTTCCATGCTTGTCGCGGAGAAGGGTGGCGGGCAGAGGATATTCGACATCGAAAAAACCATTGTTCTCACCTTCAGTCTTCTCCGGAATGATGATGTTGGCGATATTTACGCCGTTGACAGTCAGCGTAGCCTGACGTCCCTTGTCGGCGGTGGTGAAGCGGCAGAGGATGGCAAGACTGTCTGTTTCTGCGGAAGCGTTGAAGAGCGTGTACTGTACATGTCCGCCACGTTGTGCGTCGCGATAGGTCTCGTCACGGAATGATCCCGCGTGAGAATCGGTGGAGTAGTTGTATTCGTGTCCAGCCTCGTTTTGCTGTTCGCCCGGAGAGACGAAGTCGATGGTGCGCTTGGCGAGTGCTTCGGCCTTTCGCTCGGTCTCAGCCATGTCGCTATGAGTGTAGCCTTCGGGCGTCTGCTGGTACCAGTAGCACACATATCGTGCATGATGAATCGTTGCAAACGGTTGTAGCATGAGGCGTGTCCAGTGGTAGCCAGCTACGCCCGGACGGCTCACATCCAATGGAAAGCGAAGGGTGGACGGATCACCCTTACCGACACGGGAGAGTACCTCGCTGCGGTCGCCGATGAGCAGCGGCGCCGTGGTGAGTGGCAGGCTCTTGCCTACGGCACCGGGTGCATGGTCCATACGTCCTTCCCCGGCATATTCGTTTTCCAACGGCTCGTAGCTCAATTCTGTTGCGTCTGCGTCAGCCTTGTCGCAGGCGGTAGTCTTAGCGGCAAGCAAGACAGGGCCATACTCAAAGGCGACATAATCCGGGAGATTGGGGCAGGGCACCACACGCATAGCCATGGGGAGATCTACTTGAACCTTGTCACCGACTTTCCACTGGCGACGAAGCTTGATGTAGGAAGCCTGTCCCACAGTCGTCTTGACCGTTTGTGGCTCGCCATTGACGGTGATGCGATAGTCGTCTGTGGTCCACCAAGGATGGCGGATGGCCAATGAGAAATTGCCGTCGCGGTTGATCGTCAGCGTGGTCTGCTGGCTATAGGGATAGGAAGTGGTCTGTGTCAAGTCGAAGCGACGGTCCGCGAGATGACTTGGCGTGAAGAGATTGACATAGAGCACAGAGTCAGCTTCATGGGTGTAGACAAACTGTCCGTACTTGCTGTGGTTCTCCATGCCCGTGCCGACGCAGCACCACATGCCCTTGTTCACCTGGGAATAGATGCGGTAGCCTTGTGGGCGCAGCGTGGTGAAATAGACATATCCGCCCGTCTTCGGGTCTTGTGTGGAAAGGATATGGTTGAGCGTGGTATACTCGTAGAAGTCGGCGTAGCGGGCGTCGTGCGTGCGGTCGGCGAGCATCTCCGAGAGTTTGAGCATGTTGTTGGAGTTGCAGCTTTCGGGTCCGTCGGCTCTGTCGATATAGCGGTTGCTGTTGGCTTTGGAGAGGAAGTGCTCTTCGACGCTGTTGCCTCCGATGCATGTCGTGCGGTAATTGGCCACGTCGGCCCAGAAGTTTGCGGCTGCCGTGGCATAGCGCTTGTCGGCAAGGCTCTCTTCGGCGATACGTTCGAAGCCGATGTATTTTGGTACCTGCGTGTTGGCGTGCCGGTTGTCGAGAAACGTGGTGTTGAGCGTCTGCATACCGTCAACCATCGTTTGGTGGGAGAACGCTTTGGCTGCTTCGAGGTATTTCTTGTTGCCGAAGATCGTGTAGGCATCGGCGAGGACTTCATTCATACCTCCCTGCTCCGTGTTGAGGATGCTCTGCATCTGTTCGGTGCTGAGCCGGCTGATAAGTGCTACGGCCCAGTCGGCCATCTTGCGGTACATCTCCTTGGCCGTCTTGTTGCCGGTGTAGAGATAGGCATCGCGCAGTCCGGCCATCACCTTATGCTCGCAGTAGAAGGGCACCCATCCGCGAACGGGATCAAAAGCCTTGGCGTTGCTCTGATAGAGTTCCCGCCACACCTCGTTGATGGGCTGCCCGCCGAGAAAGCCTTTCATGCCCGTCTTGTCGTGCTGGTACACGTCCTGGCAGTCTTTCAGAACACCGAGCATGTAATCGAGCCGCGACTTCAGCAAGGCACGGCTCGAATTGTCTTTGCAGGCGGCGTAGGCCATGGCGAGGGCAGAGAGATAGTGGCCGCCCACGTGTCCGGAGAGGTCAAAGCCGTCGCCGCCCCAGTTCTTGAAGTTGGGATGAAGCACCAGCCAATTGGTGTAGCGTCCGGTGGTGAGCCCGGCCTGACGGATGAATGGCGTGAGCAGACGGTCTGCATCGTAGTCGAGGAGCACCTGAATGTTGAGGTCCATGGCGCGCTTCATGGGACTGTCGAGCAGCGTGACCTCGCTGAGGTTGAAATGATGGGGGTAGAGTTGCTCCTGCGCCAAACCTTTTGCAGGCGTGGCCATCAGCATGGAGGCGGTGAGAGCGAACAGCAAAGAGTGTTTCATGATTTGTCTTTAGTATTTTGTTATTTGGTTAAGTGCAAAGATAAGTGTTTGTTTTCATATTTGCAAGTTTCTGTCGTTTTTTATGTTTCAGCAACAGTAATGATCTTAAGTTTGAATCCAGAAAGGAGGAAATGACGGCAATTTTATGTGTTGGTTCCTAATTTTATCTTATTAAAAACTTTACAAAATTATGTCACGATTATTGGATGAAATAGAGTGAAGCCAGAGGCTAAAATAAGCGAAAATCATGCTGAGAGTCTCAAAATACGGCTCTGTCTGTGAGAAAATCGTGCATTAATAGGGTCAAAACGGTTGAATGACGCATACAAAACGGTGAGTTGATGAGGTCATCTCGGTTGTTTGATCGAAAATTCTCTAGAGAATTTTTCGTCAAAGTACCTTTCTGACATGGAGGCAAAAATCGTAAAAATCGTATGTTGTTGATTTGTAGGAATTTATAAAATACTCTGAAAATCGCGAAAATCAGACGAAAGACCAGTTTGCTGGCGAGAATCGTCTTCTCGTGGCCGGTTTTTTGTCAGAATATCAAACAATAAGCATCAAACGTAGAGGATGGCTCCCTATGGGGCTGCAGAAGAAGTACCAGGCAACTGTCAAATACAACGTCCCCGTGAAGTATGAATCAATAACAGCTTGAATTTAGTATCAAACATAAAGCCCTCCCAAGATATATGCTGCAGCTAATTCCTGTGTTTGGTTCTATTTCTTAGAGGGTGTTTTTTGTTTTTTTAATCAAAGAAATATCAGCTTATATAAGTAAGTTCAGAAAGAAAAGCCTATCTTTGCACCAACGTTCAGCCTAAAGGAGATCTCTACAAGAGACGTAGACCTTCATATTACTATGTTTATGAGAAAAGCCACTCTCATCTTAATGACTCTATTTACAATGACAAGTTGCCATTATCAACTGACCATTGACCAGCAGGTGGATGCACTTTACGAGAAGATGTCTCAGAAGGAGCGTATCGCACAACTGCGCAGTACCTATATGGATGACCTCTTCGATGCGGAAGGACATCTCGACACCAATAGGTGCCGCAGACTTATTCCCGATGGAATCGGCCATTTCTCACAGTATGCCAGTCAGGCTCCGATGGATCCCAATGTGCTGCGCGACCGTGTCGCCGCCGTCCAGGACTGGTTGATTCGCAACACCCCCAACGGCATACCTGCCCTCTTTCATGAGGAAGTGCTCTCGGGAATCAATACGAGTGGTGCCACCATCTACCCTCAACAGATCGGACAAGCCTGCTCGTTCAATCCCATACTGGCAGAAAAGAAAACCCTGCAGACCGGTATTGCTTTGCGCAAGATGGGCGGTGTGCTTTCGCTCTCACCCATGGTCGACGTCTGCCGCACGCCGAGCTTCAACCGCTTGGAGGAGTCCTATGGCGAGGACGGCTATCTCTCGGCCGTGATGGGTACGGCCTTTGTGCGTGGACTGCAGCATGGGGGATTGGACAAAGGCGTCGGCGCCTGCTCGAAACACTACCTTGGTTACGGCGGTGGAGGCGATACCGACGAGAAAGAACTGATGGAAGAGATACTCCTGCCTCACGAGACGATGATACGTCTGGCGGGCAGCAAAGCCCTCATGCCCGGCTATCATGCTGTGCACGGTACAAACTGTGTGGCCAATCACGAGATACTCACCGACATCCTGCGGGGCTATCTCGGCTTCGACGGCATGGTGGTGAGTGACTATACGGCTATCGATCAGATACCCGGACTCGAAACCCCAACAGAGAAAGCGGCAGCGGCCATCAATGGCGGTAACGATGTCGATTTCCCCTATGGCGCCAACTATCAGCATCTGCAGGAAGGACTTGACCGGGGACTCGTCAAGCCGGAGGCTTTTGAGCGTGCTGTGAAAGACGTACTGAGATATAAGGTGCGGGCCGGACTGTTCTCTCGTACACCTTATTTATATAGTAACGAAAAAATCGTGCTCGACAGTCCCGAAGAGCGGCAGACGGCATACGACATTGCCACGCAGTCGGTGGTGTTGCTGAAAAACAGTGGTGTGCTTCCGCTGAGCGGCAAGCAGCGCGTCTTTGTGACCGGACCCAACGCCAACAGCATGTGGGCGATGTGCGGTGACTACTCTTTCCCGTCGATGACCTATTTCTGGAAAATGAATGACAAGGATCTTGACCATCCCCATGTGATAGGTCTGTGGGAAGGAATGCGGGACCGGAGCCCCGCTGACATCGAACTGTCGTATTCGCGCGGTTGTGACTGGACGGAGGAGATTGAAACCAAGCTCAGCCACGGCGGCGACGAACGGGCATGGGACTATAAGATGCTGCATCGTAAGGTAGATGCCGGTGAGAAAGCCGACAGTGCCGAGGCCTTGCGCATGGCGCGTTCTGCCGACGTCATCATTGCAGCTATGGGCGAGAACGTGATGCTCTGCGGTGAGAACCGTGACCGCCAAGGTCTGAGCCTGCCGGGGAAGCAGGAACAGTATGTAGAGCAGTTGCTGGCCACGGGTAAGCCAGTAATACTCGTACTCTTCGGAGGTCGTGCGCAGATCATCGCACGATTGGCTGACCGTTGTGCCGCCATTTTGCAGGCTTGGTATCCCGGTGAGGAGGGTGGACACGCTGTGGCTGACATCCTCTACGGCAAAGTATCGCCGTCGGGTAAGCTCTCGGTCAGCTATCCCAAGGAGGAGCTCAACGTGCCGATCTGCTACAACAGCTCCACAGCTCAGGACAGTAGGGCGGAGTGGCCCTTTGGCTATGGACAGAGCTATACCAGTTTTGCTTACAGCGATCTGGAAATGCCAGATGATGTAAAGACCGACGAAGACAGCTTCACGCTACGTTTTCGTGTGACCAATACGGGTAAGCGTGACGGAGATGAGATTGCCCAACTCTATCTCTCTCCTGCAGGCGGCAATCTGCCTGTTCGCCCGATACAGTTGCAGGGGTTCGCAAGAGTTTCACTGAAAGCGGGTGAGACCAAGACGGTGACGATGAAAGTATATACCGAGCAGCTTGGCTATTACAGTCATAAGCAGCAGAGACAATGGAATATCGTCCCAGGTAACTTCGTGTTGAAACTGGGTGCGTCGTCACAAGATATCCGGTTGCAGCAGCCCTTGACGCTCAAGGGCAAAGCGGTCATCAAGCCGCTTCGGGATCACTATTTCTCTGAGACACAGGTTCAGGGAGAAAAGGAGTAGGGGCAGACAAAGTTACATGTTAGACCCAAAATAGCAGATGGGTAAAATGAAGATTGAGACAGGTTACATGCCCTTCAAGGGCTTCAAGACGTTTTATCGTGTCGTAGGAGAGAAGACGGACCGTGCACCGCTGGTGCTTTTACATGGCGGGCCAGGCTCCACGCACAACTATTTCGAGGTGTTGGATCCTTTGGCAGAGCTGACCCACCGACAGGTCTTCTACGATCAGATAGGGTGTGGTGAGAGTTATGTCGAGGGGCATCCGGAATTGTGGACGCTCGACACGTGGATGGAAGAACTCTCGTGCTTGCTGGATTACCTCCATATCGCTGACTTCCATCTTCTTGGACAGTCGTGGGGCGGCATGCTGGCCATCGCCTACGCCATCGAGAAGAAGCCGAAAGGACTGCGTTCGCTGATTCTCTCCAGCACGCTGCCGCAGAGTCAGCTGTGGGGCAAAGAGCAGCATCGGCTGATCACGTTCATGAGTGAGGAAGACCAGAAGGCAATCGCTGAGGCAGAACGCACTGGTAACTTTCAGTCGCCGGCATATCTCAAAGCCAATGACCACTACGTGGCACGCCATGAGTTTGTCATCGGGCCCGATACGCCGGAGTGTATGAGCCGTAAGAAGCGCTTCGGCAATGAAGCTTATCTCGTTGCCTGGGGACCGAACGAATACAATCCGACAGGAACGTTAAAGGATTTCAACTATACCGACCGCCTCTGCGAGATCTCCTGTCCGACACTCGTCGTCAGCGGTACCAACGACCTCTGTACACCGTACATCGCCAAGACCATGTTCGACAGAATACCAAATGCTAAATGGGAACTCTTCTATGGCGCGCGCCACATGGTGTTTACAGAACAGACGGATAAATACCTCAAGATGATGACCGTCTGGCTGCAGACAGAGTAAACAAACGTAATAGTAACAGAGTAAACATACTATGTACTGAGAAATGTCGGTCGTATTACAGAATAAGGTGAAAAATGACACTGGGAAGAAAAAAGTGCATAAAGTTTTGGAAAGAACAAATCTTTTCTTTACCTTTGCAGAGAGTTATACCATGTTCTTACAAACTAAGACATAATAACAGAAACATAAATATATAGTAACCTTTAATTTAGCTTATTGAATTATGGCAGAAGAAAACAAGCAACAGCCTCAAGAGGTAAAGATTGAGCTCAAGCCGGAAGTGGCACAGGGCGAATACTCCAACCTTGCTATGATTAACCATTCCAGCAGCGAATTTGTCATCGACTTCGCACACATGCTGCCTATTGCTCCTCCTCAGATTTTCAGCCGTGTGATCATGGCTCCCGAGCACGCTAAGCGCCTGCTCTTCGCTCTTCAGGAGAATCTCGTCCGCTATGAGAAAGAATTTGGAGAAATCAAATTGCCCCAGGCTCCTCAGCCTGCTGATGAGGGACGTACCATTGCTCCCTTCGGCACAGGCAATGCATAATATTTAGCCGTCGGCTAGCGCCTCTCCTCGAGAAATCGGGGAGAGTTTTTTTTTGTTTCTGATGGTATTATTGTAGAGTCTAATGCGCCATCAGATGTTATTAAATAATCTTAAATTTGTTTTTACTATCGCTTTTTGTTTTATATATATTAGGTAGTTTGACGCTTTATTTGTACCTTTGCACCCCGTAACGGGTTAATTGTATTCGTGTTGTAATATCCTCGGTATACACTAATCCGGTAATGCGTTGATTTAGAAGAAAATAAATATATAAATTAAAAAGTAAAATTATGCCTACTATTCAACAATTAGTACGTAAAGGCAGAAGAGTACTGGCAGACAAGAGCAAGTCGCCGGCTTTGGACGGATGTCCTCAGCGCCGTGGCGTTTGCGTCCGTGTCTACACCACGACTCCTAAAAAGCCTAATTCGGCAATGCGTAAGGTTGCCCGTGTTCGTTTGACCAATCAGAAGGAAGTCAACTCCTACATCCCCGGAGAGGGTCACAACCTTCAGGAGCACTCTATCGTGCTGGTGCGCGGTGGTCGTGTGAAGGATCTTCCTGGTGTACGTTATCACATCGTTCGTGGTACTTTGGATACCGCCGGTGTTGCCAACCGCACACAGCGCCGCTCTAAGTACGGAGCTAAGCGTCCAAAGGCAAAGAAGTAAAGAATCAACGCTAAGAGCCGGGGGCCGAGAGAGTTCTCTCCGGCCAGGGCTCAAAGCCTATTCAAGCAAAAATCCACTTTTTTAATCAGTTTTGCTGGAGAAGTTAAAACAGGTTGAGTAAATGCCCAGGTGTGGGCGTTGAAGATCATTTATGACAGCCCCATGCAGAATGAATATTTTAATTTAGACAATGAGAAAAGCAAAACCAAAGAAGCGCGTGATCCTTCCCGATCCCGTGTTCAATGATCAGAAAGTATCTAAGTTCGTCAACCACTTGATGTATGACGGTAAGAAGAGTACTTCCTTCGAGATTCTCTACAAAGCACTTGACATCGTCAAGGACAAGATGGCCAAAGAGGAGAAGGCTCCTCTGGAGATTTGGAAGACTGCCCTCGACAACATCACTCCGCAGGTGGAGGTCAAGAGCCGCCGTATCGGTGGTGCTACTTTCCAGGTGCCTACAGAAATCCGTCCCGACCGTAAGGTCAGCGTGGCTATGAAGAACATGATCGCCTTCGCACGCAAGCGCGGCGGCAAGAGCATGGCTGACAAGCTCGCTGCTGAGATCATTGACGCCTTCAACAACCAGGGTGGCGCATTCAAGCGTAAGGAAGACATGCACCGTATGGCTGAGGCTAACCGTGCTTTCGCACACTTCAGATTCTAAGTTTCAACACATACTTTAAGGTTTAAAAGAAAATGGCTAATCGCGATTTACATTTGACGCGTAACATCGGTATCATGGCGCATATCGATGCAGGTAAGACAACTACCTCGGAGCGTATCCTCTTCTACACCGGAAAGACCCATAAGATTGGTGAGGTGCATGACGGCGCTGCCACAATGGACTGGATGGCACAGGAGCAGGAGCGTGGTATCACCATTACTTCCGCTGCAACTACTTGCCAGTGGACTTGGAATGACAAGACCTACAAGATCAACTTGATTGATACTCCGGGACACGTTGACTTCACCGCTGAGGTTGAGCGTTCGCTGCGTGTGTTGGATGGTGCCATCGCTACTTATTCCGCTGCTGACGGTGTGCAGCCTCAGAGCGAGACGGTGTGGCGTCAGGCTGATAAATACAATGTTCCCCGTATCGGCTATGTCAACAAGATGGACCGCTCCGGCGCTGACTTCTTCGAGACTGTGCAGCAGATGAAGGATATCCTGGGCGCTAACCCTATCGTTATCCAGATTCCTATCGGTGCAGAGGAGAACTTCAAGGGTGTCGTTGACCTGATCAAGATGAAGGCTATCCTGTGGCACGATGAGACCATGGGCGCTGAGTATGAGGTAGACGAGATTCCTGCAGACCTCAAAGATGAGGCTGAGGAGTGGCGCGACAAGCTCCTTGAGGGTGCTGCCGACTTCGACGATGCTCTGATGGAGAAATATATGGACGATCCTTCGACCATCACTGAGGATGAGATCATCGCTGCTGTCCGCAAGGGTTGCGTTGCCATGGAGTGCTGCCCGATGCTGCTTGGTTCTTCTTACAAGAACAAGGGTGTCCAGCCGCTGCTCGACTATACTTGCGCTTTCCTGCCCTCTCCTGAGGATACACCTGCTATCGTGGGTACCAACCCTGAGACTGGTGATGAAGAGGACCGCAAGCCCTTGGAGTCTGAGCCTACTGCCGCTCTGGCATTCAAGATCGCTACAGACCCGTTCATGGGCCGTTTGGTTTACTTCCGCGTATATTCCGGTAAGGTGGTGGCTGGTTCTTATGTCTACAATCCACGTTCCGGCAAGAAGGAGCGCATCAGCCGTCTGTTCCAGATGAACTCTCACCAGGAGATTCCTATGGACTCTATCGACGCTGGTGACATTGGCGCAGGCGTAGGTTTCAAGGATATCCGCACAGGTGATACGCTCTGCGATGAGAACCATCCTATCGTGCTCGAGTCCATGACCTTCCCTGACACTGTGATCTCTATCGCTGTCGAGCCGAAGAGCCAGGCTGATATGGCCAAGATGGACACCGGTCTTGCTAAGCTGGCTGAGGAAGACCCGACCTTCACCGTACATACCGACGAGCAGAGTGGTCAGACCATTATCTCTGGTATGGGTGAGCTTCACCTCGATATCATCATCGACCGTCTGAAGCGTGAGTTCAAGGTTGAATGTAACCAGGGTAAGCCTCGTGTGAACTACAAAGAGGCTATCACCAAGACCGTTGAGAACTGGCGTGAGGTCTACAAGAAGCAGAGCGGTGGTCGCGGTAAGTTCGGTGATATCATCGTCACTGTAGGACCCAAGGATCCTGACTACAAGGAGGACGATCTGCAGTTTGTCAACGAGGTCAAGGGCGGTAACATTCCTAAGGAGTTCATCCCATCTGTACAGAAGGGTTTCAAGGACTCTATGAAGAATGGTGTGCTCGGTGGCTTCCCAATGACAGATCTCAAGGTTGTGCTTACCGACGGTAGCTTCCACCCTGTGGACTCCGACCAGATCTCCTTCGAGCTCGCTGCTCACGCTGCCTTCAAGAACTGCTGCCAGAAAGCAGGTCCTGTGCTCATGGAGCCTATCATGAAGGTAGAGGTTGTCACTCCGGAGGAGAACATGGGTGATGTCATCGGTGACTTGAACAAGCGCCGTGGTATGGTTCAGGGCATGGAAGAAGCTCGTAGCGGTGCGCGCATCGTGAAGGCTATGGTGCCACTGGCAGAGATGTTCGGTTATGTGACCGCTCTGCGTACCATCACTTCCGGCCGCGCTACCAGCACCATGGAGTATGATCACCACGCTCCTCTGTCTCAGTCACTGGCTGAGCAGGTACTTGAGGAACTCAAGAAATAACGATTTTGAGAGAGGTGCCGCCTAGCGAATGACTCTTAGGCGGCATACCTCCTCAATCTTACACATTATTATATATAATCATTAAATTACAGACATGAGTCAGAAAATTCGTATCAAGCTGAAGAGCTACGACCATCAGTTGGTCGACAAATCAGCTGAGCAGATTGTCAAGGCTGTCAAGGCCACGGACGCTATCGTTAGCGGTCCTATTCCATTGCCAACCCACAAGCGTATCTTCACAGTGAACCGCTCTACCTTCGTCAACAAGAAGAGCCGCGAGCAGTTCCAGTTGTCAGATTACAAGCGTCTCATCGACATCTACAGTGCCACAGGCAAGACCGTCGACGCACTGATGAAGCTTGAGTTGCCCTCTGGTGTGGAAGTGGAAATCAAGGTCTAATACCTTGCAGTATGTTCAAGAAGAATTTTATCATTTACGTTAACACAAAACATTTATTGAAATGCCAGGATTAATTGGAAGAAAAATCGGAATGACATCCGTGTTCAGTGCCGACGGTAAGAACACACCGTGCACTGTTATCGAAGCTGGTCCTTGTGTTGTTACCCAGGTCAAAACCGTTGAAAAGGACGGTTACAAAGCCTATCAGCTCGGTTACGCTGAGGCTAAGGAGAAGAGAACCAACAAGCCTATGGCAGGTATCTTCAAGAAAGCCGGTACAACACCAAAGAAGCACTTGGCCGAGTTCAAGTTCGACGAGGAGTATAACCTCGGTGACACCATTACAGTTGAGCTGTTCAAAGACGCTAAGTTCGTTGACGTCATTGGCACATCCAAGGGTAAAGGTTTTCAGGGTGTCGTGAAGCGTCATGGATTCGGCGGTGTCGGTCAGAGCACTCACGGTCAGGATGACCGCGCCCGCAAGCCGGGATCTATCGGTGCCTGCTCTTACCCTGCAAAGGTCTTCAAAGGCATGCGCATGGGCGGCCAGATGGGAGGCGATCGTGTTACCACTCAGAACCTCCGTGTATTAAAGGTGATTCCGGAGCAGAACCTCATCATCGTGAAGGGTTCTTTCGCCGGTTGCAATGGTTCAACAGTTTTAATTGAGAAGTAATGGAAGTTAGTGTTTTGAATATCAACGGTCAGGAGACCGGACGCAAGGTGGCCCTGAACGACGCCATCTTTGGCATTGAGCCTAACGATCATGTCATCTACCTCGATGTGAAGCAGTATCTCGCTAACCAGCGCCAGGGCACTGCCAAGGCTAAGGAGAGAAGCGAGCACGCCGGTTCTACCCGCAAGCTCGGACGCCAGAAAGGCGGCGGCGGCGCACGTCGTGGTGACATCAACTCACCGCTGCTCAAGGGTGGTGGCCGCGTTTTCGGTCCTCAGCCCCGTGACTATGGTTTTAAGCTCAACAAGAAAGTAAAAGTTCTTGCTCGTAAGTCTGCTCTGTCTTACAAGGCTCAGGAGAACGCCATCATCGTGGTGGAAGATTTCAATCTTGAGGCGCCTAAGACTAAAGATTTTGTAAATATCACTAAAAATCTTAAAGTTGACGGCAAGAAAACACTTGTAGTTTTGCCAGGTATAAATAAAAACGTATATTTGTCCGCTCGTAACATCGAAAAGGCTGAAGTGATGTCTGCTGATCAGCTCAATACGTACAAAGTTTTGAACGCTGATGTGCTCGTCGTCGCAGAAAGCTCTTTGAAGACTATCGACAACATCTTGGATAAGTAATAATTTAGGAGACAAAGTATTATGGCATATATCATCAAACCCCTGGTCACAGAGAAGATGAATAACATTACAGACAAACGCGCAAACCGCTACGGTTTCGTCGTTCGCCCAGAGGCTAATAAACTCCAAATCAAGAAAGAGGTCGAGAGTCTGTATCATGTTACAGTAGAGGATGTGAACACAATGCGCTACGCTGGCAAGCGCTCCAGCCGCTACACCAAGGCTGGCTTGATCCGCGGTCAGAAGAACGCATTCAAGAAGGCTATCGTCACCCTGAAGGATGGTGAGGCCATCGATTTTTACAGCAATATAAAATAAAAAATGGCAGTACGTAAATTCAGCCCGGTAACTCCGGGTACAAGACACAAGGTTATTGGCACGTTCGAGGAGATTACTGCATCCGTGCCAGAGAAGTCTCTCGTTTACGGTAAGCGTTCTACCGGTGGTCGAAACAACACCGGTAAGATGACCATGCGCTACATCGGCGGTGGTCATAAGAAGAAGTATCGTCTGATCGACTTCAAGCGAGAGAAAGATGGTGTTCCTGCTGTAGTAAAGACAATCGAGTACGATCCTAACAGATCGGCTCGTATTGCTCTTCTGTTCTACGCAGATGGTGAAAAACGTTACATCATTGCTCCTAACGGACTCAAGGTCGGTGACAAGCTGATGTCTGGTGCTGAGGCAGCTCCTGAGATCGGTAATGCTCTCCCACTGGCTAACATTCCTGTCGGTACCGTGATCCACAACATCGAGTTGCGTCCGGGACAGGGTGCGCGCCTGGTTCGTTCGGCTGGTAACTTTGCTCAGTTAACTTCTCGTGATGGCAACTACTGTGTCATCAAGCTTCCTTCCGGAGAGACTCGTCTGATCCTCTCCGCTTGCAAGGCCACTGTAGGTAGTGTCGGTAACTCTGACCACGCTCTTGAGCAGTCCGGTAAGGCCGGTCGCTCTCGTTGGCTCGGACGTCGTCCTCACAACCGTGGTGTCGTGATGAACCCTGTCGATCACCCGATGGGTGGTGGCGAAGGACGTCAGTCTGGTGGTCATCCACGCTCTCGCAAGGGCTTGTATGCTAAGGGTCTCAAGACTCGTGCACCTAAGAAGCTCTCGAACAAGTACATTATCGAAAGAGCTAACAAGAAGTAATCAAGTTAATTAGAGCAAATTATGAGTCGTTCACTTAAAAAAGGTCCTTATATCAACGTTGCCCTCGAGAAGAAAATTCTCGCTATGAACGAGAGTGGCAAGAAGAGCGTCGTTAAGACTTGGGCCAGAGCATCCATGATTTCACCCGATTTCGTGGGTCACACTGTTGCTGTCCACAACGGTAATAAATTTATCCCTGTCTACATCACTGAGAACATGGTTGGACATAAGCTCGGTGAGTTCGCTATGACACGTCGCTTCGGCGGCCACTCTGGCAACAACAAGAAGTAATCAGGGCAAACCATTTAAAATGAGTAAACAATAATGGGAGCAAGAAAACATATCGCGGCCGAGAAAATGAAAGAGGCCCGCAAGAACATGTACTTCGCCAAGCTCAAGGGTGTGCCTTCTTCTCCACGGAAGATGCGTTACGTAGTAGACATGATCCGTGGCATGGAGGTCAACCGCGCACTTGGTATCCTGAAGTTCTCCAACAAGCATGCTGCTGCTGACATCGAAAAACTGCTTCGCTCGGCTATTGCCAACTGGGAAACCAAAAACGACCGTAAGGCCGAAGATGGTGAGCTGTATGTCAGCAAGGTCTTCGTTGATGAAGGCGTGACCATGAAACGTATGAGACCGGCACCGCAGGGTCGTGGCTATCGCATCCGTAAGCGTAGCAACCACGTCACTCTCTTTGTTGATGCCAAAACTAATGACGAAAAATAATAAATAGAATGGGACAGAAAGTAAATCCAATAAGCAACCGTCTGGGTATTATCCGTGGTTGGGACTCAAATTGGTTCGGTGGCAAGGACTTCGGTGACAACCTCGTTGAGGACAAAAAGATCCGTCAGTACCTTAACAAGCGTCTGGAGAAAGCCAGCGTTTCGCGCATCGTCATCGAGCGTACTTTGAAGCTGGTTACCATCACTATTTGTACTGCTCGTCCGGGTATCGTCATTGGTAAAGGTGGCGCTGATGTCGACAAACTCAAAGAGGAGTTGAAGAACCTCTTCAAGAAAGACATCCAGATCAACATCTTCGAGGTGAAGAAGCCTGAGCTTGATGCAAACATCGTCGGTCAGAACATTGCCAGCCAGATCGAGCATCTGATGGCTTACCGTCGTGCTATCAAGATGGCTGTTCAGAACACAATGCGTGCTGGTGCTGAGGGTATCAAGATCCAGATCTCCGGCCGTCTGAACGGTGCTGAGATGTCTCGTAAGGAGATGTACAAAGAAGGACGTACTCCTCTGCATACATTCCGTGCCGACATCGACTACTGCCAGACAGAGGCCCTCACAAAGGTCGGCCTGTTAGGCATCAAGGTATGGATCTGCCGCGGTGAGGTGTATGGCAAGCGTGAGCTCGCCCCCAACTTCTCTCAGGAGAAGAACGAGCGCGGACGTAACGGCGGCCGTCAGAACCGTGGTGGCCGTAGAAGAAACAATAACCGCTAAAAGTAGAAGCTACAATGTTACAGCCAAAAAGAGTAAAATATAGAAGACCTCAAGACGGGCGCGGCAACAAAGGCAACGCTCACAGAGGTACTGAGCTGGCTTTCGGAACCTTCGGCATCAAGACACTTGAGGCTAAATGGCTCGACAGCCGTCAGATTGAGGCAGCCCGTGTAGCTGTCAACCGTTATATGAATCGTGAAGGTCAGGTGTGGATCCGTATCTTCCCTGACAAACCTATCACTCGCAAGCCTGCTGATGTGCGTATGGGTAAAGGTAAGGGTGATCCTGCTGGATGGGTAGCTCCCGTAACTCCGGGACGTATCCTCTTCGAGGTAGAGGGCGTGAGTCTGGCAGTCGCCAAAGAGGCACTGCGCCTGGCCGCTCAGAAACTCCCAGTCAAGACTAAGTTCGTCATCAGACGCGATTTTGATAAAAACGCTTAATTATGAAGATTAAAGAAATTACAGAACTCGCCGACAAGGACCTGCGCGAGAAGCTGGAGCAGACAGAGGCAGCTTTGAATCAGATGAAGCTCAACCATCAGGTCACTCCGCTCGAGAATCCATCCACGATTAAGGCTACGCGTCGCGACATCGCACGGATGAAGACCGTGCTCCGCCAGAGAGAACTTAATAAATAATTCACGGACAGATGGAAAAGAGAAATTTAAGAAAGGTAAGACAGGGTGTTGTGATCAGCGACAAGATGGATAAGACCATCGTCGTGGCTGCTAAGTTCAAGGAGATGCACCCTATTTATGGTAAGTTTGTCCAGAAGACTAAAAAATACCACGCTCATGACGAGAACAACGAGGCTCATGTAGGCGACTCTGTTCAGATCATGGAGACTCGTCCACTCTCTAAGACTAAGAGATGGAGATTAGTACAAATCGTAGAAAAAGCTAAGTAATCATGATACAGGCATTATCAAAACTTACAGTATGTGATAACAGCGGCGCACGCGAGGCAATGTGCATCCGTGTTCTCGGTGGTACCGGCCGTCGTTACGCCAGTGTGGGTGACGTCATCGTTGTGGCTGTACAGAATGTCATCCCTTCCAGTGACTTGAAGAAAGGTGCAGTATCTAAGGCTTTGATCGTTCGCACGAAGAAGGAAATCCGTCGTCCCGACGGATCTTACATCCGCTTCGACGACAACGCTTGTGTGCTGCTTAACAACGCTGGTGAACTTCGTGGAAGCCGTATCTTCGGCCCCGTGGCCCGTGAGCTTCGCGCTGTCAACATGAAGGTCGTCTCCCTCGCACCTGAGGTGCTTTAATTCTAAAACGTACACGAATGAATAAGTTACATATCAAAAAAGACGATACCGTGATTGTCCGCACCGGTAGTGACAAGGGCAAGACCGGTAAAGTGCTCAAAGTGCTGGTCAAAGAAAACCGCGCCATCGTGGAAGGCATCAACATGGTGTCAAAGAGCACAAAGCCTTCAGCTAAGAATCCTCAGGGTGGTATCGTTAAGCAGGAGGCTCCTATTCACATCTCTAATTTGGGACTTATCGACCCGAAGAGTGGCAAGGCTACCCGTATCGCTGTCAAGCGCGAGGGTAAGACTGTCACTCGTATTGCTAAAAAATCAGGGGAGGAGATTAAGTAATGGATACAGCACAGTTAAAGAAAAAGTACAAGGAGGAGATCGCTCCTGCACTGCAGAAACAGTTCAACTACTCTTCAGCTATGCAGATCCCTGTTCTGAAGAAGATCGTCATCAACCAGGGTTTGGGTGATGCTACTCAGGACAAGAAGATAGTGGATGTAGCCATTAACGAGATCACTGCCATCACAGGTCAGAAGGCTGTGGCAACCTACTCTAAGAAGGATATCGCTAACTTCAAACTGCGTAAAGAGATGCCTATCGGTGTCATGGTGACGCTTCGTCGCGAGCGTATGTATGAGTTCCTCGAGAGACTCGTGCGTATCTCTCTGCCTCGTATCCGTGACTTCAAGGGTATCAACACTAAGTTCGACGGTCGTGGTAACTACACATTGGGTATCACTGAGCAGATCATCTTCCCGGAGATTAATATCGACCAGGTTGACCGCATTCAGGGTATGAACATTACCTTTGTGACTTCTGCCAAGACTGACGAGGAAGGTTTCGCCCTTCTGAAGGCCTTCGGTCTCCCATTTAAAAACGCTAAAAACGATAAATAAGTTATGGCAAAAGAATCAATGAAAGCCCGCGAGGTAAAGCGCGCTAAACTCATCGCCCGTTACGCTGAAAAGCGTGCAGCGCTGAAGAAGGTCATCGCTACTACCAACGATATCGCAGAGGCTTATGAGGCTGCCCGTAAACTTCAGGCTATCCCTAAGAACGCTGATCCTATCCGTCTGCACAACCGTTGCAAGATCACCGGTCGTCCAAGAGGTTACATGCGTCAGTTCGGCATCTCCCGTATTCAGTTCCGTGAGATGGCTTCTCAGGGCTTGATCCCCGGAGTCAAGAAGGCCAGCTGGTAATGCACCTTTCACTACAGGTTGGTGGCTGGCCGGTGGGACGCCAGCGCCTGACCTGATTACAAGATTTTTTAATATTGTCGGGGTAGTCCCGATTAATTAAACATTTATATTTATGACAGATCCAATTGCCGATTATCTGACAAGACTCAGAAACGCTATCATGGCTCACCATCGTGTGGTCGAAGTTCCTGCGTCTAACTTGAAGAAGTCTATCACAAAGATTCTCTTCGAGAAGGGTTACATCCTGAACTATAAGTTCATTGAAGATGGCCCTCAGGGTACTATCAAGGTTGCCTTGAAGTACAATCCTGAAACCAAGCAAAATGCTATCAAGTGTTTGAAGCGCGTCTCTACTCCTGGTCTTCGCCGTTATACAGGATATAAAGACATGCCGAGAGTAATTAACGGACTGGGTATCGCCATCTTATCTACGTCCAAGGGTGTCATGACCGACAAGGAGGCTGCTGATCTTAAGATCGGTGGTGAGGTTCTTTGCTATGTTTATTAATAGGAGGTTGTAAGATGTCTAGAATAGGAAAATTGCCAATTCACGTACCTGCAGGTGTTACAGTTAATTTCGACGAGAAATCTTCTGTTGTTACTGCTAAAGGTCCTAAGGGTGAACTCTCTCAGCAGATTGATCCTTCTATTAAGTTTGATTTCCGGGACGGTGTCATCACACTTTCTGTCGACGAGAACAGTCCCGTCGACTACAAGCAGAAGCAGGCTTTCCACGGCCTCTATCGTGCACTGATCAACAACATGATCGTTGGTGTGAGCGAGGGCTTCAAGAAGGAGCTGGAGCTTGTAGGTGTTGGTTATCGTGTCAGCAACCAGGACAACCTGATTGAGTTCTCTTTGGGTTATACTCACCCTATCTTCATCGAACTTCCTAAGGAAGTAAAGGTAGAGACGAAGTCTGAGCGTAACCAGAACCCTCTCATCACTCTGGAGTGTGCCGACAAGCAGTTGCTGGGTCTCATTTGTGCTAAAATCCGTTCTTTCCGCAAACCTGAGCCTTACAAAGGCAAGGGTGTCCTGTTCAAGGGTGAAGTCATCCGCAGAAAGTCTGGTAAGACCGCTGCAGCTAAGTAATTTTATAAGAATTTACTATTATGACAACAAAGAAAGAACAAAGACGAATTAAGATAAAGTTCCGTATCCGCAAGCACGTCAACGGAACTGCTGAGCGCCCGCGTCTCAGTGTATTCCGTTCTAACAAGCAGATCTACGCTCAGGTGATCGATGATGTAGAGGGCCGTACTTTGGCTTCTGCTTCTTCTCTGGGTATGGAAAAGATGCCAAAGATCCAACAGGCTGAGAAAGTTGGCGCACTGGTCGCTGAGAAGGCAAAGTCTGCTGGCGTTGAGACTGTGGTCTTTGACCGCAATGGTTATCTCTATCATGGTCGTGTGCAGGCTTTGGCTGATGCTGCACGTCAGGGTGGTCTTAAATTTTAATCGATTATGGCAATGAATAAAGTAAAAGTAAATAGTGACGCAGAATTGAAAGACCGCTTGGTTGCTATCAACCGTGTGACGAAGGTTACAAAGGGTGGTCGTACGTTTACATTCGCTGCCATCGTCGTTGTTGGTGATGGTAAGGGCGTGATAGGCTACGGTCTGGGTAAGGCCGGTGAGGTTACCGCTGCTATCGCCAAAGGCACTGAGGCTGCCAAGAAGAATTTGGTGAAGGTTCCTGTACTCAAGGGTACTGTTCCTCACGAGGTTGAGGTGAAATTCGGTGGTGCTCTCGTTCTCCTGAAGCCGGCCGCAGCCGGTACCGGTCTGAAGGCCGGTGGTGCTATGCGTGCCGTATTGGAGAGCGCAGGTATCACAGACGTCATCGCAAAGTCTAAGGGTTCTTCCAATGCCCACAACTTGGTGAAGGCTACCTTCGCAGCTCTCTCTGAGATGCGTGATGCTTATCAGATCGCCGGTGAGCGTGGTATTGCAATGGACAAAGTGTTTAACGGTTAATAGGGTAACAAAACTATGGCAACAATCAAAATCAAGCAGATTAAGAGTCGTATTGGTGCTCCTGTCGATCAGAAGCGTACACTCATCGCTCTTGGCCTCCACAAGATTTCTCAGGTGGTCGAGGTTGAGGATACTCCTAGCAACCGTGGCATGATCCGCAAGGTGTTCCATTTGGTTGAAGAGGTGAAGTAATAATCTTTAAATTCAGACGAAATCATGAAATTACATACATTAACCCCGGCTAAGGGTTCTACCCACTCTCGTCGTCGTATCGGTCGTGGTCCAGGTTCTGGACTTGGTGGTACTTCTACCCGCGGTCATAAGGGTGCTAAGGCTCGTTCTGGCTATAAGAGAAAGATTGGCTTTGAGGGTGGTCAGATGCCTTTGCAGCGTCGTGTGCCGAAGGCTGGCTTCAAGAACATCAACCATGTTGAGTTCTTCCCCGTCAACCTCTCTACACTTCAGAAGCTTGCTGAGGAGAAGAACCTTACTAAGATCGGCGTAGCAGAGCTTGTTGCAGCTGGTCTGACCAATGGTAAAAAACCTGTTAAAGTCTTAGGAAATGGTGAGCTGAAAGCCAAGATTGACGTCGAGGCCAACGCTTTCTCTAAATCTGCAGAGGCAGCTATCCAGGCTGCCGGTGGTAACGCAACCAAAATCTAACAATGAAAAAGCTTATAGAGACACTGAAGAACTGTTGGAGGGTTGAGGATCTGCGTCAGCGGCTTCTCATCACCCTATTGTTTACGGCTATCTACCGTTTCGGTTCATTTGTAGTATTACCGGGTATCGATCCGGCTAAACTCGACCAATTGCAGTCGCAAACCAAAGGTGGCTTGATGTCACTGTTGGACATGTTCTCCGGTGGCGCATTTTCCAACGCATCTATCTTTGCGCTTGGTATTATGCCTTACATCTCGGCTTCCATCGTTATGCAGTTGCTCGCCGTCGCTGTGCCTTATTTCCAGAAGATGCAGCGTGAGGGCGAAAGCGGGCAGAAAAGAATTCAATGGTATACTCGTGTGCTTACGGTAGCTATCTTGCTCTTCCAGGCACCGAGTTACCTGATTAACTTGAAGATGCAGGCCAGCCAGGCTTTGGCAAGCGGTATCGCCTGGCCTGTGTTCATGGTACCCGCTACCATTATTTTAGCCGCAGGTAGTATGTTCATCCTTTGGCTGGGTGAGCGCATTACTGATAAGGGCGTAGGAAACGGTATCTCTTTGATCATTATGCTGGGTATTATTGCCCGCCTGCCTCAGGCTTTCATGCAGGAGGTCAGTTCTCGTTTCACTGCCATCTCTGGTGGTGGACTTGTGATGTTCATCGTTGAGATCCTTATTCTTTATGCTGTCATCATGGCTTCTATCCTGCTCGTTCAGGGCACTCGCAAAGTGCCGGTCCAGTATGCTAAGCGTCTGGTCGGTAACAAGCAGTATGGTGGCGCAAGACAGTACATCCCTTTGAAGTTGTTTGCCGCTAATGTGATGCCTATCATCTTTGCTCAGGCATTGATGTTCATCCCATTGGCAATCGTACAGTATCAGAGTGATGGTGCTGCCTGGTGGGTACGCGATTTGCTGAACAACAGAAGTTTGATGTATAACATCGTCTATGTGTTTCTTATCATCGCCTTCACCTACTTCTACACGGCTATTACTTTGAATCCCCAACAGATGGCTGAGGACTTGAAACGCAACAACGGATTCATTCCCGGAGTGAAACCCGGTCATGACACTGCTGAGTATATTGACACGGCCATGACCCGCATCACTCTCCCTGGATCTCTGTTTATCGCTTTCATTGCCGTGATGCCAGCTCTTGCCGGATTGCTGAACGTGCAGGACGCTTTCTCTCAGTTCTTTGGTGGTACCTCCCTGCTGATTACAGTGGGTGTGGTCATTGACACCTTGCAGCAGATAGAAAGCTACTTGCTGATGCGCCACTACGATGGATTGCTGAATGCAGGTCATACCAGACCGGCAGGTGCAGTTAGCGCATATTGATTTAGTCTCTTAGAATGAAAATATTTCTTAAGACTGAAGATGAAATAGACCTCATGCGAAAGGCCAACCGACTTGTCGGTGCGACCTTAGCTGAGGTTGGTCGTCATATAAAGCCAGGAGTCTCAACGCTCCAATTGGATCATATAGCTGAGGAGTTCATATGCGATCATGGTGCTACACCAACATTCAAGAACTTCCCTAATCCTTTTGGGGAGCCTTTTCCTGGCTCTATCTGTACATCGGTCAACAATGTTGTCGTGCACGGAATACCCAGTGATAAGTGTATTCTCAAGGAAGGTGACATCATCTCTGTAGATTGTGGTACCCTGCTCGATGGATACAACGGTGACAGTTGCTATACGTTTTGTGTAGGTGAGGTGAGTGACAAGGTGAAGAATCTGTTAAAGGTCACGAAGCAAAGCTTATATAAGGGTATAGAGCAGGCTCGTTCTGGTCACCATCTTGGAGATATAGGAGCAGCCATACAAGACTATTGCGAGTCGTTTGGTTATGGTGTCGTTCGTGAGTTGACCGGTCATGGAATTGGCCGTGAGATGCATGAAGATCCTCCTGTTCCCAACTATGGTTCACGTGGTAATGGTGCTTTACTGAAAGCAGGCATGTGTATCGCTATAGAACCGATGATTACGATGGGAGACCGCAAGGTCTGGTTGCTTCCCGACAAATGGGGTGTCATCACTCGTGATGGTCAGCCGGCTGCTCACTTCGAGCACACGATTGCCATTCGTAAAGAAGGCGCCGAGATTTTATCAACATTCGAAGAAATTGAACATTTAGAAGAAGCTTAATATTATGTCAAAGCAGTCAGCAATAGAACTGGACGGTACAGTTATCGAAAGCCTTTCCAACGCTATGTTCCGCGTGGAGTTGGAGAACGGTGTGAAGATCATTGCGAACATTTCCGGAAAGATGCGTTTGCATTACATCAAGATTCTCCCCGGTGATAAGGTTAAAGTGGCTATGAGTCCTTACGACTTGACTAAAGGTCGTATTGAGTTCCGATACAAATAATATTTTTTATATATCTGACGATATGAAAACAAGAGCATCATTGAAGAAGCGCACACCCGACTGCAAAATTGTACGTCGTAAGGGTCGTCTTTTTGTTATCAACAAGAAGAATCCTAAGTATAAGATGCGTCAGGGCTAAGTTAAAAAAACGTAATTAGGTACTAATGTCCCAATTAATTAGTACCTTTGCGTGCTTTTTAGCAAGAAGACACTATTTTTTAATTATTATTTTTTCAACTAATGGCAATAAGAATTGTTGGAGTAGATTTGCCCCAGAATAAGCGTGGCGAAATCGCATTGACTTATATCTATGGTATAGGTCGAAGTAGTTCAGCAAAGATATTGGATAAGGCCGGCGTGAGCCGCGACCTGAAAGTCAGCGAATGGAATGACGATCAGGCAGCCAAGATCCGTGAGATTATCGGCGCTGAATTCAAGGTGGAGGGTGACCTTCGCTCAGAGGTACAAATGAACATCAAGCGCCTGATGGATATTGGTTGCTATCGTGGTGTTCGTCATCGTAATGGTCTTCCCGTTCGCGGACAGAGCACAAAGAACAATGCTCGTACCCGTAAGGGTAAGAAGAAGACTGTTGCTAATAAGAAGAAGGCTACCAAGTAATTAAGAGGAGAAATTAATTATGGCAAAGACAAAAGCAACATCTAAGAAAAGAAACGTCAGAGTTGACGCTATGGGACAGCTTCATGTTCATAGCTCGTTCAACAATATCATAGTATCTCTTGCCAACAGCGAGGGTCAGGTGATCTCTTGGTCATCTGCTGGTAAGATGGGCTTCCGTGGTTCCAAGAAGAACACACCGTACGCTGCACAGATGGCAGCTGAGGATTGTGCAAAGGTAGCTTATGGTTTGGGTCTCCGCAAGGTCAAGGCTTTCGTGAAGGGTCCGGGCAATGGACGTGAGAGTGCTATTCGTGCCGTCAACGGCGCTGGTATCGAGGTTACAGAGATTGTAGACGTTACGCCGTTGCCACACAATGGCTGCCGTCCTCCCAAGCGTCGTCGTGTATAATTTACGTGGTACAATAGTTAAATTGAGATTAAATTATGGCAAGATATATAGGTCCAAAATCTAGAATTTCACGCCGTTTCGGTGAGGCCATCTTTGGTGCTGATAAGGTTCTTTCAAAGCGCAACTTCCCTCCGGGGCAGCATGGCAATGACCGTCGCCGCAAGCAGTCAGAGTATGGAATGCAGCTGGCAGAGAAGCAGAAGGCTAAGTATACTTACGGTGTCTTGGAGCGTCAGTTCCGTAATCTGTTTGATAAGGCAGCTAAGGCCGACGGCATCACTGGTGAGAATCTGCTTCAGTTGCTTGAGAGCCGTCTTGACAATGTAGTTTATCGTTTGGGTATTGCTCCTACACGTGCAGCTGCTCGTCAGATGGTCAGCCACAAGCACATCACTGTAGACGGTCAGGTTGTGAACATTCCTTCTTATCAGGTGAAGCCTGGTCAGATCGTTGCTGTTCGCGAGAAAGCTAAGTCTCTTGAGGTGATCGAGGCTGCTCTTGCAGGCTTCAACCACAGCAAGTATCCTTGGTTGGAGTGGGACGAGAACACCAAGAGTGGCAAGTTCCTTCACAAGCCTGAGCGCGCTGACATTCCTGAGAACATCAAGGAGCAGTTAATCGTTGAGTTGTACTCTAAACAATAAATCATTAAATTAATGGCGATATTAGCATTTCAAAAACCTGATAAAGTAGTGATGCTGGAGGCTAACGACCACTACGGAAAGTTTGAGTTCCGCCCTCTCGAGCCTGGCTTCGGTGTTACCATCGGTAATGCCCTGCGACGCATCCTTCTTTCATCGCTGGAAGGCTATGCTATCAATACTGTGCGTATCGCCGGTGTTGAGCATGAGTTTTCTTCCGTGCCCGGTGTCAAGGAAGATGTGACCAACATCATTTTGAATCTCAAGCAAGTTCGATTCAAACAAGTAGTAGAAGAATTCGAGAACGAGAAAGTTAGTATCACCGTTGAGAATTCCACCGAATTCAAAGCCGGTGATATCGGTAAGTATCTGACTGGATTTGAAGTGTTAAACCCTGATTTGGTGATTTGTCATTTAGACTCCAAGGCAACCATGCAGATCGACCTGACCATCAACAAGGGTCGTGGCTACGTGCCTGCTGACGAGAACCGTCAGTTCTGTACGGATGTCAATCAACTTCCGATCGATTCCATCTACACCCCTATCCGCAATGTGAAATACAGTGTTGAGCCCACTCGTGTCGAGCAGAAGACCGACTACGACAAGCTTCTCATTGAAGTCACTACGGACGGTTCCATCCACCCGAAGGATGCACTGAAAGAAGCTGCAAAAATCCTCATCTATCACTTCATGCTCTTCTCTGATGAGAAGATCACTCTTGAGAACCCTGATCAGGACGGCAATCAGGAGTTTGATGAGGAGGTACTGCACATGCGTCAACTGCTGAAGACCAAGCTGACCGATATGAACCTCAGTGTTCGTGCGCTCAACTGTCTGAAGGCTGCTGATGTCGAGACTCTCGGTGACTTGGTACAGTACAACAAGACCGACCTCTTGAAGTTCCGCAACTTCGGTAAGAAATCGCTCTCAGAGCTGGATGATTTGCTCGAGAGTCTGAATCTGTCGTTTGGAACTGACATTTCAAAGTATAAATTGGACAAGGAGTAATTCCCGTCCCCCATTCATTCAAAAACAAATGAGACACAATAAAAAATTCAACCATCTGGGTCGTACTGCATCTCATCGTGCTAGCATGCTGGCAAATATGGCATCTAGCTTGATCATGCACAAAAGAATCACTACGACTCTCGCAAAGGCCAAGGCTTTGAAGAAGTATGTAGAGCCTTTGATCACACGTTCTAAGAACGACACCACAACCAGCCGTCGTGTTGTCTTCCGTTATCTGCAGGACAAGTATGCAGTGAAGGAGCTCTTCGGCACAGTTGCTGCTAAGGTTGCTGACCGTCCCGGTGGCTACACCCGTGTGATTAAGCTCGGTCTTCGTCAGGGCGATGCTGCTGAGATTGCTTTCATCGAGCTCGTTGACTTCGATGAGAACATGGCTAAGGCTCCTAAGGCAGAGAAGAAGACTCGTCGTAGCCGTCGCTCTACCAAGAAGACTGTCGAAGCTGCTCCTGCAGAGGAGACTGTTGCTCCCGCAGAGGAGAAGGCAGAGACTGCAGAGGAGAAAGCTCCTGAGGCAGAGGCTCCAAAGGCTGAATAATCTCTTTGAGAATCATTCTTTGAAGATAATACTAAAGCACTTGCTCATTCATTTGGGCAAGTGCTTTTTTATAGGGATTCCCCTAACATGAATAGGGGAAAATGATTTGGTGATTTCGACATTTTTTCCTAATTTTGTTGCATCAATTAAGAATGTACATGATTATGAAGAAGACGTTTCTACTATTGATATGTATGTCTACGTTGCTTTATGGCTGCGATTCATATGCCGGTGCCGGAGCATTTTCTGGTGCACAGATCGGTTCTATCCTTGGTTCTGCCATTGGTGGCATCTCTGGCGGACCTCGTGGTTCTGATATTGGTACGATCGTAGGTATGGCCAGTGGTGCCGCAGTTGGCGCTGCGGTTGGACAGTCTGCCGATCAGCGTCAGACTTCACGCGTTAGTGATATGCCACGTAGAAGATCAGTTGACCGTGATGGCGATCCTTATAAAGACCGTTATGGACAGACAGTTGTCCCGAGTTATGACGATCAGAATGGTGAAGCGCAAAGTGATCAAGAATCTGTTGCGGACTCTTCGGCTTATGGCAGTGGCTTTGACGGTAGCAATGATCACGACGACCGAATCTATGACTTTCAGTCGAGTGATTATACTGGTAATTACAGTGCACAGCAGCCTCAGACTCGTATGCCACAGCATTCGAGTGTAGAGCGGATCACAAAAGGGCTCACTTATACACCTACGTTGGAGATACATAATGCACGTTTCATCGACGACAATGAGGATGGGACGATTCAGCGTAGTGAGCTTTGTAAAATCATCTTTGAGGTCTATAATGTGGGTAATCAGTCGGTCACGGATGTGGTTCCTACGGTTCTTGAGACGACGGGCAACAAACATATTTATATCTCGCCCAACATGCATGTTGAGCGTATCGATCCGGGTAAAGGTATCCGCTATACAGCTATCATCACTTCCGACAATGGCCTTCGCAATGGCGCTGTCTGCTTCTGTGTCAGCGTTGTTCAAGGTAATCACAACATCTCTAAAGTGAGTGAATTTAATATTCCTACGTCAAAGGAATATGCACAGGCTCGTTAAATAGGTATCTGCACAAGTTGATTAAATCATATTCAAAACAATATTATTCCCTGATGCTTACATGGTATCAGGGATTTTTTTGTCTTATGCTCAATCGCCGAACCAGTTCTTGACTTTCTGAAACACGCTGCGCCATATTGACGGATCTTCCTTCTTCGTGTCTGTTTGCGGGCGCGAAGAAGCCTTTTTTTGATTGTTGGGCGTCACGGGATGGTGTGCACCCATTATCTGCTGTCTTTCTTTAGTCTGTTGGCTTGCAGTCTGTTTCTCCTCTTCCATTTTCTCTTCTTTGTCAGCTTTGGCCTCTTTTATTTCCGCCAATCGCTTGACTGCCTGTTGCTTTCTTGCCGCTATGTGCTTGCTTTCCAGTTCATGCTCTTCGTCAGCTTTGATGTTCCATTCTTTGATGAAACTGTAGCGCGCCTTTGAGAAGTCAAAATCAAAGTCCGGCATACCCGTCTCGGCATCTTCCAGGCGGTAGGGTGGGTTGTTGCCCGACACGCGCTGCACTTTCACCATGGCCAGTCCTTGTGCGAGCATACCTAATTGTGCTGCCGCGCCATAGCTCAGGTCGATGATGCAGCCGCGACGATAGGGGCCACGGTCTGTGACCTTGACGATGATGCTTTTCTGATTTCTGAGATTGGTGACCTTGAGCAGGGTGCCGAAGGGTAGGGTGCGGTGGGCGCAAGTCAGACTGTCGTGATGCAGACGTCCACCGTCAGCTGTCCTTGCTCCCGTAGCCTTACGGGAGTAGTACGTGGCCTTGCCTTTCTGCGAACGGTGTTGCGCCGATGCTGTGAGCGTGAGCAACAGCAAGACCAAACAAGCGAGTCGATGCGTATGCTGATGCTTCATAGTGGCAAAGATACGAAAAATATCTGAGAATCAAGCGATTTTTTGAGGAGAAAGATTACTAGTGGCAGATAAAGTGGCAGTCTTTGGATAGGAAGTAGCAGCGTTAAACGCCGCTATTGTCTGTTCTGCTGTATTTTCCTCATGGCATTTGCAATATGATTACCAAAGGCTGGTAATATGGTTACCACAATTTGGTAATGTGGTTACCAAGCTTTGGTAATACGGCTACCACACTTTGGTAATTATCATTCCATTGTAGTTTAACGTTTTAGGTTGACTACGACGAGCCTTATTTTTAAAGTTGGTTGACCCGGTTAAACATTACTTTTATTTTTGGTTGATACGTTTGCGGCTTAATCACGTTTCTGGTTGAAACTGGCGCTGCGTTAGCAAAAAACATAACAGAACAAGAGAGAGGGTAAAGGCGGAGGCCTCGTCCTGCTCTCGTTCCGGTCTCGCAGAAAGCAAGACTTTTGTCATTGATAGGTTTGAGGATATAAAAAAAGTCTGCCATGCATGTCGTTGCATGACAGACTTCGTTTGCTGATGTTCTTAAGTTCGCTATACGATGCCCTGAGCCATCATGGCGTTGGCAACCTTCATGAAGCCGGCCACGTTGGCACCGCGCACATAGTCAATGTATCCGTCGGGCATGGTGCCGTACTTGACGCACTGCTCGTGGATAGAGTGCATGATATAGTGGAGCTTGTCGTCGACCTCCTGGGCACTCCAGTGCAGACGCATGGAGTTTTGGGTCATCTCCAGTCCGGAGGTAGCCACGCCGCCGGCGTTGACAGCCTTGCCCGGAGCGAAGAGCTGATGGGTCTGGACGAACTTATCTACGGCCTCGGCCGTGCAACCCATGTTGCTCACCTCCGCGACACAAACCGGATGGTTGGTCAGGATGCGGTCGGCGTCGTTGCCGTCGAGCTCGTTTTGAGTGGCGCAGGTGAGATAGATGTCGGCTTTCTGTTCCCATGGCTTCTTGCCGGCGAAGAACTGTGCGCTCTTGAACTGCTCAGCGTAAGGCTCGCAGATGTCCTCGCCGCTGGCGCGCAGCTCCAGCATGTAGTCGTTCTTCTCGCCGCAGATGCCTTCGGGATCATAGATATATCCGTCGGGTCCGCTGATGGTGATCACCTTGGCGCCGAGCTGTGTGGCTTTCTTCACGGCACCCCAGGCCACGTTGCCGAAGCCCGAGACGGCGACCGTCTTGCCCTTGATGTCGATGTCGTGGGTCTGTAGCATCTGGTTGACGAAGTAGAGCGCACCGAATCCAGTGGCCTCCGGGCGCAGGATGCTGCCGCCCCATTCCATGCCCTTGCCGGTGAGCACGCCTTGGAACTGATGGGTGAGTTTCTTGTATTCGCCGAAGAGATAACCGATCTCGCGTCCGCCCACGCCGATGTCGCCGGCCGGAACGTCCTCGTCGGGACCGATATAGCGGTAGAGCTCCTGCATGAAACTTTGGCAGAAGCGCATCACCTCAGCGTCGGAGCGGCCGCGGATCGAGAAGTCGGCACCGCCCTTGGCACCGCCCATAGGCAGCGTGGTGAGCGCGTTCTTGAATGTCTGCTCAAAGCCGAGGAACTTCATGATACTCAGTGTCACGGACGGGTGGAAACGCAGTCCGCCCTTATAAGGACCTATGGCGCTGTTGAACTGCACACGGTAGCCCGTATTGACGTGCACCTCGCCCTGGTCGTCGGTCCACGGCACGCGGAACATAATCACGCGCTCCGGCTCGACGAGCCGCTCGATGATCTTGGCCTTCTCAAACTCAGGATGCTGATTGTAGACATCGTGAATAGAGATCAGCACTTCTTTCACAGCCTGCAGAAACTCCGGTTCAGCGGAGTGCTTCCACATGAGTCCTTTCAATACTTGTTCAACTTCCATAGTAGTAAATTTGTTTTTAGTCTTAAAGGTTAATCGGGTTGGATACTCCCAGTGTTGTTTCATTGTGTCATTCTGACGGTGCAAATATAGGATTTATTTTGTAAACAGCAAAGGAAAACAGATAAAATTTTGCTTAAAAAGTATCATTTTGCTTAGTTGTGTATTGTGTGTGCGAAAACAAAAGATTGAAGATGGTTTTGTTCCTCTTATGGCAGTTTTGCCTTGCCCATGAGAAAATCAATAGCGTGGCTGCAATATTCGCCTTCCCCCTTTGTAAACGCATCCCCACTATTAGGTATTTTGTGTCCTGCTCAGTCAGTTCTTTGGAGAACGATTCGGTGATGAATCTCTTTTTGTGTAATTTTGTACATGTTTTAGTATTTTACATAAAAAGATATGTATTCAAAGATTATAGCTATGACGGCAGTGTGCTTTGGTATGATCACCGCAGCATGCGCTCAGACAGACAGCCTTGCCGTCAGGAAAGGAAGAGTATTGGATACCAAGGGAGAGGCTATCCCTGGCGTTATGGTTTCTGTTAGCCGCACCGATGAAAAGATCATAGCCGACGAGATGGGTTACTTCACCCTGCCCGACGATGTTGTCGCGGGTGACACCCTCACGTTCAGCAGTATGGGCTTTAAGCCTGCCCGTCGCATAGTCCCCATAGCCAATGGCAGTGATGCGGCGCTTATCATCCGCATGAAAGACGGCATGACGGCCTTGCAGGAGGTGGAGGTTGTGGGACGATATGAGAAGTCGTATAAGAACACGCTCTCGTTCATTGGTACCAAGACGGCTACACCGCTCAAGGAGGTACCGCAATCCATCGGCTACGTCACCAAGGAGCTCGTCCTCGACCAAGGCGCCCATACTGTCAACGATGTAGTGAAGAACATCAGTGGCGTGAGTCAGTACACTTTCTACAACGACTTCTCCATCCGTGGCTTCCGCACGACCGGCAACCGCAACTCGGGCAATCTCATCAATGGGATGCGCGCCCAGACGAGTCTGTGGAAGCAGAGCTCGCTGGCCAACATCGAGCGCGTGGAGATTATCAAGGGCCCGGCCTCGGTGCTCTTCGGTAATGCCGCTCCTGGTGGTGTTATCAATCGCGTGACCAAGAAACCGCTCTCTGAGGAGCGTCACACCGTGTCGGTGACAGCGGGCAGCTTCAACACCATTGACGCCTACACCGATTTTACAGGACCGCTCAACCGCAAGCGTACCTTATTATATAGGTTGAATCTCGGCTATGAGAACAGCGATACCTACCGTGACTTGCAGCAGACGAAGTCGTATATCGTAGCCCCCTCGTTCTCGTTCCTCCCCACCGACAAGACGCAGTTCAATGTTGATCTTTCGTGGCAGTATAACGACGGCAAGGTAGACCGCGGACAAGCCATCTTCGGCGACGGTAGTCTCTATTCGCGTCCCATCTCCAGCTCTCTCTCGGCCTCCAACGACTATCTGCATGAGAACCTGATGAACGTCACGCTGTCGCTTACACATAAGTTCAACCAGCACCTGACGTTCAACAGCATCTACCTCAGCTCCTCCTACGACGAAGACTTGCAGGAGCACAATCAGGCCAACGCCTATGTCACTCTCGCCGACGGCACCACCGACCCGACGAAGGTGCTCATGCAATGTCTTATCCGCAAGCGTCATTTCCGCAACAACAGTTTCAATAACTACCTGACGTGGACGACACGCACCTGGGGCATCGGCCATAAGCTGCTCGTGGGCTATGACTACTTCCAGACCAACCTCAAGCCGGGCTCCTCGCAGATGCTTGCCTCAGGCTATCTGAAGAAGGATGGTACCACCTCGACGAAGTACACCGTGAAGACCAAGGACGAGTTCGTGCTCGACGACGACGGCAACCCCGTGACCAACGTGCCGGCCTTCGACCTGACAACAAACTCGGGCAACGCTATCCTCGACATCAGCAAGCATGTTTTCGTGTCGTCCAACATCTCGCCTTATGAGCAATACTCCCATGGCGTCTATGTGCAGGAACAAATGGATGCGGGCTTCCTCAAGTTGCTGTTGGGTCTGCGCCAGGAATGGTTCACCGACGTACTCGACAAGGGCATGTCCGGCGAGAGTACCACACACCAGCACGCCTTCCTGCCGCGTGTGGGCTTGGTCGGCACGGTCAACAGTCATATCAACCTCTATGTTACGTGGATGAAAGGCTTTGAGCCGCAGGATGCTGCCACACAGAGCGACCCCAACACCGGCGGTCCCTTCGACCCGGAGACAAGTACGCTCTACGAGGCTGGTGCCAAGACCGAGTGGCTTGACGGACGGCTGAGTGCCACGTTGGCCGTCTACCGCTTGGCCAAGACCAATGTGCTCTATAATGCAGGTGACGAGGGCAATCCAGACCTCATGATACAGGTTGGCGAAGAGGTGGCGCGCGGCGTGGAAATGGATGTCGCCGGTGATATCCTGCCCAACTGGCATGTGCAGGCCAGCTACGCCTACGCCAACGCGAAGATTACCAAGACGGCCACCGGCACGGAGAAGGACTTCGGCATGCAACGCCCCAACACGCCGCGACACAGCATGAACATCTGGTCGAAATATATCATCAGGCACGGCAGTCTGCGCAACCTCGGACTTGGACTGGGCTTCAACGCCGTATCGAGCCGCTACGGGCAGGTGGGTCGTCGTGCCAACACCGTGACCTACCCCGGCTACGGTCTCTTCAACGTCGCCCTCTACTACCGCCTCCGTCATCTTCAGGTGCAGGCCAACCTCAACAACGTGTTCAACCGCACCTACTGGGTGGGCGGTTACGACAAGCTCCGCTCCTTCCCCGGTGCGCCTCGCAACATCAACCTTACCGTCACCTACGGCTTCTGATACGCAAAAGACCCTCCACGGCATGCCGTGAAGGGCCTTTCGCATATCCATAAGAGCAGTTATTTCACAATTCTATAAAGGGCTTTGTGATTGCTGATGCTGTTGGTCGGTTCGCTTCTAGGATAGACGTCCACAGTCACAGTCGTATCCGCCGGAGTGCTGTTGGGGTCATTGATAGCGGGCTTGAATTCGATGATTTCGCCATAGGCAAAGATGGTGCTCTCACCTGTCTTTACATTCGTGGCATCGTAGTGGGGGATGTCCGAACCGCTTGTCTCTTGCCAACGCAGCCGATAGGTTTCGCGGTGTACTCCCGTGGTGTTGATGCCCACGAATGTCTTGCTGATTACTTGCGTCAGACTGTATTGATAAGCCGGAGCGTCGCCCCAGACAGCTTCCTTCTTGTTGGGCGTGGCGTGAATGCGCACGAGATATTTATTGCCCTCCTCGTAGTCAAAACCATTGATTTCGCGGAGCGAGAACACGTTGACGGTGTCGCCCTTGTCGTTGGTAGCGTAGATGCACGGTTGAACAAAATAGGAGCTCGCGGCAATGCTATTAATGCCGCATTCTGGTTGAATGGTCAGGGTGGCGTCGTATGGCTCGCCTATATATTCATCATCGTCGTTGTCGCAGGCGACAAAGCTGAATGTACATAGCATTACTCCGCATAGAACGAGCAGTCTTTTCATATCATTATCTTTAAAAAGTGAGTTAACTTTAATAGAAATCAAGGCTGGCATATGCTCAATATTTTCCTATAACGTGATCAAAGTCACAATCAAAATAATAAAGAGGACGCTGTTGTACCTTAAATAGGTTTCTGAGAGCTGTATGCAGCCTTGACAGTGACAAAGATAAGTAATTTATCTCAATCGACGTGCTTCAACCCGCATCAATCTTTCATTCTCCCCGTTTTTTTAACATTTGTCATTCAAAAACGTAACTCGTAATTACCTTAACTCCAAACTTGTAATTCGTAACTTGTAACTCGTAATTACCTTAACTCCTAATTCCTAACTCTTCAAGTCCTTGTCCGTCATCGCCGCCACGCAGGAGTCCGACCACACGTTCTCGGCTGTCTCCACCATGTCGATGATGGTGTAGATAGGCAGGATGATGCCCATGATGCCCACGGGTGCGCCCTGGCCTGTCATCAGCGAGAGGGTGAGGAAATAGCAGCCCATTGGCACCCCGGCGTTGCCGATGGCAGCCACCACGGCGATGACGAGCCACAGCAACATCGTCGACAGGGAGAGGTGCACACCGCCGTTCTGCATCACGAAGAGCGAGGTGACGAGGATGAACGCCGCACAGCCGTTCATGTTGATGGTCGTACAGATGGGCAGCACGAATCGCGACACCTTCGGGGCGACACCGGCCCGCTTCTCCGCCGTCTCCATCGTCACGGGCAGCGTGGCCGCCGAGCTCTTGGTGAAGAATGCCATCAGCACGGCCGGCATCATACGACCTAAGTGGCGGATGGGGTTGAGGCCGCGTGCCAGCAGGAAGAGGGGCAGCACGACGAAGAACTGCAAGACGTTGCCGCCGAGGATGACGGCCACGTAACGACCCAGCGAGGCTGCCGCCACACCGGCCGTGACCTGTGCGCTGAGCTGTGTGGCAAAGGCCATGATGCCCAATGGCAACGTCCAGATGAGGCCTTTGATGAGCATGAAGAGCAGGTCTTGCAGCCCTAAGAGCAGGTTGAGCACTGTGGTGCGCCGCTCGCCCTGCCGCATCTTTGCTAAGGCGATGCCCACGGCAGCGGCGATGAGCAGCAGCGAGAGCACGTTGGCCTCCAAGAACGGCTGCACCAGGTTGTTGGGCACCACCGAGAGGATATGGTCGTAATAGGTCTCGCCGCCGAGCGTCTTGGGGATGGCGGCCTGTCCACCGCTGACCATCTGCGCCGGCAGGTTGCCCGGACGGATGATGAGGAAGAGCACGAGGCCTACCGCTGCTGCGGCGAAGGTGGTGAGCAGCGTGTAGGTCACGGCATGGCGGAAGATACGCCCCGTGTCTTTCTGGTCACCGATGGAGGCCAGTGTGGTGATGACGGCCAGCACGATGGTGGGCACGGCGAGGAACTGGAACAGCCGCGTGTAGACGGTGGCGATGAAGTTCATCAGCGTGTCGAGCCAGCCCCAGCCCAGCACGCCGAGGACGGCACCCACAACGAGTGCCCCTATCCACAGCACGAGCTGCCTGCGGTTTTTCACGATGTTCTGTTTGGCTTGCGTGTTATCTTGACTTGCGTTATCCATAAGAAATTCTTTTTATGTCCTAACGCAAAGGAGTGAGATATATTTTAGTTGAGTCTCATGAATCCTATCCATTGATTCGCTCCTCTTGCCTGTCTGCTTCGCAATGGTCTGCTTTTGGATGGCGTTCCATGAAAATAAACCTGCCTTGATGTTGCTTGATAATAGATAATTCCTTATCTTTGCAATATGATATAGAAACAGACTATGCCAAAGAATACAAGACTCAACCAAGCAGCCAAGAACAAGAAAGATGAGTTCTATACCCAACTCATTGACATCGAGAACGAGCTGCGGCACTATAAAGAACACTTCCGTGGCAAGACGGTGCTGTGCAACTGCGACGACCCACGGGTAAGCAATTTCTTTCACTATTTCGCCTACAACTTCAGGGAGTTGGGGCTGAAGAGGCTGATAACGACCTGCTATAAGAACCAGGACCTAAACCTGTTCAGCAATAATGATTGCGAGCGGGCTATATGGCTCGAATATAATGGAGAGACCGATGGTGGGCGCGTGCCAACGGTGGAGGAAATCGGCGTACACACGTTCAAGGGCGACGGCGACTTCCGCAGCCAGGAATGCATTGAACTGCTCAAACAGGCCGACATCGTCTGCACCAATCCTCCTTTCTCCCTCTTCCGCGAATATGTGGCGCAGCTCATGGAGTATGACAAGAAGTTCCTGATCATAGGGCATCAGAACGCTATAACCTATAAGGAGATATTCCCACTTATAAAAGACAACAAGATTTGGTTGGGGTATGGCTTCAAAGGGAATGCCGCTCATTTTATCTCGAAGTATGAAGATGTGGCCACTGCCAGCGATCATCAAAAGGGGATGATTCGTGTATCGGGAGTGACTTGGTACACAAATCTTGAGATAAAGAAGCGGCATGAAAATCTGATTCTCATGGAAACATACAAGGGTAATGAGGAGAACTATCCGCATTACGACAACTATGATGCCATTGAAGTCGGTAAGACCTCTGATATTCCTTACGATTACAATGGGGCTATGGGAGTGCCTATTACTTTCTTGGACAAGTATAATCCGGAGCAGTTCGAGATAATAGGTTCAAGCATAGAGTTGGCTCAACCCATGTCACAGATTGCAGAGCGTGGGACGTATGCTCCGGGCGGGCCTCGTTTTTATATACCTTGCAACAATGGAAAAATAAAGCATAAACGACTATATGATAGGCTTGTCGTTCGTAACAAGCATCCACAAATATAAGCAATAGCCATGGACATTCAATTAGCAAACATCACGATTGGCGATATAACAGCAGACTATGAGGACAACGGCGAGGGCGGCGTGTTGGGCTATCACAAGAAGTTGAACATCCGGCCGCCGTATCAGCGTGAGTTCATCTATGACGACAAGCAGCGTGAAGCCGTGATAGACACTGTCGTGCGTGGCTTCCCGCTCAACACCATGTACTGGGCGGACAACGAGGATGGCACGTTCGAGATCATCGACGGGCAGCAGCGCACGGTGTCCATCTGCCAGTTTGTTAACGGCGACTTCTCGTACAAGGGCCTCTACTTCCACAATCTCACCGATGACCAGCGGCAGCAACTGCTCGACTACCGCCTCTCCATTTACCAATGCAAGGGCACGACGAGCGAGAAGCTGGAGTGGTTCAAGATCATCAACATCGCGGGTGAGGAGCTCACGCCGCAGGAGCTCCGCAATGCCGTATATAGCGGCTCGTGGGTGAGCGATGCCAAGCGCTATTTCTCAAAGAACGGGTGCGCGGCCTACCGTATCGGGAAGAACTATATCAGTGGCAAACTGATCCGGCAAGAGTTCTTGCAGGAGGCTATCAAATGGACAAGCTACAATGAAGAGGCCTGCAAGGGGAAGAAGGAGCCTGTAGCCGAGTATATGGCCGTCCACCAGCACGACGACAATGCCACGATACTCTGGGGCATTTATCAGAAGGTCATCAACTGGGTGAAGACTGTCTTCCCTAAGTACAACAAGTACCAAAAGGGCATCGACTGGGGCGCGCTCTACTGGAAATATAAAGATGAGAATTATGATACCGACAAGCTGCAAGCCGAGGTGGACCGGCTGATGATGGACGACGACGTGACCAACAAGAAGGGAATCTTTGAATATGTCCTCACCGGTAATGAGAGCAAGCTGAGCATCCGCCAATTCACTGACGCACAAAAGATGGCAGCTTATACGTGGCAACAAGGCATCTGTCTCAAGTGCGGCAAGCATTTCGAGTTTGAAGGGATGGAGGGTGACCATATCAAGCCGTGGAGCCAGGGCGGTCATACGACTCCGGACAACCTGCAGATGCTCTGCAAGAATTGCAACAGGCTAAAGAGTGATAAATAATCAGTATGTTTATGGCAGAGAACAAGGATGTGCGCTGGCTGCAGCGTTATGATAGTTTCAAGAAGGCACTGGGAAAGTTGGAGAGCGTGACGCTGTCGGGGCGTTGCCCGTCAGACTTATCAGAGCTGGAGCAAAGTGGGCTGGTACAGTGGTTCGAGTTCACCTATGAGTTGGCATGGAAAGTGATGCAAGACTTGCTGGAATATAAGGGCTATGAGTTCATGCGTGGCCCTAATGGCACCTTGCGCGAGGCTTTCACAGACGGATTGATAGACGACCACGATGCCTGGCGGCAGATGGCCAAAGACCGGACGCTGATGTCGCATACCTATGACGAGCAGGATGCGCAGCGTGTCGTGGAGCTTATCTTCAAGGACTACACGCCGCTGCTGCAAAAGCTCAGCGATACTCTGGCTAAGCAACAACAACAGTTTGGTGAGTAATATGTTGTTATCTATTTTTCTATGACCGCACTGAATGAATTCGGATTGAGCGACTGGACGATGGGTGACCTGCGCTCGGTATTCCGGCAGCATCCCAAAGTCCGCAAGGTGATACTCTTCGGCTCGCGCGCGAAGGGCAACTACCGCACGGGCTCCGACATCGACCTGGCGTTGGTAGGCTCTGACATCGATCATGAGGAGATGCTGCGTATCTACAATGACATCGACGATCTCGGCCTGCTTTACAAGGTGGACCTGCTGCACTACGAGGAGAAGCAGGGCACGTCTATTGGCGAGCATATCGACAGAGTGGGGAGAGTGTTCTACCAGAGGTAGCTCTTCACCCTATCAGAGAAGAGGGTCTATTCCTTTTCCACCTCCCATTCGTCCACGGTATGCTTGTCGGCATCGAAGCAGATGCCGACCCTCACGACTTTTCGACCGTCGGCGAGATAGGGCTTGGCATAGCCGCGGGCATCAATCTCTTCGAGGGCGTGTCAAGGTCGGTCTTATCGACATAGATAAATCCTTCCTTGATAATCCTTTCGAAGGTCTGTATACCTACCGGATATTTTCTCATCGTCTGCTCCATAGTGCGTTCATCTTGTTTCTTTTGCAAACTTACGCAATTATTTTGTAATGCACAACTTTTGTGAGGAAATTCGCCCGGCAAAGTGGAATTACGTAATTATCTGTTGGAAAAGCAAAAAAGGCCTCATCATTTTGTTGTTTCAATGTAAACGCTTACCTTTGCAAACGATACGAGAGGAATATCTTTATATAACACACAGGGTATGGCAGTATCCTAAGCCACATGACGGCTTGAATCGAACTCCACGCTTTTTATGAAGCCGTTGCCTTGTGCTTTACGGCAGGCAACGCCCAGGCCGCTCCTTCCGGCCAAGTTTTCAACCCTCAAAGTGGCGACGGTGATGCCGACGGCCCCGTCATCGTCAGCAGTTCCGAAGCGGCGAGATGGTACCATGCCGTCGACTCCATCGACTTCTCGCCGCGCCACAACACCCTCATCTACGGTCCCGACAGCACTTACCGTCCCATGGATGAAGCATGGTTCCAGTCCGAGCTCGTCGCACCGGGCACGTGGCGCATCCTCTCCGACGGCGACTACATCTATCTCGTCGAGGGCGATACAGCAGCCATCTGCATCGACACGGGCTATGGCACCGGCAACCTGCGCCGTTACTGCCAGACGCTGACCTCGAAGCCCGTGCGCTATGTCATCAACACCCACTCGCATTTCGACCATACGGCCGGCGACGCCTACTTCGACTGTGTCTTCATGTATGCCGCCGGCGTGCCGTTGGCCACACGTCCCTATGCCAGCTTCAAGGGCATCAGCTTCCCACGCCACTATCCCGTGGTGACCGTCGACGACGGCTATGTGTTTCATCTCGGCAATCGCGACTTAGAGGTGCTCGTCATTCCCAACCACACCGGCGACGGCATCGCACTCCTCGACCGCAGCCACCGCATCCTCTTCTCAGGCGATGAGATACTTAGTGACCGCATGGCCAAGCTGAACGTCAGCGTGGCACAGTATGCGGTCAACATGCAGAAGCTCGTCAACGCCATTGGCGACTACGACCTCATCCTCGGTGGCGCCGTGCGCTTCACAGATGTCAGTTGTGTGAAGCGGCTGCTGGCCTGTGCCCGGCACATCCTCGATGGAGGAGCCGACGAGCCCGACGCCACAGCCACGAAGCCCCATTTCGTACAGCAGCATCCTGCCGTGCTAGAGGGTGCCGAGGCCCTCTTCGTGCGCCACGCTCCCCGTGAGGGCGACAGTGCCGGCCCTGAGGCTCCCGCGTCAGCCTACACCCGGATGAGCTATGGCGGCGTGACCATCATGTACCTCAAGGACAAAGTGAAGTAGGCATTGCTATTCCGACCTACAGATAAAAGAACGCGAATGCCAAGAATCGCAGTTCTTGGCATTCGCCTTCTTCTTGTTATCTGTTTGTTACAAATTCTCCTATGACATACACAAAGTATGTTAGTTTATTTTGCTGTTCCTTGTCCATATTCCTCTCTTTTGATTTCACTTGCAAATATACGAAACTTTTCTGTGGACCACAACTTTCAAGGACGAAGTTTTTGTTCTGCCCTTTATTTTCTTTTAAGTGAGCTATTCAAAAGAAAACGTTCTTGGGTTGCTTCTCCATTCTTTATCCATCCCCTTCGATTTTCTTGTTGGTTTCCTTTTCCGTTTGTGGAAAATTGCGTAAGTTTGCAGTAGACTAAAGACTGAAAGCTTATGCCAACACAGATACCGCAGGAGTGGACACGGTTCATCCTTAAGGATGTGACCTTTGTCAACCTGATGATGCGACATATATATAATGTGCTCATCGTTGCCAACCCTTACGACGCCTTCATGCTCGAAGACGATGGGCGTGTGGAGGAAAAGATCTATAACGAGTATGCGCAGCTCGGACTGCGCTATCCGCCCACCTTCACCCAGGTGTCGACCATTGAGGAAGCCGGGAAAATACTCAGTTCCACAAAGATCGACCTTGTCATCTGTATGCCCGGCAACGCCGATAACGATGCCTTCACCGTGGCGCGAAGCATCAAGCAGAAGTTTCCCGACATCCACTGCGTGGTGCTCACTCCGTTCTCCCACGGCATCAGCAAACGCATGGAGAACGAGGATCTGAGCATCTTCGACTATGTCTTTTGCTGGTTGGGCAACACCAACCTTATTCTCTCCATCGTCAAACTCATCGAGGACCGCATGAATATCGACCACGATATTCAGGCTGCCGGCGTGCAGATGATATTGCTTGTGGAAGACTCAATACGGTTCTACTCCAGCATTCTGCCAAACCTCTATAACTATATCTTGCAACAGAGTCAGAACTTCGCTACCGAGGCGCTCAACCGCCATGCCGCCACACTGCGTATGCGTGGCCGTCCAAAGGTGTTGCTGGCCCGTACCTACGATGAGGCTATGCAACTCTATGAGAAATACAAAGACAACTGCTTGGGTGTCATCAGCGACGTCCGCTTCCCCATCCATGCCCATCCTGAACATCAGGGAGCTATGGGCGGTAACAAGGAGGAGAAAGATCCGGAGGCTGGTTTCAAACTCTTGGAGGCCATCCGACGCGAGGACGAGTATGTGCCGCTCATCATGGAGAGCGCTGAGTCGGCCAACCGTGAGCGGGCCGAAAGGGAAGGCTTTAAGTTCGTCGACAAGAACTCCAAGATGCTCAGCGTGGACCTGCGTCACCTCATGGAGGAGCACATGGGCTTTGGCGACTTCATCTTCCGCGACCCAAAGACCCATTGGGAAATTATGCGCATACATACTTTGAAGGAGTTGCAGGACAATATCTTCAAGATACCATGCGACTCCATGCTCTATCATATCTCGCGCAACCACATGAGTCGCTGGCTCTGCGCCCGTGCCATCTTCCCCGTGAGTAACTTTCTCAAGCATGTCACGTGGCATAAACTACAGGATGTGGATGCTCACCGCCAAATCATCTTCGACGCCATCGTGCAGTATCGCCACATGAAAAACCTCGGCGTCGTAGCTGTCTTCGATCGTGGCAAGTTCGACCGTTACGCCCACTTTGCGCGTATCGGCGACGGTTCGCTCGGTGGCAAAGGACGTGGCCTGGCCTTTCTCGACAACATCATCAAGACGCATCCCGACTTCAACCGTTTCAGTGGGGCTACCGTACAGATTCCCAAGACCGTGGTGCTCTGCACCGATGTCTTCGATCAGTTCATGGAGCAGAACAATCTCTATGACATTGCACTCAGTGATGCGCCCGACGAAGTCATCCTCCAGCACTTCCTGGAAGCACAGTTGCCCGACAGCTACATCGCCGACTTCTTCACCTTCTTCGAGGCTACCCACAGTCCCATCGCCATTCGCTCCAGCTCATTGCTTGAGGACAGCCATTACCAGCCTTTTGCTGGTATCTACTCTACTTATATGATCCCTTATCTCGACGACAAGTATGAGATGCTGCTTATGCTTGCCGCTGCAATCAAAGGAGTTTATGCCTCGGTCTATTATCGTGACTCAAAAGCCTATATGACCGCGACATCCAATGTCATCGACCAGGAGAAGATGGCTGTTGTGTTGCAGGAAGTAGTTGGACAGAACCATGGCGACCGCTACTATCCTACCATGTCGGGTGTGCTGCGCTCGCTCAACTATTATCCTGTGGGTGAGGAGAAGGCCGAGGAAGGCATCGCCTCGCTGGCACTCGGATTGGGCAAGTATATCGTTGACGGTGGACAGACCTTGCGCGTATCGCCTTGGCATCCCCGTCAGGTCATGCAGCTCTCAGAGATGGAGACGGCGCTGCGCGAGACCCAGACGCGCTTTTATGCACTCGACATGAAGCGCGACGTGGGCAGTGACTTCAAGGTGGATGACGGATTCAATATCCTCAACCTGCGTGTCAAGGAAGCCGGGAAGGACGGTACACTGCAATATATCGCGTCGACCTATGACCCTTATGACCAGATCATCCGCGACGGTGTCTACGAGGGCGGACGCAAGGTGATCTCGTTCTGTGGCGTGCTCCAGCAGGATGTGTTTCCCCTGCCCGAGATCATGCAGATGTCGATGAAGTATGGTGCTGAGGCCATGCGTCGTCCCGTGGAGATAGAGTTTGCCTGCAACCTCAATGCCGACCGCACGGGCGACTTCTATCTCTTGCAGATACGTCCGATCGTTGACAGCAAGCAGACACTTGTCGAAGACGTGGCGGCATTGCCCGATGATGAATGTCTGTTGCGCAGTCACCGCTCACTGGGTCACGGCATCGTTGACGACGTGACCGACGTGGTCTATGTGAAATACGACGACCACTTCACGGCGATGAACAATCCTGCTGTAGCCTCTGAAATAGAGCATATCAACCGGCAGATGATCGACGAGGGGCGTGGCTATGTGCTCATCGGCCCCGGACGGTGGGGCTCCAGCGACCCGTGGCTCGGCGTACCGGTGAAATGGCCGCATATCTCCGCGGCCAAGGTGATCGTGGAGGTGGCACTGAAAAACTATCGTGTAGATCCCAGTCAGGGCACTCATTTCTTCCAAAACCTCACCTCGTTTGGTGTGGGCTATTTCACCATCGACACCAATCAGAGTGCGGGGCAGGGCGGCATGGTGCGTAAGGATATTCTTGACGCTATGCCCGCTGTGGAAGAAACGCAATATGTGCGCCACGTCCGCTTCAACCGGCCGCTGAGAATACTCATGGACGGAACCAAGCAAGAAGGAGCGATAACAATGTTGAATGTTGAGGGATGAATGATGAATTGGTTCAGTGTTGAATGCTGAGCAACGCGTCACTTAATAATTATTAATTTCTTCAGGTCGAAATAACAACGAATAAGAAAAACGGCTATATTTGCAGTTAATATGGACATCTCTTAGATTTAAGCTTATGGACATTATTAGGAGAATTGCTGTCTCTGTCGTCTGTTTGTTGATGGCAGTGGGTAGCCTTGAAGCGAAAAGACCATTTGTGAGGGTCAACGGCTTTGAGGTGAGTAAGCATGTGACGTCCATAGAGATGGAAGGCAATATGATGTCGTTGCGGTGGAACGATAATACAGTCATGCGGGGACGGTTGGCCGATGTGATGATCAACCTTGCTTGCCGCGATTGTGTCGACAAGGCCCGTATCCTTTCTGTCAGTGGTGTACAAACCTCCAAGATGCGTGTGGAAGGTCTGACGTTGGGCTCCACTTACTCTGTTTATGATTTGATGGGCAATTGTCTGGGCTCCCGCACGGTTGACAGTCCTATTCTTTCTGTGGACATCAGCCATCTCACCACAGGCATTTACTTGCTCAAGAGTCAAAGCCTTGTGATGAAGTTTGTCAAGGGATAGTGGCGTTCTTCCGAATGTTCTTATGCCGATGTTCTCTTTTAATCAAGAATTTGAGAATTATAGAATACTTGAGCATCAGAACCGTTGCCCAATGGAAGTGCATTACTAAAAGATGTTTCTTTTTTCCGGTATTCTGTTTTTATTGAGTATCTTTGCGTCTTCAACAGAAAGAAGTAATGAAGAAGAAACTATCACAAATCCTTAGTCTCATTGTTTGTTTGCTGATGGTGGCTGCCGTCTCCCTGCGTCGTGACGGCAAGCTGTTAGGACATGATTTTCGTGCCAAGCAAAAGACAGAGACCTCAGTGAAGAACGATACCCTGCGCATGGAGCCCGACGGCACCATGGTCATCAACACCACCAGTCTGGGAAAAGACATCTCGGGCTATGGTGGAGCGGTACCATTGGAGATATCTGTCGATAAAAAGGGAATCGTCACACAGGTGAGGGCTTTGCCCAATGGCGAGACGCCGGAGTTCTTTGGCCGTGCGAGCGCGCTGTTCAATGCGTGGAAAGGCAAGAGCCTGAAAGAAGCCGAAGACACACAAGTCGACGCTGTCTCGGGAGCAACCTATTCGTCCAAGGCCATCATTGCCAATATGCAACGCGGACTGCAATATGCTGACAAGACCAGCGCAAAGGCTCAGACGAGTATGCAGTTCGACTTCAGTGCGAAGAATATCGCCGGACTTGTCGTAGCGCTGATGGCTGCCATCATTCCGCTCTTCGTCAAGAACCGGCGCTATCGCATCGTGCAGCAAGTGCTCAACATCATTGTGCTGGGCTTTTGGTGCGGCACGATGGTGTCCTATAGTTCGCTTATTGGCTACATGTCCAATGGCATGAACGTCATCTCCTTGCTGTTGCCCTGTGTGCTGCTCGTCATCGCCTTCATCTATCCGATGTTCGGCAAGAAGAACTACTATTGTAATCATGTCTGTCCCTACGGCAGTTTGCAGGAGCTGATGGGCAAGACTGTTCGCTACAAGGTGAAGATCAGTGGCAAGACGATCAAGCGTCTCAACACTTTCCGGAAAGTGTTATGGAGTGCGCTCATGGTGTGCTTGTGGACAGGACTGTGGTTTGATTGGGTCAACTACGATCCGTTCTCTGCATTCATGGTGGAGTCTGCTTCTTGGGTGGTCATTGCCATCGCACTGGCCTTTGCCTTTCTTTCTGCCATCGTCATGCGCCCCTATTGCCGCTTCGTGTGCCCGATGGGTAGTATGTTCAAGGTGGTGGGTTAATTACCCTCCACTCTGAACCAGTCTACATTCATCCATCCGCGGTTGCCCGTGGTGCCGGGCCGCATGCTGACGAGACCCATCTTGGCACCTATCCACTTGCCTTTTCTGAGCGTGAAGACGTCACCGGCGGCGCGATAGTGCTTGTTGTCGAGGCTATATGCGAAGCGGGCCTGTCCCTTGTTGATGCTGATCCGAAGGTATATGTCCTCATGGATGGCGGGCGAGTAGGGGATGGTGTCTACCTCGGTAGGCTCCAAGGTAGCCAGAATCTTCTCCGTTTCTTTCCCTTGTCGGTCAGCATCCTTGCAGTTGATTTGCAGTAGTTCGAATTTCTTGCCCTCTCTTCTGCAGACGAGAGCCTGGTAGTTCATACCCATCACGACAACCCCGGCATACTGACCGTCGCTCTTGGCCGAGATGCGAACCTTGGTCGTGGCTGTGAACTTAGGAGCCGGAAGCTTTTGCAGGAGCAGGTTGCCTGCCTGCCACAGTCCGTTGCCTGGCAGTTCATCGGCGTTGTAGAGTCGTAGGGTGCCGTTGGCGGTTGGCATACCCCAAAGAGGGTTGTAGTTGGCCTGCCACTGCCATTGCAATCCGAGTTCCCCAGTGTTGAACTCATCAGACTCTTGTGGGTTGACCCGTGTCTTGGAGTTGCCCTTAGGTTTGCGCCAGGTGGCATAAGGCTCACCGCAACCGTCACCGTCCTTGTCATTGCCGATCACCGGCCAACCACCTTTCCACGCCATCGGTTGCAGACAGACGACACGCCCATAGGCATTGCGGTCGTTGAAGTGGAGAAACCAGTCCTCGCCCAGTGCCGTGTGCACCCATGCTCCCTGATGAGGGCCATTGATGTCGGTATGTCCCTGGTGCATCACCGTGCGTGCCTCATAAGGTCCGAAAGGCGTCCGTGAGCGCATGGCCAGTTGCCAACCGTGCTCCACGCCACCAGCCGGACAGAGAATCCAGTACCAGCCGTCGTGCTGATAGAGCTTCGGCCCCTCTGTGGTGTGGTTGACCTGCCCGCCGTCGTAGACAATGCGTGGTGCGCTGATGGCGTGGCTGCCGTCGGCGGAGAGCTCCCACATGGTGAGCACGCTGTTGAATCCCGCTCTGCTGCCGGCCCAGCCATTGACGAGATAGCAGTGCCCGCTCTCGTCCCATAGCGGACAGGAGTCGATCATGCCCTTTCCGGCGATGACACATTCCGGTTCGCTCCAAGGCCCCTGAGGCTGCCGGGCTCGCACGCGCATGATGCCTTGGTCGGGATCTCCCCAATAGATAAGGTATTCCCCATTGTGATAACGAATCGCCGGAGCCCACACACCTTTGCCGTGCTGAGGCTTGCAGAAAAGCGAGTCGGGCTGTTGCCGGTTGAGCGCATAGCCGATGATCTCCCAGTTGACGAGGTCTTTGGAGTGCAGGATGGGCAGTCCGGGAATGCAGTTGAAGCTGCTCGCCGTCAGGTAATAGTCGTCACCAACGGCGATGGCGTCGGGATCACTATAGTCGGCGAAGAGCACGGGATTCTTGTACATGCCGTTGCCCAAGTCCGGATCCCAGACTTTGGAGTGGTATTGTGCTGGGACAGGAATCAGTCCCACACCGGTACAGAGCAGGAGTGTGAGAAAGAGTGCTTTCTTTTTCATCGGTTGATCAATTTAGGTTCTTTTTGTAAACAGGATAACTTAGTGGCTATTGTTTGTTTACTTTACTAACGTATACACCTTATTTAATATTGCGTAGTCTCAGCAGTGCTTCGAGATAATAATAGTCGGCATAGACGATGCTGGCGTCGATCTCGCTGCCTGCCGGATGGTGTCCGGTGGAGTGAAGCAGGAAGGCGTCGTTGCGCTTGCCGCTGAAATATTCGGGAGAACTCAGTTGGCGGAGCATCTCGACAGCCTTTTCGCGATATTGCTGTCCCTTTTGTCCTCCGACGTATTGTTGCAGTTCCAACAGCGCGTCAGCCACCACGCAGGCCGCACTGGCATCTTTCGGCGCCTTCGGGTCAGGATCGTCGAAGTCCCACTTTGGTATCAGATCTCCCTCCGGCAACCGGCTGAGATAGTAATTTGCAACCTTTTGTGCAAAGTCGAGAAACACCTTTTCGTGGGTATATCGGTAGACCATCGTATAGCCGTATATGGCCCAGCCTTGTCCGCGGGCCCAGGTGCCGTTGTCGGCATAGCCCTGGTGGGTGACGCCCTTGATGAAGTCGCCCGTCAAGGTGTCGTAGACAGCCACGTGATAACAGCCGCCATCGGGACGGAAATGGTGTTTCATCGTGGTCTTGGCGTGCGTGACGGCGATGTCATAGAGCAGCGGGTTACCACCGTGACGGGAAGCCCAGAAGAGCAGGTCCAGGTTCATCATGTTGTCCATGATGGTGTTGTGCCCACCGAACATCTTCACGTTGCGGGGCCAGCTGAGGATCGTGCCGGCAAGCGGGCGGAAGAGTGTGGCGAGCGAGTCGGCAGCGTCGAGCAGTGTCTGTCGGTATGTGGCATTGTGGTTCTGCTCATAGCCCTTGCCGAAAGAGCAAAAGGTGATGAATCCCAAGTCGTGGTCATAGACAGGCCGATAGACGCATGGCCTGAGTGCCGCCGTATAGCCTTCGGCAGCTCGTCCGACGATGCTGTCGTGAGAGTAGCCATAGTCCATCCACAGGATGCCTGACCAGAATCCCGAGCACCATTCCTCGGCGGTGGCCTTGCGGCAGTTCCATGCCTTCTGCTTGTCGCCATGAAGGATGTTGCGTGGCTCCATGGTGTAGTCCAGCGTGCCGTCGGCTTTTTGCAGGTCGTGCAGTGCTTGTCTCACCTTCTGATGACAGCGTTGTAACTGCTGGTCGACTTGAAACGAAGAGTCGGCGTGGCTGGTGAGAGCAAACACAGAGAACAGGAGTACCAAGGTGGAGATCTTGAGAAGGCGATGAGGCTTGCACATCTTGAAGATTGGATTTCTTTGCATAGAAGTGGTAACTAATAGTTTTTAATATATAGTACGGATGACCCCGGTAAAATACGTAGATAAAAAAGACAGCCTGGAATCACTTCCAAGCTGTCTCGTATCTGAAATTTGTAATTTTCAATGTAGAGCGACGATTCGCTCCTTTTGGTTATCCTACAATCTTATTCTTTACCTTTCACTAACACCTTACTGATTACAATCTTAAACCTAATAACTAAAAACCTAAATCTATTACTAACCTAAACAATCTATTAACCTTTTGACACTGCAAAGGTACGACGAATTCTCCGTACCCTCGAATATTTTCTGTAAGAAGTATCTTTTTTTCCATCTTTCTTAATCTATATCAAGTGGCTGTGTGCGATAACAACAACAAGTTACAATATTGGTAAGGATATGATGTCCTATTTGACTTTCTTGAATTCAATGGCCGCTCCGCCGCTCTTGAGCAGAGGCAAGGTGATACGCTCGCCGGACTTGATGGTGCGCTGGGTTGTTGACACCTTCGTGCGGGTGCTGAGCTTAGGATCGTCCTGATAGAGGCTCATGGCGTACTTACCTTTCTTTGGTAGGAAGTCAGCAGTGTTGACGGTGATCGTACGGGGCTCCATGCCGTTGAGCACGCCGACGAACCATGACGAGCCGGAGCGGCGGGCCTGGACAATATATTCTCCCGGCAGTCCGTCGAGGGCTTTGGACTCGTCCCACACCGTGGGGCAGTCTTTCCAAAAGTTCAGTTCCTGCTCACCCTTGTAGGCGGTTGGTAGATCATACCAGAAGAGAAACTGGATGGGACTGTAGTAGACTACCGACATGGCCAGCTGGTGGGCCTTGGTATTCTTCACCCGTCCGTTGAAGTAGCAGAGCGTGTAGTCGGCGGGGCCGGCGAGGAAGCGCGTGAAGGGCAGCGTGGTGTTGTGGCGGGCATCAGGCATCTCTTCGTTGCCGCCAATGCCCTCCTGCGTCATCAGATTGGGGTAGGTGCGGCTCCATCCTGTCGGTCGGTATTCGTCGTGAATATCCACCATCAGCTTGTGTTCGGCGCATTTCTTCACGGCCTCATGCAGCCAGGTAGTCCACATCTGATTGCCTACTTGGACGAAGCCAAACTTGATACCCTTCACGCCCACCTGCTGATAGAGTGGCAGGATGCTGTCGAGTTGGTTGTAGAGTGCCCGCTGATTGACATAGAGCCAAATGCCCACGCCTTTGCTGCGGGCGTAGTCACAAATCTCGCGGAGCGTGAAGTCGCGCTGAGCGGAGACGCGGAGCGCACTCGACACAACCTTCATCTCAGGACCGTACCATCCGGCGTCGAGCTCCACATATTCTATTCCGAAGTCGTGGGCAAAGTCGATGCTCTTCTTGATCCATTCTTTATCCAACTTACAGCAGCGGAAGGCGCGACCGGGGCGGATGTAGTCGTTGAGCTTGCGGCCGTCGCCCTCGTAGCGGCTTGGAGCGTTGAGCGAGAGCAGCAATTGCTTGTTGTTGATGAGCTCCACGGGGCGTTCTGCTGCCATGACGAAGCGCCATGGGGTAGAGTAGGGCGGGATGACGTCGGCGTCGTCGTACATGGCCACCCCTAATACTCCGTCTTTGACCAGCCGCAGCTTGCCGCGGACATAGTTGCTCAGGGCAGCCTCGCCGACAGCCGCATAGAGTCCGTCGGAGAGACTGAGCAGAAGAGGACGTTCAGAGACGTCCTGCCAGATACGCCGGCCGTCGACGGTGGCTGAGGTCTGCAAGGCTACATGGTGGAAAGGTCCCTGGGCCCAGGCCTCATGCCACGCTGTGGTGCCGGAGGGGAAGGGAAACGTAGTCAGCTCCTGGGTGACGTGGACAAAGAGCCCGTTGCTACTCTCGGGAAAATGATAGCGGAAGGCCAGTCCCTCGTCATAGAGTCTGACGACGATGTCGAGGGCGTAGCGCTGTCGCTTGTCATATGCTGTGCCGGAGCCTTGCTCGGCGCTGCCTTTCTCGAAGTGCAGCGTCATGGCGTTGTAGTGATCGCGGATGAAGTCCTGTTCGCCATAAAGTGGTTCCCACGTCGTGTCGGCCGTGCTGCGGTCTACTTTGATGAGTCGCATGGAAGAAGACCAAAGGCGAGCTGTGTCCTGCGGTATGCCCATGGCTTTCTCGATGAGGTGGTTGTCGATGTTGATGCCTAAGTCACCGTCAGAGACTACTGTCTTGCCCTTATATAATAAGGAGTAGGTCAGCCGTCCGTCGTGTGGGTTGAAGCTGAAGACGTATTTGCCGTCGGGCGAGGAGAGCTGTTCAGTGCTCTGTGCTGCCAAGGGCAGAATACCCAGCAAGGCAAGGAGGAGAAGGATTGTTGCTTTCATCTTGTTCACGTTTTTATTTGATTTCAACGTTGCCTTTGTCGTCGGCAGTGATGACTTTCGTGCTTCCGTCCTTAAGTACTACCTTGATGCCAACTACGGAGACGTCAGCGTTGGCGGGATGGAAGAATTGAACAGACTGTATCTCTGACGGTTCTTTTTCCGACGAGGGTTCGAAGACTGCGACGAAGGGACGGTTCCATGCTTCGCCATGCTGGCGCGCCACGAAGGTGAGGACGGGTTGATGACCGATGTCATAGGGCTGTCTCTTCATGCGCTCATATTCGAGGTTGACGGGCGAGAGGGCGGTGAAGAGCTCACGTTGCGGCGCTCCCTCCATCCACATCGTCATGGTGATGCGACTGCCATTGTGCGCTTTCACGTCGTCGATGTCCTTGCCGGTGAGCAGCACGTCGAAGGTGGCCTTGGCGTCCTTGTCTGTGGTGACCGTCTTCTTGTTGTAGAGATAGGAGTAGGCACTGATATGTCCACCGGCAAAAGCCAGTTCCTCGGTGGGCTGGAGGTTGAAGTCCTGGCCCTCCGTGTCGGTCAGACGCATCTGCTGTCCGAGGTTGTGATAGAAATAATCGTGAAATTCCGGTTCCATGAGTTCCTGTCCTTTCGGCAGGCGACTGCGGAAGATGTCGACATAGAATCCGCCTGACTTCGAGGTTTTCACCACGATGTTGGTGCGCTGTTGCTGTGCCTGTGTCTCCGGCTCGGTGAAGTCGCGTGACACTGTGGTGCTGTAGCCCGGGCTCTCGTACCAGATGGCGGTCTGTGGGTCGTAGCCGAAGTTGATCAGCCGGCCCATGCTCCATTGGCGGATGCTCGACGTGTTTTGGATATAGTTGAGATAATATTCCCTTCCTTTGTGGTCGGCGTAGTCTTTGTTGCTTCTGAGCACGAGAGCTATGTCGGTGATAAACTCAGCTTGGCAGAGATCCCAGTTGTTGTGCGGCACGCCGTTGGCAATGATGTTCTCAGCCCATTTCTTCATCGCGGCCTCATAGAGGTCACGGTCACGGGTGATGTATTTGCCGAGGTTGGCGTAGATCTCGGTGATGGAGGCGACGGCGTCCTCATGGATCACCTCAAAGGTAGCCATACCGACGAGTGTCTGCATGTGGCCGTGGGTCAGGTCAGTGGGCACATTCCGATAGTAGATGCCTTTGAGATAAGTGTCGAAGACCGGATAGGCCAGTGCGGCGTAGCGCCGGTCACCGGTGGCCTTATAGATGCGCGAGGCATCGCGGGCGATGCCAAGGATCTGTTGGTTGAGGCTGTTGATGTTGCATCCGGTCTTTGAGGGATGTGCTTTCTCCATCTTTCCGGTGGCGCGGTTGATGTATGTGACATCGCCCTGTGCGTCATCGTCGTAGGGGATGACGTCGTCGAGTTTGGGGCGGTTATACGCCGACTCGGCGCTGCGTGTGCCATTGTATTTCACGGTGGGCACGGGCGCGCGGTCACCTCCTGCGTGGTCAAAGCGCTCACTGTTGACAAAGACGTCAGTGGCGTGGGTGTTCCAATACATCTGCAGGCGAGAGAACAGCCAGGTAGAGTCGGCGGACACTTTCGCGAGATAGCGCTCGGTGTTGGCTTTCCATCGGGCGAGATCCGCGCTTTCCTTCGCTGTTGTTTTCCCCGATACGCTGAGTGGGAACAGCAGCGTCGACAGCAGGCTGAGATAGAGGACTATATGTTTCATGCGTTTGGTTTTTATTTATATAACGTATGAAATCACCATTTTACTTAATTGATGCGATTTTTTTTTGTGGGATAGAGGGAAGGTTGGGTGTTGTTTATCACTCATCTCACTTCCCTCTCCTATTGGAGAAGGACTTGGGGTGAGGCTTTGCTTTGTTGGCTTTTCTGATAAAAAACGAGCTCTGAGAAGGCGTTCTTTTCGAGCAAACAGTCTTCTGCTTCGATTTTTGCGAATTTTGGGCGCTTTTTATAAAGTACTGAAATTCAGTGATATATGAAAAATGCCACTTTGGGCTCTTTATCAGAAAGCCTTTCTGACCAAAAATTCTCTAGAGAATTTTTGGTCATCACGGCGTTATGACATGGTCATCTCGCCTTTTTGGTCGCATCAAAATGCCTTTTTGACTAAGTCAACGCACTGTTTTCTCTCTGAGACGATCGTTTTTTGGTATCTTCATCATCGTTTTCCTTGATTTTCACCTCGTGCTTCTCTCTAGATTGACTGAAAATCTTGACAGAGTTTTGTTAAGAGTTTTGTGGGTTTGTATTGGTTGCTTTCCTTCTTCCTCCCTGTGTTCTTTATCTTAGCATTTGTGTCCAGGCTGCTGTTTGGTGAAATAAGGGTTGACGAACCGCAGATGAAAATGTGGCGCAAGGATTCACCATATGGAGATCCTGTAGACACTCGTACTCTCCATAGACACTTCGTCTACATGGTGGGCGAGCAACAGATCACGCATCTGTTTATATCTTAATTATAGTTAAAATTCGGGGGGTGAAGCTCAGAACTGCCGAAAAACCAATACCTTTACACCCAAACTCATTATTTAATCTCTTTCTATGTGTCTTTATGGTCTACAGAAAAGGTTAACCGAAAGAACAGAATCTTAGATGTCATAGCACCAGAGCCAGAGGACAAAGAGATGGCCAAACCGTCAAGTTCTGTTATTTTGAGATAGCTAATGTTAAAACATTATCATTTTATTTATGAAACATATTTATTGTAAGCCCCGCGTAGAGGTTGTGACTGTCTCGCTCAGTGGATCGGTATTGGAGGAGCCACAAGCTTACGTCAATTGGTCAAAGACTATGTCTGTAGACCAGAGCGATGCTAAGTCATTTAAGGGTTCCTGGGAGGATGACGACGCAGAAGACGCGGACTGCGGCCTGACAGATTCAAATGGACATTCAAAATTATGGGACGACTGATGAATACCAAACAACATATTCGCACGGGTGCCACCGCTCTGGCACTCTTCTTCTGCTGCGGCTATGCGCTCGCAGGCAGCTTCACGGCGGGCAATCTCACTTACTCTTATACTGACGGGAAGACAACCGCCGAGGTCACCGGCGTTGTCGACAAGACTGTTACGTCGCTGGAGGTTCCCGCCACGGTGGAAAACGGTGGCGTGACCTATACCGTGACAGCTTACAGCTGCAATGCTTTCACGGTATCTTCTGACAATCAGAACACCACGCTCCAGACGGTAACATTGGGCGACAACATCACCAGCATCTCTGAGGGAGCTTTCATGTACTGCACCGCGCTGGCCACGGTCACCCTGCCTGCCGGGCTGAAGACCATTCCTGCCCGTTGCTTCAATATGGACAGCAAGCTGAGCAGCATCAACTGGCCCACAGGACTCACCACCATCGGCGCTTACGCCTTCAACAGCTGTGGCTCGCTGACCGGCGACTGGCAGATGCCCAACACCGTCACCTCGCTTGGGGAGAGTGCGCTGAATGGTGTCGGCTTCACGTCTGTCACCGTCTCCACCGGGCTGACATCCCTGCCCGGCAGTTGTTTTGCCGGTTCCGGAAAGCTGAAGAAGATTGTTATCCCCGACAATGTCAAGAGCTTGGGAACCTACTGCCTGTCAAGGTGTACAAGCCTGACCGATGTCACGCTGCCTGCCGGGTTGACAGAGCTAAGCAACGATCTTTTCAAAGGATGCACATCGTTGACCACGCTGACCATCCCCGGAACCGTGACAAAAGTAGGCAATAGTGTATTCAGTGGCTGTACCGCCCTGACCTCTGTGTCTTTCCCCGATGGTGTCTCCTCTATGGGTTCGATCGTGTTCTCGGGATGCAAATCACTTACAGACTTCAAGTGGCCAACGAAAGTGACTGCCATCCCGGAACTTACTTTCTATAATAACACCTCACTCACCTCATATGATGTTCCGGAGGGCATCACAGCTATTGGAAATAGTGCCTTCAGCGGCTGCAGCAAACTGGCCAAGGTCACCCTGCCTTCCACGTTGCTGAGCATAGGTGAATATAGCTTCGCCAATTGCGGTTTCAGCACCATATTGATTCCGAAGGGCGTCACCACCATTACCCCGGGTGCCTTCAAGGAGTGCATGAAGGTGGAAGCCTTCGAGGTGGAAGCAGGCAGCCGGAACTTCAAGTCGGACAAGGGCGTGCTCTTCAACATCGACGAGACCCACCTGATGTGCTTCCCGCCGGCACGTGACCCTTACAAGTATTATGAGTCCTACTACGTGGTGCCTTCCACCGTGACGGCTTTAGGCTATTATTCCTGTCAAGGTTTCCCTTACCGACACATTACCCTGCCGTCGGGACTGAAGGAAATCGGTGAGGGGGCTTTCATGTCGTCAACAACAGGAAAATATGGAGGGCTGGAGTCTATCACGATTCCTGCCAGCGTCACGAAGATCAAGCAAAGTGCCTTCTACAATGCGTTGTATAAGAAGGAGGTCTATATGCTGGGCACTACGCCTCCTTCTGTTGAAGGCGGAAGTTTTAGCAATCAACTTTTTGACAGTGGCACAACTATCTACGTGAAGCCGTCAGCCGTCAGCAACTACAAGAACGCCACGGGCTGGAAGAATGCACAGATCAAGACGGACATTCCTTTGGCGCAGACCAAGGAGTTCGGAACGCTCTGTCCTGACTTTGACGTGGAGATTCCGGAGGGCTCGGACATCGAGGTCCTCGTAGCCACAGCCTATGACAAGTCCACCCGCCAGCTGACGCTCACGAAGCTTGACGGCAACTACATCCCCTCCCGCCAGGGCGAGAAGCATGACCAGTACGTGGGCGTGGTGCTGCACAAGACCGGCGACCGCAACCTCTACTACCGCATCGGCGAGAAGGACTATACCACAGGTGACAGCCAGAAGACCTACACCGGCACCAACTATCTCGTGGGCGTAACCGTACCGACATGGATTTACGCTACAGAGACCATTGGCGGCACCGACTATACCAACTTCGGACTCACCAACGGTGAGTTCAGACGCTACGATGCCGACGGCATCCTGCAGAGGAATGCGTGGAGCAAGGCCTACCTCCATCTGCCTACCAGCTGGCGTGATGCCTCGGCCGGAGCCAAGTCCATCCTGCTGTTCATCTCTGGCGGCACGACGGGCATCCGCAGTCTGACAACAGCAGCACACGATGATGATGCCTATTACACGCTCAGCGGTGTGAGAGTGGAACAGCCTGTAAAGGGCATCTACATTCACGGCGGGAAGAAGGTGCTGGTGAAGTAGCCCCGACGCAATTTTATTTCCTTCCGAAGCCGGCGGGAATATCGCCCCTCTTCCATCTGCCACTGGATAACAGGCGTTTTTGATCTTTAAACTTTAAAGTAGATTAATTATATCCCTCAAAGGAGAGGAATCGTAACAGCCCCATGCCGCAGGTCTTGGCACGGAGAATTTCAGTGTGCTACGACCGCGGAATGGGACTGCGATGCTTATCTGTATCCTATTTTCGTACTTCTGTAACGATTCTATGGTTATTTCTCCAAAATAGCTTATAAAATATAACGTTTATTATTTGTTAATGCTGCTAATATTAGTTACCTTTGCAGAAGCAGACAAGTCACGATATTATGATCGATCCACATATTAAGCAGCAGTTTCTTTCCGAGGTCAAGCAGGCCATCCCGGAGAGACAGATATATACCGATAGTCTCCGTACTTATGCCTGGGGTACTGATGCCAGCTTCTATCGCATGACCCCGCAAGTCGTCGTCCGCACAAAGAACAGCTATGAAGAAAGTGTGCAGTGGCCTTCATCAGCTCGGTATTCCACAATGGTCCACGGCTATGCCGGGTGCCATCCGTAACCCGTCTCAGGCGATGCTTAACCAGCAGCCGTCTGAACTGAAGGTCATCTATCTGTCGAGTTGCATCAATCAGACCATGGGACTGACGAAAGGCGCTCCTGTCAAGCAACCGCTTGTCAGGGAGACGTGCGCTCTGCTGCACAAGGCCGGATACGAGGTGATCTTCCCGAAGAATATGAAGAACCTTTGCTGCGGACAAATTTGGGAGAGCAAGGGCATGACAGATATCGCTGACCGAAAGACAGTCGAGACGGAGCTGGCACTCTATAAGGCCATTGAGGGAGGCCGCTGGCCGGTGCTCTGTGACCAAAGTCCTTGCCTTCACCGACTGAAGAAAATGGTCACCCGTGTCAAGCTCTACGAGCCCGCGGAGTTCATTTTTACATTCCTTAAAGACAGACTTACGTTCCATCCTACCCACCGACCGGTAGCCATTCACCTGACCTGCTCCACGCGTGAGATGGGACTCAGCGACGCGATGCTCGAAGTGGCACGCATGTGTACCGACAACGTCTTTGTGCCGGAAGGTATCGGCTGTTGCGGCTTTGCCGGTGACCGTGGATTCTCACGTCCGGAGCTCAACAACTGGGCTTTGCGCTCGCTCCAGGGGCAGATCGCGGAGCATCATATCGAACGCGGCTATTCCAACAGCCGAACGTGTGAGATCGGACTGGAGGCGCATGCAGGCATCCCCTACATGAGCATCGTGTATCTCGTCAACGAGTGCACGGAACCACGAGGTTAACAGATAGATGGATCCAGAAACGAATTTAAAAAGATAATATATGGCAAGTGACTTTGGTAAGACATGGTGGGGAAACGAGTGGCTCCGCTCGCTGACAAACATAGACTATGCTAACCGCATCCCTCGTGGCGCCCGCTATGCTCGCAACGGGTCGGTAAAGAAGATCGTGATCAACGACAGTGTTATTGAGGCGAAAGTACAGGGCTCGAGGCGAACGCCCTACTCTGTGACCATCAAGGTGGACAAGTTCTCTGCCAAGGAGACCGACGCCCTGATGGACGGCATCCTCGCGCATCCTGCTATTGTCGCTGAGCTGCTCAACCGCAAGTTGTCGCCCGCCGTCAACGATATCGCAAAGGAAAGCAGTCTGAAAGTGTTTCCGACATCCTGGCGTGACCTTGGCATGATCTGCTCCTGCCCTGACTGGGCGGTGCCCTGCAAGCATATTGCCGCAGTGATCTATATGGTGGGACAGGAGATCGACAACAATCCTTTCCTTGTCTTCAAACTCCATGGCGTGGACATCATCGGCGAGTTGGCTAAGCGCGACATCGCCATTGACGCCGGGAAGATGTCGGCTGTTCCAGATGAGTGTGAGGCATTCGGCCTTGTACCGTTGTTGGACAAGACTGATAAAAAAAATTCCCCACAATGTTTGCCGCACTTCGACTTCAGTAAGATTGCCAACTTGGGTGAGGCCATCTTGAGGTTGTTGCCTGCATCTCCTGCCTTCTATGCTGATGGTGATTTTATGAAACGCTATGACGAGAACATGAAGCGCGTGGCGAATGCAGCGAAGAGCGTTCTTGACGGAAAGAAACATGTCTATGAAGCGCTGGATACAAGCATGGGGCATCTGCCAAAGAAAGAAGTTTCAGATATCAGCCTTACTATTAACAAAAGCCAACAGGCAGAAGTACGTTTCGCTGGATATAAGATCAAGAACAGCCTGACAGACCTGATGGAGTATCTTTCCGCTTTGACCGAGGAGAAAATCTATGAAAGCAGCAACCATGTCTTTGCTTTTCGCAGTTGTCTGGTTCTTGCACTTCGTCTTGCTGTCAAGGGCAACATCGTTCCGGTCATCGTGCAGCAGAAAGACGGTAGCGTGAAAGTCCTCTGGACTCCGTTTATGTCGGATAAGCAGACCGTTGACATCCTTGAGCAACTTGATGCATTCTTCTCCAAAGACAGTATTGTATTGGAGGCTGTTGGAAGAAGCAAACTCGTACCGTCAAGACCGGCGTGGTTTGTCACCTCTTGTTTCCTGACGGTTCTCGTTCACCATAGTCATAAACACTTGACATGGTGGGACAAGGTCTACGAGCTATTCTTCGACGGCGATAAGATAAAATTCGATGGAGTAGGAGAGAAGAATGTTCCCGGTGGCATCAAGAGTTGGACAGACCATTTAGAGGCTCCTCAGTTGCGCTACCTGCCGATGATCATGGTGCGCGATGAAAGTGAGGATGGCAGTGAGTTCCTTCTTGAAATGGCGGTTGCTGATTCAAAAGACAACGACCGGTCCGAGGTTGGTTTGCATGACGTCTTTACAGACAAGACTTATCAGCATACGCGGTATAATATTCTCCGCGATGTCTCGCTGCTGTCGTCCCTTATCCCCGGCATCGGCCAGTATCTTGCCAATGAGGCGCGGAAACCGATGGCTATGGACAATGCGGCATTCTCGCAGTTTTTGATCAACGTTGTGCCGGCCATGCGTTTGCTCAACATCCGACTGCTCCTGCCGAAATCTTTGCAGCATCTGCTTCGGCCGAAACCATCGGTTTCCTTGTCAGCCAAGCAGAGCGACGGCAAGTCGTTCCTCCGTCTCGACCAGCTGTTGCAGTTCGACTGGAAGGTTGCGGTCGGTGATGATCTAATCTCTCCCGAGGAGTTTCACGGTCTTCTCGGGCGTGCCGAGGGACTGATCCGTTTCAAGCAGCAATATATCTATGTGACGGCCGACGACTTGAAGCGTATCGAGAAGGCTTTCGCTTCACGCAACGAGATGACCCCGGCGCGGATGCTGCAGGTCGCCTTGTCGGGAGAGTATAAGTCTGCGAAGGTCAGCATCTCGCCTGAGGTGAAGGAACTCATCAGAAAATGGACCACGCAACAGGAGATTGAGGTGCCAAAGGAAATTCATGCCACGCTGCGGCCTTATCAGAAGCGGGGCTATGAGTGGATGTATCAAAACATGCGGCTCGGCTTCGGCAGCATTCTTGCCGATGACATGGGACTGGGCAAGACGTTGCAGGTGATCACGCTCTTGCAAAGGCTAAAGGATGACGGGCAACTGGAGAGGCAACGGGCCATCGTCGTGGCACCAACGGGACTGCTCGCCAACTGGCAAGCAGAGCTCCAGCACTTCGCCCCGACGCTGTCGGTCTTTGTCTATCATGGTCAGAGGCGCAACCTCAAAGAATTTGATGCAGATATTCTGCTGACCTCCTATGGCCTCGTTCGTTCCGACATCGATCAACTCAAAAAGCTGAAATGGACCATCTCCGTCATTGATGAGGCACAGAACATCAAGAACAGCGGTACTGCTCAGAGCAAGGCAGTGCGCTCGCTGAAGGCCGACACACACATAGCGATGAGCGGTACGCCAGTAGAGAACCGTCTTTCGGAATACTGGAGTATCATGGACTTTGCCAACAAAGGCTATCTCGGCACAATCAAGTCGTTCAACGAGGATTATGCGCGGCCTATCCAGCAGGAGGGCGATACAGCCTGCGCCGGGCGATTCCGCCGGATTACGGCTCCGATGATGATGCGCCGACTGAAGACCGACAAGAATATCATCAACGACCTGCCCGAGAAAATTGAGCAGGATGAGTTTGCTATGCTCACGCCGCAGCAGGCCGCCATCTACAAGCAGGTGCTTGACGAGAGCATGAAGGTGATAGAGGGAATGGACGAGGACGACGGCACGCAGCTCTTCAAACGCCAGGGTCTGATCCTGCAGATGATGCTTGCCTTGAAACAGATCTGCAACCATCCTGCGCAGTATCTCAAAAACGGTGAGACCGATCCGGCGCTCTCCGGTAAGACGGAAATGCTGCTCGACCTCGTGGCGTCGATCAACGATGCCGGCGAGAAGGCGATCATCTTCACGCAGTTCAAGGAGATGGGTGACATGCTGGTGAAGTTCATCACGAATGCCACGGGTGTCGAGCCCATGTTCCTCCATGGTGGCTGTACGATCAAACAGCGCAAGGAGATGGTGGACCGCTTTCAAAACGGACGCGCCGACAAGTTCTTCATCCTCTCGTTAAAAGCCGCCGGCACGGGACTTAACCTCACTGCCGCCACGCATGTCATCCACTACGACCTGTGGTGGAATCCCGCTGTGGAGGCCCAGGCCACAGACCGTGCCTATCGTATCGGCCAGCATCAGAATGTGATGGTTCATCGCTTCATCACCAAGAACACTTTCGAGGAGCGCATCAACGACATGATCAACTCTAAACGTCAGCTTGCCGACATGACCGTCTCCTCCGGTGAGAGCTGGATAGGCAGGCTCAGCAACAAGGAACTGCGCGAGATATTTGAATAGTCACATATCCTTTTGCTTAGCTCCTACACCTCGAGACACTAATGCAGGACGGCAGTGCCTCGTGTCGATCCATGTAAAATTCAGAATGTACTTTAGAAGTGTTCGGGATAATACACCATACTTCTCGGCAAGGTGATGGCTTTGAGACGACGAAACCATCGGCGTGGCGATGCAGGGTCGATCTGCTCCGACTGGCTGCTGATGATGTAGTAGCTGGCCGAGTAGTCGTCCATGAGAGACGTGAAGGCAGACTTGATCTTGGAGCACTTCTCGTTGATGGCATTGTCAAGGGGATTGGCAAGCCGCTCTATGGTCTCCCGCATCTTGTCTTTGTCTCCTTCGGGGCAGATGCGGTCATAGATTGACAGCAACTCGTCGTGGTATTCGCTGAGACGTTTGAATTCAATGCCTTCTTCATGTCGCAAGAACAACAGGTAGACGGCACGATGAACCGGCGACAATTGTACTTCAACGATGTTGTTGCTATTATTTCCTTTGGCTTTGCTTCCCTCAAGGAAGAGTCTGCCGTCATGCTTAACGATGAGTCTGCGAAGCGTGCCACGTGCGGCCTCCGTCCTGAGCTGTTCGAGCGTAGGCACAGTGATGGCTTGAAGCAGCAAGTCGTTCCTACCCAACACTTGCAACTTCCCCACCAGCTCACGTATTTGCCGGGCCATCAGTCTTGCATGTTCCTCGTTGTTGTTCATTGTGGTTACAAAGTTAACGAAAAAACTGATAGAGCCGTTCATGTGCGATGATAAAAATGGGTCTGCAAGCCTTGCGAAGATTTTTCTGTTGGGGATTTGATGTTTTTACTTTATCTTTGCGCAAAAAACAGAATATCATGGAAGACGATAATCAACAGAAGCGCGATACATTGGACTTTGGTCCGGTGGAAGACACCACGAAAGAGATCATCAAGGTGGTTGGCGTAGGTGGCGGCGGGTGTAATGCCGTCAACAATATGTTCAACGAGGGCATCGCCAACGTGTCTTTTGCGGTTTGCAATACCGACAGCCAGAGTCTTGCCAACTCGCCGGTACCCGTCAAGTTGCTGTTGGGTGAGTCCGGACTGGGAGCCGGGGCCGACCCTGAGTTGGGTAAGCAGGAGGCCATCAAGACCAAGGAACGTGTAAAGCAACTGTTCAATGACTCCACTCGCATGTGCTTCATCACGGCAGGCATGGGTGGCGGTACGGGTACAGGAGCTGCCCCCATTATTGCTTCTGTGGCCAAGAGCATGGGAATACTGACAATAGGCATTGTGACCATCCCGTTCTATTTCGAGAAGAACCGAAAGATCATGAAGGCCCTGAAAGGCGTAGAGGAGATGCGGAGAATGTCGACTCACTACTCATTATTAATAATGAGAGCATCTGCGATGTCTATGCCGACTCGGAACTCTCTATCAAGGACGCTTTCAAAGCCGCGGACAATATCCTGTGCAATGCCGCAAAGAGTATATCGGAACTGATTACGATTGAGGGCAGCATTAACCTTGACTTCCGCGATGTGGAAACAACGATGCGTGAAGGCGGTGGCGCCATCATGGCCATCGGCAGGGCTCGTGGTGAGAGGCGAGTGGAGAAGGCAATTGTCAATGCCCTTGAGTCGCCATTGCTCTACGGCAGTGACATCTCTAATGCCAAGAAGATCCTCTTCAATATCTATACGAGCGAGGACAAGCCTTTGTTCGTCAGTGAAATGCGTGAGGTGGATGCTTTCATGTATGGGTTGAATCCAAACATAGAGGTGATTTGGGGTACAAGTGACGATAACACCCTTGGCGAAGATGCTAAGGTGATCATCCTTGCCACAGGTATCGACAACCGCTTCCTGCCTGATGACAAACATGACGATAGCGACGAGGAGTATTACAACCAGATCATCGCGAAGCTCTATCGTGAACCTCTGCTGTCGCAAAATGCGGCGGCAAAGAAGAAAGCGGAGAAGAAAACTGAAGATACAGACAATATTCCTGAGCCTGAAAATCACACGGTGGAACAAGAACATGAGGGAACTTCAACTTCCTTTTCCTTTGATATGTCGGGTAAAGGTGCTGAAACTAAAGAGATAAAGAAAGAGCCTGCTTCGGAAACTGATGATCAGAAGGTACCCCTCATGAAGCCAGAAGCAAAGACGGAGTCACCGAAGCCTACAGATGACTCCTCTCATAAAGTCCCATCTTTCCTTGACAAACTCAAAGGACACTTGAAGAAGGGCATCACGGTGTTGACCAGTGATGTGGATGAATGAAGCCAATCTTACTCCATTGCAATATGCTGTAAGGCATTGACTATCCCAGTAATGTCAGAATCGCCACTTTGCCTGCATCTCCAGTTCCATGCGACTGTGACCGTTGACATGCTCCGGTCCAGAGGAAGATGATACATTGTGAAAATAGTTGGTGTTACCCAACTTCAGCAGGAACATCAGGCGGTGACCGATGTCTGCGCGGGTGGCAATGGCGTAGCGGATGCCTCGTCCGGCAAACATGGGGAAGGAGAAGTTGTAGAGCAGTCCACGCTCATAGCTGTAGACACGTGAGAGGAAGTCGTCGGTGTGGAAGTAGTTGGCGCTGAGAAAAGTCTGGAACCATGCGTGTTGGTAGCCAACATATTGCGTGATCATGTATCCCCGGCTTGTGGCTTGTTGGTGGCAGATGCTGAAGTCGCCTTGCATTCTCCATTGCCAGTAACCGCTTGCGTAGCCGATCATGGCGCGTGAGCGGTATTCGTCGCGCCAAGTCAGATGGTCGGCTTCGCTGTCGTTGCGTTCCCGTCTTCTCATGCGCATCCTGAGCAGATAGCTCCATCCTTGTCGGTTGCCGCTGAACTGAAGCAGAGCATCAATGCTGTGCGAAGCGGCGGAAGCCTGGTATTTCGGCCATGCGAAGTAGGCGGCGTCGACATATCCCATCAGACATGCGCTGGCCGATGGTGCCCACTGCATGCCGAGATAGAGTCCGCTCTCATCGTTGACAGAGCCTCCGTCGGCATAGCTCTGACTGAACAGCGAGTAGTATCGATAAGGATAGTAGCGTTGCAGGGCCATCACCGACAGCGAGGGCGTGAGCAAATAGCTGAGAGAGTTGATGGTAGCTACCGTACCGCAGTCGCCCGTGGCCGTCTCTCCGGCGATATTGAGTTTTTCCGAGATATAGCCATAGTCAATGCCTGCGTTCCAGAAGTGCTTTCCCTGCGGATACCACCGGCGGAAAAGTTGCGAGGTGTTGGGCTTTAATGTACGGTTGAAGGCAGTGGCGAAAGCCGTGACGCCTGCATGAAAGCCATCACGGAAAAAGCTGAGGTTGGATCCCACGAGCGTCTCATCAGTGTTGCGTCGCCGTGCCATCTCGCTGGGTGTGCGGTGGTAGCCGGTCTTTAGGATTGTGGTCACCGTGCCTGTGGAGTTGTTGAGCGTAGCGTCGATCTTCCTCCAAGATACGAAGCCGGTGAGCGTGAGTTGTCGGTTGAGGCGTATGGCTGCGGCCGCGCCTTGCAGGTAGTTGGCTTCCGATCGGCTGCTGTGTCCGATGATGTTGTTGGTGGAGGCTCCTAACGTGGCCAGTGTGTTGAGTTTGCCAAGTCCGAACGACGTGTTCATGATCAGTCCCATGCCGAAGCGCAGCCGATAGCGTCCTACGACGAGGTTACGGATAGCGCCTGTTTTTCGGAGCTGCAGATAGAGCGAGTAATAGTCATATCCGTAAGCATTCTTTCCTGCAAAGAAAGGTTCACCCGCATCTTGCGAGGCCACAAACCCCAGCTTGATGCGTTGCCGGTAATTGAAGCTGTAGCGTAGCCAATGCTTGTATTTATATCCGAGAAAATCGTTTTTGTCACCCTCTCTATCATAAAAAGGTATTTTCAGTGCAGCCACCACTTCCTGCCGTCCTGAGCGTAGGATGCTGTCAAGAGGCGGCAGCGTGTCGGACGTTTTCTCCGGTCCTATTGTGACGAACTGCTCCAGCATGTCGGCATCTTGCTTACGAAACGAGGGAAGCATGCGCAGTTCTACGAGGCTTTCAAAGCGTCCGGCGCGATGACGGTACTCCATGATGTCCATCACCTGCTGTGCAGAGAGAAAGGGCAACCGTTCCAAGTCTTCGCGTGTGCAGCTGTTCAGATCCATCTTCTCATGAGCCAGTTCGCTAAGCATCTCATAGGTCTCTTGCCAGGCGTCGCTTTCAACGTCCTCGCGTTGACCGAGTTCACTGTAGTATTGTTGCCATGTCTCAACAGGGTCTTGCGCGTACATGGAAATGGACGCACCGATACATAGCAATAGCAGAAAGAAGATGCGGGCCGGTTTTATCATAGGCTTCTCAATTGGTTCTTCTTATGTGGTTTTCATGACTCGCCGATAAGGGTAGGCAAGGCATCAACTGCAAAAATAAGGAAAAATTGCTTATCTTGTTCTCTAAGGATGATATTTTTCTGCAATAACTGATTTTTATCATTCGCATTGATGCGAAGAATTCCGTCATAGTCGGATTCATGTTGATGGAGCATTACCTTGATTATGGTACCTGTAACCCTTATTGCAGAAATCGCCTATCTGCTCTTGCACGGATAGAATATTTCGAGTAATTTTGTGCGTGGAAACATAAAAACAGACAGATATGAGCGACACAACGATCAAGGAACAGCTCCGCACGCCGTCGCACACCTTAGGACTGCTCTTCCATCCTGATCTGCTCTTCGGCACGCCATTGGGGAAGACCATCGGCGGCTATCACTTCTTCGACTACGACTCGGCTGAGTCGCTCCATCTCAGTGAGCGTGAGCGGCGGATGTATACCGATACGCTCAGCTCCATCCGCTCCGAGATGGAGCTGCCCGTGGACAAGCACTCACAGACGATCCTCACAGATCGCATCAAGCTTATCCTTGACTACTGCCAACGGTTCTACGACCGACAGTTTGTCACTCGCCACAGGGAGAGCTCCGATATCCTCTCGGTTTTTGAGCGCAACATCAAAGACTATTTTGAGCAGGGACTGGCTGTACGTGACGGCCTGCCCTCAGTGGCCTACTTCGCCGGTAAGGCCTGTCTTTCCGCTGGCTATTTCGGTGATCTCATCCGCAAGGAAACGGGTATGACGGCACAGTACTATATCCAGCAGCACATCCTCAAATTGAGCAAGCAGCTACTTCTCGACCCCACGCAGAGCATTTCGCAGATTGCCGACCACCTCGGTTTCCAGTATCCTCAGCACTTCTCCCGCTTTTTCAAGAAACTTGCGGGAGTGACGCCAAAGGAATATAGAGAGGGATAATAATAGATACATGGAAGAGTCGCAATCATAAATAATATTAATAGGAGTAAGTATTGATGGGCAATACCGGACTGTGGCTTGCCGTGCCCGTGTCCGTGTCGGAACTGCTGACCACGATAGTGGCATACACCAACAAGAATATGAGAATATGACGTTATCTCTAAAAAATATACTATCTTTGCGCTCGAGAACAAAGATATCCCGCATATGCAAATGCCCGGGATGCTTGGAACGACAGGATAGTAAACGATAATAGTCTATGCCCATAATACTCATAATTGAAGATGACCTAACCTTCGGTCTGATGATTCAGAAGTGGTTGAACAGAAAAGGGTTCGTCGCCAATAAGTCTTCCTCGCTGCGGGAGGCCCGCCATCTGTTGGAAGAGACGACGCCGGATCTTATTCTCTCTGACCTGCGTCTGCCTGATGGTGATGGCATCAGCCTGCTCTCACACTTGCGTGACGAAGGTCTCACCACGCCCTTTATCGTGATGACCAGCTACGCTGAGGTGGAGAATGCTGTGCTCGCTATGAAGGCTGGTGCCACCGACTACATCGCTAAGCCTTTTCCACCGGATTTGCTGCTTGAAAAAATCAGCGAGGCCTTCCGTTCTTCCAAATTGTCTGCCGTCAACGAGGTAGCGGGTGCTACTTCGCAGGGTCAGGAGCCCTCTGCGCCCGACAAGGCAGCAGTCCACGACGCAGAGACCTCTACACCTATTTATATAGAAGGAGAAAGCGAAGCCTCGAAGCTACTCTATCGCTATGTTGATCTCGTGGCTCCCACTCCCATGTCGGTGCTCATCCTTGGAGCCAGTGGCACGGGCAAGGAATATGTAGCGCGCCGCATCCACGCAAAAAGTCCACGACATGACAAGCCTTTCTTTGCTCTTGACTGCGGAGCCATACCCCGTGAGGTGGCTGCCTCGGAGTTTTTCGGCTATCGCAAAGGGGCGTTCACAGGTGCCGACTGTGACAAGCAGGGGGCTTTCGAGGCTGCCAACGGCGGTACGCTCTTTCTCGACGAGATGGGCAACCTGCCCTATGATATTCAGGTGCAGTTGCTCCGCGCCCTGCAGCAACGCGTCGTGCGTCCCCTGGGAAGTACAGAAGAGATTCCTATCGACATCCGGTTGGTCTGCGCCACCAATGAGGACCTTGCTCAGCGAGTGCGCGACGGACAATTCCGTGAGGATCTCTACCACCGCATCAACGAGTTTACCATCTTAATGCCGGAACTGAAAGACCGTGGTTCTGATCTCTTCCTCTTTGCCAACCTCTTCATGCGTCAGGCTGATGAAGAGCTCGGCCGCCATGTCTCTGGCTTCACGCAAGCCGCCCAAAGTCTTTTGGCTTCCTATTCCTGGCCTGGCAACTTGCGCGAACTGAACAATGTGGTCAAGCGTGCGACCCTGCTGGCCCAAGGAGAACTCATCGGTACTGACGAGCTCCGTCTGACGATGAATCCCGAAGTACCCGTCTCCACAACGGCACCTCTCCACGACGATGCTACGGAGCGACAACTCATAGCCGATGCCCTGAGAGCCGCCCGAGGCAATAAGAGCAAAGCTGCACGATTGCTTGAGGTAGACAGAAAAACGCTCTACAACAAGTTGAAGAAATACGGTTTGGAATAGTCCGATACCCTACTATGTGTGGAGAAGAGTTGTGGAATCTTTCCACAACACTTCCACAGTTTCCACACTTACTCGATATTCCATAAATATTATAACTTCCTAATAATCAATACTATGATTGAATTGCGACAACTTTGGCACGACCGTTGCGCTTTCGTAGGTGTCCACAACGAAGAGTTCACGATAACAAGTAACAGATAATAAAAATAAGGATTATGAAGAAGTTAGTTTTCGCAGCCGTTGCTGCTTTGACCATCGTTTCTGTGAGTAGTACATTTGCTTTCAATAACACTTCGTCGGCTTCTGCCGCCAATATCAACAGCACAGCAAGTGTAGACAGTGTAAACCCCGTTCAGCAAGACACTGTTGCACCGGCTCCTTCTGATACGACCGTGCAGAAGTAGACATCGATGCCTTTCTATCAGTACTACGTATTCAGGATTTCAAGCATGCCCGCCTCATAAAGGCGGGCATATTTTGTTCGTGTACTAACAGAATATTGTACCTTTGCACTGCAATACACCATTTTAGCTATGCATAAGAACAATATTTCACAAAAGGCGGCCGTAGCCTATGCCATCGTTGCCCTGGCCTTGATCATCATCATCGCCTTGGTATACAGCAATACGCAATCGCTGAGCGTCATTGGCCAGTCTGTCGGCGAATATGCTAAAATGCAACAACGATCCGACAGTGCTCTGGCAAAGATGGTCAAGGATGAGCGTGGCAGTCTGCGAGAGCTTACCAAGGCTATCGCACTCAGCCGTCAGCCCGGAGCACTGCACCAAAAAGTCAACAGCCTTAATAGCGGCAAAGACTCGGTCGTCGTGCATCCCAAGACTACGGAGGCTCACCATGCCAGTACGACGACAGTGGAGGTTGCCCGCTCGCGCCAGGGCTTCTTCCGCCGCCTGGCCGACCTGTTCCGTAAGGCCCACACCGATACGGTAAGTGTTCGCCGTGACAGCAGCATGACCAGTGTCGACACGGTGAGGCAGCCTGTAGACATCAGCCGTCGTGTTGCCCGCATCCTTGCCGAGGCGGAGCAAGAGCAGCAGCGGGCGACTCATCAGCGACAACAAAGGATCAGCGGTGAACTGGACGATCTCAAGGCCATCTCCTCGGCAATCGAGAAGGAGTTGGAAGGCAAAGTGGAGCGGTTGCGGGCACAAGAGAGGCGCATCGTCAGCCAAGGGTTGGCACGCGCCCAACAAGCCCATAAGCGGCTGATGGCACAAATGATGCTGTTAGCAGCCTTTGCCATCATCATGATAGCCATCCTGCTGTGGCGCATCCGCCACGATGTGCGGCAAGAGCAGGCTTACCAGGAAGCGCTGAAGAAAGCCAACGACGAAATCAGTCGCGTCATGGAACAGCGTGAGCAACTCTTGTTGACCATCACGCATGACATCAAGGCACCCGCGGCCTCCATCTCTGGATTCACGGATCTGCTCAAGGACTACGTGCCTTCACAGAAAGGTCAGGAGTTGCTGCAAAGCGTGCGCAACTCAGCCAACCACCTCTCCCGTCTGGTGGCCGATTTGCTTGACTACCACCGGTTGGAAAGTGGCGAAATGGATATCAATTCATTCGTCCCGGCAGAACTCTTTGAACAGTGCATTGCCGGTATGCGGCAAAGGGCTGATGCCAAGGGACTGATCCTCGAAGCAGACACATCGGGCTGTAAGGGCTTGACATGCACCGGTGATGCCTACCGCATCCGTCAGATTGCTGATAACCTGCTGAGCAATGCTGTGAAATACACCGGTGAGGGAAGAGTGTCACTCCGGGCCAGTCTCTCTGAGGGCATGCTGCGCTTCGAAGTGAAAGACACGGGACGAGGCATGAGCCAAGCAGAATGCGACATGGCGTTTCAGCCATTCAAGCGGCTCAAAGGTGCTCAAGGCATAGAAGGCACAGGTCTGGGACTGTCCATCGTCAGCCGCTTGGTAGGGCTGCTCAAAGGAACCATCAGTGTAGACACGGAGCCGCGGAAAGGTACCCAAATCGCGATTGCCATTCCCGTCAAGGATATAGGTCCACAGAACTGCAAAACAAGTATGGATAATTGCCTGGCAGTAGCACCTTCTCACCACAAAGCCAACAACACCCACCGCCTGCTTGTTCTGGATGATGACCCTTTGCAACTGCAACTGTTGCAAGAGTTGGTAAGGCAACTAACCGGAACGCAATGGCATGTCACGTCGTGCATCCATGTTACTGAGGCGCTGACGGCTCTTCATGACGAGCGTCCCGAGCTGATGCTCATGGATATAGAGATGCCTGAGATGAAGGGTACTGATGTCATCCGACACATCGACCACCACAACATGACGGTCATCGCCATGACAGCTCACGACGAGAGCATAGTACCCCAGTTGCGGGAAGCAGGCTTCGACGGTTGTCTGCTGAAGCCTGTCAATGCTGCAAAACTGGCGACCATCCTCGGCTGTGATTCCACAGACTGTGATTTCCTGAACTTGTATGGCATGGATGCGGAGGACCGGCAGCAAATCATGGACACAATGCGTGGCGGACTCCAATCTTTCAGTCAGCAATTGATGACTGCTGTGGAGTCGAGCCCGGACCGTGAAGGCATCGCAGGTATAGCTCATAAGCTTCTTCCTCTTGCCAAGATGCTTGGCTGGAAGAATCTCGATCGCATCACGCTTCTCACTGCTGAGCATATCAAGTCTTCCGAAGACGATCTTGTGAAAGAAAGGGTCCGTGAAGTTGCAATAGACATAGACAACTTCGTGTCTGCATCCATCAGTGGTGAAGGTGGTAAGCAATAACGTTTATGGCACTCACATTTCCTATTATCTATTATGTGAGTCTGTGAATCCTTTGATTACCAACAATGACCTCTGTAAATCATTCTTTCAGAAATCTTTTATCTCCTTCATCATCAATGGATGCCTGCGGTACAGCTCTCTAAATTCTAAAGCAAGATGATGAGCGGCATCCTTTCCGTCTTTTAGCTTACTCATGGCTCTCATCGATTCGGCTATGATAGAGTATGACTTTGCCGTGGCGTGGCGTTTTGCCTCATCTCTCAACATGTCTTTATACTTTGCAAGCAGCTCGGAAGTATGTTCCTCACCAGCATACTTTGAATAGGTATTCATCAGTTCAGGAGACTCAAACCTTGGAGAGACGGGAAAGTGGAAGATAGGCTCAGTCTCACCCTCTTCTACATACAGGTCGGCGAGCAGGTCGTGCGTAAACATCGGGCTGAATGTCAGCTTGGCATCAGCTATAAGGCCATGGGAATATTCCTTCCATTCCGTGGCGGATATGATCTTCTTCAACGCATGATAATATTCTTTTCGGGAATTCCTGTTGTCGATGAACAGATGCCGCAGTTGACTAATGGTTTTGTCTTTATCGCCCATTGTCTGATAGATGTGCAGGAGATATTTGCCCCATTCGGCAGTAATACCGGGCTTCTTGGCATTGTCAGCATCCTGCATCCCTTCACGTACTTGCTTTATGGCACCGGCATAGTCCTTCGCATCAAGCATCCTGTCGGCAACGATTCTCCTTATCTGTTCCAGATAAATAAACTTTTGTTCTACCTCGTCGGCTTCCTTGTCGCGATGCAGCTTGCGGAGAAGGTCGAGTTTCCTCTCTACATAAGTATGTTGGTCATATTGTCCGGCATGCTGGGATATCTGTTTGTCAAGCATTATGAGGGTATCATCATCTGTCAGCACAAGTTGGCTTAACTCGTTAAGCAGTCCGTCAAAATCGTAATAGCCATAATTATTAAGGCAATACGGAACATTGGTGCTGGAGAAAGCATTACCAATTCATTCAGCCACTCATGATATCGGGTAGGATTACCCTTCTTGATAATCTCCTTAAGGATACGCCTTTCTTGTTTTGTTGGTTCAAGTGTATTAGCCATAGTCGTCATTGTACTGGTTTTATACAAAGTATAAAAATAAGTTAACTACATGGATGGGCTGACCATATTTCAAACTTCACTTTGTCTTTTATAAAAACGGTAAAGACGCGTCACCGTAATATCCACCTAAATTAAGAACACATGATGAAAAAGATTTTTACTTGTTTAGTATTGTTATTCGCCGTCATGGCGAATGTCAACGCCACTGTCATTTGGGAAGGCAACGTCTCTTATGTCAATGGCAAGTTACTGCCAGAAGGCAGTACCCCTGTAACAATTGATGCCAGCAAATTTTCAACGGCAAAGGAAGGGGACCTTATGAATATAAAATTTGCCTATAATGCTGATGACCAAACGCAATGGCAAGGCGTGCGACTGTGCGTACCAGAGTCTTTTCAAGAGATCGGCTTCATCCGTATTGCCCAAGGTGACAATGGTTCAACTGTATACATTGATGCTTCACTACTGGCCAGGCTTAAAGAAAACGGACTCGCACTAAACGGCTCTGGTTATACTGTAACCTCTATTAGCCTTGATGCTCCTCATGACGGTATTTTATGGGAAGGTCAGAAGGTAGTCTCGGGTTCAGGTTGGACAGTAGGTATGCTTCCCACCAGCCAATTTGCTAATGTGGCTGCAGGTTGCCAGTTAGTCATTACAGGGAAAAAGACTGGGAATGATGCGAGATGTGTGTTGAGGTCTCAGGGTAGCAATTGGCCGGAATTGCCCGCTGATGTCGGTAATAGCAGTACTTTCACGTCATTCAACGAGACAGGTGAGACGACTTTCACTTTTCCGCTGAACGCAGATGCCGCCCAAGCTCTGAAAGAGAACGGACTGATCGTGGATGGCAATGCTTATACGCTTTTGTCCGTAGCACTTAAGACCACCGCCACATCCATTCGTAATACTGAAGTGTCCAGCCCAGCCTGCAAGGGTGTGTATACGCTCTCAGGCGCGAAGGTGTCTGACAAGGCTGAAGGATTCCGTCTCCCACAAGGCCTTTATATTGTTAACGGAAAACGTATAGTGATTAGGTAAATCTGTCAGGAAGATTACTTTCCATGCATTATACATCCGTGCTCTGTTTCTGAAGAAAATACAGGATAACATTAAACATAATAGAGCCATATCGACATTCGGGTACGGATCGATATGGCTCTTTTCATTGCCTTTAAGTCATGCTCTCTAACCGATGGTCTTGCTTTTCATTCTTTCTTCTTGTGACAGGAAACACATTTATAGATGACGGCGGAGAAACCTGACAGGCGGAGGTGCCTATGTCCGTGAGCAGATGTGAGATGCGCCTTGCCCGACACGGACACGACAGTAGCCGGTGTGTCATCGCCGTCCCATGTGGCTTCCACGATGTCGTGGGAGGGATTCAGCGCTACGATGTAGCGTTCGTCATCCTGCCAACGCTCATATACCATGGGGTAAGGCTTGTCCTCGTTGCTCAGCAGACGCCATTGCCCGTCGTTACCTAAGGCTCTGCTTTGCTGGCGTAAGCGGATTAGTGAGCGCACATAGTTCAGCAGCGAGTGAGGGTCTTTGTCTTGTGCTTCCACCGTTAGCTTGCCCTTTTCGGTATCTATGGGTAAATAAAGCTTGTCAGGTGCACAGGTGGAGAAACCTGCCGTGGCACTGGCAGTCCACTGCATGGGCGTGCGTGTTCCAGCACGATCATTGCTGCCCTCCTTGCTGGGCAGATTCATCTGGTATTTCATGCCTATTTCATCGCCGTAATAGATAAACGGGATACCGGGCATAGTAAGGAAGAAAGTCATGACCACTTTTAGCTGATCGATGGTGTTGCGGGTGCCTATATTGGGACGCTGAAAATCGTGGTTGGCCGTGGGTAGGGCGATGTAGCCTAAAGACAGTGTCTTGTCGCGCACGGCAGTGAAATTGTCGATAAACTCTCTTATCTGCCCCTTCCCCGACCGGTCAAAGTAGCAGTATGGGAACTTATGTCGTACACCGTAAGGCGTACCCGGCGCGAAGAAGAGCGACGGATAGCCTGGCGTACCAAAGTGCATCATGAAGTCGACATTGAAGCCTGCGGGTATGGCTACATCGGGTTGTGACCACTCTGAAATGAATACACACTGGGGGTAGTTTTTGTCTTTCCACTGACGCATATCCTGCCATAATTCCTTCAGTGCCACTTTACCCGGGTCGTTCTTGATGAGCGAGTGAGCCATGTCGATGCGGAACCCGTCGACCCCCTTGTCAAACCAAAAGGCCATGATGTTCTTCATCTCCCGCCGAACAGCCTGCGGGCCAGGGGCATCGGGCTTCTGTTCCCAAGAATGGGCGGGGTCAGGATGGGCGAATCCATAGTTCAGCGCCGGCTGGCAGGCAAAGAAGTTCTTCTCGTAATATTTTCCTCGTGGGGCGTCGGCTTCGACGTAGCGCCCCCGCGTGCTACTCTCAGGATTAGGATCTTTCATGCGCAGGGCGATGTCGCGCTTGTCATTGTCAGAAATGCTGTCGGGCCAGATATAGTAGTCGGCGTATCTCCCGTTTCGGTCACCGTTAGCAGCCTGACGGAACCATTCACATTTCACGCTTGTATGACCTGCCACGAGGTCGAGGCATACTTTAATGCCTCGTTTGTGAGCCTCACGGATCAGTGTCACCATATCGGTGTTGGTGCCGAAGCGGGGGGCTACCTTATAAAAGTCGATAACATCGTAGCCGCCATCAAACCATCCCGACTCGAACATGGGGTTTATCCACAGGGCGTTGACACCAAGCGACTTGATGTAGTCGAGCCTTGACGTGATGCCCGGCAGGTCGCCAATGCCATTGCCGTCGGAGTCCATGTATGATGAAGGATAAATTTGGTAGAAAAGGGCTTTACTGAGCCATGTGGGGGTATTAGGCATCGCCGTTCCAGCCATTGCATGTACCAATATGGCTGACGCTACAGCCATTTTTCTTATCAGTTTTTCTTCCATAGATTTTCGTCCTGTTTTTTTATTTGTTCAAGATAATTTAGAGCATATTCAAATACACCTGCGGTCCAGCCCATCATGGGCGGCATGGTATAGTTTCCTTCGCTGTTTACATGGGTGTTAGTCTCTACAACGTTAATTTTCTCCCAGAGGTTTCCGGTTTGCGCAAAGATGCGTGTCATGGCATCAACATATTTGCGTGCCAGACGTTGAGCATCAGACTTCATACCATAGAGGTCCATCCCCCGTATGGCCACATATTGCAGCGGTGCCCAACCGTTGGGATAGGCCCACTGATAAGTGCATGCTGTGTGCAAGGGTGCCGTAGCAGCCAGTCCGCCTGCACACTCGAGATCAGGCAGAATGGCTCGGGTCATCTTCTTTCCTACGGCAAGGCTGACGGCCTGTGTCAAAAGCAAACTGAACACTGCACACGACTTGACAGTAGACTGACATCGGTGTATGTAGTCGTAGTCGTAGAACAGTCCGTCATGTGCGTTGTAGAGATAGCGCATGATAAGCTGTCGGCGCTTGCGTGCGGCGGCCTGCCACGTTTTGATGTCGGCTGCATGACCCGTGAGTCGGGCGTATTGTGCTAGGTGCGTCTCGTAGAAATAGAGGTTGGCATTGAGGTCCACGGGACAAAAGTCTGCACAGCGGTTTTCGAAGCGCGGAGTGAAGTCCCATCCTGATTCACATTCGGCGCGTGCGTCGAAGGCCAACTTGTTGATTTGCGCGGTCGTCAGGGTATCCAGATTCACAGTTCGCTTCGTACGGGAAAGCGCATATTCAGCCATGCTCTGATCGGGATGGTCGGGTATGAAGTCGGTGGCATAGTGGTTTAGGCCGCAGGGTGCCAGACGGCGCGTCATCCAAAACTGATATTCCCGCTTCAGAATGGGATACATCCTGGCCAGCCAGACTTTATCGCCCGTGTGACTGAAGATGTCGTCCACCATCATGCAGAGGTAAGGAGGCTGTGAGTGGTCTTGGTACATGAGTCGACTGCCATTGAGGATCTTTCCGAATCGAGCCACCATGGCTGCCAGGTTTTCCGTGTTACCGATGGCCAACTCCTGTCGTCCGTCAATCAGGAGTCCTACATTGGTGAAATAAGTGTCCCAATAATACATTTCTTGGAAATGCTCGGTCTTGCAGGGAACGGTATAGGGGTGTGGCAACCCGATATGGTCGATCGAGTCAGTGGGACGGAAACGCACCGTGGCATTCCAGGAATGGCGGATGTAAGCACTCAGGCTATCGGGTGTCACGGCACCTTGTGGCGAGGCACTCAGTGCCTGCCCCCATAATACGGGCATACAGAGGATCAGCTTGAAGAGACTTTTCATGTGTGTATGACTTTAGAAATTGATTTTTGTTATTATCCACGGATGCTTCACGGCCGCGTCGGCCGCCGCCTGTGACACTTTGACTTGCTGAGGTGTCATGCCCTTGGGAACGTAGCCGTTGCCTGAGACCTTACGCCTGAAGAGCTTGGCAAACCAGGTACACGCCGCCGTATATCGGCCATAGAGCAAGTTGAGGTGGAAACCGTCACGGTTCATCGTGTCACCGTACGACGACGTGCGTGCGTTCTGTATGGCCGTACCACAAGGCACAACAATGCTGATGCCCTCGTCTCTGACAGCTTGACGGGTTGCGTTTACAATGGCTCGGAACATTTTCTTCTGGTCTTTACCGTAAAACTCGTACCCAGCGCGCGTGGAATTCTGCGCGTAAGCCCACGTCTGGTGAAAGATGATCTTCGTCTTGGCCGGTACCCGTGCACGGATATATTCCACGAGGCTATGCAGGTAAGGCTGATAGGTGTCGTAGCAGCCCGAAAAATGGCTGGCCTGCTGCAGGCTTACGTAGTCCCAGTCCTCATCAGCCAATGCGCGGCTGAGCTGCATGCTGTCGGCTTGCGACATGCGGCCGTCGGTGCCGATCTTGCGGTAGCGGTAGGCACGGGCATCCGCAGCGGCATTTTTCGCATGCAACTCCAGTGGACAACCGGGGATGTACATGTTGCCGATGACTGTGGTTATGCCGGCGTCAGCAGCCAGCTCGTGCAAGTTGTGTTCAATGGCATCTTCAGAAAAACTGTTGCCAATGGCCAGAATCTTCACAGGATGTCCTGCCACTGCAGCCGACAACCAAAGCAGGATACAGCCTAAAAATAACAGGGTTCTTTTCATTGTGAGAAACTGTTCATGCTTTTATCTTTATGACCCACGCCAACTGTGAAGGCAGTTGGTCGATGGTGAGCGGTGGCACAGTGATAATAAGCTTGGCACCCTTCATCACGGTTGTCACTTTGGCGTTGCTGCCCAGCAGCTTGGCACCGGAGGCATGCGTGAGACCTGTTACTTTGATAGGATTACGGGGCCACTGCATACAGATGATGTAGAGATTGCCGTCACGCTGCGTACAGTACATTTGTGGGTTGCCTTCTACTTTGCCGCGCCAAGGTTTTGAAGCATAGATAGCCTCGCCGTTAAGATGAAGCCACTGTCCCATGTCGAGCAGGCGCTCCTGCATGATGACAGGAATGAGGCCATTGGCATCGGGGCCTATGTCAAGCAACAGATTGCCGCCGTTGGCCACGGTGCGCACTAACAGATGTACAAGCTCTTTCGATGACTGGTAGTCGTTTACATCCTCAAAGCGATTATACCCGTAGGAGGTGCCCATGCCACGACTCTCCTCCCAGGGGTGGTAAGCCTTGTCACCGATACCTTCAGCATCGTTTACAAGGTTGTACTCGGTGGTGTAGTAGTCGCCGTGATGGCTTCGTGTGCCTATACCCCAACGGTCGTTGACAACAACGGTATTCTTCACGGGCGATTGGTTATAGAGCCACGTGAGGAACTGACGGCTTTTCAGCGTCTCAGCGTCGTAGTCCCATTCGCCGTCGGCATAAATTACTTCAGGCTTATACTTTGTTACCAGTTCCTTCATCTGTGGAATCATGTGGTCGTCGACCCACCGGCCGATGGTGGCCTTGGAATATAGCGGCTGTGCCCATTCCAAGAGAGAATAGTAAAGACCGAAGTGGAGGCCTTGACGGGTGACGGCCTTCGACAGCGAGTCGATGATGTCAACATGCGGTCCCATGACAACACTGTTCCATTGGGGTGACTGCGTGCTGGGCCACAGACAGAAGCCGTCGTGGTGCTTCGACGTAAGTACGACATATCGTGCACCGGCTTCCTCAAAGAGTCTGCTCCACTGGGCAGGATCAAAATGCTCGGCCTTGAACTGCAAGGCAAAGTCGGCATATCTCACACGTGGGCCGTAGGTGCGGTTATGGAAGTCGGTGAAGAGCTTGTTTCCGCTCAGCAAGCGAGCATAATAATGCTCAGCATACTTCTCGTACACGCCCTGCACCTCTTTCACGGGAGCATATGCTGGAACGGAGTAGAGTCCCCAGTGGATGAAAATGCCGAACTTGGCATCCTTCCACCACTGTGGCATAGGCCGACGGTCCAGCTGCTCCCAGCTTTCGGCCTGGTCCTGCGCAGCAGCGGGAACAACTGAAAAGACTGCCAACGCCAACAGTATGATGTGTTTCTTGATGTTCATGGTTTACCAGTTTTTCTCTTTCAATATTCGGTTTACCTCTCTGGCCCAAATGGTATATCCTGCGGGTGTGAAGTGTACATTGTCGCGGGCATAGTCAGCCTTGAGACGTTTACCCTCGGTAAGCATGGGGTTCAGGTCGATACAGGGCAAACCCTTCTCACGTGCCAGCTGATGGATGAAGGCATCGAGGCTGTCGGTCATTTGTACCTTGAATTGCTGCTCGGCAGGATCTTTCTCTGCGGGGTAGGTCACGGCGTGCATGATGACGTTTATGCCGTGGGTTAGCAGTGTATCCACCAACGATCGGTAGTTGCGTTTGATGCGTTCCAGGGGAATACCTGCTCCAATGTCGTTGCTGCCGCCTTCAAGCAGACACACACGTGGGTGTCTCTCAATGACATAAGGCTTTACGAGCCAGATGAAGTGAGAGGTGGTAAAACCGCCGATACCAGCATTGACTACGTGCTCACGACTTAAGAGCCTGCCCCAGTCTCCGCCCATCTGCACACGCGAGTCACCGAAGACAACGATGTCGTGGCGGTCGCTTTTCGGCGTAAGCCTGACGGCATAGCCTCCGCCCGGCGCCATGCTGAAGGTAAGGCTGTCGCCTAACTTAACCTCTTTTGTCGACATGACATAGTCGCTGCCCACACGGGCGGCGTTCAGGCCGTCGCTCACGATGTCGGCCACATAGGTCATGCCTGGCTTCAGGAAACTAAGGCGTAGTGTCTGCGTACGAGGTGTCCAGTTGGTCATTCCTCCGACGAACCACGTTCCACCTTTACGGCGTGCAATGCTTACATATTCGCCCACATGCCCGTCTATAGGCCTTGTTTCATCCCACACCGTAGGGATAGATGAGAGGAACTTTATATACTGCGGCTCACGGTCGTAGGCCGTAGGAGAGTCGGCCAGCATTTGCAGCGGAGCGTTATACACCACGTACATGGCTAACTGTTGGCAACGTGTGCCCTGACTCATGGGGCGCAACTTGATCATGCGCCATTCGTCACGGTTATAGTTCTCCATGGCCCCTGGCGTGTAGTCCATGGGGCCGGCGAACATACGAATAAAGGGGATGGTGACGGCGTTGTCGGGCGTCGCACCCGTGTTGTTGATCTTGTCCCACTCGAGGCCTTTCACGCCCTCTACGTTGATATTGTTGGGATAAGCTCGCTCAAGACCGTTGGGATGGTAAGCGCCATGAAAGTTGACCAACAGGTGGTGGCGGGCCGCGGCCTGAAGCGTGCGCTCCTCAAAGTCGACCAATTGCTGGTCGTCACGGTCAAGGAAGTCGACCTTCAAACCTGCAATGCCCCATTTCTCAAACTGTGCCATGGCCTCGTCCATCTGCTTGTCGAGGGTGTGCCATACGCACCACAGGATAAGACCTACACCGTGATTACGGGCATAGCGAGCCAACTCGGGCATGTTGATAGTAGACGTTATCTTAGTCAGATCGAAGGGGTCGCTCCATCCCTCGTCAAGGTTGACATATTCGATACCGTGCTTGGCTGCGAAATCGATGTAGTATTTATAGGTGTCTGTGTTGAAGCCTGTATGGAAGTTCACTCCCGAAAGATTTAGTCCATGCCACCAGTCCCATGCTACCTTACCGGGCTTGATCCAACTGGTATCCTGCAACTTGCAGCCGGCGCCAAGCAGCCATACGAGCTGGTTGCTGAGAATGTCCTTGTCGCTGTGGCTGAAGGCGATGATGCGCCAGGGAAAGTTGCGTGTTCCCGACGTGCGGGCGATATAGTTCTCACGCTGCTTGACCACCATGTCGAAATTCTTATATCCTCCGGGCTCGGTTACCTTGGGGTATAGGGGATGGGTGGCCGTGAGCGTGTTGGCTTTGTCGGAAGATGACACGAGCGACATGCAGGGATAGTTTGACACATCAGACTCGTGCAGCAGCATGTCAACACCGTCGTCGGCTTTCACCAAAACGGGCATGCTGGTATAGTTTGGTTTCAGCGCTGCATCGGAGACATGCTGCCGACGGTAGTCTGACTCAGACATGGCGGGATGGAACCACGCCTCATAATTGCCTGCAAACTGATAGTCGACTGGTTCGTTCCTGATGATGAGGCTCTTGCCCATGGCCGTGACGAAACGCCAGGCCACACCCTCATTGTATGCGCGGAAAATGATGGCATAACCGCCCTTGCAGTCGAGCCGCAGTTCATTGTATTTTTCCTTTACCGTGCTATTGATGCCATAGAGAGGATACAGCATGTTGTTCGCACTGCGTGTGGTAACCTTTCTGACGGAAGCCTTTTGTCCCAATGTGCGGTTGTCGGTGACAAGCCGGATATGTGGTATGGTAAGGTACTTTTTGCCCTGATAAGACACTTGCATGCTTACCTCGTCGGCAGTCTGAACCATTGCGCTGATACGTCCGTCTGGCGATGTCAGCGTATAGTTGGCTGCCTGCGCCTGCAGGCAAAGCAGGACGACGCAGATAACCGTAAAAATAATTCTGTTCATTTCATATTTTTTATAAATGCATGAAATATATATCAGGATATATTCCATGCATTTTATTAAATATTAGAAAGATGTTTTTATTTGATACTAATGGTTGCAACCGTATAAATCTTATCCTGCCCATTGTTATAAGGCAGATTGATGATAGGCTTGTCTTTGTTGTCTACCATGCAGATGCAAAGGTCTAACGACGTATCTTTGCAAGTACTGGGGATGATTATAGATATCTTATTAGTCAATACGATGTTGTCGCTGGCTGACATAAGGCTCTGGTGGTTGAAATTCTTGTCAATGGCCGAAGCTATGACTTCTCCCTTCTTATTCTTGAAGATGAACTTCGGGTAACATTCTACTTGACAGTAGCCTACGCCGACATTTTTGATGTCATACAAAATATTGAAAGTACTGCCTTTAGTGATGTTCTTCGGCAATTCTATCTTGGGGAATTGAATGCGGTACCCCATCTTTAGGTTCATCTGGTTGACAATGTCGCGAACAGCAGTAGGCCGCAAATTTGAAGGAGACGTGTGAATACGGCAGTAGTTGGCATGTGCCTCTGTCATTTGCTGCAGATACCACGCATCAGGTTTCAACCAAGTGTCATCCTCAAGTCCTATAACGGTTGTTCCGTCGTGAAATTGGTCGATCAGTGCCTTGTCGTAGGCACGTCCGGGAGGATTCGTACTTGAGTCCACCCCGATGCTGTGGTCATCGATACCAAAGCCTACGGACTTGGCATAAAGGCATGCATACTCTCCATAATCATCGTTGATGATAAGTTGCGTGTTGGGGAAACATTTCCTCAGTAAATTAATATGTGTTTTTTGCTCCTCCAAGGTAGGTTCTACCCCAATCTGGTAGCTGTTGCCTTCGCCCACACGTCCGATAGAACCCATCTCAATAAATTCAACGGCCTTATCCTTGTAATGCTCTGCCACAGCCTTGTAGAAATTCTCTAATTTGGTCAGGAAAATAGGATCACCGTAATCGGCCATCCACGAGTCGTCATTATGGTTTCCATTGCCATCCAGGTAATGGCCCTTTGCACCGGCGTCCTTCACCCAAAGCGGTGTAGCCTGACGGTCGGAATTATCCCATAGGAAGTTGGTATAAAACTTAAAGGCTATTCTCTTGCCCGCAGCCAGCCAGCTGCTTACGGCATCGTCAATGAGATACCAACTGTATTGCCCTTCCTGTGGTTCCATCTTTGCCCAGCTTAGACGAAAAGACATGATGTCACAGGGAACCCAGTTGAGCAGATCCTGCTTGTCATTGCCTGTAAGGACAGGAACATCATCAAACGTGTAGTACATCTGATTCCAGCCCATACCAGGGTTAGACAGATTCTTCTGATTATCTTCCAACATAATGGTTCCGCCCATAGTACTGCCACCACCGCCAGTGTCGCCTCCTTGGGTGTCATTGCCTGGACTGTCGCTGCTACTACCACAGGAAAGAAGACAGAAGACGAGAGCAAATAAAGAAAACATTGACCTCTTCATCATATTTCTTTTTTAATTTATAAAAGCTTATGTGGGCATGCCAAGCACGCCAGGCACGCCCATATCAATTTTAATTACCTTTTTCTACGTATGAGTCGCCTGTAATGGTCCACTTCTTCGTGTCGGTAAGAGTGGAATGAGCTTCCTTTCCCTGAGCAGAATAGACCAGGCCCTCGGCACCAAGCTTCAGACTCTCCGGCAGCTTGCTGTTGGCTGCCCAGCCGTTGAGTGTAGCGTCATAGTTAACAGACTTCATGCCGCAGCCGTTGAACATGTTTTCCACGTTCGTAGCCTTTACCAGCGTCCATTTGCCTAAATTCTGGTTAAAGGCAGAGGCATTCTTGAACATTTCAAGCAAGTTCTCAGCATTGGAAACGTTCCAGCTGCTGATATCCTGGTTGAAACTGTTTGCTCCGTCAAAGAATCCTGACAAGTTAGAGGCATTATCGACTTTCCAATTGCTAAGCGGTTGGTTGAATACTGAGCAACCCTTGAATACGGCTGACATCAGATACCCAGCTGCTGTGTTCCATGCATTAAGATTCTGGTTGAACTTATAGCAATAAGCGAACATCTCGTTCATGTGCCACATCTTGCTGACGTCCCACTTACCAAAGCTGTCGTTACCCACGAGATTCTCACAGTGGAAGAACATGTTGTATATCTTTCCGTCACATTTAGAGAAGTCGGGTACGTCGGTAGCTGTTACGTCCATATTCTTGCATTGGGCAAACATGCTGGCGGCCGACGGCCACTTGTTTGTACCCCAGCGCTCTACGCGGATAAGCTTCAAACCGTCCAGGATAGGCTCTGAATAGGTGTCGAACATAAAGCTGAACGGATAGTTTTCATCCTTTGGCTTGATTCTTATGCGGTACATTCCTACTGAGCCAAAGTCAATAGTTGGGAAGTTTTTCGGGGTGATATCACTATACTCTGTCGTACCTTTGTGCGAAGACTTTCCTACTTCTGCCCAGCTAACGGTATAGGAACCTGACACGGGTAAGGTGATGGAGGTGGAATTGGATGTTCCTTCATTATCGGTCTTCCAAACGGTTATAAATTCATCGGTTTCGATGTTGACCGGTTCTGCGATGGTCACTGCAATTTCCTGTTTCTTGCCTTTCTGATCCTCCACATACACTTTGGCGTTACCCGCTTTCAGAGCCCTGATGGTGATAGTCGTAGAGTTGAGAGTGGCTTCTACCATATCCTGATCGTCAACAGATACTACGTAGCCTCCGTTCCCCGACTCAATGTTTACGTTGACCGAGGTACCATATTCCATGCTCAGGGTGTTGTTCGACACCTTCAGCTCTTTCAAGTTCTCGTATATTGGATCGTCTTCATTGTTAAAGCAACTGCTTAGGCAAAGAGCACAGAAAACGACGAGTAAAGTTCCTATGTATGGGAACAGCTTATTCTTCTTTTTCATGATTTTCTATTTTAAGTTTAATACTCTGGATTCTCCACTAAGTTGGGGTTGTTGGATATTCTGCTTGCCGTAATAGGGAGGTAATAGTTCCTGTCACTAAAGATAGGCGCGTTGGCACCATCATAGTTTCTCATAATCATCACTTTATACTTGCGTGTGTTGTAATCTAATACATAACGCAGGCCGGATCTGTTAATCGGAATTACGCTCTTGGCTATTCGCCATCGGCGCAGATCCCAATAGCGGTGCCCTTCGAATGCTAATTCTACCTTGCGTTCATGGCGTATCTGCTCACGGGTGATAGATGTTAGCTTGGCGATACCCGCACGTTCACGAATCTGGTTGATGGCATTCAGCGCATCGTCAGTCTTGCCCAGTTCAAAGGCTGCTTCTGCATAGTTCAGCAAAACCTCACCATAGCGGAATAGTATAAAGTCTGTGCTTGACGTAGCCCTCTCTCCCGTGTTGTCGTGGCTTTCGTCCAAATACTTCATCACGCCGAAGCCCGTTCCATAGCTGTTGTCCACATGTTGATCCCCTTCGGCAGCAACGCCTTTGTAAGAGCCTTCACGGGTAATGGTGCCGTCTGGCAATATTAGACCGTTATGGAAGTCCACCGTACGGTTTTGCCAAGCTGTGCCTTGTGTCCACACGGTGGCAAAGAAACGTGGATCCTTATTGGCCCACAGCTCGTCCATCGTCCAGAGTTTACTGTTGATTACGGCCTCATTCAGCTTGCCCGATGTACCGTCGGTATGCTCAAACTCTTCAGCCATCTCTAAATAGGGTGCATTCTGGTTACCTGCGCCCCAAGCTTGTGGATGTGGGCACTGGAAGAAGTCCCATACCCAACCATTGCCACCTGACGTAGTGCGCTGGGTCGCATCATGCTGTATGGCCATGATTACCTCTGAATTATTCTTCTTCAAGAATACATTTTTGAAGTTGGTTATCTTGTCGGCATCTTCGTTATACAGACTATATTCGCCACTGTTCATAAGCTGCTGGCAGGCATCATAGCACTTCTGATAATAGACGGTAGGCTTGTCGCTGAATCCCAGGAGTCCGTTAAGTTGCACTTTACCATATTGCGCTATACTCCCCGCATAGAGGGCCGCGCGCGCCTTTAGCGCCAGAGCTGCGCCTTTGGACGGCCGCCCAAGCTCTGTCTTTGCACGATTAGGTAAATCAGATAGAATGGCATCCATCTCTGAGATAATGTACTCGTATACATCTTTCTCTGAGTTACGTTTGGCAAACAGTTCTTCATTAGGGTCAGAAGGCAGCTGGGCTTTCAGAATCAGAGGCACACCTCCGTAGCGTTTCACCATATAGAAATAGTTAAATGCTCTCATGAAGCGAGCCTCGGCAATGCGTACCTTCCTATAGTTCTCTGAAAGGGGTGAAGACTGCATCTCTTCGATGAACTCGTTGAGTATGCGGTTCACCTCATAGGCTTTTTCCCACCATTCCAGAATACCTCCCGAATTGGTAATGCCTGTGCTTTTAGCTGTTCCTGCCTGTCCTTTAATCCAATTGGACGTCGATTCGTCAGCGATCTCGTTCACGATGAAGGGTCCATTCCAGTCGTCACTGATTGTCTCCCAGTATCCGTTTGCAGGGTTATTTAGCGAGGGGCACTCGTTTATCATTACACACATTTGTGTATAGGCTTGTGTCAGCCTGTCATCAGCCAACGTCTGATCCTTATATACCTGGGCATCAGAGATGATGTCAAGCGGCTCACGATCAAGAATGTTGCCGGAACAGGAGCTGAGCGCAACTACTGCGGCAACAGCCATAAAATGATATATTGTTTTCATTGTAAATCTGATTAGAAAGAAACTTCAATTCCAAAAGAAATAGTCTTGTTCAGAGGATAAGAACGTCCGGTCTCGCCTGAGGGAGACTCAGGATCGAAGTTATACTTGTTCAGTCCGCAGAACGTGAGCAGATTATAAGCCGAAACATTGACACGGATCGACTCTATCTTAATTTTCGATAACAGCTTTTTGGGTATGTTATACCCAAAATTCAGATTCTTCAGTCGTAGATAGTCAGACTTTACGAAGTTGTTCTGTGTAATATAGCCGTTTGTTGTAGCTCCACTCAGTCGGGGAATAAGAGCATTCGGATCGTTGTTCTCTGTTGTCCACCGTTTTTCATAGACAAAAGAGTAGTAGTTTTCACCGCCCGAGAAGATCAGCCTCTTGTAGAAGCCGAAAGCTCCCTGAAATAGCATGGCCAGGTCAAAGTCCTTGTAGTGCAGGCTGATGTTGAACCCCATCATATAGTGAGGTATGGTACCTTTACCGATGATGGCCTGGTCGCGCCAGTCGATCTGCCCGTCCTTATTGCGGTCTACAATGATCAGGTCGCCGGGGCGCAGGTTACCGTTGCCGCCCGGGTATGTATAGGTGAGGTTGTCAATCTGCTCCTGCGAGGTGAACAGACCGTCAGAAACGTAGCCCACCGTACGGTCTACCCACTTTCCTGAGTTCTTTGACAAACGAATCTGGTCAGGGTCGGTATAGTCGGGTTCTTCATAGTGTATCCATTTAGCTCTTGAGCCCGACAGGTTTGCCTTCACGTCATAGTAGAATTCGCCGATGTGATCGGCTGTTCCCAACTCAAGCTCCCATCCGCGTGAGCTCTGGCTGTTCAGGTTTTCCAACGGTAGCGTGGCACCGAACGATGACGGGAGCGAGGTGTTCCTTCGAGCCAGGATACCTTCGCGCTTGCGATAGAAGGCTTCGGCTGAACCGTATATCTTGCGGTTGCGCCACGAGAAGTCGAGTCCAATATTATACAGGTGCATCTTCTCCCATGTCATATTGGGATTGGCTAAGCCCGTAGACACCAATCCGTTTGACGATGTTCCTCCCAACAGATAGGACATCGCGTAAATCTTATATCCCGAAAGATACTGGAAGTCGCCAATGGCATCGTTACCCATCTGACCATAGCTGGCTCTGAGTTTAAGCATGTCGAAGCCCGTATGTCGCATAAAGTTCTCCTGTTCTACTCTCCACCCTACCATCACGCCAGGGAACCATCCCCAGCGGTGTCCAGGTGCAAAGTGGGCAGAGGCATCAGCACGCAGGATAAGTTCCATCAAGTACTTGTCGGCAAAGCTGTAGTTCAGACGGCCTACCCAACTTTCGCGCCCATTCTCGTTGGCGCTACCGTTGTTGGCCGATGTGGCCGTGCTTCCAGCAAACATCTGGTCTATACTTGCCGTCATGAAATCTCGGCGTGATGCGCTCAAGTTATTGCTCTTCGTGTCGACCTGCTCGTAAAGACACATGGCCTTCACGCGGTGGAGCTTCGCAATAATCTGCTCGTAGTTCAGCGAAAACTGGGTAGTGATGACTTGCGAATAGCCTTGTGTCTGTTCCAGTGCGGCTTTGGTGTAATAAGAGCCCTGCTGTGTATAGACATCGTTGGAATAGTTATAGGTATAAAATGTGACAGGCTTGTGAAAGATCTTTGTGGGATAATCGGCCTTGGCATAGTTGAGAAAGGCCTTGAAGTTCAACCCTTTGACATACTTGAAATCGTAGGTAAGGGTTCCTGAGAGGTCAGTCAAGTAGTTCTTCGACTGGCTATAGCCAGTGATGTCTCTGTCTGCCACAAGATGTACGCCGCCCGTACCTCCACCACCCGCATACGAATAATAGTCGGGGTTGGGAAACGATGCTGGATAATTGGGCAGTGTCTGCCAGAAATAGCCCCAAAGGCTGGCCTCACCCGAATATACGTTTGTTGAGGGATAATTTCTGTCATCCACGTCGTGCGACATGGACAGCTGTAATCTGATGCGGTCGGTTACCTGCGCGTCGAGATTGGTCTTGAAAGCATAGCGCTGGTAGTTACCGAAATTAGTCTTGAAGATACTCTCCTGTTTGGTGTAGCCAAAGTAACTGTAATAGGAGAACCGCCCGTTGCCACCGCGCAGCGAAGCGCTATATTGCTGCATAGGGGCTCCGCTCCTGATCATCAGGTCATACCAGTTGGTGTTGGGATACTGTGGATCGGTGCCGTCATAGTATTTCTGTACTTGTTCTTTGGTGAAGGGCGGTGTCTTGGTAGTGTTTGCGCCGTTGGCATTGTAAAACTCTTCGTTTCTTAGCTCTGCATACTGTCCGGCACTTACCGTCTTGGGCATGGCCGTGACGCTCTGCAGCGTGAGAGTGGCGCTTGCCGTAATAATAGGCTTGCTCGTGCGACCGCGTTTAGTGGTGATAAGCACTACGCCGTTACCGGCACGTGAACCATAGATGGCACTGGCGGCGTCCTTCAACACTGAGATGCTTTCAATGGTGTTCGGGTCGATATAGCGTGCGTCGCGCTCTACGCCGTCAACGATAACGAGGGCATTGTCGAAGCCACGTATGCTCAACGATGCATTGTCGCCACCGGGGATACCATACTGTTGTACGGTGATCAGTCCAGGTATACGTCCGGTAAGCATGTTTGTGGCACTTACTTGAGGCGTGGTGGTGAGATCTTTGGCGGTAACGGTAGAAATTGATCCCGTGAGGGATTCCTTGCGTTGTGTGCCATAACCCACGACCACGACATCACTCAGGTCGTTGACATCAGACTGCATGGTGATATTAATCACACTGCGGGCACCTGCAGAAACGGTCTGTGTCTTCATTCCGATGTATGAATAGCGAATGATGTCTTTGGAGGACACGCCGTCCAGAGTATATTCGCCGTTGATGTCGGTTACCACTCCACCTTTCTGTCCGTTGATGCTTACCGTAGCTCCAATGATAGGTTCATTCTTGGCATCTACAATTTTTCCTTTTACGGTGTGCGTGGCACTCTTTTGCTGTGGAGCTAGAGTCGTGCGTCGTGAAGGGGCTTCGATACGTGTCTTTTCGGACTTTGTGTAGAGCGTTATCTGGCGGCCTGCCCTGCGATACGATAGATTGGTACCACTAAGCATCTGTGTCATTACGTCATCAATGTTGCGATTCTCCATACGGAGTGACACATGACGACTGAGATCAGCCTTTACGTCGTCATTATAGACGAATATGTAATTGCTGCTCCGTTCTATTTTCTCAATAGCGCTCTTCATTGTACCGTTGCTGATGTTGAGCGATACGTTGATGCTTTGGGCGCCTACTGTACCCTCTGAGGCATATACGGTACCGACAGAAAGTAGTAGTGCGGAGGCAATCGTCAGTTGCCCAATTCGCCCCGATGCTTTGCAAAGACATCGGAAAATTTCGAATTTAGTCTTGTACATTTGCATTTTGTTTAAGATAAATATAAATAGATATTATAGGTTCTTTTTTAGTAAAGTTGCCTTTCTCACAGGCAAGAGGAAGAAGTCTGCTACGGATAAACCATGTAGCATATGGCGGATAGTGATTCTTTCATGCGGGTTGCTTTTATTTATTACGAAAGATAACGTGATTATTATTTCTCGTATAGTGAGTTCCGGTGAGCAGGGCAATAGACGCGAGAATATTGTCGACATTGGACGAGAGATACAGTTTGCCCGTGATCTTCTTTTGGGCAAGCAGGGTGTTATGGGTGTCAAAGGTAACACCGTAGTAGCGGGTCACCTTGCGCATGACATCAGTTGCCGGTACCTCTTCACACGACAGATAGCCGTCTTTCCAACTTACATAGCGGCTTACGTTTACATCTTCACGTTTCATGCTGCCTTTCGAGACAGATATGCGTTGATTAGGCCGTATCATCATACTGTGATGGCTGCGGTCAAAGGCTTCTACCTTTCCACTAACCAGCACTACCGAGGCTTCTTCGTCTTCTGGATACGCTGACACGTTAAAGCGTGTCCCATGCACGAGAACATCCATGCGGTTGGTGTGTACGGTAAAAGGCTTTGTGGGATTATGTGTTACGTCGATAAATATTTCGCCTTTTACATGTATGTCTCTTGAACAGGAGGTGTAGGTTAGGGGGAAGTCTACCTCAGTAGCCGAGTTTACCCATAGCTGTGACTTGTCTGCCAGCGAGAGGAACGTATGCTTGCCCACGGGAACGAGGAGCCTGCTGCTGACTTTATCTTCGACGGGCCATGCGCCTAAGTCCCGCTGACCACAAAATATGTGGTTGCCCCGCACGCTCAGTTGTGCTGAGTCAGGCAAGATAAAACGCTGCTTGCCTATAATCAGTTCGACGTCGTGTACGTTATCCACGTTAAGTGTCTCAAAGGCTACGGTACCGTTATGTTGCCCCTGCTGGTGTGCAATATACAGCGCGGGGGCGGCCAACAGTAGTATGATGGCAGCCGTGGCGGCCACTTTGTGCCACAGACTGACGATGCGGGCGTGTCGATGCTGGCGTTGCCGAATATCATGACTGATGCGCCCGTACAGTTTTTCAGAATCGGGCATGGTGCGGTGGTTTATCATTATGCTGTCAGCTACAACAATGGCACGCCTAAAGGCATCCTGCTCGTCAGGGTGTACGGCAATATAATTCGTCCAGAATGTTTCTAACTGCGCGTCACGGGTAAGTCTCCAGAGTAGGAACTGATGATCGTCCTGCTCTAAAAAGTCAGTATATTTTTTTGTGTGATGATGGTTCTTTGTCGTTTCCATGAATTATGTCGTTTGTTAGTATGACAAAGCAAGGCGTTTTTTATGGACACGTGTCAGGAATGCTTTTCCTTGTTTAATAAAAAATAACAATTAAAAAATCCTTATACTTGTATAGTTACCGTAAAATATATATATCTTTGCATAAAACGTGGCGCATTGACGAACACAAGCCCCGGGCCTTTTGGGTCTTGTGCTGGTTGTCTGCGTATAGAGACCCTTCCGGCAAATTCTGCTAACTGTTGGGATGATTATCAAATTAAGTGTTAGATTTTGTGCGAATTGAAAGACTTTTCCCATTTGACCAGAGAAGAACGACTTGAATGTTTGTCTTCATACTGGACAATATTCGTTAACAGTGACGATGGAGACAAAGAAGCCTTTGCCTGCATCTACAAGTTGAGTATTGATGACCTTTACTCGTACGGACTCAGCCTTGGTGCTGACGAAGACACTTGTGAGGATATCATTCATGAGATGTTCTGCACTTTGTATAGTAAGCACGAACAACTCGGGCATATCAATAATGCTATGGGATACATGATTAAGTCGGTACGAAACAAGCTTATGAACATACGTAAACACTATGCCCGTATAACTGACGATGATCCTGCGATGATACCGTTTGCCGCTGATGTAACAGTGACGGATCATCTGATTAATGAAGAAGAGCGTGAGAAAGTGAAACATACCGTTGAGCAATTGCTACGGGAACTCACACCTCGGCAACGTGAGGCCATCTATCTGCGCTATATGCAGAATCTGGAATATGACGAGATAGCCAAGATGATGGATATGAATGTCGATTCTGTGCGCAAGTTGGTGTACCGCGCCTTCACCACCATGCGCCGTCATGATCTTCATAATATTCCTTTCATCTTGATTCTGCTCACACTGAGCCAACAGTTTTAATCTACTCTATATTATAACGTCTTATCCTGGCGCAGCGGATATTTTCCGCGGGTGAGAGTTGAGAGAAACTCAGACGTGTTTGCATGCTATTTGGAACAAAAGTATTATCTTTGTACACGTACAACAATAAATCCCTAAGGCAATGAGTAGCTTAAGTTCCTCCGATGCATTGAAAGCCCTGGCAGGCTTTGTTCTTCCAGAAGGTGTTTTAGATTACTTTGAAGTAGTCAACGTGAAAGAGACTACAGTCTTGATAGATCCCGATGCCAAAGATCGGAGAGGTTTGTATGGCAAGGAACTTGAAATTTATCTTGATGAGCTTGACAACCGGACGTCAGACATGAGCGGGGCAACAGGTAATGGCTTTACAGAGAACCGTAAGATACTTGACTTCCCAGTTCGTGACCATAAAACGATATTGCATATACGACTCTGAGTTTTACCCCATTCTGTACTACTTATCCAGTTCGACCTCTTTTTGCTTCT
>ERZ772902.94-NODE-94-length-110027-cov-57.379387_pt1 | contig 110027 bp, 100 predicted proteins | sample MGYA00511470_ERZ772902 | MGnify/ENA primary metagenome ERZ772902 (study PRJEB29015, sample SAMEA2737717) | human gut metagenome | biome: human gut; feature: human-associated habitat; material: faeces | place: China | collected 2012 ... | reverse complement strand
TGTCATCGAACCATTTGATGACTGTTGTTTCAAAAATCTCTTTGATTTCTGCATTCGGAATCATAAGGGCAACCATGCCATCCGGCAACTCACCCTTATAATCTTCTTCACGCGCCTTGGTTAAGTACCCTGTCAGGTACAGCGTACTCCAAAGATTGTCTTCTGAGGAATGTAGATAATCATAGGTCAGGTTTTCATCCACACGCTGAACGATGCAGCCACCAGCCATCAGGATTTCAAGTTTATTTGTGATGGTACTCCCCGCATAGTCAATAAAGGAACGGATGATTGCATTGTCGCTGGTGTTCTTCCAGTAGCTGATAGGCTTAGCTTTCGGATTGCGCTGCAGTTCCAGCAAATAATTCATTACATCCCACGGGCAGTAAACATCAAAGGCTCCGAAATGGTATCCATCATACCATTTCTTGATGCTCTCAGCCTGCGTTGTCAAGTCAGCATCCTTTAGCAGCAGGTCAACCTCACTCTGTACAAATCCGAAATACTCGTTCAGACGAGAATTTGTGATCGTATCCGATACAAAATTATTTGTTCCCGTAAAAATGCTTTCTTTCGCAATCTTTAAGCACCCCGTAACAACTGCAAACTGAAGTGCTTGATTGTCTTTTAGGGCCTGCATCAAGCCTTTCATAACATCGACCATTTCATTATAATAACCGTTGTTATTCGCTTTTGCTACAGGGACATCATACTCGTCTATAAGAAGAATTACAGGCTTTGCATAATAGCTCTGCATCATCGTTGTCAAAAGCATAAGGCTGTTCTTAACTTCTTTTATAGAACCATTGCCATGTGCAAGATGCTCAAACGCTGTTTTTTGGAATTCTGTAGCACTTTTACTATCAAGCAAATAAAGATGTTTGTTGTACAAATCCGCTATCACCATTGTGAGCATATCGTATGCCCCAGTGAAATCCAGACCGTCTACCTGCCGGAATGAAATAAAGACTGTAGGATACTGATTCATCCACTCATCACATAATGCCTGATGCTCCGCAATTTCCAGTCTCTCAAACAATTCTTTGCTGTTTTTACGGATGTCGAAGAAACTTTCCAGCATACTCATGCCAAGCGTCTTGCCGAAACGCCGTGGTCGAGTGATAAGTGTCACTTCTGCTTTTTCGTCCAAAATTTCCGTAATCAGGCCAGATTTGTCAATATAATAAAACCCACCTTTCCGAATCTTCTCAAAGTCCGAAATACCAACTGGGATGTTCAATTTTTTCATCTCTGCTGCTCCTTTCGCGTAGCCACACACAGACTTTTTATTGCTTCTATGATACCATGAATCTCATGTTCTTACAAAAAACTCTGCTTACTGCATTGATTCTGGCTACGACTCATTCGGCATAGTCTGCCAGCACATCTTCAAATGTAAAACGAATTTTCACACGCTCATCGTTGAAAACCTCGATGCGGTCAATAAAGGATTCTACCACATTCTGTGATAAGTGCATCACATCGCCAGCTTCAAATAAATATACATACTTTCGCATCGATCAACCCTTTGTGTAAAAAGTCATTGTTTCCCGCAGACAAGGCTCTTCATAATACTTTTTGACCCGCTCCTGAAGTTTGACAAATAGCGGATAGAACTCCACCGTAATCCGCTCAAAATATTTCTTTGCTAATTTGCCATCATAATCATGAGCCAGTTGATTCCGTGCCCGCAGCATTTCCAACCACATATCACTTTCAATGATTCCATTGGAGAAAGCCGTCTGTAGCACTTCCCTCGGTGAACCTACAGCAAAATCCAGAATTCCCATATACTTAACTAAAATATCTTTCATAATCTTGCAGGATAAATCAATCTTCCTAAGTGTATCAATTTTCTCCACAGCTTCTTCTAACGCCTCATGATCCACTTCTCCGTAAACAACAAAATCAACATCGCTTCGACTTGTTGCGGTTCCAGTCGCAAAAGATCCAAATAAATCCAGGCGTACTACATGAAGGCTACGACAAATCTGTGTAACACGCTTAATAATTTCACTTATCTTCATCATATTGAAATCAAATTCCTGGACCATATACACTCTCTCCAAACATAAAATCCGCTATACTGTTTATAGTATAGCGGATTCATTTTAAAAATACAATTTAGACTCGCACATATCTGTGATTTCTGCTATTCGGCTTATCCCTCATATTCAAAAAATTCTTGACTTTTCACCCGTCATTCGCTATTCTGATTTATTTTTGCTTTTTGGCACAGAAGAGGATCGGCACTATGGAATTGACCGTTGGGCAAAACTTTTCAAAACAAAGACATGGGAAGATTTGCGTATGATCACAAAAAATAATGAAACAATGCAAAAAGCTGCGGACTCCTTATATCAGCTCAACTCAGACGCAGTAGCCCGCCAGTGCGCGCAGTCACGCGCTGATGCCGCCCCATGTCTTCACCTGAAGCCCCATGCGGCTTATTCGTACTTATTTTAATTATTAGACAACTCACTGATTATTGTACAGCATATAATTCTCCTATTTCCTGAAGAATCTGTTCTTTCGTTCGTCCCACAAGCCCCAACTGTTTAACATCAACCGTTTCATTTTTCATTCGATCAACAAACTTCTGCATATCCTCATACACGCCACTGGGAGTGGCAATCTTGACTGTAGGGTCAATCAGTTCAGTCAATCGAAAAACATCATTTTTATGCTTCTTAATGTTTTTACTATCAACGTGTTCTCCGGCTTCTTTGCGATCCGTCAAATCCATCCATGCTTTCGCCTTGAATGGAATCAAATATGCAGCATCCAAAACCGTCACTCCATCAACAGTCACTTTCCCCTGCTTCAAGAACTCATAGTAATCATCATCCAAAAGGATTGCAGACAAGCTCGATATGTCCTCATCCATTGGCAGCGGTGTCAATACTGCATCATCTGGAAGTTGAATTGCATCCAGTTTTCTAGTGAACAGTTCGATCATTGCTGGATAACGGTTTGAGGTCGGGTGACTGAAGCGATAAAACTGCGGCACACCAGAGCTTTTATTACAATGTTCATATCCAGCCTGTTTTACATAGTCCCAGAATTTTCTTCCAAAAGCCACATCCACGGCTTCAATAATTAGAACAAGATCAATGTCTTTTGTTGCACGGAAGTCTAAGCCTTCTTCCGTCATCAAGATGTCACACGCAGTTCCACCGATAATTGCATACTGGCTTTCGTTACCCTTGAACCATTCCTTAAAGCTTTCAATCCCTGTTACCATCTATCTTCCTCCACAGATCATTTAACATTTCTTCTACTGCTTCTTCTACCCGTTCATCTGCATCTTCCCTGAGCGATAATGCCAGAGAAAGTTCATCGACCATTTTTTTCTTCGATAATTTTCGTGGGTCATATCTCCACATTTCAACAGCCACCTGTGAATTTGAGTCCTGTAAATCCTTTGTCATACAGTCATTCCACTGAGATATTCTTTCTGAAGCGTAGCACCAAACACCAGGCGCATTGAGCATCGAATACTCCGCCAATGCGGAATATCCGCTCTCCAACAATTCATTCTTTACTTCCTCGCATGGAACGTAGACAGTCCTTTTCACAGGATTGAGCAGAACTTTCTCTGCTTTATAAAACAACTCTTTGGGGGAGTTTTCTGAAAACAGTATCTTCTGTACTCCGATTTTTCTCGATTGCAGCGTTCCCATTTCTTCAAGTTGTTTGGACGCCCTGGAAATAGATGTTGGTGTCAAATCCAAATCTTTTGCAGCTTGACTTGTGGACAGTTCCTTTGCTCCCTCATAAATAAAATAAAGCAACAGCATCTGAGCTGATGGCAAGATTTCTTCTCTGTCACTCTTTTCTGCATCACAACGTTCCTGCAAATATGCCGCCATAAAGGGCAGATAAATTTGCTTTCCATCCACAATAAATGCTATCTTTTCTCGAAGTAAATACTCTTTCTGCCGTGCAGTGATTTGTTCCAGTACTAAAACCACAGGGCGATCTGCAACCTTTTTCACACGTTCCAGATGCTTTTTTAATGTTTCCACCTGTTCCAATTCGGTTTTAGGGTACAAAAAAACGGCTTTTTGACCACTCAGAGATACTTTCTGTGAATCGTACCTTGTACTGATGAAGTTTGGCAAATGCTCTAAAGCTTTATTTTCATACAGCACTTCAATTCCTAAAACCCGCTTAAGGTATTCCACTCTATCGCCTCCATTTATAACTCTTTTTCTGTATTATAACTTGCTTTAAGTTAAGATGCAATATCAAGGTTATGATTGGTCAAATTCAACTATTGAAACACCAATATTTTCCAAGCAATTTTGTTTTCATTTCACTTCTTGATACCCCTCCCCCACCGTGCTATACCCATCCCGGCACCTCATTTGTATAGTCGCCGCTTCTTCCTCTTCGCAATTCGCACTTATGTCAAGATTTATTTTGCTAATTGCTAATTGTATCGAAAAGGGCACTTGAAAAATCAAGCACCCTCATGTATAATTTACTTAGAAAGGTTATCGGATGTGTTATCCGATTTGCCCTCAGTAAAGTTAAACTACAAAGAATAGCATCCTCAACTTTGGACGGTCTGGGATGCTATTTCTTTTTATTATGATTATCTATGTAAGACAGTGCCGCAAAAACTACTAGCAATAAAGTAAGCACTTCCATTGTGTTCATAGGGCATCACCCTCTTTCGTAATACTAGAGGGCATCTTAATAATCGGAAATCCACATCCTACTTTCTTTTCAGTTACTCAAACTTCGCACATTAAAATGTGCCTATGCACCTTGAAAATTCAATAATAACTGGCATAAAAATAGCATGAAACCAATGGTTTTGGTATAATTGAGTTGTCGAAAAACAATTACAAAACGGAGGCTCATGCTATGAATAAAAGTATAACACAAGCGACTCAAAATGATAAGCAGATTTCTAAATCTATCAAACGATTTTTCACAAGGTTTCATATTTTCTCAGCCTTGAAAGCTGCCAATGCCTATAAAAGGAAAGGCACTCTGGTAACGGAGATTTTTCAATACATGTTTCTGCTGATTTTCTCCAACAGAAGTATGTATATGAGTCTGCTTACAGGAAAAAATACTCCTGATTTTGCAAAAGATACCGTGTATCGTTTCATGAAGATGGTACAAATTAACTGGATGCGTTTTACTACAATCCTTGCATCCAGAATCATAAACAACGCTATTCTTCCACTGGATTCGGAAGACCGTGCCAATGTTCTTATTATAGACGATTCCATGTTTGAACGTAACCGTTCTAAAAAGGTAGAGCTTCTTGCAAAGGTCTATGACCACGCAAAACATAAATATCGCTTCGGATTTAGAATGCTTACTCTTGGATGGTCAGATGGGAGCACATTTTTGCCGGTAAACAGCATTCTTCTTTCTACAGAAAACAAAAAGAATCGTATCAATGAAGCGGCTGAGGTAGACAAAAGAACCGTTGGTTACAGGCGCAGAAAGCTGTCTATGGAAAAGGAAACCCATGCCATGCTTACACTTCTGGAAACTGCTAAAAAAGCTGCAATTCCGGCAAAATATGTTCTTTTTGACAGCTGGTTTTCATCTCCAAGCACCCTTCATGCTGTCAAGCGAATGGATTTTGATGTAATCGGAATGGTGAAAAAATCTCCAAAAATGTTTTTTCGCTACGATGGTGAAGATATGTCTTTAATTTCCATTTACAACAAAAATAAAAAGAGACGAGGCAAATCAAAATATCTGCTTTCTGTTATGGTTGATGTAGTGAAGGATGGGGACATAATTCCTGCCAAAGTAGTTTATGTTCGCAATCGCAAAAAACGCAAGGAATATCTCTGCCTTATTTCCACAGATGTAAATCTGGATGAAAATGAAATCATCCGGATTTATGGAAAACGCTGGGATATAGAGGTATTTTTCAAGGTATGCAAAAGCTACCTTAACTTGAGCAGAGAATGCAATTCTCTGTCCTATGATGCAATGACTGCGCATACCACAGTTGTTTTCACCCGATATATGATGCTGTCACTGGAAAGCCGGGAATCCAATGATAACCGGTCACTTGGGGAGCTTTTTTTATACTTTTCTGACGAAATGTCTGATATCACATGGATACAGGCTTTTCAAATGCTGCTCCAAATGTTCAGAACAATGCTTTCAGATAACACTGAACTTTCAGACGAAAAAATCGATGAATTGGCGAATGTATTTATGGATGCACTTCCTGCATTGTTGAAAACAAAACTCCAAGCTGCTTAAGGTGTGAACATTGACAACTGAATAACTGCCAGGTATTGAATTTTCAAGGTGCATAGCTAAAATCTATGTGCGAAGTTTGAGTGTCTAAATTTATTTTTATTGGCCGCTTCGATTCTTGAGTGGCACCTTATATCCGCATGCCAAACCATTATCATCTGTAATAATGTCCTCAATATTATCTGCAATACCAAACGGAATGCCTTCTAACACTCCCGTGTCATCATATTTTTCCTCGACATAATTTCTGCCAAAGTTATATTTTATCCCTTCTACCATAGTTTGAAACATATCCGATGAATCTACTACATAATATGGAATATTATCTCCTTCCGCTTTCCAACATTCATGTAACGGCTTTCCTTCCATCCATCCAATCGAGGTTGTAATTTCTGCCTCCAAATATTTATTAACATTTACATACCTCACATCCCCGTTTCCTCTAACAAACTCACTCTCTGGGTCATAAAAATAATAATTTGCATTGCTATCTGGAATCATTATCTTATGTACTCTTCTCCCCAAAAAAGTACTGTATTCTATAGAATAATATTCTTTAATCGCATAGGAAACAATCGAATACCCTTCTTTTTCCAATTCATTTGATAATGTATTTAAAAAAAACGGAAGATATTCCATGTTCTTTTCTGTTATGTATAATGATGTTTTATTGCTATCCTTTCCCATTTTATCAATAAGATCATTAAATTCTATTCTAATATGACTCTCCCTTTGCTTAGTTATTCCACTGACTGCAACCAAAAGATCTAACTGTATGGCTATTACAATTCGGAGCGTTTTTATCTTCTTTCTCCTCTGTGTCTTCATCTTGTTCAATTAAAACAGTTTCATCCAATCCTAAATCACCAATAAGACGTAGATAAATGTCTACATTGCCATCCTTGTCCACTTCAATTTTATTAATCAATCGTTTCAACTGTGCATTCGTCATTTCATGAACATCCGTGATATCTTCCAGTTGCTTGAATGTACTGTTCAGAATTGCTTCCAGTTGTTCTCCCTTAGTCAGATGATATGATACCATTTTCAGTTCATTTTCTAACCGTTCAATCTCTTTTCGCATCCCACCGATTTTCTCATTCAATTCCTCTCTGGAAATTAAATCATCGGTATACATATCCATATATTTTTCACGGGATTTACGAAGCTTGTTCAATTCTGTATTTAACTGCTTTTCGTACTCAATATTTTCATCTTTTGCTTTGTATACCCGCTGAAATTCCTTAATCACATAATTGATTACTTTTTTCTTCTTACTAAGAATCTCTTGAAAATAATCCTGCAGCGCCTGGATCAGTTCTTCCTCATCTACCGTCACTGCATTCGGGCAACTATCCGCACCTTTCCCGTTATGCCCGGAACACACCCAGCGCACATAGGTATTCTTGTATTGACGAACCGTTCTGCGAAAAGACCAACCGCACTCCTTGCATTTTATCAATGTAGAGAATAAATATTTATTACTCTGTCGCTCATGAGTCATCTTAAAGGAATCATGACGACCTTTTAAGATATCTTGTGCTTTATCAAAGACTTCATCCTCAATAATCCGAAGTTCCGGTCGAATCGTAACAAGCCATTCTGATTCATCCTTTTCCTTTCTCTGACCAGTCAGAAAATCTGCAATCTCTTCTTTGCCGTTGATAATCTTCCCGGTGTATATCTCATTGGTCAGAATTCGGCAAACGGAGTTCTGGCTCCAGTTATTACCACGCTTGGTCTTGATGCCTCGTTCATTGAGCATATTTGCAATCTTCGATCCACCATATCCTTCCTCTGTGTACCACTGAAAAATCTGCCGGATTGCCATTGCCTCATTCTCATTGATAAAAAGGTTAAAATAGTCTCCAATCGTCTTATCATAGCCAAAAACAATATTCGGAACACGTCCCTTTTCTGCATTCATCTTCTTACCAAATTTAATACGCTTGGAAGTATTGGCGCTTTCCTCCTGGGCTAATGCACCGAAGATTGTTAGAACGAATTCGCTGTTACCCATACTGGTCATGTTAGCGGTCAGAAATTGTGTTTCGATGCCAAGAGATTTTAGTTTGCGAACACTTTGTAATAAATCAACGGTATTTCTGGCAAAACGAGAAATATCCTTAACTACAACCATATCGAACAAGCCCTTTTCCGCATCTGCAAGCATACGCTGAAATTCTTTACGGTTCTTGATTTTGGTTCCGGAAATACCTTCGTCTGCATATAATTTAATAAGGTTGTCACCTGTACGTTTTGTGTATTCTAAGAAAAACTCTTTCTGAGTCTCTAAACTATTGAGCTGGTCTTCTTTATCTGTGGAAACTCGGCAATATGCTGCTATATTCATGATGATTAGCCTTTCTGTCAGAGTTGTTGCGTTCTGTTACGACTATTATAGCATTTTCATTCCATTGTGCAATATGGTTTTGATATAAAATAGGCGAAACCATCACTAGTCCCACCTATCTTTTCCAACTCTTAAATTTATTCCTTATCTATGAAGTTATTAGCATCGACAAAATACCTGATACAAACAAAAAGCTTAGAACTAATAAGAAAGAGCCAAAAAATATATAGAATTTTACAGACTTACAAAATCCTAATGTCTTTCTAAAAATCCAACTCCATACCTTTCCAAAACGCTTCCTTAAAGTAAGATTAATCATTGACAAGACATGCATTAATCCAATCATTGTAAAGGACAGAAATCCGACCATAATAATTACACCTATTGCTTGATATAGCAAAAATCCAAATATATCCACATCTCGTAGCAAAGAAAACATTCCATTTCTTTCAGCTTGATGTAATAGTTCCTGCTTATTTACTACTAAACCTGTAATTGGATTTTTCTCTAAATACAACAAAATAGGCACACCTATCGTAGCCAAAATATTAAATAGCAATATGAGTTTTATCGACTTATCTACATAACATTTTTTTACTATAACGTAAGCAGTGGTCAAAAAAGTTGTTTCAAAGAAAACAAATGTACATAAAATAACTGTACTAATCTCTTTTTCATATTTCAAGAAACCAAACACTAGCAATACAGCAATTACTAAAGCCCCGAAGAACATTTCTCCTCCACTAGTGCTTTGGCTCTTATTCGTACTATTACTGTTTTGCTTTTGGTATCCTGCCGTATTAACTGTATATTGTTTTTGCTCAATATGTATTTGTGAAAACACCAATTGTTTGTCAACATATATTTCTGTTGACTCCGTTTTATCTTTCAGTAGTTTAGGAATAATTACTCCAAACGATGCTCCTAAAATTGCAGAAACAATCGCAAGAAACAAATCATACCATAGATTATTCATCGCGAAATTCCTTTCCTATCTGTTTTTCTTTAGCATTCGAAGAATGACAGTGTCAGTGCCATTCCCCACCCTCTTGCTTATTTTTCTTTTCTCACACCTTTAAACGGTGTATTGCTAGACGTCTTAACATCCATGAATCTTCCCGTCTGCGTATCACGCTTGGTCCACAATCCTGTAGCCGGATTGTAACTTTGTGATCTGCCTCTAACAGCACCCACTCTTGTATTATCACCAACTGGTCTATTCGTTGCCATTTTTTGTTCCTGCCTTTCTCAGTTGGGAATTTTATCTTGAAATAGAAAAAAACTTTCGCTATAATCTACTTGAACTATCAAGATTCGGAATACCAACTGTGTATCCGATATTGCGGTATTGCTTGCCAGAGCAATACCGCCTTTTATATTTAAAGCCGGCTTTTCCAGCTATAAATATCATTTACTCATTTGCTACATGAACTACATTTCTTACTCTGACATCATGGTGTATAAAATTTCGTGTTGTCAGTTGTTGTGCAACTTCGTCGTATACTGGAGCTGTACGTTCTGGGTCACGAATAGTTAAAATCATACAATACTCTTGACTCAACTGAAAATCTTTCTTAACAGCTTCTTTCTCAATGAAATCACGATACAAACCTTCTATCTTCAAATACCATTTTCGATTTGATGGAAGCCATTTATCACGATTTGATGGTGTCATATCTGCTAGGTCAATTGCATATTTCTTAACCGGATGAAATTTTTTACCATACTTGACCAATGTACACTCCCTTTCAAATCCAGTTATAGGGTGTACTCCTTTTGCGCTTGCACTGTATAAACTATCCGCCAAAAGATTTTGATTTACATCTACACCTCTTGGATTTTTTATAGTCGGCTTTGTAACATCGCGTTCTTTTTCGGTCTCATATGTACCAAACAGCACATCAATATTAGACTGACAGTACTCTCCTGCTTGCTTTTCATCAACCAATGATTTATTCACCAAAGTTAGAATAATCTGACCACGAAAAAATCCGTTTCCATCGACCAAGCTTGTTGGATATGGAAAATCAAACATTTCAATAAAACTTCCCTTTTCCAAGGTATCTCTTAAAATCAATGTAATCTCGTCTGGGGAATTGTAAAGTATCTCTCTTGCACCTACAGGCATTCCAAATCCCATTTGAGCTACTTTGTCTGTCATTTTCATTTTAATATCTGCAGGGTATTTTGCATAATGAATCATTAATGCTTTAATGAGTAATGCGTCAAAATCTTCATGCATCATAAAAGCCAATTCTGCAGCAATGCGTGATACTCTCGGAGTCGAGAAACTCGTTCCTACATTTCTATATACACTACCATCTAACCCAAATGATGGAACACCATTAATAACAATTTTTCCGTTCTCAATTCCGGCATTACCTCCATAATACACCAAATCAGGCTTTACAATACTTGCCGGTCCCGGTCCTACTCTCGTAAATGGAGATGGCATATTAGGTTCCGCATAATCTTTCTCTTCTTGTGTTTCAGCAATTGAGCCTACTACCAAAGAACGCACCGAATCAGCAGTTTTACTTATTCTACTTTTAGGTAATCCTTTTGCAAAATTAGTACAATTTCCTGCAGACTTGATTATCAGAACATTATTCTCATCTTGAATATTATCAAGCGCCATGCCAAACTCCGAAAACTCGTCCAGTTCACTTTCCATAGTTGTACCTAAAGATAAATTCCATATTTTTATCTCTGGATTGTTTTCAACGGCCTCTCGCACGTTATCAATCAATTCTTCTGGATAAATCGGCATGGTATTTCCCGGATGAACAACGGCATTGAATAATTTCACTCCGTTTAAAGAAGATACATTTGTACCATTTAATTCATCACCATATTCGATAATTCCAGCAACAAATGTTCCATGTGAATTATCCTGATATTCAGATGGATAATTTGTATGTTCCTCTGTTTCTTTCCATGGAGTCAAGTATGAAATGTCCGCTATTCCCGTATCCAGCACACCAACAACAGGGTATTCTTCCTCTTCATCAGGTTGCTTTACCGCTACAGTTGTTTCCGTGTCGAGGAAATCCATTGACGCCAATATCGGATATGTTTTCTCAGCAGAATATACACCTTCAAACTCACCCATTGCATTTAATTGCTCTAAACTATCCACTGTCACTCTATATATTGTCATGTCTGATGTAAAACGCACCTTGGCATCAATTTTAATCCCTGTTGCTTCACACGCTTGCTCAAACAAATGCTTTGCATGATTATTTAAATCAAAATCATTATAATTGCATAATCTAACTCTATATACATTATTTTCTTTTTCAAACGGCTCAATAAACGGAGAGAATACATCTATATCCGCTATCGAAGAAATTAACGTCGCTTCGTCTTCCTTCTTCTCCAAAGCCTCACAGATTGTTTCTAACACACTTTCTTCTGTTACCATTGACAAAAGTTGTCTGTCACCAAAAACACCTATCACATTATCTCTTCCATCATTCTCAAGTAAATTGACAATTCTTCCTCTATGTGTTTTTGCAACCGCTTGGTCAATAACAGTTGTAGAAATAATCATAGGTAATGTGCGCTGTTCTTCCTTCCATTTCTTAAAAGATGCTTGCACAGTTCTTACATTTTTATTCAAGTAATTCGCATGGATATTAAGTTCTTCGCCATGAAGAACCCAACTGCTTTCATGACTATCTCCACCACCTTCGGTACTTCTGTCATCATAGTCTTTTCTTTTTTCAAAAATCTTTATCGGCAAATACTTTTCGTTCAAGTTTATTCACTCCTTTCCAAACAATTTTTAATCTGTCTTGTAGACACATTAAAATATATTGCAGCTTGCTTTTGAGATACACCGTGTTCAATCATATACTGCACTAACTGTTCCATTGTGTAATTCCCATGATTTCGGAACAAGTAAGCTTCAACTAGTATATCCGTAAATTTGACTGTATGTTCATCTTTTAACACTAACTTTTTTACCATATTATTTAAAATATTTTTTATATCCGAGTATGATAAACCAAGTAATGTATCATATACTTTGTTCCACTGACTTGGCTTGATTTGAGTGATATCAATAAAATCAGGCAAGTTGTTTATCATTTTCTCTATCTCTGCCAATTCTGGTTTAGGCATTTCAATAACGGTTTGGAATCTTCTCCAAATAGCACTATCCAGCAATTCATGGTGATTTGTTGCCGCAATAAGAATACCATTTTGACAATACTCATCCATATTTTGAAGCAAACTATTTACAACTCGCTTTAGTTCTCCTAACTCATGCTGGTCGTCTCTTGCTTTTCCGATTGCATCAAATTCATCCAAAAACAAAACACAAGGCTGCTTCTTTGCAAATTCAAATATCTTATGAATATTTTTTGCCGTATTACCAAGCAACGAAGATATCAACGTATCTAATCGTGCCACAACTAATGGCAACCCTAATTGTGCTGCAATATATTTAGCTGCGCTTGTCTTTCCACATCCTGGATATCCATATAGTAAAAGAGACATATTAAACTCTAATCCCATTTGTTCCATTTTATCTTTATTTTTAACCGTCTCCATGAAATCCATCAACTTACCTTCAACGGCTTTAGAGAAAATCAAATCATTTGCTGACGGGTGATATTCTATCTCAACAATATGCATCCTGCTTTCTTGATCAACTGGCGGAGGTGCTATGAGCGAATCTGTAACCGCCTTATTACCACTCTTTCTCTCCAATATATCCCCTATTCTTTTACTTCCCTTTTCCTCTCCATCCGCAGCCATCTTCTTGGCTAATAACTGTGCAAAGCTAACCACCTTATCTCTATCTCTTTCTAATCCTGCCTCAATAATTCTTCCAATCTCCGAATAATACATATGCAGCCTCCTAATCATATCATGTAACTACATTATATCACTTTTCGTTTCATTTTCAAGTAAAATCGTTTCATTTTTTACTTTTTCGTTTCACTTCGTTGTTTTTACGTTTCGTTTTTGAGTTTTTCGTTTCATTTCATATTGCATTCTTATGCTTTTCCAAAAGGTTTTTCTATGCTAAAATCAAATTAACATTGCACAAACTAAGGAAAATGACAATATGAAACCAAAAATCACTCTATTTTATTACAACAATATCAATACCTTCGAAGAAGTATCAGATTTAGACAAATGTCCTATCTCTCAAGGCATTTGGTGCCTTTATGGATATAAAAACAACACGTGGACCTGTTTGCAAGTAGCAAGAAGCACTGATATTACTGCAGAATTACGTTCAGATATTGCTAATATAACAGAACCCATAACTCTCGAAGAAACTCCTTATATTTATATTAATCAATTCGGACATAAGGCTGCCGACGACTTCAAAATATATCCTAGTATCCGTACCCAAATTTACTCTAAAGTCGGTAATGATTACGCAAATGAAAAGTTGTATTTTTTCATTATTGAATTTACAGATATTTCTCTCCAAAAAGAAGCCGAAAAGTTTTTCGCATACAATACACAATCTCTTTATTGGCGCAATGGAGGTTCCTACAAAAAAGAATGTACTGTTGACATAGCAAATTTACTTTCTTCTGTTACTCCAACACAAAAAATGATAAATGCTCTTAACACAATGATTATGCACATAGAAAAAACAAGGTGAGTTCAATTTATACTCACCTCGCTCTTCTACACCTTATATTCACCAATTCTTCTCCCGGTGCATCTGCCTTCATCCCCTCATGAACTGCTATGTACTCACTGTCCTTTGCACACTGCGATGTAGCTTCTTCAATCGCACGCTCCACCTTACCGGCATTTGCTTCCATCAAAAGCTTACACAAGAAATCCGCGGTATCTTCCGCCGAATTCGGATTATGAAAACAATAATTTAATTTCGTCCGTTTCAAGCGAAAGCTCCACCTCCTTACACTGCCTGTCCTTCTTTCTCATACTATGAGAAATATTCTTAGGTTAGACCAAGCTTTTGACACGACCTTATCGTTTCGTTGTTTTCGCTTATCATCATATAGATGATTGTAATACTTTCGAAATCAAAATACGTTCCCCAAATACTATACCTAAGTACATTCACACTGTACTTGTCTTGGCACTATTGCATAGGACAAGTAAATAGCTATACACCGCAACCAAAAGACGCATGCAAGAAGCTCAGCTATGCTGATAATTTTTTCATGCGTCCGTGATAATATAAGTGGCCTTGTTACAGATATTGCACCAATTCATATTCAATTTTTCTGTTATATGCAAGCACTCAATTTTGTAAATCTGCAAAGTGGTTATACCAAATTTAATATTATACCGAAACATATAAAAAAGCCTTAGTAATACTGATCTGTTTCAACATACTTCGGTATAACTATTTTCATTAGCTTTACATATCACGTTCATATATTGATATATGCGCTTTTGTCTTCGGTATAATTTTCTAGCATATATTGCACAACATCCTGTATATTACTTGATAAATAATAAAGTTTTTACAATATGTAGATTTTCTGACGATAAAAAATTATACCGAAAATAAACGCTCACTAATGATCTTTCGCATCCGTGCCAGTGACAGGTATAGAAAAGTTATACCGAATTTTATAAACAAAAACCTTTGGAAAATAGCATTTCCTGTAGAATTCGGTATAACTATTTTTTCGGTACAACTAACTTTGTCACGAATTCGGTACAAAAGTGGCAAGCAGTGCATTTGTACACACAAAATGCATTTTTGCTTGTTGGGGTATCTCCCAATCCCTCAGAATCAATCAGAAATCTGATTGAACTACGCCTTACAGGCTGCATTAATTCAATATTGGCAAATGATTCAGGCAAGATGCAAATACATCATATGATGTCCTGTCATCGGAGTTAAAGTCATTCCGTCGCTTCTCACACTCTCACATTTTATCTATTAATGTGTTCCATTATTATTTCTAAATTTTCTTCCACTGATATTGTTCCATCAAGCACAATAATCGGACATTGCAATCTTTTTGCACTTTCTTCTACCGTTTTAGGATCACGATTTTCTACAACCTTCCGAAGTACAACCTCACTGATGAAGAAATCAACATCATAGAATCAGTCATCAAGGAACGAAAATAATAGGAGCGATTATTCACATCATCTCTCATTTATGATAGAATATGTACAAATCAGTTTATTGAAGCACACGCGAATTATACAATCGCTACTATGATAATTAATGTAAATAAAGGAGAGGAGATGCACCATGGCAAATTATGAATTACAGCCTGATGAAGTTATTTTGTATGAAGGTACAGTCAATTGCAAGGAATACAAAGGGAATTTGCAATTAACATTAACGTCCAGAAAAATCATCTTTGAAAAGGAAAAGGGCATTTTTAAAAAAGAGAAAGAACTTGTAGATGTAGTAACGCTTGAACAAGTAAAAATTTATAATGATACAGCACAAATTAAACAAAAGGCATCTGAAGTAGAGATTCAGACAATTGCAAAGAATTTGACAATTATCTTTTCCGGTATGCTAGAAGCCAGAAAATTTACAGGCAAGATTATAGATGCGGCAACTGGAACTACAGTTGCCAAGCGAAGCTCAAATAAAATCAAGGATGCCTTTAATATTGTTGATGATACTTTAGGATTAGATACTAGAGGGACAATTAAAGGCGTTCTCGAAAATGGAGTAAAAGGGACAATTTTAAATGGAATAGCAAAAAAGAAGTAAATCCAAGAGGCTGCTTCATCATTTAAGTGAAGTAGCCTTTCAAAAATTTCATTCTAATAAATTGCACGACAACTTATCAAAAATAAGCTCACCCTTAGCAAAAAATGAATAGAAGATGTATAACTGTGGTGAAAGCGAATAATTATAAGGGTTTATGCATTAGACACACATTTGTAAAAAGGGAGCTATTTTTACTCATTATACTAAAAGCACTCCGAATATCTACTGAGAGTGCCCTTGTTTCAGTTCTATTCAATTTTCCATATGATTTTGCTTTTGTATCGTTCCGTATTGTTACTACCATATGAACGGTTGCATCTGACAGCTTCAAATTCTCCACAGCCCCTCCAGTATTAAAAATATCAATCTCTCTATTTAAATTTTTATCTTCCGTTTCATTGATTGAAATAGAAAATAAAGGCCTCATTGACACATACTCACGGAAAAGGCCTGTCATTGTCAAAACACCTGCTAGTGCCGCACTCCCCAAAACAGCCCCTATCTTTTTTATATGCTTTGTACTCTCCCTTCGCGCAAAATTCAGCTTGTACTTTAATTTCATCAAGCCATCCCTCCTCTTCAGGTGTCAAAACTTCACATCAGCCATAGAATGCGTAATTACATGTTTCCATTATTCATTTACAATTTTTATTACCCCCAACCGGAATAATAGTAAATCCTCAACCACAAGTACCTTATCATTGTAACACTTCTTTGCGAAAATATCTCTTGTATCCTTAAACTCAAATCGCGCGATTCGCGCAATTCGTTCAACAACTGGAGGTATTTATCATGAACGCAAAGCAAAAGCTACACCAACTTCGTCTAAATGAGTGGAGTTCCCGATTTTCTGATCAAAAAGCCAGTGGCTTAACCGTTAAACAATGGTGTGATCAAAACAACCTTTCCATCCACACGTATAACTATTGGAAACATTTGCTCAAGGAAGAACTCGCAAGTCAGGTACTCCCTGATATCGTTCCTGTCTCTCTTCCCAACGCAACAGGCAAACTCCTTCCAATGGTTTCTGGCAATTCGCTCTACTGCAAAGCTAACCATTAATAACATCTCTATTGAGGTTGACTCTGCTATTTCAGCCGCATTTCTCACCACAATCATCAAGGCGGTGCGCGATGCTTAATGATGCAGATCCAAAATACTTCGCCGGAATCTACATCGTATGCGGATACACAGATCTCCGTTACGGGATCGATTCTCTTGCCGCAATTATTGAACGTAAATATAAAGTAAGCCTGTTCGTTCCCAATACTCTTTTTCTCTTCTGCGGCAGATCTGCCTGCAAGATAAAAGGACTGCTATGGGAAGGTGATGGTTTCTTACTCTTGTACAAACGTGTTGAATCAGGACACTTCTCCTGGCCTCGAAATTCTGACGAACTTCGTTCTATGACTCCAGAACAGTTCCGCTGGTTAATGCAGGGCTTCGCAATCGATCCGGTTATTCACGATATCACTCCCAGGCATTCAACCTGATCTGTTTTCTTTTGCAGTTCCCTGTAGTTTTAAACCTTCTTACTCTGCCTCATAAAGCCTCCTGGCTATAGTCAATTTCACGGTTGCATATTCCGCAAAAACAGAGCACTCGCTCCGCATGAGCGGAGCGCTGTTCCGCTAGGAACGGATCATTGCCCTGTTGGTTAATAAAGTTACTTGCTTTCTACACGTCTATCGCGACCTGGAAAGTCTAATCGATATGCTTTAGAGGTCATGCGGCTGAGACATGCATCTGCATATGTGTTATCACCAAACAATTGGTACCAGTTTGCTACTGGCATCTGCGAGATGATGACTGTTGATTTTCGGCAATCTCTAGCTTCGATGATTTCAAAGAGATCACGGCACTTGTCAAGATTTAAGTCCATCAATCCGAAATCGTCTATAACAAGAAGATCATAACCGGCCATCTTGTTTGAATACTCATAGTAATTATCTTCACTATGCGCATGGGCGGATTCTTGAAGCAGACAATTCGCACAGATATATTTAACAGTCCTCATTTGATGTAGTGCTGTGACACAAAGTGCACATGCAACATGCGTTTTGCCAGCTCCTGCTCCACCTGTAATCAAAAGATTGTTCGGTTCATCAATCCAATCACCTTTGGCCAGTAATTCAATGACATGTGTAGTATCCCGGCACATGCATTGAATGCTTGCTCTTCGTGCTTAGAAGATTTTAGGATTCGATCAATCAATTCCGACATGGAAGGACCGAACACAGACGCCCAGCGCCTGTAATAGTTTCCATCTTTCGAATTGATTTCCTGATAATAAAGGTGTTCCGGAGGCATATGCTCATCCGTAGTTATGTACAACGGAAAATCCTTATAAGATCTTCTATGAGTGCAGATCAGACGGTTGTACTGATCACAGATACGAATCTCAGAAGGTGTGGCCTTAAGGATTGCTGGTTTTCCGCAGTAAGTATACAATACAGAGTAGTAGTGGCCGTCATAATCGATGTGATAATTATTAGGCACCTTCAGTACTGCTTTGTAATCACAAGTTGTATATTCTCCGCCTGGCAGTGGTTTCATACATGGTTTGTCATACTTGATAAACATTTCTTGTCTGGAAAAAGCTTGATTCTGAAAAGGTCTCGCATTGAGGACGGCTACTATCTTTTTGATATCAGCATTCAAATCCTCAAAGGATGTGTAAATCTTTTCTTTTAACTTTTCTATAAGATGTGTTCCAAGGTAACGCACATGATTCTCGACCGTCGGCTTTCCCTTAGGCTTACGAGCCGGTGGTGGGAGCACAATCGTATCATAGAAGTCTTCCAGATCAGAGAAGGTTGACTGTAATACAAGATCATCTTTTGTATGCTTCGTAACAGCTGTTTTTAGATTATCCGGGACAAAATGTTTAGCAACTGCACCATAGAAGGATACCGCATGTACACAGCCTTCGATAAAACAAGGAAGTTTTTCATTTGGAAATGCCTCTGCATAGATCATACTGCTCACGCCTAATGTTGTGGCAAAGATATGAACTCTCATGATTTCACCGGTTGTAACATCCGTCAGAAGTCCAGGCTGGTCGCCAACCCAGTCGATGTACATTTTTTCACCAGGCTTGCGATTTACCGCCATTGAAATTTTTGTGCCACCATAGTTTTCCTGAACAAAACGTTGATAGTATTCATAGAACTGGGATTTTTCATATCCATCTGGATTCTTTTCTTTGTAGTCCAGCCAACAGAATGAAATATTTACTCTACTGTTTGGGGCATGAATACGATCATAGTAATACTGAAAATCTGGAAGTGGAACTTCTTTGCGTTGAAGATTTTTCTGTGGGTAAAAGAGGTTCTCTACTTTTTTTGGTGACATAGCTTCAAGCTCGTCAATGGTAAGCTCAAGAGCCTTATATCGACTCATGATCAAGTTAAGAGTGCTTGATCCGATTCGAAAACGATCCATAACAGATCTGGTTGGGCACTTATTCAGACGCATCTGAATAGCACCAATAATAGTGTTGTAGTCCTGCATAAAAATGCCTCCTTTCGTAATCTAAAAATAATGACTACGAAAAAACTATAACACTCTATAAGAATGCATGATCCGACGAAGCGGAAAAGTGTTCCGTTACGACCGGAAACACTGATCCGTTGCTAGCGGAATCGGTGATCCGATGAAGCGGAATTTGCACCCTTATCCCTCATGTTCAAAAAAATCTTGACTTTTTCCCTGCTATTTGCTATTCTGATTTATTTTTGCTTTTTGGGGGGCGAGGAAGGAAAGAAGGAGTGAGAATCCAAACGGTTCATAGAGAGCAGTCAGGATGTTTGTGATGATCTTGCCGAGTAAATCAATCGTTTCTTTCATCGTTATTTACAGATCACTGAACAGGTCGGCCTTATACACGCCATTCGCCAACATTTTCTTGAAGCTGTCTTTCACTGCTGCGACATCCTCATGGTAGGTCATGCCGTACCAGGTGTCGTTGGTCTTCAGAACCTTCACAGACATCTTGCCCTGCTCCAGCAGCTCACCGATGAAGATGGGGATCAGATACTCGGCTTTCTGAGGATTACCCGGTACTTCTTTCTGGAAAAACTCTTTGAATCCGTCCTCCAGTACATCCAGAAAATCAGGAGTCAAGCCCCACATATTCATGGAGACCAGAGAATGCACATCGACTGCCACACCATCTACCTCTGCTCCATCCGCAGTCTTTACGATGTTCTTGGTCTCCACAACCTCAGTCAAGTTGTTATCCTCGTCCATCTTGCAGATACCACGAGTCACACCGCCATTATCAGACAGAGTATTCTGCAGCACAAAGCCAGCCATGCAAGACTCACCGCCATTTACCAGATACTCGTAGACGGCCTTGAATCCTTCTTTGCCATAGTAATCATCTGCATTGATCACAATGAACGGGGTATCGATTACTTCCTTCGCTGCAAGCACGGCCTGTCCAGTTCCCCACGGCTTTGTACGTCCTTCCGGCAGAGTTCCCGGAATATCGTTAATGTCCTGAAAAGCGTAATCCACAGTTACATTATGAGCAGAGCAAATAGCTGCGATACGATCACCGATGACCTCTTTGAATTCCTTCTCGATATCCTTACGGATAATAAATACTACATGGTTGAAGCCAGCCTCAATTGCATCATGAATGGAATAATCCATGATGATATGTCCAGTATCATCCACTGGCTCCAACTGCTTAATTCCTGTTCCGAAACGGCTACCGATACCAGCAGCCATGATAAGTAATGTTGTGTTCATATCTCTCCTTATTGTGTTCATATTGCTTTAACTGAGCATCCTTAACACATACAGATTCGTAATTTCTTTATGTTATACCTTCTTTAGAAAACTTTTAGAACATATTTACTCATTTTATTAGTATTTCAAAGGGTCTGACCCCAATGTCTGTTCCGAACCGCCCCATGTCTTCATCTGGGGCGGTTCCTGTTTTTCCTAATCCAATTCCTTCTCTGCCAGCTCCAGCGCCGAAGCAATCACAGCATCCATATCATAATACTTATACTCGCCCAGCCGTCCGCCAAAGATTACCTTCTGCTCCTTGTCTGCCAGCTTCTTATATTCCTGATACAGTGCACCATTCTTTTCATCATTCACCGGATAGTACGGCTCATCACCGACCTTCCACTCCGAACTGTATTCTCTGCTGATCACCGTCTTCGGAATATCATTTCCGTCATCATCCTTGCCAAACTCAAACCACTTGTGCTCGATGATCCTCGTCCACGGCGTCTCGCGATCCGTATAATTCACCGCCGCATTTCCCTGAAAATTCGGTTTGTCCAGCACTTCCGTCTCAAAGCGTACAGAACGATACTCCAAAGCGCCCAATTGGTATTCAAAGTAAGCATCAATCGCCCCTGTATAAACAATCTTATCCGCCAAAGCATCCAGCTTTGTCTTATTCTCGAAATAATCCGTATCCAAACGCACTTCAATTCCATCCAGCATATTGGAAACCATATTTGTATAGCCACCTACCGGAATCCCCTGATATAAGGCATTAAAATAGTTATTATCAAAAGTCAGACGAACTGGAAGCCGCTTAATAATAAATGCCGGAAGATCCTTGCAATCGCGTCCCCACTGCTTCTCCGTATAACCCTTGATCAGCTTCTCGTAAATATCCTTGCCAACCAGAGAAATCGCCTGTTCCTCCAGATTGTGCGGCTCCGTAATGCCGGCTTCGTTGCGCTGTTCCTCAATTTTCGCTGCAGCCTCCTCCGGTGTCACAACGCCCCACATCTTATTGAACGTATACATGTTAAAAGGCAGCGAATACAACTCTCCCTTATAATTCGCTACCGGACTGTTCGTAAAACGATTGAACTCCGCAAAACGTGTAACATAATTCCACACTTCTTTATTATTTGTATGGAAAATGTGCGCACCGTATTTGTGCACATGGATATTCTCAATATCCTCCGTATAAACGTTGCCTGCAATGTTCGGGCGCTTGTCGATCACAAGCACTTTCTTACCGGCATCCGTTGCCTGTCTGGCAAATACCGAACCGAATAAACCGGCTCCAACAATTAAATAGTCGTACATATTTTGTCTCCAATACTGTAAACGCACCATAGTGGGTGTGATTTTTTGATTAGCCACTCCGAAGAGTGACATTAGTTAACGAATTACTTTCGTAAACGCTCAATATTTCAACGCTAGATTATTAAATAACGCTTGCACCTTTTTGCTAGATGCAAGTGTTTTATTCCTACTGTAACAATAATAATATCTAGTATGCAATACATTTTTTTCGATTGTATCTTCAATATTTTAAATATGAAATTCAAAACAATGTTAAACAAATAATTAAACCCAATAAAAAAATAGAATTCCTTCCCCAATAACATAGCAGTCTTTTAATAATGTCAAATTTATTATTTTTAGATATTTTTTAGAAAACACAAACACCGCAGTTGTTAACAAAAGGGCGCTTAATATGAATAATACAATATTTTGATATTCGTTCTGAACCATATTGATTCTTCCATTGCTGAGTCAATCTGCTTTATTGCAAAGTGACTCTGAAAACTCTGAAAACTTGAACATTAGGCGGCTCAAGTTTTGAATTTTCACTTCAGCTTAAAAGTTTACCACGGAGGAAGGGGTAAAGTCTAACCAGGTTTTATTGAACACTTACGTTCAAATTTTGCAGATTTCCACAGGTATTGAACTTCCAATGATCCTCAGCCCCTCTTCAATTTCTATCTTATACTGCCCCATCAGTTCATCACTTACGCCATTATATTCTGGCAGCATTATCTCATTCCCGCCATCAATCAACGACTGATACTTATTCGTTCCAAGATTATGTTCCTTGAGGATTTCAATCTTCAAAAGGTTCGAATAGCTTTTGGCTTTCGATTCTATCAGTTCAACCACAGCTTTCCTGTTTTCCTCACTATCCGTGTAACCGCCGATAACCGGCAAGCGAAAGACAACCGGCTTGCCGCTGTTCAGTAATGTCACAAGATTGTTTTTATATAGCTCAATCCTTCCACCAAGAGAAGATGAGCACAAATCATCATTCAGAACCTTAATATCAACGTAAAACAGGTCTATATGCTTGATTGCAATGGAAAGCTGTACTGATGAGCAGAAAAGGCTTGTCTCCACAATTGTATGGATTTGCTCATCATTAAGCCGTTGAAGCATGGGATCAAGCTCTTTCATCTGGAGCATGCACTCGCCGCCGGAGAACGTCACGCCTCCAGGAAGAGAGTCCAGATAAGTAGCCGAATTAGCATTACAGGAGCCATAAAACGCCTTATCTTTTATTACTTCAGAATATAGCTCATCTGGGCTATACCATTTCCCATAGGTCCCTTTTTCTTCAACTTTTCCGTTATGATCCATCTTTACATACCTTTGCTCCCTGTGCAGTAAATTTTCCGGATTGCTACACCAAGGGCAGTGTATTGAACAACCTTTGAGGAAAACAGTGGTACGTATGCCAGGGCCATCGTGCAGGGAGAAGCGTTGAATATTGGTGAGAAGGATATTCTTTTCAGGTATCATAGATTAACACCTTCTTTCGTGTTGGCTTCATATTCCCTAAAAATCTCTAAAATCATTTCTAGCACCTGTTCATTTGTAAAACTTTGATCCTGTTTGCACCGTTCAAACCATTCAGGCTCTCTGGCTACTTGTCTAATTCTTAATGGGGCAGACTGTCTCGCATTTATAACATCGAATGCACAGACTTGCATCAACCACAGGATAAAGAAATCCTTCCTCGTCCTCTTCCATATAAATAGCACCATGAGAAAGAACATACTTTTCACCAAATTGGCCTATGCTCCCCTCACCGTTATTTTCAATGAATTTCCTGGTCGGACATACGGCATAACAGGCTCCGCAACCACAACAGTTTTCTCGTTTATTATATAATTCCGGCAGTTCCTTATTCGTGTCCTTTAGTCCACCAGTCTTTACATCATAGGACTTTGCCTTACCGTTCTCCCCTATTACGATATTCTTATATCTGGTTGATTGGTGTGGCGTATATTTTCGCGGCTTTTTTGGCTTTGGCTGTTGATTCATATCTAGCCAATGTCCTTGCTTATCCTGATAAACCAATACCCCCTCATCAAATTCGCAATAAGGACTATCTGGGTCTATATCAGAAGCATAAGGAGGTATTCCTTGATTCATCTTAGCCTCTCCTTTACTATTGAATGATAACAGCATATCTTAAACCTCCAAAATTCCATAGACTCACCTACTTGGAATCCATCTTCTTCGCTCTTTTGGCTCTCACCAGATAATTTGTAAGCGGGAACCTCATGATATGATAATAGAGTACATCCTTATTACGACGCACCGGTGATTCCAATATGCAGCATTTCTGCTTTGAAATCTTAGCCGCTATGTAATCACACTCACCATCGAATTTATAATCAATCTTCTGCATATAAGAATTGTTCATGAAGAAGTCAACTGATTGTTTCAATCCATCCCTCAGAGATACAGTATTATAAACAGAGTGTCCGATTGCGTTGGAGACTTTGGTATTGTCAAAACGCATATTCGTTCCCTTGTCGCCAACCAGTATTTCATAAAATTCGGGCATATATTTCTCGGTTTCAGCTCTATCGAGTGAACAGATTTTCGGCTTCCTATTTAATAACTCACAAAGAATCGTATAAACCTCAAGCCATGTTTGTTCACTAGTGCTTGTGATATGAAATGCTTCTTTATAAGCCTTTTCATTCAGTAGCAATTCATAAAGCGTTTTAGCGAAATCCTCCGTGTGCGTTAGGGTGCAAATGGCATCACCCTGCTCAAACATAATAACCGGCTTGTTGGCCATAATGCGAGCCAACAGAGTATATTGGTCGCCCGGTATGATTGGAAATGGAATTCTGTTTTTGCCGTAGGTTACATATGGCCGTATAATTGTATAATTGATGCTGCATTTCTTCAAAAATTCCTCGCACAGATACTTGTTATATGCATAATCCCATTTTTCGTTTCCGATTTCACTCTGTTCCGTCAGAATCTCATCTTCACACTTCTTCTTATAAGCAGTTGATGAGGAAATAAATATAAATTGTATGAATTGCCCATTTAATATGGACAGTGTGCGTTTCAAATGATCCGGAATAAACGACAGAAAATCAACAATGACATCATATGATGGAATTTCCTTGAAAATCTTCTCTCGCAGTACATTTTCCGGCTCATTTCGAAGGTCAGCTTTAATAAGTTTGACCCTTGGATCTATAAAATGAGTTCTGTTCCCTCTATTAAGGGTATAAACCACATTGCCCTTATCCAAACACATTTTGGTAAAATCAGTAGATAGTATGCCGCTTCCACCGAGAATCAATATATTCATTATGACCGTTATCTCCTTGCCTTTAAGCCGAATCAATATCAATAAGTATGCCGCTCATTCAACTATGCGCTATCACTGGTTATTTTTCTTTGCCCTTCAGTCGATTATAATAATATCTAATCCAGTTTTTGGCCGATGGCTTAAAATGCTTTTTCAGCGATTCTATCGTTCCGATTTCAAAAGCATCTGTGAAGAATCTTTCTCTAATCGGATTAGCCTTGACGCTCTTAACTGCTGTCCAGTTACCAGCCATCAGTTCTTCTGCATCATATCCCAGATATTCCAGATTATCTTTTATCTCATCAAAAATCAGCAATGCACGGTCATTCTGCAAAAGCAAAGCTGACAAGCCTTTATTATCATTAATATTCTGGTTTGATTCGGCAACGCCCCAACAGTCAGAAATGGTGAAATCCGAAGTTCTTTGTAATCCTTTAAAATGACATTTAAAACAGGAGGGTCTTATATTCGCATAAGACAGGTAAGAACGCATAAACATTGTCATGCTGCCCCGCCGCTGCCACACATTCCCATTTTGGTAGTCAACCTTGAAATACCATTTCTTCCACCCGTGCGTTTTTGCCTTAAAGGTGATTTTCTTGATTTCTCCCTTATTTTTGAATTGTCCGTTATATCCTCGCCAAACCAAATCCGAACCTACACCATGGCAAACAAAATCCATTGTGAAAAGATTTTCGTACTCTCTTCCAAGGAAATTCTTAAGACCAGCTATCTCACATGGTGTCCCGGTATAAAAAACTGCCCTTCCACTATCCAACTCAGCTTTAGCTTCTAAGAAGCTGTTACAGACATTGCTTTGAGGATATTTTGAACCGCGAAGTCTACCCAGATCGTCCAGAGTATCCACTCTAATATGCTTGACATTACAGTTCCGATCAAATGCGGCTCCAAAAATCACAACATCCTTTTCTTTAAGAAAATACGTTGCCAGCGTTGTAAATGCACCACCGGACGTACTATCCAATCTCGTTTGCAGGTCTTTGTTGTAGCAAGCATATGCAACAGGAAAGGTAACATCCTGATTAACTAAATTCTCTTGTTCAATTATATTTCCCATCACAAATCCTCCCTCAGACCATTTCGACCCTCAGTGAAGGATCCATATTAATATCTGGAAGATGCCCTTCTGTAGCATTCTCCCTTGCAATAATCTTAGCAGGGTTGCCAATTACGATGGAATGCGGCGGAACATCAAAGTTCACGAAAGTGTTCGGTGCTATAAGCACATCGTCACCTATGCTAATATTGCCAACTATTGTCGAATTTGTTCTAATGCAAACTCTGTTCCCAAAAGTAGGATATCCTTTGTGCTTTCCACGTATATCTCTTCCAATAGTCACTCCGTGAGTAATCATAGTCTCATTGCCAAATTTCGCATTCCCATTGATAACTATCTTTCCCCAATGTCCAATCAAAAGGCAGTCTCCAATATTACAGTTACCGAGGAAATCTATCCCGGTTTTCTCTGCCATACGGTTTAACTCTCTTTCGTAGATATAGCCCCACAGGTTGCCTTTATTAACCTGGTATTTACGATAGACAACCACAGTTCTCCATTCCGGAGACTTCTTTTCCTTTCTGGAAAGTGTAACGCCGCCGTTTCGGAATCTGGCATTAAACACCTCGTCCTTTGCTATTTTCCCTTCGTAATCTCTTTTGTTGAATTTAAAGAAGGAAGGGCTACATATCTTATTTATAATTCTCTTAATATTCATGCAGCAGCCTCCCCTAAATAGCCAAGCTGTGAGCTATCAGAATAGGCTGGAAAGACATAACAGGCAGATTGGGATATGCGGACAGAGAAAGCAGATTCTCTATCCCCCCCCCGTTAATTTTTTAAATGTACTCTTAATCATAGCTACTCCTTTTGGACCTACTACCATTTTAACGCCTTGTTTAACGCACCTCTTAATCAAATAGGGCCTATATAGTTTATGAATCAGGCGATCATAATCGGTGGATTGATACTCCGCAAAAAAAGATGCTTTTTTTTCATTTCTTGGCGGAGGCTTTGTAAATGCCAAATTACATGGAACGGCACGCTCCATCGGATCAATTGGCCCATATATAAAATCTTTTGACACACGGTTTAACAGATCTCTCGCTTTATCTGTGTTTACAACTAGAACACTGATTCCTTTTTCAAGATTATATTCACTCGCACAAGTATCATCCACACCCCAATAATCGGAAAGTGTAAAATCTGAAATACGATCCGTGCCAGTGAAATGACATTCATAACAGGATGGCCTTAGTATAAGATTTCCACTGAAAGCCAAGAAAAATGAATCGATGCCATCTGTTATTACTTTTTGCGTTCCATCTGTATAGTTTAGCAGCATTGAGGCGCCACAACCATTTCTCCAAGGTATCAAACCTTTTTGGCGAAAAGCAATGCTTTTAATAGGCTGTTTGGCTTTTCGCTCTTCGGCCGTCGCATATTTTTTAACAACAGATTTCGAAGTAACACCATGACAAAGCACATCAACTGTGATTAGGTTGTCGTATGATTTTCCGAGATAGTTTTTCAATGCTGCCACTTGACAAGCCGTACCTGAGAAGAGAACTTCTATTCCCGCATCCAAATATTTTTTGCAGTCAGCATATGCTAAAAACGCCTGGCTTTGATAATACTTGCTACCGCGAATATCATTTAATTCTTCAATGCAGGTAACTGGCTTATGATAGACATCCCATGTCTTCTCGTCAAATGTCGCACCAAATACAACGCCATTATCTTGAAGAACGACTTCAGCAATTGCTGTAAACGCACCACCCGATGAACTATTCATAAGCACTTCATCATCTTGATACCAAGCCATGTACCAATCGCTTTTTCCAAGTTTATTTACCTGTTGCACCATATACATCATTTCCTCCTAGCTCATCGAATTCAACGACCCATTCGCTTTTCGTGGACGAGACAGCATTATTTTCTCTTCACAAGTCGCAGTAGCATATCTTTATTTATCGCAAGAGCAATACACCCCACAAGAGCCATTGCAGCTATCCCAAACCAACTATTCCAAAAATAAAGTGCAGTTTGAATAGCAGAAATTGACAGCATAATTAAGATTCTTTTTAATTCCAATTTTATCGTTATGAACTTTTTAATATCCCTCCACCGTAAAAAGAACATTACTATATAACCCGTAAGAGTGGTCAAAGCCGCTGCCATAAGTCCAAAATAGGGAATGAGCAAAAAATTTAAAGCTATATTTGTCAATGCTCCCCAAACACTAGTCAGGAAAGCCCCTTTTGTTTGATAGAACAAAACATAGTATGAACCAAGGTTAGATGCAATAGCATGTGCAACAGCTCCAGCAAGCAGAGGAGGAATATATAGCCAAGAATCAGCATAACTCGAATCAAACAAATAAATGATCATTGGACGAGACACCACTAGAATACCGACATAGCCCAGCATCATAAACACAAAGTAGTTGTTGAATATTCTACTGTAAAAGTTATTACGCTCCTTATCATCGAGAGAGTTGATTGCCGTCGTTTGATAAGCCTGATAAAATATACTCTCAAATGCATTTAAAATCGAAGGTATTTTATTGGAAACAGCGTAGATACCGTTTGCTGCCATTCCCATAAAAATGCCAATAGCATACCGATCGGACACATTCAAGACCCACCACATAACCGTTGTAGGCATAAGTGGAATACAATGCTTTAGCAGTCTTTTTTGATAAGCCTTATCAAGATGCTGTCTTTTGATAACTTTAAAAGGCCTTACATTAATAAAAAGATAGACAAATGTTATAATTTTTGCAAAAAGGAATCCAATATACCAGCCATTCAGGCCATATCTAAGCAAAACAATAAAAAGAAAAGTAAATACCAGCTGGAAAGCCGAGTTCACAACCCCTGAAAAAGCAAATACCTTTATTTTGCCACTTCCACGCTCATGCCAACTAAAAATCAAAGTAAAACCATCTATGACCACATAAAGATAAATAATCAATATTACGGGAAGATTCTGATATATCAGAGAAATTGGTATGATGAGCAATGCTCCTATAATTGTACCAATCAAGGCAATCAAAGAGCAATTAGTCAATACTTTATTATTGTCTTCATCCGGATCACTTGTAAAGCGAAAGACACTTTCATAGACATCCGCCATAAGGATTGGCAGCAACAACGAAACCGTTGTTGTCACCAAGTCCATAGTACCATATTCCGCTGTTGTCAGGTAGTATGAATACAATGGAGCAAGGATAAAGGATATCGCTTTGCTTCCGAATGTTGCTATTCCAATGATCAGAGTGTTTTTCTTTAGCTCTGAAAGTTTACTGCTTTTATTCTGCTCAGTCATACGGCATATTCCTTATATGTTATTAATGGTATACTTAGGGCTACTCTTTAATCGAGTCCATAGATATTATTTTACTTTGTCCAATTAACATTTTCATGTAATACCCTTAAGTAACCCCCAGTATCAATGATAAAATATCACACTTCTTCACAGTCAATCCCTGTAATCAACAAAACAGCCTTTAATCTGAACTCAGTGCGTTTTTTAAATAATCATATCCAATCGTGCGCAGAGCCTCGACCTTTAACCTTACTTGTGTATAATCGATTGCAGAATCAAGCTCTGTAAAGGATTCTTCAATATCAGCGATTATGCGGTTTTCGAGTCCCAGTTGACACAGGATATCTGTCTTTCTGAACTCGCTTCCTGTATTTTCGCACATCGAGAAAAAATTCTTCTCGAAATTGACCGATAGTATAGTTCCATGGTAAGAATCTGTTATAATCATCTCAGCATTTATGATGTTACTTATAAACTCCAGCGGACCAAATTCCGGATGAATTTCAAAGTAATCATCTGGATAGTTTAAATAAACAAAAGGTGTAACCACTTTTATTTTATACCCAGTACGCTCCGAGATTTGTTTAAGCAATGCAATGCGCTCTCTTTGCGGTTTATAGCTACGTAACGAATAATACAAAATATACCTTTCATCTTTGCTCTGTTTTAGGTCCAACAAATCAATCCAATCTTTTCTGGATAGAAGAAACGTAGGATCCGGAACATTGATCGATCCCAATTTGTATTTTTCATTTATTCTTTTATTGCTACTTGCCTCTCTGAACGAAAGATGGTCAAACTGAGAAATGTAGCCGATAATTGAATCAAGCTCCACATCAGACATGTTACTTATCGAAGATGCATAAGAAACCTTCTTGCCATTAAAGTCAGACAATAAATACGGCTTCATATAATCGATTGCTTGCCCTTCCAGTTCATTTGAATGAAAATTCCAAATCTGATCGCTTCCGCTAACAATACAGGGGTATTCAGCAAATACCTGCATCGCTGCTTCCGGAACTTCAAACTCCTTTGTAAGGTTCAATCTTGACTCGATAAATTGTTCATATGCCTTTGCTCTCTGAAGCCTTTTTCCCCTTACCGGCATCATAATGAGATCCTTAATAAATGTCTTGGAACCAAACGCCGTCCTGTAAAGTTTTTGGTAGTACTGCTTCTGCCTTTTCATTCTATAATTAATAATATCAGCTTCATACCCCAAACGCTTGATTGCTTCTTGCGTAGCTAAAGCCTGTAAAACAGAGCCAAAGTTATAGGCGGAATGATATGTTATAACTCCAACTTTAGTTCTATATCCATTTTCCATAATAATCTCCATTCCGCCGCCTTCGGCTGGCGGCACAAATAGTAATGAAAGTGTTTTACACCTTCAAGTTTTCGTGTTACAATTGACTCAATTATTAAGGCATCCCGGCATCAATATCAGATGCACCCACCCGTTTTGCTATTGATGTGCAGGTGCGCCTCTTTTCTTAGGTGGGAATACCATTAAATAGGTTCACTATGTGAGCTTTTTTTTTGTGTCTAATCCACGATTTTGGCTTAATTTACTTTCTTTCACACTAACCTCACATCATTTTAACTCTGATTTTCTTTCCCACAGCCTTACGTTCTTTAACTTCTACAAACTGTTCCTTCGCAATACTCGAATCCATTGTAATTATCCACGACATCGTCATACATACAGTACATAATATTCTTGACTGAACTACTGTTACAACAAGAAGTGCCATGTAAAGAAATACGAATCCCAAAACATTCCGATACTTAGGTTGTGAGATATATTTCTTAACTGCAATCACAACTGGGACGATATACCATAGCCCCCACAATAGTCCACCATATGCTAATATTCCACCAAGACCTGTACTCAATCCAGCATCAGTTCTCTTGTAAAGCCTAAAAGGATTAATGCCTTTCAAATTGTTATAACCCACACCGTTAATCGGATCACTAACAAAACATTTCAACGCGGCCAGAAAATCATCTATACGAACAGAAGCTGAGTACACATTACTTACAAATTTATCTTGAATTACATATATCTCTATATAAATCAGGACAGCAATAATCGCAGGGAGGCAAAAGAACTTCAAAAATTTATTATTCTTTATTCTTTCGTAAAACTTCAAATACATCATTACTACAATTAGCAAAAGGCCCGTCGTTGAAAGAGATGAAGCAATTGAGATAATAATAGACGCAGCCACAATTTTCCGAATACCTTTGACTCTAAGAAATAGCTCATAGTAAAGAGCCAAACATCCAACAAATGTAAGCATTGGGCCTTCTACAAACAACGCTATATTCCTTAGACCGGAATAGCCAAGCGCATACACTTCCTGTCCTTCACAATACAAATGATAATAGTCTTTATATGTATTAGTTCCCCATCCTACCTCATCCGCAGAATAAATAGCCGTTGGACTAATTAGATGGAGATTAGATGCAAACACAAAAAACACCAAACTGAGTAGACATATGACTGCTATGATATTTGTATACTTCTCCCAAAAATCAAGTACAACATCTGTTTTGTCAAAATACACGACTGTGAACACAAAAGGAAGCACGCAAGAGAACATAAACTCATAGCCAAAAAAGCCTCGTACAATAAACAGCAGCATGCATAATAAATATGCCGCACATAAAACAGAGGCATTTTTTTTAAGTTTTATTTTTCTACGCAACAAAAGCAACAGTACAAAATTTACATTCGTCAAAATATAAAAAATCCAGTTCGGATACACCATGCACATAAGGGAATAGCAATTTAAAATAATCAATATCGCAAGTGTATATGTAAGCAAAGATATAAGAATCTTTTTCATCGCGTCTCCTCCTAACTATGAAAAATATCTGTGTTTCATCCGACGAAGCAGTAACACAATTTTTTCCTTTGTCGGCATTTCAACATTAACGATAGCCACATGCCTTATTTTTTTGTTATTCTTTATCAACCAAACATTCAGAAGCCGTTCACTTAAAAAGCCGTATAGTCTCTTCTGATATGAGTCTAGCTTGCTTAAGTCCACTGTCTTCTCCAATTCAAATAAAACGGAAAAAAGCCACTCGCAGTACGCGTCAAAAATGTTAGCACTGCAAAACATCATGTTGAATAAGACTGACTTATTCTGTGCAAAGTACTGATCGAATGCCTCCAAATACTCTGGATACAATTCCTCTATAATTCTTCTGAGTTCATCAAAAATCTCCGGCGTGCAGCATTGAATCAATATTTCCTCTTTTGCATTCTGTTTGAAATATTCAACATACGGAAGAACGATATCGTTGCCCTTTAGTAAATCAACCATCTCATCGTATGTGTATATATCCTTCGTCTTGCTACTAAGATTGCTTTTACCAAAATACCGTCTGTAATGAACAAGCCCTTTGTACTCATCGTTTGTATTTTTCCAAATCCAATACAACCCTGTAAGCTCACAAAAATTAGGGTTTTTTACCGATATGTTATCCCCTGTATTGTCTCTTAGAAAGCCTAAATCCTCTTTTCCCTCTGCTCCTACCTGCAAAGGTACATAGTTTTCCAGTCGAGGAACATCAAATTCTTTATGTGCTGCAATATAAATCATTTTTTCACTCCCAAATACAAACTCATGAAACTCTGCACAGTATCCTCAATAGAATATTTCTCTTCTCGAAGTCTTTTATACGCTTCTGTTCTGTCCCTGCGCATACTTCCATAATGGTTTACGTCATCAACCCAACTACTAATATCGGCATCCTCGATTCCTAGGAAGGCTACGTCATCTAGAAGCTTTGCCTGTGATGTAATTTTATCAGAAAATATAACCGGAAGTCCTGATGCCTGCGCCTCTACACCTACGATTGGCAGCCCTTCAAAATGCGAGGGAAGAACAAATACATCCATCGCCATGAATAGCTTTTCAACTTCATTTGAAGTACCGTAGAAAACGAGAATATCATTCAAATTCATTTCTTCCGCTACGGCCTTAATTCTATCTTTCTCCGGTCCTTCTCCAACCAATAGAATCTTAGAATGCATTTGCTTTTCTTTTAGAGCCTTCGCTATCTTGAGAATGTACTCATGATTTTTTTGATAGGCAAATCTACCCACATGACCTATCAATACCTCATCTGTTATCCCCAGCTGTTCCCTGACGTTCTGACGGATATTATCCTTGAAACGGAATTTTTCGAGATCAATTCCGTTTTGGATAATCATAACTTTTTCTTTTGGAATTCCAGGATACATCCATACTGCTGCCACATCAGAACAGGCTACAAAGTCCGTAGCCACATTCTTTAAAAATATTCTGCATAATCGATGTACCACTACCTTAAAAGTTCTGTGATTTCCATCAACCCCAGCTGCATGTGAGTGAACAACAACACGTTTCACGCCAGCTCTTTTTGCAGCCAACGCAGAAACAAGCAATTTATTTGCCACATCAGCATGAATATGGACAAAATCATATTTATTTTCTTCCAGAAGCTTTTTTAGATTTTTATAACAGACAAACTGTTTTTTCCACTTGCTTCCCTCATAGCCTAAATAATAGACTCTACTTCCAAGTGCTTCAAAATGCTTCACATTCTTTTGATTTACGAATTTCTCAATTGCACCTATATCAATCTGTATTTCTTTGCTCGAATGTTCGATTACGTTCTTCACGAGCGAATAAACACCGCCTGTGTGAAGATCATCAACATTTACTTCTAATACTTTTATATGCTTTCCTACCACTTTTCCTACACCCTTACTCCTTGTGTCTATAAATCCAACAAAATATTTTATAATACGGTAGCTTTAGCTTTATCAGCCTCTTCAAAAACGCCACCTTCCATGTAGAGTTTGAAAAGTCATATAGAAAAAATTTAGGATTCATTATGTATTTCCACAATGGCTTAGGGTCAGCCGCATTTACTACACCAACGCCCAAATGAAACGGATAATTTCCTATTTTTTTGAGTTCGCGTCTATTGGCTTTTTCACAAAGCACCTCTAACCCAAGCAACATATTTGAACATGTTGCGTTCACAAACTCTGAAACGGCAGCTTTGCCAAAATCAGTAGTAAAACGCAACGCTCCGTTTTGAATATCATTAAAAAACTTTCCGTGTTCCTCATCATCCTGACATTCATATGGAGCGAAAAAAGCCTCGCCGTTGCCACTATAACCCGTAACAGACCCGTGCGGTGCAGAGAAAAAAATCTCAATCAATGCTGTCATTGATGCCAGAAAGCATCTTTTCTCGATATCGTTCTCGCCATTGAGATAAAAGCCCTCAGTCTGACTTCCCGCATCAACAACCGCATCCTCACGGACACCTAAGTAATATCCCTTCCAGTTATATTCCGGGAAGACTTCTTGTAAACAGAACTGCATGGTACAACGCCAACCAATATCTACGACAACGACATCTTTAGTACTGTTCAATTCATTGATATAATTCTTAATGCCTTCGTAATTCTGATTTGCCTTGTCAATCACATCTGGAAGAATACGATTATAAAACTCTACAAAATATTGGTTTTCTGTCAGTCGATCTCTATAAATAACCGTACTAAGCTTTAAACCAGACGCCACTGCTTCGCTTTCATAGTCTTCAGGATTTAAGTTCAGTTTTGTCAGGAATCCATGCACAGTCATTTGAGCCTGCTCGGACTTTAACATTCTGGCTACTGTTTCTAGTGAGGCATCTTTATGCAATGCTGCTAAAATCAAACTTTTTCTTGATCCAAGAAAATATTTATATCTATCCTCTGCTCCATAAAGCGCTTCATACGCTTTCTTCACAACATAACAGTCCCTTGCAAAGAAAAAAACCGTTACGTTCCGTGGAATCCTGTCATGTAACCATTTCACGAAGAAATAAAGCAGCGGACCATAAATCTCATAGCCCAGTTTTACATCGTTATATTCTACCTTTTCACCTTTTCCAGTAGCATCTATAACACTGATACGATTATTTATGAAAGAACTGATCACTTTTTTGTCTAAATCGGTTCTTTCACTCTTATGGAGATACTCTGTATTTCTATAATGGGTTGCAATATTTACAGTCGCAATGCCAGCACTTTTTGCAGAAAGGTAATCACCTTTTTTATTGTCTCCTATATGCACCCATCTTTTTATGCCGATATTTTCTTTTTCAGCAACGACCTTAAATAATGCTCCCTTCTGTCTTTTCTGAACTCCATATTCAGCTGAAACGTAAATCGCATCATACCCGACTATTCCGTTATTTCTCAGCAGCTCTTCCACAAACGAAGCAGGCCAGTACATATCAGAGATTATCAATATTCTCTTCCCGGTTTCTTTGCAATAATCGAATACAGCCATCATCAGCTGATTAGCTGTGCATACTGCTGTTTCGACTTCTTTTTCTATTGAGCACAGGTCTGCTGCAATCAGTTTGTTTACTACAGCCTCTCCAACAGTTTTATTGTTTAAACACGTATATATATCGTCAATAGTGACTTCCTTTGAAACATTCTTCTCTCTGGCTTCAGATTCAGCTTTCTTGCGAAACTCTTTAAAACCATCTATCTTTTTGTCATGAGTCGAATTGTACTTTCTTTCCACAAGATCAAATACATCACTTTCTGATTCAACATCTCGTTTAAGCAAGGTGTCAAATACGTCAAATGATACCATATCGTATGGCTGAATCATTTTTATAATATTGTCAGCTGATCTCTGCGGATAGCCGTTCAAGATTTTCTTCAAATCCATCTAATGTGCCCCTATCGGTTCCTTTATATAATGGTTTCTGTTACGCCACTTTTTCCGCAGCTAAAGCTCTCTCAATCAACAAATCTTTATAGCTCTCTGGTAATTCGTTAAAGTACGCAGAAAATCCCCATACTCTAACAATTAGCCCTTTATACTTCTCCGGATGAGCCTTGGCATCAATAAGCGTTTTGCTGTCAATCAAGTTCATCTGCATCTGGAAGAAGCCGGATGCTATTGCTCCCTTCATGAACAGGACAAATTTACCAGTGTTTTCATCAATCAGCGATTCTGTCATAAAGAAGTCGATGACATTGCCGTTAAAACGCTGATCACCGTATTCAAGTTTCCCAGCAAATCCTACGATTTCCGTGTATCCAGCGTCAGTGCAGGAAATATGCGTATTGTATGGCTTCCCATTCTTTCTGCCTGAAAAGTCAGCCGACATTCTCTTGCTCAAGATGTTATAGCCAGGAGAACTCAACCCAAACTTCACTGTACCGCCCAGAGCGTTATGATAGCTCTTTGCTATAGAAGCAATAGAGGATGTGATACGGTTGACCAGCGCTTCCACTTCAGCAATATCATGCCCGTAGGACTTTTTAAGAGATGTCACCTCTATAAACATTTCCGGGGCACTATCAAAATTCTCCACTCTCGCCTTATTCATCTCGGCAAGTGAGTATTTCTTATCCTTGAATACCAGTTTTTTGATATTGAACAGACTATCCACCACATTGGAAAGCGCAACTGTCGTAATGCCATAGTTGTTGTATTTGGCAGCGCCCTCGGATACATCTTTTCTCTTTTCAGCGCAGCCATCCATAAAAATGGAAACAAGCGGGTCTTTCGCCCACTTCATTTCATCTACGCTCTGTAGGAACTCTTTAAAACACTTCCCGTTTTCTTTGATATAAAATTCTACCAGCTCTTCAATACTTCTATACTCTACTCCATTGTTAAGAACTGCATCTAGCGCCTTAAAATAGTCGAATACCATAATGTTATTCTGGTCAAGCGACTTACCTACGATATATGGTTCCCAACAAGCTGAAACGCAATACGAGTAGGCGTCCTCATTCGGCATTCCAAATCCTTTAAGAACAGGAATAACAACCTCATCATTTGAAAACAGTGGGCTTCCAGTCTTTGCTGTAAGACATGACACGGCGAGTTTCAGGAGGCTGTCCGGCATATTCTTTCCAACACGCAGGAATGTCTTCGGATCCGGCTTCTTTAGATTCGCCTGCTCTTTCAAGAATATCTCCGTAAGACCATTGCAAAAATATTTACCGTTGGGCTGATTGCCACCAAGAATAATAATCTGCCCAATATCCCCTTCAAGGGCATCGCTCTTATAGCTAGCGTATTTACTAAGCTGATTCAAAAAATCATATACTAATTCACAAGCTTTCTCTTCTGTTAATATATCCGTATCAATGTCCTTCTGATACAAATCAGCTAGCATTTTGTCTAAACGCCCCAAACCATTCAATCTATGACGTGTCTGCCACATAATTTGGTTGAAGAATAATATTCTCTGCAGTGCTTCTTCAAAGTGTTCAGCCTTTGCAAAAAGTATCCGTTCAAAATATTCTGTATGCTTCTCTTTTAATTCCTCACTTAATTGAGACAGCGGTATCGCATCAATAATACGTTTTACTAAAATATTAATTCCATCAATCACCAATTTCGCTTCCATGCCATATTCATCCGTCCCCTGTGCTTTTGTAGCTAAATCCATAAATGAGCCATGAACTATTTTGTCGTAATCTAATGTAAAATTGCTGAGAATATTACCTGGAACAGCAATTGTCTTTTTTGTATCTATAAAATAAACAAACCTTGAATTCACATCAAAACTTATATCAACTCTGGATAAAAGTTCTTTAGTATCTAATCCAACTGTTCTTTTACCCTTGCCATGAATAGGTTTGATTTCCATATAGGTTTTTAATATATGCTTGACTACACTGGACTTACCCCCTTCATCAAATTGATACTTCTTTACAAAGGGTAATATATAGTTAAATCTCCACATATCGTTTTTGATTTTTGTTTTGATATTCATATCTATCCCTCTATCTATTAGAAACTCCCATCATATCTATTTCCAAAGAACTTTGCATTAAAAAACGCCATGCCTTTCTTCCACCAATTAATTTTTTCCATGTGAATATACGGAATTTCTTTTATTTCATTTTTCTTAAGAACACCGGATTTCATTTTTTCATCCAACCACACATTAAATATAATTTCACTTACTCTTCCATAAAATCTTCCCTGGAAAGCGCTTAAGTCATTGGTACTGATTCTTTTTTGTAATTCAAAAAGTATATCAAACAACCACGAGCAATAATCATTTAATAAATGCTTGTCCATAATCATCATATTAAACATATAACCATATGTCCGATTGATCACTGTGTCAAAACTATTCAAGTATGATAGATACTTATCCGCAATAATCTTTCTGGTTTCATCTAAATGTTCAGCATAATGTGTATGCGCATAATGGCTATAAAGTGTTTCTATGTAGTATTTTCTTTTATTCGGGACAAAAATCTTTATTGATCCCAAATACGGTTTAAGCTCCTGATAGGTAAGAACATTCTCAAAACCGACTTTCTTTTTCATCGAAAAGTGTCTTCTATAATGAACCAATCCAATATAATCAGCATCAAGATTTTTCCATGCCCAATATAGCCCCGTCAATTCACAAAAACTAGGATTAAGATTCGAAATATTGTCTCCGGTGTTATCTTTGATATACCCGAAATCTAAATCATTACCTTCTGCATCCTTTTTTCCATCTGCTCCAACATGTATAGGAATGTACATTTGATCAGAAGGCATTTGATATTTCTTATGAGTTGCTACAATAATTTTAACTGAAAATTCATTCATTAATATAATCCCTTTTTATTCTCTAATATAATCATAACAAGCCTTCTATCTGGTTACCTATAAAACATATTTTTGTAAGAATTTAATCTGTCTCATAATCCAAGATGCAACAAATGATAGAGTTATAAAGACAAGAGCAAAAACTACCGTTATTATAGGAAACAATTTAAAGTTAACAGGTGTAATCTTCAAAAAACGATACGAAAATTGAATAACCAATGGATGAATCAAATAAACGCCAAAACATAATCTGTCAACACTCCACAGCCATACCGTATGCTTCCATTCCCTTTTTACAAATAATAAAAAAATCGTTCCTGAAAATATTGCAATTAATGGACTATCATATTGTATCCAACTCTGCGAATTGCAAGTGACTATATTTACGGTTCCAATAAATACTATACACAAACAAGCAATGCTCACCAAAACTTTAACATCAAAAGAATTTTTATGTTGCAACAGCCATTGTCCCAACAACACATAAAATATGGGATAAAGCAATTGGCTCTTAATCGCAATATTAATTCCAAGTACTTTTGATATCTGCGGAATACAAAAATCTAATAAAAATAACATAACTAAAGAGAATTTTATTTCTTCTTCAGTTGCTTTATCTGTAAAACTTTTTAAAATAGGCATAATTAAATATATTGCTGTCAATATGTATAAATACCATAAATGACCAAATCCTGTATCTGTCAATACCGCAAGAATTGTTTTGTCAAGCAGGCTCCTTGAACTTCCATCCTGCATAATTATTTTTAATCCTGCATAAGGTATTCCAAAAATAATTAAAGCTAATACGGTTCTTCTAGCATACTTTGTAATCCATTCAATTGTATATATACACTTTTCTTTTTTTAAAAGTACCCCTCCAGTAATCATAAGAAAAACAGGCACGCACCAATACATAATCTGATATGATGTGTTAAAAAAAATCAGTTGCCTGTGATTTAAGGAGAAAACCTTTGAATTTTCGCCAAGCGTACTACACGTATGTAGAACTACTACACACATCGTAGCAAAAATTCGCAAATAACTTATGCTTGCTTGCTTGCTTGCTTGGCAATTGTATTTCTTTCAACTTCATTCGTCAACAAAATTCCTCTTTCCTACAATAGTTCACATAGTTCCTTAATTTTCCTACATTGCCCCATCATCTTCCAGCATAGACTTCACAGTCATAAACATAATCTTCAAATCCTGCCCGATACTCCAGTTATCGATATACTTCGTATCGAGGTTCACGACTTCCTCGAAGTCCGTGATATTGCTTCGTCCGCTGACCTGCCACAGTCCCGTGATTCCCGGTCGGAATGCCATGCGTGCGCGATGGTGGGATTCGTATTTCTCCCACTCGTCGATTGTCGGCGGTCTTGTGCCTACCAGGCTCATATCGTCTTTTAGCACATTGATAAACTGTGGGAATTCATCCAGGCTTGTCCGGCGGATGAACTGACCGATGCCGATCTTCTTCGTTTTTACACATTTCGATACTTATCATACTCCTCAATCAGATATCGTAATATTCATTTACCGCTCACATCGCACCTTCATGTCTCAGCACGACTCCCACTGTTTTGCACAATATTTTCACATCAAGTCCCAGGCTCCAGTTCGCAATATAACTGCGATCAAGTGCTACCACCTGTTCAAAATCCGTAATCTCACTGCGCCCACTTACCTGCCACATCCCGGTGATCCCAGGTTTGATTGCCAGGCGACTTCTGTGGTGCAACTCGTATTTCACCCACTCATCTTCCGTTGGTGGACGTGTACCTACCAGAGACATATCCCCTTTGAGTACATTCCAGAACTGTGGAAACTCATCGATGGACCAGTCGCGGATCTTATTTCCAAGCCCCCTTTTTATCGTCCCGTCCGGCAGACGCCTGCTGCCGATGATGCGCGGGTCAAAATCCAGTTTAAACATCATTCCGTCCGATACACGGTTTTCTGCAGCAAGTGCCGCTTTGCGTTCCTCCGCATCCAGATACATACTGCGGAATTTATAGCACGTAAACTTCTTGCCGTTCTTTCCAATCCTGGTCTGTCCGAAGAAGATCGGACCGGGCGATTCATGATAGATCATCGGTGCAAGGATCAGAAACAGAATTCCTGTGAGGATGCAGCCGACGATGCCTCCGAGAATATCCATCAGCCGTTTGAGAAACAGTTCCCAGGTACTCACGGTACGGATGCTTGTAGTCAGCACCGTGTATCGTCCCAGTTTTTCCACAAACTGTTTGTTCGCCGCCAGCTCCATCCGGTTGGCAAGTTTCAGATGTACCGTTACGCCCATTTCCGTCAGCTGGTCGATCCATCTGTCTACCCGCGGATCATCAGGCTGCAGATCGATAAATACTTCATCCACCCATGCATGGCACAAGTAATCCATAACAGATTCTCCCTCTGCCACAAATGGGATGTCCCCCAGTTTTTCGGGAAGTGTTTTCTTTTCATTGACATCGATCACAGCGATTCCTCGAACCTGAAACAGTTCATAGCTGTGATGTTGGATATCTTCCCGCACCTGTGGAAGATTGGCCCAGTCTGTCAATATCACGATAGAATTCTTTCTTCCAAGCCGCAGATTCCGCAATACATGCCGTTTCCAGAGAATTCTTGTCCCATAACTGATTATAGCATAAAATATAGCGGTCAGAAACAGTGTAATACGAGAAAAATCACCCGCATCTTTCACAAAGAACAGATAAAACACGGCAAACAGTATCACCAAGCTGACCTGACGCATGGTTGCCACCAGTTCTATGAGCAGTCCACGTTTCAGAACGTTCTTACATGTATTTAAAAAGAACATCATGCATACATCAATCAGGATCAACACGATGGCAAGGTTTCCATACACGGAATTGGAATATAAATTCAGATTCCGGTGTCTGACAAGATACGCCAGGAAAAAAGAAACCTGCAGACACAGAATGTCCAGTATCACAAAATCAATGTGTTTGATCCAACTGTTTTTTGCTTTTTGATACATGATGTCTCCTTTCTTTCATTTTTATGATTCTTATTACTTTTGTTCATTCCCAATTTTTTCTATGGGAAAGGGCACAGCAGAATCAACTCTGTGCGCCCTTTTCAAGAACCCGAGATTATTTAGAAACTTTCTTTACGGTTCCTTTGAATCCGGCTTTCTTCAGCTGAGCCTTGAATGCTTTCAGCTGCTTTGCAGACATACCGGAAACCTTGATTGTCATCTTTTTGGTGTTTACACCCTTAAATGCAGTCTTGGCAACCTTTACGGAAGCAGACTTGATGACGATTGTCTTTACAGACTTTGCACCTGTAAATGCCTGAGCGCCAATGGTCTTGATGCTGGCTGGAAGTGTAACAGTTGTAGCTTTTGTAGCATTTGCAAAAGCCTTTGCTCCAATTGCTGTAACCTTGTAAGAGACTCCATCTACAACAACCTTAGAAGCTACTGTAACACTCTTCTTTGTTGTCTTTGGTAAAGCCTTTACGGTTGCTGTACCGTTTGCTGCGGTACTTACCTTTGCGCCATTATCAGCCTTGACGTTTGTCTGTTTTTCCGGAGCTGGAGCTACTGTTGCAGAATCTGTTGCAGCATAAGCAGTACAAACAGATCCAAACATCATAGTAGCAGCGGTAATACCTACCAGCACCTTCTTGATTAATTTGTTCATTGGGATATAATCCTCCTTTCCCTGATGATTGATTTATGTGAAAACCCTTTTGGGGAATCACCTACTTCTGCTCTGTGCCATAGCCATAATATCCATGTTTTCCATAGTAGCCATAGCCTTTTCCATAATAACTCTTGCCATAGTAGTTGCCATATTTGTGATAATATCCATTTGCAGCGCCTTTGGCACGGCTGAGTGCAATGCCGACAACCGGACACCCGGCACGCTCCAGCTGGCGGATCGAATTACGAACCATTGCCTTTGGCGTTTCTCCTGCGCGGACAACCAGCAGTGCGCCATCACACAGCGAGCCGATCTTTTCTCCATCCGATACCAGATTCAATGGTGGAGCATCAATAAATGTATAGCGGTAATTTTCATTCAATTCTTCAAAAGTACTTGCCAGTTTCTGTCCTTCGAGAAGCATGGACGGGTTAATAATATTTTCTTTATTCGGAAGGAGATCTCCCGCTCCGATATTGGTACGCAACACATATTTGTCCAGCGTATCGTCACTTGCCAGATAATCGGAAGTTCCCAGAATTTTTCCATTGTCTTCCCGGACAATCTGATATTTGTCAACCATAACACTCTTGCGCAGATCCATGTCCACAAGAATGCTCTTGCTGCCGGCTTCTGCCATCTGCCGCCACAGCTGCATGGCAACAAAACTTTTTCCCTCATCCGGAGCGCTAGATATCACCATGATTTTTTTCACTTTGCTTCCAAGAAAGCTCACATTGACGCGCAGACGGTTCAGTGCTTCCTCTACCGCATACGGAAGTTTCGGCATATTCTGGACGGTCGCACGGTTTTTCGGTGTAAATTCCATTACTTTTTCTTCCTTCTTTTCTTTTTCTCTTTACTGATCGCTTTTTCTACCTCATCGGAAATTTCTTCGATATCCCCCTCCGGAATAACGGTAAACGGCATGATACCAAATTCTTTTTCGACATCCTCTGCCGTATTTAAGCTGTCGTCCATAAGCATACGTACCACGAAGACCACCGCTACGAGAAGCATTGCAACAACCGCTCCGAGAATAATATTTTTGGCAAGGTTCGGCGAACTCGGTTCATCTGGAACCACTGCATATTCCGCAATGGTCGGCTGTGCATTCTCAGATGCATTCATAACTTTCGGAATGTAGGTTACCGCTGTATCTACAAGTTCATTGACCATCGACTGTGCAAGTTTTGGATCATTGTCCTCCACCGACACGGCAAGTAACCGTGAATCCCCGACAACTGAAATATCTACTTTTTTCAGCAGATCTTCATATTCCATATCCAGATTCAGGTTATCAATAACTTCATTGAACACGGGACGGATTTTGATCAATTCGGTATAGTCCTGGGAAAGGGATGTTCCGATATTGAAATCCGACAGATCAAGCACACTTCCACTGGATGCGGAAATCATATACATTTTTGCAGTTGCCGTATATTTTGGTGTGATCAGAAAATGTGTGATGGAGCCTGCAATCACTCCCCCGATCACAAATGCGAGAATCAGCCATACCAGCTTTGCCCGCAGCAGATAAAAAATTTCAAGCAGATCAATTTCGGTTTCTTCGCTGTTCTGCTCTGTCAGTTGGTTTTCCTGGTTCATTCGTTACTTTCCTTTCTCTTGCACCAGTGGATACAGTTGTTTCATGGATGTCTCCAGTGAATCTTCATCCATATAAAACTCCCAGTGCTTTTTCCCATCGTGCAGCTTTTCTCCAATTTTGGATGTACCGTCGATTGTGATAATTCCTTTGTCTGTATATCCCTGCATATCCTTTAACAGGGCAGTTAGATCATTCATCTTAATATCTGTCGTCGCATACGGGCGCAGCCGGTCATATAATTTCACGGTCGCATTGACATCCCCCGCATTCTGTTTTTTTATCTTTTTCATGAATGCGTTTAAAAAGATCTGCTGGCGGCGCATACGCTGCGTATTTCGATCGTCATCCATGGCATACCGGGACTGCATGAGCAGTTCTGCCTGCCGGTCTGTCAAGGTAATCGTTGCACCTTTCTTCATAGCCGGATCCAGCTTGGTCATATCATCTTCCAGTGTAACGGTTACTCCCCCCACCTCATGATTCAGAAGTGGCATTGCATCCATTTTCAATGCATAGTATCCATCAATAGACAGCCCCCCAAGCATTTTGGATACGGTCTCAACCGTATTGTCACAGCTTGCAGCCTTGTCCTTTCCATACCAGTGTGCCGTGCAAAGCTGCATCTGTGCACTGGCATTGGCACTCCCGTCTTGCAGAAGCATTGGCACTTCGGTGATGGTGTCCCGGTTCAGCTGCAAAATCCCATATGCTTTTTCTTCTTCATCCACAACAACAAGCATCAGTGCATCTGCCATCGAGCCATGATATTCTTCTCCTTCGGCATCTTCGTTTCCGCTTTTGTCGGTTCCGATAAAGAGATACGTCTGAACCGGATGGGCAAATTTCCAGGTCTTTTTATGTAGCTTGATCGAGACGGTTTTTTCTTGAAATTCTTTCCACACACGCTGCGTTTCATTTTCTGTAGCTGCCTGCTGGATACGCACGTCGTGCCGATCCATCCCACGGATGATAAAATATACAGCAATGATTACAAGTACGGCAATAATAATTTCTATAACTGCACGCATGGTTTTCTTTTTTTCGCTCACTGCAGTACCTCCCTGGTCAGGCGATCCGTTTTCTGAAGGAACGCTTCGCCAAATCTCTTTGCAAGCACGATGCGCCCCTCGGCAAGATTTGGATGCCGGGTATCCATGTTGTGACAATCACTGCCAAGAATAATGGTTGTGGCTTCTTTTGCAAGCTGAAACGCTTTATGCCTCTTTTTCCAGTTCAGAAATACGCCTGCATTCATCTGCTTGTATAACGGAAGTTCCATGACCGCATTCCAGATTTCTTTTTTCTTCTGGAATTCGTAATAACGCTCAATATGGGCAAGGACAACTTTCAGTTTCTGGTGTCGTACCAGTTTCTCCACATCTGCATAAATGGCAGAATTCCACTGGGCAAACGGCATTTCCAGAAGAAGTGTCTGTGTTCCTTCCACACAAAGCTTCGGGATCATTCCAGCACTTCCGATTCCCTGAAAGTAATAAACTTCCGCTGCCAGATGCAGCTTCTGATCCAGATTTGTCTCTGCCATTTTCGTTTTCAATTTTTCATAGCTGCACTGTCTGCGCAATAAAAATTCTTCCACAGAATCTTTCTGCGCATAAAAATGAGGAGTTGCTACGATTTCATCAACCTGCTGCTCCCTCTGCGCTGCTAACATTCTTAGTGACATTTCTACATTCCGGCTTCCGTCATCTATTCCCGGAAGAATATGTGTATGAAAATCAATCAGCATTTTTTATGATCCATAATTATTTCATAATCATATTTGTTTGTAACAACAGATATTTTACCTCATGTCTTTACCCTTTCACAGTACGTTTACACGCGAAAATTGGCGAATTTCCCCGTTTTTCCGTTTGTAAACGCACAAATACTCAAGTCCTAAACGCACCTATATTTTACGTTTGAAAAGTGTTTATTATATTTTAATAACTGATACTATCTTTATATAAGAAAATTTGGAATTTTGGGGAATAAAGAGGATTACGAAATGAATAAGAAACGGGAACCTTATGATAGAATTGCAGTTGGCGAACGGATTCGCCATAAGCGGATACAACTTGGACTCTCACAGGATGAACTGGCGGTGCGGATCAATCGGGCAACAAAATACTGTTCCGATATTGAACGCGGGATGTGTGGTATGTCTGTGGAAACCATGCTGGCGATTGCCAAATCGTTAGATATGAATTTAGATTATATGATGTTTGGAGAAATCTCTGAAACAGAGCGGGAATGGCAACAAAAAGATGCAATGACACTGATCCACATAATCGAAAAGGCGCCCGCCTCCCAAAGAAATTATGCGATACGCCTTCTCAAACTATTTATTGCTGCAACTGGGAATTCGCCTACATAGACCCGTTCTTCTTCACGACTTCCGGTACCGTCCGGAAAAGTATTTTCACATCCAGTCCCAGACTCCAGTTTAAAAAGTCCATAAAAGAGGGAGGATATTCCCATGAAATACCCTCCCTTTTATTTCCATTTTCACTTATCGATACTCTGCAAGATTAATACGGATCAGAGCCTTATGCAATGCAAATTCCGCGCGCTTCAGATCCAGATTGTCATTTCTGTTGTGAATCCGCTCCTCTGCTCGCTCTCTTGCGGCTTCCGCACGCTCCAGATCAATCTCTTCCGGCCATTCTGCCAGTTCTGCCAGAAGTGTTACCTTATCTCCCAGAATCTCGGCAAATCCGGCATGCACTGCTGCCACCTGTTCTTCATCCCCATGATGGATCGTGACAAGCCCCGGTTCCAGTACCGTTGTAAGTGGAATGTGATCACGATATACACCGATCTCGCCGGATTCCGTATTAAACTCCAGCAGATCCGCAGTTCCCTTATAAAAAACGCGGTCCGGCGTGATGATTTCTACATCAAATGTCTTTTCCATCTCTGTTTCCTCCAGCCGGCACACACATTACCCTGCATATGCCGCCTTTACCTCATCAATTGTTCCGGCATTCAGGAAATAACTTTCCGGCACGTCATCCAGTTTTCCATCCAGAATTTCACGGAATCCGCGGATGGTCTCTTCCACCGGAACATATTTGCCTTCCAGTCCGGTAAACTGTACTGCCACGGAAAACGGCTGCGACAGGAATCTTTGTACTTTACGTGCCCGGCTGACAACAAGCTTATCATCCTCCGACAATTCATCCATACCGAGAATTGCGATGATATCCTGCAGTTCTTTATATTTCTGCAAAATCTCCTGTACTCCACGCGCAACCTTAAAATGTTCTTCCCCGACAATTCTCGGGTCAAGGATACGCGAAGTAGAAGCCAGCGGGTCCACAGCCGGATATATTCCAAGTTCCACGATGGAACGATCCAGTACCGTTGTGGCATCCAGATGTGCAAACGTTGTGGCCGGTGCCGGGTCTGTCAGATCGTCGGCCGGCACATATACCGCCTGTACGGAAGTGATAGATCCGTTCTTTGTGGATGTAATCCGCTCCTGTAGTGCCCCCATCTCGGTCTGTAAGGTCGGCTGATAACCTACCGCGGACGGCATACGTCCGAGCAGGGCAGACACTTCCGATCCTGCCTGTGTAAAACGGAAAATATTATCAATAAATAACAGAACATCTTTTCCGCCTTTATCACGGAAATATTCTGCCATCGTAAGTCCGGTAAGCGCTACACGCATACGTGCCCCAGGCGGTTCGTTCATCTGTCCGAACACCATGGTTGTCTTATCGATAACTCCCGACTCTTTCATTTCATAATACAGATCGTTTCCCTCACGGGTACGCTCTCCGACTCCGGTAAATACCGAATATCCACCATGCTCTGTGGCAATATTGTGGATCAGTTCCTGGATCAGCACGGTTTTTCCTACACCGGCTCCTCCAAACAATCCGATTTTTCCGCCTTTCTGATACGGGCAGAGCAGATCGACAACTTTAATTCCTGTCTCTAACATTTCCTGGGAAGTTGCCTGTTCCTCAAACGAAGGTGCCTTCCGATGAATCGGCCAGTGCTCCTTGGTCTGCGGAGGTGCAATTTCATCGATTGGCTCTCCCAGCACATTAAACAAACGGCCAAGTGTTTTTTCTCCTACCGGTACCGAAATTGGTCCTCCCGTCGCTATAGCATCCATACCGCGGACAAGTCCGTCCGTCGGTCCGAGTGCAATACAACGCACGGTATCATCCCCCAGATGCTGTGCTACTTCAACGATCAGTTCTCCGCCCTTTTTTAAAGGAATACGGATTGCATCATTGATCTCCGGAAGATGTCCTTCCGGAAATTTGATATCGAGCACGGCACTGATCACCTGCGTGATCTTTCCTATTGCTCCTTTATTTTCCATGTTTCTTCTCCTTTATTACGTCACTCTATCGCATTTGCTCCCGCAATAATTTCCGTCAATTCCTGTGTGATAGATCCCTGTCTTGCACGGTTATATTTCAGGGAAAGATCCTCTATCATATCTTCCGCATTGCTTGTTGCGGAATCCATGGCCTGCATGCGGGCACCGTTTTCACTTGCCACGGCTTCTACCAGTGCCCCATAAAACAGACTTGTCACATATTTTGGAATAATCTGATTCAGAGCCTCCTGTTCGTTTGGCTCATAATTCATAAGAATTTCTCTGGAAGACTTTTCCTCCGAAGGTTCACTTACTTCCACCGGAAGCATACGGATCAGCTGCGCTTCCTGACTAACGGTATTTTTAAAATGCGTATATGCCAGATAGATCTCTCCTATTTTCCCTTCCGCGAAATCGTCGAGCACTCTCTTACAGAGTGCTGCTGCATCCGGATATGTCGGATTTTCCATAATTTCCGAGGCATCTACCTCGATGTGATATCCTTTTCGCTCCAGTATCTCAATTCCTTTTCTGCCAACTGCATAGATCACGACATCCTCTTTGGCAACATCATCACTTTCTGTGATCAGTTTCACCACATTCGCATTATATCCTCCTGCAAGTCCACGATTCGAAGTCAGTACAACGATCGCTTTCTTTTTGGATTCCCCGCTTCTTAAGTATGGATGATCAATATTGCCGCTGTGTGCTAAAATGGAACTTACCGTCCGGTACATATACTGAAAATAGGGATCTGTCTGTTCTGCCCGCCCTTTGGCTTTCTGGAGTTTTACGGTAGAAACAAGTTTCATGGCTTTGGTAATCTGCTGTGTGCTCTGGATACTTCCTTTTCGTCTTTTTATATCCCTCATAGACGCCATGTGTTATCACCCCCTGTTATCATACCTTTACGCCAGGTATTCCTTTTTCGTTTCCTGAATGGCTGCTATCAGTTTCTGCTCTGTCTCCTCATCAATAACCTGGGTTTCTGTAATCTTTCCGGTAATCTCCGGATATCTGGTATCAATAAGTTCGAGTAACGCATCCTGAAAATGCAGAATTTCCTCTACCGGAATGTCCATAAGATACTTTTTCACTGCCGCATAGATGATAACGATCTGTTTTGCAACCGGCATCGGCTGATACTGCGGCTGTTTTAAGATTTCTTTTAATCGTTCTCCCTGTGCCAGTTTCTCACTCGTGTCTGCATCCAGTTCGGAACCGAACTGTGCAAATGCAGCCAATTCCCGGTACTGTGCCAGTTCTGTACGGATAGGCGCCGCAATCTTTTTCATAGCCTTGATCTGTGCGGCTCCTCCTACACGGGAAACGGAAAGTCCTGCATTGATTGCCGGGCGGAAACCTGCATTAAACATCTCCGTCTCCAGATAAATCTGCCCATCTGTGATAGAGATTACATTTGTCGGAATATATGCAGATACATCTCCCGCCTGCGTTTCAATGATCGGTAATGCCGTCAGGGAACCTCCTCCCAGTTTGTCCGACAGACGTGCCGCACGCTCAAGCAGACGTGAATGCAGGTAAAAGACATCACCCGGATAAGCCTCACGGCCCGGTGCACGCTTTAACAGCAGCGACAGGGTCCGGTATGCCATGGCATGTTTGCTCAAATCATCGTAGATAACAAGTACATCTTCGCCATTCTCCATCCACTCTTCGCCGATTGCACAGCCGGAATACGGAGCAAGATACTGCAAAGGCGCAAGTTCACTTGCCGTAGCCGCAACAACGGTTGTATAACTGAAAGCTCCATACTCTTCGAGTGTCTGGACAATATTGGCAACGGTAGAAGCTTTCTGGCCGATTGCCACATAAATACACTTTACCCCCTGCCCTTTCTGATTAATAACCGTGTCAATTGCAATCGCGGTCTTTCCGGTCTGACGGTCTCCGATGATCAGTTCCCTCTGTCCTCTTCCGATCGGCACCATGGAATCAATGGCTTTGATACCGGTCTGCAGTGGTGTATCCACTCCCTTTCTGGAAATGACACCGGATGCCACACGTTCTACCGGACGGTATTTATCCGTTGTGATCGGTCCCTTTCCGTCAATCGGCTGTCCGAGCGCATTCACAACACGTCCGAGCAGTGCATTTCCTACCGGCACTTCTACCACACGTCCGGTTGTTTTAACCGTATCTCCCTCATTGATATTGTGCTGACTTCCGAGAAGTACCGCACCGACATTATCTTCCTCCAGGTTCAGTACCATACCGTATACCTCTCCCGGAAATTCTAACAATTCTCCCTGCATCGCATTTTCCAGTCCATGGATACGTGCAATGCCGTCCGCCACCTGAATGACGGTTCCCACATCTGCCACTTCCAGCTGGGAAGCATATCTTTTGATCTGCTCCTTAATGACAGAACTGATTTCTTCTGGTTTTAAATTCATGGAGCGCACTCACCTACTTTCAATTGTATACGTTCTAAGTCTCTTGTCAGATGTTCCAGTCTGGTCCGGACACTGCCGTCCACAACACGGTCCCGGATCCGGATGACCATGCCTCCGATCAGTGCGGGATCCGTGGTATAATGTATCTCAAACTGAACGTACTTTGTCGTGTCGAGCAGCTTTTGTTCCACCGCCTGTTTCTGTTGCGGTGTCAGTTCCATCGCCGATGTGACATAGGCAGTACCTATTTTTTTATACTCTTTGACACGGTCAATAAAATAAGTGAATACCTGATCTGTCTCCTTATAATGCCCTTTTTGTACAAGCATCCGAAGCAGTCCCACCAGTTCATCACCGATACGTCCTTTGAAAATATCCTCGATCAGTCTGACTTTTTCTTCTTTTTCGATTTTGGGATGATTCATCAGGCGGGTCAGTTCTGTATTTTCACGCAGAATCTGTGCAACAGCCTGCGCCTCTTCATATAATTGATCCACCATATGTTCTTCAACCGCCAGCGCAAACAAAGCATCCCCATATGTTTTGGATACTAATTTTGCCATGTCGATTCACCCATTTCTTTTAATGTTTCATCCACAAGTGTGCTCTGAATCTCTGCGGTAATGGAAGATGCCACAACTTTCTGTGCCATCAGGGATGCCACAGTGATCATTTCCTGTTTCATATCATTCATGGCATGCTTCTTTTCCAGAAGTGCCTCCTCCTGTGCATGTTTTACAATGCGTGCAGCTTCTTCCTTTGCCTCATTGACAATGCGGTTCTGGTTCTTTAACGCCTTTTGTCTGGCATCTGCCAGAATCGTTTCCGCTTCCTTGTCAATTTCTTTTAACTTTGCCTCATACTCCGCTTTCAGCGCTGCTGCTTTTTCTTTGTCGGCGCTGGCCTCATCCAGTTCCGATGAAATGTGATCCTGACGGTCTTTTAAAAGTTTCCGTGCGGGATTAAACAGCAGATATGACATCAGCATATAAAGGAAAAATACTGCAATTGCCAGCAGGGCAGCATCAAAGAGCAGCTGTGGATTTAAATCAAATAAAAATTCCTGTGCAGCTAACACTCGTTTGCCCCTCCTTTATCCAAGCGGATGTACAAAAAGTAAAAGCAGTGCGACAACAAGACCATACAGACCTGTCGTCTCTGCAACTGCCTGACCTAACAGCATGGTGGACATAATCTGTCCCCTTGCTCCCGGATTACGTCCCACGGCTGCTGCGCCGTGTCCGGCTGCGATACCCTGTCCAATACCAGGTCCGATACCTGCAATAACTGCAAGTCCTGCACCGATAGCCGAACATGCTCTGATTAAATCCTGTCCTGAAATATTCATAGTAAAATCCTCCTTAATTTAAATACTTGTTTTGATACAAGGAGCAAATCGCATGAGAGTTCCGCTTACGCGGAAGCGATTTGCGTAGGAAATGCATTCTAAAAGTGCATTTCAATCTTCTCCACACGCCTGTGACACATAAGTCATTGTGAGCATACAGAATACATACGTCTGGATTGCTCCGGAAAACAGATCAAAATATACGTGCAGTGCTGCCGGCCATGCCGTTGCAATTACCCCAAGCAAACCGTATACCAGTGCCATGATTACGGTTCCTGACAACACATTTGCAAACAAACGCAGCGACAATGAGATCGGTATTGCAATCTCACTGATAATGTTGATCGGCGCCCAGAGTGGAAGCCATGGCGGAAGCGGTGAACACATACCTGTCCATATTTCTTTCAGACTCTGGTGTTTTGCCTTGTTGAAACGGATCATAAAAAATGTGATCAGTGCAAGTGCAAGCGTGGTTCCGTAATCTGCCGTCGGCGGGCGCAGGCCAAACAATCCAGATATGTTACTCATCAGTATAAAAATAAAAATCGTGCTGATATAGTTGACGAATCTGGGTGCCCACTTTCCCATGGTGGAATCCACCATTCCGTCTAATTTTTCTACAATCAGCTCGATTATATTCTGAAAAGTATCCGGTTTTTCGGTGGCATGCTTTAACTTGCGATTGGCAATCACAGCAAAAATAACCATTACTGCCATAACAATCAAAATACATGCGTGGCTGTCGGTGATCCAGACTTCCTGACCAAATACTTTTACTTTAAAAATTCCATGAATCATAAAGTCGATATCCGACGCCAGTAAAATCCCCTCATTCATATAGTCACCTCCTTCCTTTTACTTTCTCCCATAAAGGCTGAAGATATGCTCCAATTTTTAAACCAAGCAGCCCAAGAAAAGCCGCAATCAGGTTTCCCCATTGAAAATACCCAAATAACACGAACAAAATCACCACTACTACATAACGAAGAATTGATTTTGTGACAATTCTTCGCGTCGCATGTGCGGTGTCCCCCATCGTAACAGAATCAAAGATCACAGTTGCAAGATTGATTGCCATCCCCACGGCAATTGCTATGCCAAACCATACCCCGATGGAATATGCAATCCTGTCCTTTACAAACCATACCCCAATCAGTTCTACCATCACCCCATATAATAAAATTGAGACGACCAGCCCCGGTAATGCTTCGTTAATCCTTTTTAACATGGTTTTCTTTCTTTTCCTCCTGCCTGTATAGTTTCCTTACTGTCTTGTAAATATTCGTAAACCCTGCCAAAGCTCCCATAAAGAAAAACGGAATCATTAACCAGTTAATCCCTGTCAGATTTCCCAGCCACACTCCCAGTATACTGCATAAAAAAATCGGCACCAGCATACTGATTCCAAACTGAAAAATGAATGTTAATGTCTGTATCACGGATCTGTTGTCTTTTTTCATAGCCTTCCTCCGTCCCGATGGATGTATTATACCTCATTATTCGTCGTTTTGTCTATAAAATTCCATAGTTTTTAGAATATTTTATCATTTTCACCAATCATTTTCTTTAGCAGCCAGCTAATCCGATTGACAATCCCAGAGCCTATGGACTATAATAGACGGGATATAAAGCGGAAAGCAAAGTGTGAATATGATGAATACAAAAATAGAACGTGTCAATCCCGAACAGATTGACGAAACAATTATGGAAGAGGCCGGACGTCTGATCGCAGAGGGTGAACTGGTCGCTTTTCCGACAGAAACGGTATACGGTCTTGGCGGAGATGCCCTGCATCCGGAAGCTGCCCGCAAAATCTATGCAGCAAAAGGACGTCCTTCGGACAACCCCCTGATCGTGCACATTGCGGACTTTTCCGATATGGAACGTGTTGCACGTGAAGTTCCGGAGGCTGCCCGCAAACTGGCCGGTGCTTTCTGGCCGGGTCCCCTGACGATGATCGTCTGGAAAAGCGATGCCGTTCCGATGGCAACAACCGGAGGAATGGATACTGTCGCTGTACGGATGCCGAATCACCCGGTTGCACTTGATCTGATACGCAAAAGCGGATGTCTGATCGCTGCGCCAAGTGCCAACACATCCGGTCGTCCGAGTCCGACAGAAGCTTCTCATGTTGCAGAGGATTTATCCGGTCGGATTGCCATGATTTTAGATGGCGGCCCGGTCGGTATCGGCATTGAATCTACCATCATTGATCTGACCGAATCAAAACCTATGGTACTGCGTCCCGGCTACATTACGCCGCAGATGCTTTCCGAGGTGCTCGGCGAAGAGGTTATCATTGATCCGGGCATTATTGCTGCAGATGACACACGCAAACCGAAAGCTCCGGGTATGAAATACAAACATTATGCCCCAAAAGCCGATATGGTAATCGTAGACGGACCATCGGATGCTGTTGTTTCCAAGATCAATGCACTGGTGCACCAAAAGCAGGAGAACGGACAGAAAGTGGCTGTCATTGCCACGGAAGAATCCGGACCTTCTTATCACGCCGATGTCATTCTTTCCATGGGCAGCCGTTCCAACGAAGACGCCATTGCACAGCATCTGTACAAAATTTTGCGTGAGTGTGATGAATTGCATGTAGATGCCATTTATTCAGAAAGCTTTCAGACCCCTCGCATCGGACAGGCCATTATGAACCGTCTGCTCAAAGCGGCCGGTCATACCGTAATACATTGCGATTAGGAGTAATTATATGGAGTATAACAAACTGATTTTCGTTGCCCAGACAGGAACCTGTCGCGAGGCAATGGCAGCCGGTATCATGGGAGATTTTACCTTGCGTCATCCGCTGGAGATCTTATCCCGTGGACTTGTTGTACAATTTCAGGAACCAATGAATCAAAAAGCCGAAGCTGTCTTAATCAGCAACGGTATCAATATGGAAAATTATGTTTCCCAGCAGCTGACGGAAGAAGATCTGACAGAAGATGCCCTTGTCATTACCATGGAAGAAATTCACCGGGAGCGCATTTTAGAGCAGTTTGAAAATGCTGTTCCGGAAAATATACAGGTTCTTACCAAATATGTCGGGGACGAACTGGAAATATTAGATCCATACGGAGGTGCTTTGCCAGCCTATGGACTCTGTTATGAAACCCTGCGCAAATCAATCAAAAAACTTGTGAAAAAACTTAACGAAGAAGAAGGAGAATAAATTTATGGGAAAAGTAGTCGTTATGGATCACCCGCTGATCCAGCACAAAATCGGATTAATGAGAAGAACCGAGACCGGCTCTAAGGATTTCCGTACACTTGCAGGCGAAGTTGCAATGTTTGAGTGTTACGAGGCAACCCGTGATCTGGAGTTACAGGATGTGGAGATCGAAACTCCGATCTGTAAGACGACCGTAAAAGAATTAAAAGGAAAAAAACTGGCAGTGGTACCGATTCTGCGTGCCGGACTTGGCATGGTAGACGGTATGCTGGAAATGATTCCTGCTGCAAAAGTCGGACATATCGGTCTCTACCGTGATCCTGAGACAGCAAAACCAGTGGAATATTACTGCAAACTTCCGGCAGACTGTGCCAACCGCGAAGTATTTGTCGTAGATCCGATGTTGGCTACCGGCGGATCAGCCATCGCAGCAATCCAAATGCTGAAAGACAAGGGTGTAAAAAGCATTCGTTTTATGTGCATCATTGCTGCACCGGAAGGTGTAAAAGCACTTACCGATGCTCACCCGGATGTTGATCTTTACATCGGAGCACTTGATGATCATTTAAATGAACATAAATATATTGTTCCGGGTCTGGGAGATGCCGGTGATCGTATCTTTGGAACCAAATAATCAGATATTACAATATCCAGGGGGCAAAAGTCAGGATTGACTTATTGCCCCTCTCGTTATTTTACAGAAACTGCAAAGGAGGCTAACACATATGAGCACAAAACGACAGGACTACATCAGCTGGGACGAATACTTCATGGGCGTTGCCATGCTCTCCGGTATGCGTTCCAAAGATCCAAACACACAGGTTGGAGCCTGTATTGTCAGTGACAAACACAAAATTCTTTCCATGGGATATAATGGATTTCCAACCGGATGTTCCGATGATGATTTCCCATGGGTACGCGAAGGCGATGACAACAAATACTTTTACTCTACCCACAGTGAATTGAATGCCATTCTCAACTACCGGGGCGGAAGCCTGGAAGGATCCACCATATATGTTACGCTCTTTCCATGCAATGAATGTGCCAAAGCCATTATCCAGTGTGGTATCCGTGAAGTTGTTTACGACAGTGACAAATACGCTTCTACCCCGGGTGTGATCGCATCCAAAAAAATGCTGCGCGCCGCCGGTGTGACACTGCGCCATTATGAACACACGAACCGGGAAGTAAAATTGTCATTGTAAGAGTTGAAAAAATAAATAAAAAAGACAGCTACGAACGCTGCCTTTTTAGGAGAAGGTATTTTTACTATGGGGTATAGCAAAAACTATATATAATGTATTGGGGGGTTTTTACAGTGATTATAGTACCATGGATCTACACAGAAGTGTGCACAAACTTCACAAAAGTTTGGCATCGTTTTTGTGCACTATGTATACAGAAAAAAGGCTCTGCCGGAAAGTTTTTCCCGGCAGAGCCTTTTTCTGTCATTTTGACCATCCAGATCTTTTATGCTTCAAATAATGCTTCAAACTCTTCGCGTGTAATCTTTTCTTTCTCCAGAAGAAGTGCTGCACAGCGGTCAAGCACATCCCGATGCTCGGCAATGATTGTTTTTGCCTTCTCATAAGACTCATCAATGATACGCTTTACTTCCACATCAATGGCAGAGGCAATTCCCTCACTGTAGCTGTGTGCATGTGCCAGATCACGTCCGATAAATACTTCATCGTCATCATCTTTGTAGCAGATCAGGCCGATATTCTCGGACATTCCATACCGTGTCACCATATCGCGCGCCATCTTGGTGGCCTGCTTGATATCCTGGGAGGCACCTGTGGTAATATCATCAAATACCAGTTCCTCTGCAACACGTCCTCCGAGATCTACCACGATCTCCTGCAGCATACGTCCCCTGGAGTTAAACATCTCATCCTTCTCCGGAAGCGGCATGGTATAACCCGCAGCCCCGGCACCGGTTGGGATAATGGATACCGTATGCACCGGTCCCACATCCGGCAGAAGATGAAACAGAAGGGCATGTCCGGATTCATGATATGCTGTAATTTTCTTTTCTTTTTCGGAAATCACGCGGCTGTGTTTCTCCGCACCGATTCCCACTTTGATGAATGCTTTCTGGATATCTGCCTGCTGAATATATGCCCGGCTTTCTTTTGCTGCAAGAATGGCAGCCTCATTCAGCAGATTCTCCAGATCTGCTCCTGTAAATCCCGCAGTCGTCTGTGCGATCTGTTTTAAATCAACGTCATCTCCCAGCGGCTTGTTCTTTGCATGAACCTGAAGAATTTCTTCACGGCCTGCCACATCCGGTCTTCCGACTACAATCTTTCGGTCAAAACGTCCCGGACGCATGATCGCCGGATCAAGAATATCCACACGGTTGGTTGCTGCCATCACGATAATTCCCTGATTAACACCAAATCCATCCATCTCAACAAGCATCTGGTTTAAGGTCTGTTCGCGCTCATCATGACCGCCTCCCATACCTGTACCACGGCGTCTGGCCACAGCATCAATCTCATCGATAAATACGATACACGGTGCATTTTTCTTGGCATCCTCAAACAGATCACGGACACGCGAAGCTCCGACACCGACAAACATTTCTACGAAATCGGAACCGGAAATACTAAAGAACGGTACTCCGGCCTCGCCTGCAACGGCTTTTGCCAGAAGTGTCTTACCGGTTCCCGGAGGTCCGACTAAGAGCACACCTTTCGGAATACGTGCACCAAGGTTTGTATACTTCTTTGGTGCACGCAGAAAGTCCACCAGTTCCTCAAGTTCTTCTTTTTCTTCTTTCAGACCGGCGACATTCTCAAATGTCATATGGTTATCTTCCTCGGTGGAAAGCTTTGCACGGCTTTTTCCAAAATTCATCATTTTGCCGCCGCTGTTGTTTGCTGCCGCATTGTTGCTCATAATCATAAACAGAATGAAGATGGCACCAAAAATAAGAAGATATGGCAGAAGTGTCATAATCCAGCTCTCTGACGGCACATCATCCACAACAAACTGGGTAAAATCCTTTTCTTTTAATTCTTTCTGGATCTCGTTCACATCTGAGGTATACATCCGTTCCGTAGAACCATCTTTCAGTTTGATATTCAGATAACCGGTCGGTACTTCACGGTTCTGCTCTACCCGGATACTGACAACCTTTTCCTCACGGATGGCTTTCCAGAGATTATTCTGTGTGAAATCACTGGTTGTACTGTTGTTGGTAAATGTATACCACAAAATAATCACAAGCAGGATCAGCATCGCATAGACACCAAATCCTCCAAATCGGGGTCTGTTCTTTGTATTCAATGTACTACTCTCCTTTTTTTAATCCGCATCTTCCACAAATCCAATATACGGAAGATTACGGTATCTCTGATCGTAATCAAGACCAAATCCGACTACGAACTTATCCGGTATCACAAATCCGGTATAATCCACCTGCAGGTTTTCTACCACCCGGCGATCCGGTTTATCCAGCAGCGTACAGATCGTAAGAGTTTTTGGATTACGACTCTCAAACAGCTGCATCAGCCGGCTTAATGTATTTCCGGAATCCACAATATCTTCCACAACGATCACGTTCTCTCCTTCAATCGACTGTTCCAGATCCTTCTTGATATTTACGACACCGGAAGAATGGGTCTGTGCTCCATAACTGGATGCTGATATAAAATCGATCGTCATTGGCAGCGCAATCCGCTTTGCAAGTTCTGTTGTGAAAAAGATAGATCCTTTCAGGATACAGACCAGATAAACCGACTCGCCTTTGAAACGTTCCGTGATCTGTGCACCGATCTCTGCAATCCGCTGATTTAACTGTTCCTCGGTCAGATATACCGATATCTCATGTTTCTTACTGTAATCCATCCTCTTATCCTCCTTCAATGGCTGCTATTACTGGCAGTGATCTCCAGCACCCATCGGGTTGCATCGGAAATCCCTGTGCCATATGCCATACGCCCTCCGACAATCCAGAAGATTTCATCCTCCCCGGCCAGAAGCAGCTGCTCATCTCTATGCGATGCCGGAATCTTTTCATTGACGAAATAATCCTCCAGCTTCTTGTGATGTCCTGCCGCATCCAGCACAAAATAGTCTCCTTTTCGGCGGTTACGTATAGCTAAACTATCTTTTATCTTATCATAATCAAACCATTTCGTATACATTTTTCGTGGAATTTTATCGGTATTCCCATCATACGGAAACTTTTTAAACGAAAATTTCCATTCACCGGCCAGCAGATTTTCCGGCAGCCGGTCCGTATCTATCGGCAGACAGATCTTTTCCGTTTCCTTTCTTTTTCCCATGATTTCGATCACATTGTAAACTCTTGTGGCGGTCAGCCCATAGGGCAGTTTTACATATCTTCCGGTCTGTTTTTCCAGAAGGTCCGCCACTGCCTGCAAATGTGCCGCCGTAATATCTTTGCATGCCCCGGCAGCTTTCCAGACAGCTTTGCGGATCAGCCGCATCCGGACAGCCTGCGAAAGCTCTGCCAGCCCGTCCGTATCCAGTTTCACATTTTTCCTCTCCCCGGAAATAAATTTTTTCTCCAGGGAAACCGTCTCTTCTTCCAGATAATCTCTTACCTGCTGCAGCTGTTCCATCGCCGTCTGCATATGCTGTACCGCCTGCGGATTCATCTTTATCAGTTCCGGAAGCACCCGCTTTCGCATCCGGTTTCTGCTGTAGGACTCGTTGGCATTGGTACTGTCCGTACAATACCCCTGCCCCCGTTCCTCCAGAAATTGTTCGATCTGTTCCCTGCTGCACTGCAAAAAGGGACGGATATAGATTTCCCCGTTTGTTCCTGTCCGCTGTGGACGCATCCCGCACAGTCCATCCAGTCCGCTTCCCCGGATCAGCTGAAACAGCATGGTCTCCGCATTGTCTTCCATATGATGCGCCAGTGCGATCCGGACGTTTCTGTCCTGCCCGGCTGCATCCGCAAACACCTGATATCGCAGAATTCGTGCCGCCTCTTCTTCTCCCAGATGATGTATTTTGGCATAACGTGGAACATCAACATTCCGGATATGACAGACAATCCCCCGTTGTTTACAGAGCTGTTCCACAAACACCGCATCATTTTTACTCTCTTCTCCACGAATTCCATGCTCCACGTGGATAACCTCAAGTGAAAAATTCATTTTCGTGGAAAGTTCATACAGAATCAGGCACAGACAGACAGAGTCCGCACCGCCGGACACTCCAACGAGTACCCTGCCTCCCTCCGGCACCATATTCCACTTTCTCATAAATTTTTCTACCTGTACGATCATTATTTCTCCCAGATTCCGCTTACCACTATTGTCATATCATCCGGTGCATGTCCTCCTGTAAAAAGCATCACATGTTCCATCAGCTTTTCAGCAAAAGTACCTGCGTTCTCTGTTTTTATCTCTTTTATCATTTCCGCGAGCTTTTCTTCCGGATTTTTCACATGTAGATATTCTAACACACCATCCGTAACCATGACAAGGAAATCCCCATGTGTGAGCTTTCTGTGGATGACATCCCCGGTACAGGACGCATCGACTCCCGCCGGAAGTGTGGACGCCCGCAGGCACTCCACCCGGTCTTTATGTTTCAGAAAAGATGCTGCTGCACCGATTTTGGTAATCGTCATCTGCCCACTGTACAGATCCAGATCCATAAAATCCAGTGTAGAGTAAGACTCACGATCTCCCTGCAGAACCATTGCCGAATTCATCATGCGGATAGCTGTCTCCTGAGGAAATCCTGCTTCCATAAATTTCTGCATCAGCTCTACCACCATATCGCTTTCCCGGAATGCAGACGGTCCGCTTCCCATACCATCAGAGACACATACATGATAATGCCCATTTTCCATCGAAAACAGAGAAAAGTTATCTCCACTGACACTTGATCCCTCTTCTTTTTCCGAAGCAACCCCGGATAATGCATAAAAGCAGGTATCTTCATACGCTGTAATCATAACCGGTTCCTGTGTCAGTATGGATCTGGTATCCTCTTTCAGCCGGACCGCCATGCCTGAAGCACGCTCGAGCGCTTTTCGATAATTTTTAACAGGAATTCCGCCTCCCCACTTACTTGCCACCAAAGCGGTTACCATGCGCCGCTTTTCTTTGTCCTCATAAACATGTATCTGTTTTACATCCAGTCCCCGTTCCCTTGTCTCAAACGCAATTTTTGCCAGCAGAACACGCTCTGTCCGGTCCATACACCGGATTCCCTGATCCCAGTCCTGCAAAGCATCCGCCATCGCATCCAGCTGATCCGCGATTACCTTGCGGTTCTCCTGCAGGCGGTGATACCATGCCTCATTGAGTTCCATACGGGAAAAAGCCCAGATTGCCTCTTCCACCATCCCGGAATAACGCGGACACTCTTCCATAAAATTCTGACTTAAAATTTCTTCTTTGGTACTGTGTTGTGCAACTGCCTGCAGCATCCGGCGGATTTTTATCCAGAAATCCGGTTTCTGCTGCTCTAAACACACGACACATCCCTCGCAGTCCGCACACAGCTTTCCGGTAATCTCCTGGGCAAGAATATCCAGATGGTCCTGCTGTTTTGGCTTTTGCCTGCCGTCCATCGCGGCAAATGCCACGGAAAGCTCGTCAACTGCCTCTGCAAATGCATGAATCCGCCCCTGAGGATCCATTCCAACCATCGTTTCCACGCCTTCCTCTTCCACCCGGTTCTTATGTCTCTCCCGGAAAATCTGACTGCCCATTCCGATTCCATAATGGAACAATACTGCCAGTGCAAACACGATCACACCTTCGCTGATGCCAAGGATCAATGCCTTTTTCTCCATATTCAGAATCAGAAGTCCCGATGTATTCATCGCGATCGTTGTAATTCCCGCAATCATTCCTGCCGTCCATCCGCTGCAGCGCCTGTTTGCCCATATATAAAACCGGATTGCGATTCCCAGTACAAAAAGAATAAACAGATATTTTACAATCGCAGCCACCGGCATGCACCAGCCCATTCCCACAACCAGTCCTATGTATAGCAGAAAATTTCTCTTTTTATCCAGACAGCATGCCGTGTAAAATGCCGGCACCACCGGATAATATCCCATGATACATAACATACTTGCCGCCAGCCCGAATACTGCATAGATCATTTTTCCGATCAGCGATCCTATCCCCATTGTTTTCCATTGTCCTGTACGCATGATACACCTCCAAAAAATTGTTTTCGAGGGACAAGTATACACAGACAATGACGCATATTCTGTCAGATTTTCTGTGGTTTTCAAAAAAGTTTTCGCTCAAATCTTCCATCAATGCATTAAAGAAAAAGAAGAACCTGTTCAGACAGATTCTTCTTTTCTACTTCTTTTCCTTGAAGATGATTTCATTCTTATAAGTCAGTCCAAGCTTGCTTTTTGCCACATCTTCAATATATTGTGAGGATTTCATATACGTCTCAAGATCATCTATCTCCGTAGATCTCTCGGTTTCTTCCTCATACTGCTGTTGTAATTCTTTTTCTTTTGCCGCATATTCCGCATCTTTTGAACGTATCCTGCAGATCTGAACCGTCATGACAACCAAAAATGCAAGCACAATGATCATGATTCCTGCAGTACCGCTTCCACGGCGACGCTTTTTAGTTTTTCTCATGTTCTTTCTCCGATTCTTCAGGCTTCTTTCTTTTACGAAGCTTATTTAACTTTATTGTAGTCATTTCCCGGAACTTTTTCAACCTCTTTTTCAGATAATGAATCTTTTCCGTCAGATACCGCATAACAAACCGACTACAGAAACTGTAATAAATCCACGCTCCCAGAAGGCTTCCCAGGAGTACATAGCCCCGGATTTTTCCATTATTTACCTGACAGAGATGCAGAAAAAAACAAAGCGAAATGACCAGCCAGTATACCAGATCCTCTAAGGAAATCATAAAGATCCCATGCGGAAAAATTCTACGAACTACACGGATTCCGTCATATGCCGCAAATGCTATCATCCCAAACAGAAAAAAATGTACAAAAATCCTGCCCTCTTCCACTTAACCGAACCACTTTCCAAAGACACCCCGGCCAGGTGTTCCGGAATATTGAAGCATATCCACGGTTCCATCAATTTCCACTTCTTTTTTCTGCAGGTCCAGCCGGTTTACGTGAAGTTCTTTTCCCTTAATCGTCAACCGTCCGAGTTCTGTGTCAAGGATAATCTCATTTGCATCAAAATTTACAACATCCGTTACACCGGTAAAACTTCCGCTTTTCCGGTTCTGCAGGATCAGCTTATGCTGCCCTGTGCTGTTTGACTGTCCTCTTTCTTCCATACAAGCGCCCTCCTGTTAAAGAGTATGCGCCACACTTCTAGGATATGTATTCAAACAGATCTTTCGCCTGTTCTTTTTTGGTCGTATCCTGAATATCCGTAACACGCACTTTTACGGATTTCTGTCCAAACAGAATTTCTATTTCGTCTCCGACTTTTACATTGGTGGATGCCTTGGCAGGTTTTCCGTTTACCATAACACGTCCTGCATCACAGGCTTCATTGGCGACCGTTCTTCGCTTGATCAGGCGTGATACTTTTAAAAATTTATCTAATCTCATATTATTTCTCCTTATAACAGAAAAGAGAGCGTCCAATGACGCTCTCCCACATATTCCACCAGAATTAGTTCAGGGAATCCTTTAAAGCCTTACCTGCTTTAAACTTCGGTGCCTTAGAAGCTGGGATTGTGATTTCCTGCTTTGTCTGTGGGTTTCTTCCAACTCTTGCTGCTCTCTCAGAAACCTCGAAAGTACCGAATCCAACTAACTGGATCTTCTCACCCTTCTTCAGCTCCTCAGCAACAACATCTGTGAATGCCTTAACTGCTGCTTCAGCGTCTTTCTTTGAAATCTCTGCCTTCTCAGCTACTGCTGCAACTAACTCTGCTTTGTTCATGTTAAAATTCCTCCTATGGATTCCTATATTATATAATTCGAGTTCCTTCTCTCAAATTACTTACAAATCTATTTATACTTGTTTTCCATCCTTTTGTCAAGGAAAAATGCGATATTTTCGGGCTTTTGGGCACTTAAAAACAACCAAAATTCTGTCCGAAAAACCGTCATTTTGACACAAGCGAACTGGAGGATGTCATACTGGAAATCAGATCCTTGAGTGTATCAAGCTCTTCCTGCCGGTTCTTGTACTCGCTCTGACTGCTGCTTTCTGAACTGCTCTGACTGCTCCCCTGTGAGCTGCTCTGGCTGCTGCTTTCTGAGCTGCTCTGACTGCTGCCTGTTTCACTAGAATCTTCATCCGCGAGATTGATAACAATTGTCGATTTCCCCGAGTTGACATATAAGTTCCGCTTCCAGGTATCATAATCCGAAGAATATACCGTAATTGTATGGCTTCCATAGGTTAATTTCACCGGCTTCTCATAGTCCGTTTCTTTTCCGTCAATTGACAGCACCGCATCTTTTGCATCGATGACAAACTGCACCTTTCCGTAAGACGGTCCTTCGCCTTTTAAGGTGTCAAGATCCACATTTGTAGTCTCGCCACGCGTAATCGTCACTTCCGTACTGCCGCCCCATCCGTCATTGGCTACGCGAAGTTCATAGGTTCCTTCCGGCACCTGAATCTCCATATCCGGTGTAATTTCCGCAAAAATCTTTGTGCCCAGCTGCAAAAAACTTTCTTCAAACAGTTTGGTGTTGGACAGTGCAAGCGTTCCCTGTGCGGTTGTCACACGCACCGCAAGAATGTTTTTATCCCTGCCGACAACGCTTAACGTATCCCCATCCGACAAATCCGTCATCTGGATTCTTTTATCCCCGGAAAACACAATCGTGTCATCCGTATAGCGATATTTTCCATCTCCGATCTTTAGCATGTCCAGATCCGGATTTACCGAAAACCGGGTGATATTGTCGTATACCCATGCCTGATCCGAAATCCGGGCTTCCGTGAGGATTCCTTCGCTGTCTACATCCCCGATGGTCACAAGCAGACCGGGTTCAAAACTTGTCACAGGTGTCCGGTTTCCGTATTTGTCATAAAAACGGGTGCCTGTTCCGTAATAATACCGGTATTCCATTCCATCCGCATACCGGTACAGCTGGAGACTTTCCTGAATCTGATCGACTGCGGTCAGCAGAAACTCTTCGGACTTTTCCGTTTCCGTGGAATTCTCCTGTGTTTCCTGTGTATTCCGGTCTGCGATGGAATGATGAAAATAGGTAACTCCGTCATCTGTCGTCTCCTCCTGCTGTCCACATGCCACAAGCAGACACAGCCAAAAAAGCAGACTCAAATATGTAATTGTTTTTTTAATTCTGTCTCTTCTCATATCCTTAGTATAGCTCATTCTTCACAGAAAAGAAAACAAATTTTCCAGAAAATGTTCCCTTGCCGGCTCCGCTGCAATCAGCCGGTTTAATTTTTCAATATCTCTGCCGGATACCCATGCTTTATGCGAGTTACTGTAGTGATTGGATACTTTCCAGAATTTCTCTGGAAACAGAAGCAGCACATGCAGCAGCTGTTTTTCTTCCTTGCACAATTTTCTCTGCTTTTCATAGGCTTCCAGAATATGTTTTCCCATGTCCGTACTCCAACTGTTTTTTTCCAGAATCTTACGCAGATAGTTTGCCAGATCCACCATCTGTTCTCCGTAAAACAGATTTTCATAATTTACGAGCCGGATCCCCTGTGCTGTACGAAGCATATTATGCTGGTTACAATCCCCGTGACAAAACCCCCTGGTTCCCCCCTGGTCTTTTCGCTCCTGCAGCATCCCGACCGCTTCTTTCGCCTGTGCGATATAATGCGTATACTGTTCCCAGAATGACCGCTCAAACTCGTTTCGGGTTTTTCTTGACTGCACAAAATTTTTTACCAGGATCAGTTCCCGGTAATGCCGGTAATAGAGCACTGCCGGTTCATTCTTTGTATTTTTCATAAAATCCGGAATTTCCGTAACACAGGATGAAACACAACAATGAAACCCTGCCAGCGCCTGGGCACCGGCAGCTACATCTTTCTCCCGACCTGTCTGGCATTCATTTCCCTCTACCAGATCTTTCAGCCAGAAACGCATGCCACTTTCATCCGTTACCACACACTGCCCGTCTTTTGTCAGACTGACCTGTTCCACCGGATATCCCTTTTCCTGCATGCTGCATAATATTTCGCGCACAAATTTTGCGCGTTCTGCAGATCCCCGAAACGGTGCAAGTACTTTTTTCCCCTGATCCGTCTCACAGCAAAACACACCTCTGCCTTTCGTGATTTGTTTTATTTCTATGTCATATTGCTCCAACATTGCTTCCGGCTGATAATACAAAATGAAACCCCTCCCACATGACTTGAATCTATTTTCATCATATGGAAAGGGTGTCTTATTTATTCCTGTTTTGTCTGTTGCAATTGCAAAGCAAGTGCAAGCAGCGTCTCTTTATTATTCAGTTGCGGTTCATCAAGAACCTGTTCATACAGTGCCTGCAGCACTTCTCCCATTTCTTTGCCCGTTTTCATTCCCTGTGCAATCAGATCCCTGCCGTTTATGGCAAGATCCTTTTTCTGCACACACTGGTGTTCTTTTAATATCTCACGATAAGTTTCTTCGTAGGCATCAATATAGGAAAGCTTTTTCTGCCGCTCATACATGCTCTGCGCCAGTGTATCTGCACGCTTTACCGCAAACAGAGCCTCCATATTTTCCACTCCGATCCTGCTGATCGCACGGCGCACATTGCGCGGTGTCACAGCCGGACGATCATCATGATAGCGCACGAGCAGGCATACGCGTTTTATTGTTTCGTTGTCAAACTTCAACCGCCGCAAAATAACCCGTGCCATTTCCGCACCTTCTGCCGGATGTCCTTTAAAATGATTCTGCCCTTTTTCATCTGTCGTTACACACACCGGTTTGGCCACATCATGAAGCAGCATGGTCAGGCGCAGAATCCGGTTCTGTTGGACTTCCTGCATGGCATGAATGGTATGTTCCCCCACACTGTAACAATGATGTTTCGTAATCTGCGGGGTTTCCATCATCCTGTCAAACTCCGGGAGAAATACTCTGGAAAGTCCCAGCTCATATACCGTACGCATCTCCTCCGGATGTGCAGAGGTGAGCAATTTCACCATTTCGGTCTGGATTCTCTCCGCACTGACTTTCTGTAAATTGTCTGCCAGATCTGCCACAGCCTGTCTGGTTTTCCCCTCAATGGAAAATCCAAGCTGTGCGGCAAAACGCACGGCGCGCAGCATACGCAGCGCATCCTCTCCAAACCGGTCATGCGGTATCCCCACACAACGGATCACGTGCCGTTTGAGATCCCCAATCCCGTCAAATACATCCACCAGTCCTGCGGTATCATTATATGCCATGGCATTGATCGTAAAATCCCGGCGTTTTAAATCCTCTACCAGATTTCCCGTAAACGTCACTGTCTTCGGATGTCTGGCATCTTCATATTCCCCATCGATCCGGTAAGTTGTCACTTCATACCCCGTATGATCCAGCATAACCGTAACGGTTCCATGTGCAATGCCCGTATCAATCGTATGGGAAAACAGCGATTTCACCACCTGCGGTTTCGCGGAAGTTGTAATGTCCCAGTCCTGTGGGCTGCGTCCTAAAAGTGTATCTCTGACACATCCACCCACGGCATAGGCATCATACCCCTCCTGCTGAAGTCTGTGTATAATTTGCTTTACGTGTTCTGGTAATTGAATTTTCATAAAAATGCGTAGTGTCCTTTTTCCCCTGTTTTGACTTTATATAAAATCTCATCTGCGCTACGGATTAATTCATTAATATCTTCCTCTTTTCTCACATCCCCTGCGCTTGCAATTCCGATGGAACAGGTAATCCGCGATTTTTCGGTCGTCGTGATCGCATGGCCGAGATAATTTTCAATCTGCCGCTGGAATCCCTGCGTGGAATTGATTTTCTCATAGATTCCTTTTGCAATCTGTTCAAGGATTTCCCGGGCATCGGTATTTAAGATCATAATAAATTCATCCCCGCCATATCTGGCGACAAATCCTCTTCCCTTTACCGCCTTGCGGAAAATCTTTGCCATTTCCTTTAAGATCAGATCCCCGACGTCATGTCCGAATGTATCATTATAATGCTTGAAATTGTCCAGATCAATAAACATCAGCCCGACATGATGTGTCTTTTCTGACACACGGTAACACTCAATCATCTGCCGAATCTCTTCGTACATACCGGCACGGTTATAAATACCGGTAAGCATGTCCGTAACCGCAGCCTCCTGCAGCTTGCGGTTCATCATATAAATCTTGTCGTTTGCCTCCATGCGATTGATCGAATACTCCATCTCCCGAAAAAGCAGGGAATAGATTCTCAGGTCATCCTCGTTGAGCATGTAGCGTTCGATCGAACCATGCCAATTATCCTTCATGCGGACATATGTGATCAGAAGGCTGGTCAGCTTTCCGTTTTTGAGAAACGGTGCTGCCACAAACGAACATACATCATCTATTCCGAAATAACCGATCGTATCCTGATGTTCCAGAAAACTGTCGCTGATCTTTGATACCGCAAACCCCTGTGGATATTCCAGCATGGTATTTCCGATCGCCGCAATGTCCGCTTCCGTCATCTCACATTTGGTATCGTTATAAAGTACATGGGCACCATCTTCATGGTAACAGATATACAATGCACAATCCAGGCTGAAATGATTCATAAACGTATTGAACGCATTCTGTACCATACCCTCTACGTTGCTTCCGTTCACATCAATCAGTTTCTGCCATGTGGAAATAAACTCCATCTGTCTCCGGGACGTTGCATAATCCTGTAAAAGGCCTTCCTGTTTGATCAGGGCTTCAATTTCTTCCTCCCGCACGGCACACGTTTGCGGATGCTCTCCCAGATCAATTTCCTTCAGGAGATTCATGGGAAGCAGCCGTGCCGCCTGGGAATTAATCTCCTCATGCTGCAAAAGCGTTGCGCGTTCCATCTGGCAGCGCTCACTGCGCCCCATTTCCTCAAACAGCTTCATTCTCTCTTTCCGGAATAAACGATAACTGAAAAACTCATTTCCCTCTGCCTGAAGCAGGAAACGCTCTGCCTGTTCAAAACTGACCAGTACCTCTTCCTTCTTTCCATCCATGCGGTTAAGCATTGCCATGGAAAATGTGTATAGAAACATATCCTCATCACACTTGGCATAGTCATGGATGATTTCCTCGTTTTCATTTTCTTTTTCTTTCTCAATAATATAATTCAGGAACTGCCGGCAGTTAAGCAAGTAACGTTCACAGTTAAACCGGTCTTTCTGCATGATGCTCACAAGTGCTAAAAGACCATATAATTTTGACAGATTACATACACGCAGACTGTTAAGATGCAGTTTTTCTATTACCTTCATCGCCATCAGCAGATCATGTTCCGCCTTCGCATAGTTCTCCTGCATAATATAATTCAGTGCACGGTTGTAAAACACTTCCGCAATATCCTCCGGAAGACGCAAATGGTAAAACACCTCAATGGCACGGTTATAATAATGCTCCGCAAGCCGGTTTTTTCCCATGGCACTCAGATTATATCCGATGCCGGACAGAATTCTGCCCTCATAAACATCATCCCTTGATTTCATGAACTGGTATGTACGCACGGAATACAGCATGGCAATCTCATTCATACCATTCGTTGATGCAAGCATAATGTTTTTCTGATATGCATCATATACCAGCTGCTCATTTCCAATCTCTTTTGCCAGTGCCACCCCTTTACTGAAATATAAAAGAGATGCCTCGGAACGGTAGGCCCTTGCAACCATCTCCGGCCGATTATCATATGCATAAATATAAATATGTGCCAGATGATTCCGGTAATTGTTCTGCATCAGCTTTTCAATCAGCCCTTCATGAATCGGGATATCCTGTATACAGAAAAAAATATTGTACCAGCCGGACATACGCGCCATAACAGACAAGAGTTCCGCCTTGAATATCTGTTTCTCATTCCCACTTTTTTGTGCTTCCTCCCGGGCATACTGTGCATACATTTCCGCCTGTTGCAGTTTGCCCTGATACATCAGGCACGTTCCCTTTAAAAAGGAACATTCACTGCGGTAAAACAGATCTTTCCGAACGGATGGCAGACGCATTGCTGAATCAACCATCTCCAGTGCCTTAGAAAGCTCTGCACGCAAAATAGCGGTACGGGTATACAATAGATAAAATTCCCGCAGGGTTATATCATCCACAAAAATATCTTCAAATTTAAGTTTATATTCAAGTTTCTGCAAGTACCATTTTGCCTGGTCACAATCCAGAAACGTAATGATTGTCTCTACCTTTGCAAGCATGTGGCTGTAATTTTTCTCTTCTGCCACATCCTCCGCATTCTCCCGGTTTCTGTGTTTCCCGGAACTTCCAATATGATAAATCTGGCTGCTGTCTTCAAGTTTTTCCACGATTGCATCCCACATGTTGACGGCCATATCCAGCCGCGGCTGCATTTCGTTTACTCCAAGCACAATCCCGATTTCCGTACACGGTTCTGTCAGCAGCCGGTAAATAAGTTCCATGGAACTGCGTCCTGCCAGCTGGAAACGGTTAATTACAATCATAATCGGCCGGTATTCCGTGAGTTTTTTCAGCATGGCAACGATGGCTTCTGTCATGCGCCGCTGCTCATATTCCACTTCATTTAACAGCACCCCTTCTTCCCTTTTGCAGATACCATCTTCATAGTACCCTAAAAACAAAGACCGGTGCAGTTCATAAGTTCCGCATTCGCGCAAAAAAGCTTCAAAATCTCCCTTTACAAATTTGCGGAACATGTCACAGATAATGTCCAGAAAAGGCGCATATGCCCCGGACAATGTCTCATATTGCAGTTCACAACAGGCAAAAAAAACGTTATCGTCTTCCTGATAACGTTTTTTATTCTCCAGCCCGGACACAGAAAAGTCATTGTTATAGCTTGCCATAACAATGTTCTTTTCTGCGGTTCCGATTCTGTGATATACCTGTTCTATAACACCATTAAAATACTTTTCAATCATGGCTCCAACCCCCTCTTTGAAATCCATAATCCCGTCTGATTTTTAATATGCCTTGCCCCAATATACCAGCTTATGTGCCGGTTTTCCACAGCATACACAAACATCTGAAATCTGTTCCTGATCATTAAACGGCATACAGCGTGAGGTTACTGCCAGATCTTCTTTGATCTTGTCCTCACATGCCTGATCTCCGCACCACATACCACGGATGAATCCCGGTTTATTTTCTGCAATATCCTTAAATTCTTCGTAATTATGTGCATCCCAGATATGTGCATCACGATGTGCCTTTGCACGCGCAAACATATCTTTCTGAACGGTCTCTAACAGTTCCGGAATCTTTGTCTCGATCTCATCCAGGGAAACCTCAATTTTCTCTCTGGTATCTCTGCGGACAACCACACATTTATTTGCCGCAATATCTTTCGGTCCCAGTTCCACACGAAGCGGAATTCCACGCATCTCCTGCTCAGAGAATTTCCATCCCGGACTCTTATCGGAATCGTCCAGTTTTGCACGGCAGACTTTTCCCAGACGCTCACGCACTTCGTTTGCCTTATCCAATACGCCATCCTTCTGCATCTGGATCGGGATAACCATTACCTGTGTCGGTGCTACCTTAGGTGGCAGAACCAGACCATCATTGTCGCCGTGAACCATGATGATGGCTCCGATCAGACGTGTTGTCATTCCCCACGAAGTCTGGTGTACATACTGTAATTTATTCTGTTTATCGGTATACTGGATACCAAATGCCTTTGCAAATCCATCTCCGAAGTTGTGACTGGTTCCGGACTGCAGGGCTTTTCCATCATGCATCAGTGCCTCGATGGTATAGGTGTCTTCCGCACCGGCAAATTTTTCTTTTTCTGTCTTCTGTCCGCGGACAACCGGCATGGCAAGGAACTCTTCACAGAAATCTGCATACAGATTCAGCATCTGGATGGTACGTGCCTGTGCCTCCTCTGCGGTTGCATGCGCTGTATGCCCCTCCTGCCACAGGAATTCTCTGGAACGCAGAAACGGACGGGTTTCCTTTTCCCAGCGTACTACGGAACACCACTGGTTGTACACCTTTGGCAGATCACGGTAAGACTGGATCAGATTTTTATAAAAATCGCAGAACAGTGTCTCAGAAGTAGGTCTGACGCACAGACGCTCCGGTAGCTGATTGAGTCCGCCGTAAGTCACCCATGCGACTTCCGGTGCAAATCCTTCCACATGATCCTTCTCTTTTTCCAGAAGGCTCTCCGGAATAAACATCGGCATATATACATTCTCTACGCCTGTTTCTTTGAATCTGCGGTCTAATTCATGCTGTATATTTTCCCAGATAGCATACCCATCGGGCTTGATGATCATGCAGCCCTTTACTGCGGAGTAATCGATCAGCTCTGCTTTCTTTACGACGTCGGTATACCATTGTGCAAAATCTTCCTCCATGGAAGTAATGGCTTCAACAAGTTTCTTCTCTTTCGCCATGTCTTTCTCCTTTTCTGCGACCACTGTGCGGTCATTTTTTACGTTATACTCGTGTAAGAGTTTTCCTTTTCTGCCCACAAAACACGCAGAAAAGCCCGAATATATAATATGACGAACACAGCCGATTGTCAAGGTTGAGCAGAGCATCCCACCTATTCTAAAATGCGATTCCGAAATTTCTCGGTTTTATATCATACGTCATCGTTTTTCCGCTGACCGGATGTATAAAATCGATATGATAACTGCACAATTCCGGCATACCGCCTGCAGCATTCCCATACTTATGATCCCCGCAGATGGGCGTTCCGAGATGTGCCAGCTGCACACGGATCTGATGATGTCGTCCGGTATGCAGCGTGATATCCAGCAACGCTGTTTTTTCTTCTTCCTTTATGACACGGTAATCCAGTAAGGCTTCTTGCACCCCGTTTTTACTATTTACATTCTTCTGCTCCTTCCGTGGCTGCTCCACCACACAGGATTTATTCTCTTTCCGGTCAAACAGCATCCAGTCCCGCAGCGTTCCCTCTGTGGCATGACCGGTAGCTTCCGCAAAAGTTTTTCCTTCCGTAAGCTGTACTCTGGCATAATATTTTTTCCCGAAGGAATGGTCTTTCATCTGTGCCGACAATTTTGCTGCCGCCTGTTTTGTTTTTGCAAACACCATCACGCCTTCCACGGGCTGGTCCAGCCGATGGACTACACCGATAAACGGCTGTCCGGTTCCTTCCTGTGCTATGTGATTTAAAAGTATGCTGACCATGTCTTTTTGTCCCAGTTTTTTTGTCTGCGTTGCAATGCCTGCCGGTTTGTAACAGACGATCAGCTGTGCATCTTCGTATAAAATTTCCGGTTGTGTCATGATTTGTTTTTCCTTATGTTTTCTTTATCTTTATGTCCCGCCCATCTATACTGTTGGGACATATACATTTTTTCCTTGCTTCTATGTCCCTCCTGTTCATACAATCAGGATTTATAACCGGGAATAATGATTTCCCGTGCATGTTCCACCTGCTCTTTGGTCGGCGGCTCCACATCTTCCAGTGCATAAGGAATCCCAAGTTCTTTCCATTTAAATACCCCCAGCGTGTGATATGGCAAAATTTCCACACGTTCCACGGTTTTTAACGTATCAATAAATGCACGGAGCCTGTGTAACTGCCCATCATCATCGGTAATGCCCGGCACAAGCACGTGTCGGATCCACATCGCTTTACCGTGATCCGACAGACAGGTTGCCATATCCAGAATATTCTTATTCGTCTGGCCGGTCAGTTGTTTATGCTCGTCCTCATCCATTTCCTTTATGTCGAGCATAAACAGATCCGTCACTTCCATCAGTTTTTCAAACTTAGAATAGAATGGTTCCTCACGGGTAAACGGATTGCCCGATGTATCCAGACAGGTATTGACACCTTTTTCTTTGGCAAGCGTAAACAATTCTGTGACAAAATCAATCTGCAACAGTGCTTCTCCGCCGCTTACGGTAATACCTCCCTTTTTGCCCCAGTATCTTTTATACCGCAGCGCCTGTTGTAAAATTTCTTCTGCGCTTTTCATTTCCCCTTCGGTTTTTGCCCATGTATCGGGATTATGACAGTATTTGCAGCGCATATTGCAGCCCTTTAAAAAAATCAGATAGCGTACACCCGGACCGTCTGCAGAACCGAATGTTTCTATAGAATGGATATTTCCTAACATAATTTTTACCTCATTTCTTCGACTGGATTTTATGTTACACGCATTTCTATCTATGTCTGGGTGTTTCTTAAAATCTATATGCTTTTTATGATAGCATGGTTTTGGATATTGTGCCATTAGTTTAAGCTGTTTTTAATACATCAACTATAAATGAGCAAATACGCAAAAATATAAAGAGGCAACAGGTAAAAACCTGTCACCTCTTTAAATTGGACATATCCAAAGCTTTGCTGCTCTCCGATTTATTTTACATATGATCGTGGCAGGTACGTGCGATAACATCCATCTGCTGCTCTTTGGTCAGATCAATGAACTTCACAGCGTAACCGGATACACGGATGGTAAAGTTTGCGTACTCTTCTTTCTCCGGATGCTCCATAGCGTCGATAAGCTTCTCCTTGCCAAACACGTTAACATTGAGGTGATGCGCACCCTGGTCAAAATATCCGTCCATAACGTTTACAAGGTTCTCAATACGCTCGCCTTCTTCATTTCCAAGTGCACCAGGGTTGATGGTCTGGGTATTGGAAATTCCGTCAAGTGCCCACTCATACGGGATCTTTGTCAGAGAGTTCAGGGAAGCAAGAAGTCCGCTCTTCTCTGCGCCGTAGCTTGGGTTAGCTCCCGGTGAAAGTGGCTCGCCAGCCTTACGTCCGTCTGGCATTGCTCCTGTAGCTTTACCATATACAACGTTGGAAGTAATGGTAAGGATAGAAGTTGTAGGCTCAGAATCACGGTAAGTGTGATGCTTCTTTAACTTATCCATGAATGTCTGTAACAGCCATACTCCGATATCATCGGCACGGTCATCATCGTTACCGTATCTTGGGAAGTCTCCCTCGATCTCGAAGTCTTTTGCAATTCCGTTCTCGTCACGGATAGCTTTAACCTTTGCGTACTTGATTGCGGAAAGGGAATCGATTACGTGTGAGAAACCTGCAATACCGGTTGCGAACGTTCTCTTCAGATCAGTATCCATCAGAGAAAGTTCTGCTGCTTCATAGTAATATTTGTCATGCATATACTGGATCAGGTTTAAGGTATTTACATAAATATCTACTAACCAGTCCATCATCTTATCGTACTTCTCCATGACTTCATCATAATCAAGGTACTCAGATGTAATTGGCTTGTAATCCGGTCCTACCTGCTGGCCGGTCTTCTCATCCACACCACCGTTGATTGCATACAGGAGACACTTTGCAAGGTTTGCACGGGCACCGAAGAACTGCATTTCCTTACCTGTCTGTGTAGCAGATACACAGCAGCAGATGGCATAATCATCGCCCCATACCGGTTTCATAGCGTCATCGTTCTCATACTGGATGGAACTTGTATCAATAGAGATACGTGCTGCATAATCCTTGAATGCTTCCGGAAGTCTGGAAGAATATAATACGGTAAGGTTTGGCTCCGGAGCCGGTCCCATGTTCTCTAATGTATGCAGGAAACGGAAGTCGGACTTTGTAACCATGGAACGTCCGTCTACGCCTGTACCCGCAACGTCAAGTGTTGCCCAGACCGGATCACCTGAGAACAGCTGGTTGTAAGAAGGAATACGTGCGAATTTTACCATGCGAAGCTTCATGGTAAAGTGGTCAACCAATTCCTGTACTTCCTGCTCTGTGATGATGCCTTTCTTTAAGTCTCTCTCGAAGTAGATATCCAGGAATGTGGAAACACGACCAACGGACATTGCTGCACCGTTCTGTGTCTTGATTGCTGCAAGGTATCCAAAGTATAACCACTGTACGGCTTCCTTTGCGTTTGTTGCAGGTCTGGAAATATCGTATCCGTAGATCTCTGCAAGCTTCTTCATATCCTCTAAACACTTGATCTGCTCGGCGATCTCTTCTCTTAAACGGATCACATTGTCTGTCATCTCACCACAGCCACAGTTTGCCTTATCTTTCTTCTTCTCCTCGATGAGGTGGTCGATACCGTATAAAGCAACACGGCGGTAATCACCAACAATACGTCCGCGTCCGTATGTATCCGGCAGACCTGTTAAGATCTTATTGTGACGTACTTTCATCATCTCCGGTGTGTAAGCATCGAATACGGCTGTGTTGTGTGTCTTGTGATACTTGGTAAAAATCTCCTTTAATTGGTCACTTACCTGATATCCGTATGTCTCACATGCCTGAACAGCCATCTTGATTCCACCGTAAGGCATGAATGCACGCTTTAACGGCTTGTCTGTCTGTAAACCTACAATTGTCTCTAAATCCTTTAAAGATTCATCAATATATCCCGGACCATAAGCTGTAATACCGGTTACAACCTCGGTCTCCATATCGAGGACTCCGCCCTTTGCGCGCTCTTCCTTCTGCAGTTTCTGCAGTGCTCCCCAAAGTTTATTGGTAGCCTCTGTAGGTTCTGCAAGGAAATCCTCGTTACCATCATATGGTGTGTAGTTATCCTGAATGAACTGGCGGACATTAATCTCTTCTTTCCAAAGACGTCCTTCGAATCCATCCCACTCTTTCATTTCTAACATGGTGATCCTCCTTCTCTTATTGGTTAGTATTCTCTAATCATTGATAGATTACACTAACGTTCATCATTTTGTCAATACCCACGCATGTCTTTATTTTCGTACAATATATTTACCAAAAACCGGAAAATATAAATGAACGCAAAAAACCGCCTGGGTTTTTTATCTTTTGCCCAGACGGTACGACCCTTGTTATACATCTATTTGATGTATAACCTACGCACCCGCATCGCGTCAGCGATTTTTCATGCGGCGTGCTCCTTCATACATCTATCTGATGTATAACCTACGCACCCGCATCGCGTCAGCGATTTTTCATGCGGTGTGCTATGTTATACTTCACGTGGTGCTCCACATTATCCGTCAGTCATATAACAAAGTCATTATAAGTCATATGATATTTTTTATCAAGTAGCACTTTTGTCCCATTTTATGAAATAACTACCATTCTTTCATACTGTTATAGTATCCGGTAATCGCACGGCTGTTTTTCCGCACCGCCTTTGCCTGTCTGTGAATTGTGGCAAACTTTTCACGCATCAGTTCTTTGTTGCGGGCTTCCTGCGCCTGAATCTTGACACTTTTGTCCGTTACCCGGCGAATGCACTGCTGCATGTCACGAATTTCCTTTGCATAATCTTCACGGTTCTGATCCAGTTCTTCTGCCACCTGTGCATAGAGCTTCTCAAAACCACTGTCCAGCTGGTTCAGCTGATCAATACACGCACTTTTTGCCTCCACGGTTTCATCAAACACATCAAACGGGCATTCCGGATCCGTCAGGGTATCTTTCTGCCGGTCATCCAGGCGGATAATTTCATCCAGAACCTGTTCCTTTTTTTTCAGGCTCTGCAGCATAATTGCAATATATGTATCTGGCATACTGTCTCCTGCCGGCATTACGCTACCGGTTCCTTTGTCTTGATATTGTTTCCGTTTGCGGTCTTTGCCATAACTTCTTTCCATGTATCCCGCATGGTACGGAGATGACCAAGCACTTCCTCTAAGATATCCTTGTCCTTTTTCATGTTGGCCTCTAACAATCTCTGTAACAGATAGGTATAGACCGCATCAAAATCTTTGGCAACTGCATATTTGTGGTCGAGAGTTATCTGAAACTCCCGAATGATATTCTCTGCCTTTCGGATATTGTTATGCGCCTTTTCAATATCGCCCTTTTCAATCGCTACAATCGCAATGTTTGTAAATTTAATAGCTCCCTCATAGAGTAACAGCGTCAGTTCTGCCGGTGTTGCCGTCTGGATCTTACTGTTGTTATACGCTGCATATGGATTTTTCTGAATCATCCTGATTCCCCCTATTATTTCCTGTATATTTTATTTTGCAAAAGATTGCCCTGCATGATACTGATTAACTGCTGAACATACCTGAAAGAGAACTTGTCTGGCTGTTTAACTTGGAAAGCGCAGTCTCCATCTTGGAGAATTTCTTGTAATAATAATCTTCTTTATCCGAAATTTTTGTCTCCCACTCTGCAATGGTCTTCGTATAGCTTGTATACTGGGAAGTCATCTCCTTATCATTGTAAATGCTGTATCTGCTTCGCAGGGAATTCCTCTGCATCTGCTTGTCGATTGCCGTATACAGATTGGTCGACAACTGCTTCATGAAATCAATCACGGTATCCGGATCACTGCTTAATGCAGCCATCAGCTTATCTTTATTTCCTGATGTATTTTCATCATCCTCATCACCGTCAATATGATAAGCATTCTGCTCATTCTCTGCCGAATTCATATAACCAAGTGTACTGATTCCAAAACTGGAAAGCGAAAAATTCTTTCCATTGATGGAAATTGCCTTGGTCATGGAAGTCGTCATGGCATTCATAATCGTGCTCAGATTGGAATCACGGCGAAGCAGGGAGTCCTTGATCTTTGTCTCCCACTTTTCTACTTCCGAATCAGACATCTGCGACTTCTCATCATCTGTCAATGGCTCGTAATTCTTTGCAGAATCTGCGTTATACAGTTTCGTCATCTTGTTGATGATATTGTTGTAACTAGTAATAAAATCCTTGATCTTGTCATAGATTCCCTGTGTATCGGTCGTTGTGGAAATAGAAACTGCCTTGCTGTCATCTAAGGCATCGACATCGACATGTTCAAGATCATCGACTTTGTCTGTCACTCCATTGACGGAAATGGATAATCCATTGATAGAAAAATTATTCGTTGTACTGGTATATTTTACGCCATTTAAAACAATAACCGCATCGCTTCCGTCAAGCTTCTTTGCCGTATCGCCCAAACCCAGTGCGTTTAATAATGTTGTAGAATTTGTATCGCTGCTGTCCGCAGTAATATTAAAATCCGTTGCATATCCGGAATCTGAAGAACTCAGATAAAAGCGTCTGTTTCCGGCATCAAAATTTGCATTCAGTCCCGCATCCTTCAGCTGGTTTACAACGTCACTGATTGTGCTGTCTTTTCCTACTTTGATCTGTTTTGTGGTTCCGGATGCAGAATTATTTGCCGGTCCCACATTAAAGGTAATTTCATCTGCTGTAACACCCAGATCCGAAAGCTTTGTAGACGTAGTAACTTTCTCGTTGGCTGTTGTCTTAATCTCAGCCCCCGTCAGATAACCCGACTGTGCAGTAGAAAGCACATGCAGTTTCTGTGTTCCGACAGTCGCATTTCCGCTCGCACTGACGGTTGCCTTCGTGCTGTCGGACGATGTTGTCTTTTTGGTATTGTATCCGCTGTCAAACCGCAGATTACCAACACTCTTATAAAAACTGTTTACTTCCTTATTCAGACTTTTCCAGATCTCCTGCTTCCAGCCAAGTTTTGTCCGCTCTTTTTCGTATTTTTCCTTTTTGGTACTGTATGCAGAAACGAGTTCTTTTACGATAGAATCGGTATCCAGTCCGGACACCATACCTGTCATTCTGATTGGCATAATTTTTCCTCCCCTTTTTTATCTTTTTTCATCTACCATAAGGCCTGCAAGTTCCCACACCTTTGCAATCATATCCAGTGTTTTCTCCGGTGGGATCTCTTTGAGTACTTTTTTGGTATCTTTATCAATAATTTTTATGGTCACACGATTGGTTGCCTCATGGATGCCGAATATTGCTTCCGAGTTGACCGCCTTTTTATTCACTTCATCCACGGCTTTTTTGATCTGCGCATTTGTATTCCGCTGACCTGCTCCCTGGGAAGTGTTTACGTTCTCCTCACCAGCCTGCTTTATATTCTCCGATACGATGCCCTTTTCAGTTGCATCGGTCTCTGCTGCTTTTACCGCAGAATCTGTTTTGGGCTGGCTTTCTGCAGATGACACACTTCCCTGATACGTCATTCCTGCACCTTTAATAGCCTCCATTGCCATGATGATTACCTCCTGTCTCCATCATCCGCTGCCGGTTATGCCGGCTGCATAGCCAATCTATTACTGTCATTCTATAAATAATTATCGGAGCGTGTCAGTAAAAACTTAACACCCTCCGATTGTTTTTCCGATTTATCCAAGAATTCCTTTTAATGCTTCGATACCATCAAGGCTGATTGCCTCCTGGTTTTCTTTCTGAATCTGAAGATACACTTCCTTACGGTATACCGGAACATCTTTCGGTGCCGTAATTCCAAGTTTGATCTGGTCTCCCCGGATTTCAAGTACGGTGATCTCGATATTGTTGTTGATTACAAGGGCCTCCCCCTTTTTTCTTGTCAATGCCAGCATATCTTATTCACCCGCCTTTTCTTTCTTTGCCTTAAGCACATCATATACTTTGTATTTTACCGGATAATCATCCTCCACAATCATCTGTACCCCTTTGCGGTTGTCCATATTGATCACAACCGGTGCTTTCAGGTTTACGGAAAAATCTTCTATATTTTTCGGAACCGTTACCGTCACAAGAATATATGTGTTTTCCGGTGTCAGCTTTCCGAGTGGTGCAATCATTTCCTCACTTACATTCGGGTTGTAATCTTCCTTGACGATATGCGGCATCATAACCGGAAATGCAATGTCCGGATCATCCATCGACTGCAGCCACATAATGGAATTGTATTTTTTTTCTTTCTCTTCATCATAAATCAGTGCAAAATGATTGAGATCCGGAAAACCGATCATACCTTTCTCTAACGTGATGATTTTATCATCTTCTATTTCAATTTGTCCAAAAATACGTGAATCAGCCTTCATGGTCTTTCTCCTTCGCTCCGCGTTTTTATAAATAGTTCAGTAATGTCTGGCTTCCAACTTTCGATGCAGCCGTCAGACTGGACGTATATGCATTGTAAGCAGCATAGTAATCAATGATAATATCCGAAATGTCACGGTTATCATTGTTAGACTTCAATTCTTCTACCGTCTCTTTCTGGTTTTCCACACGGGTCTTTGTCAGCTCCACGCGCTGCTGCAATCCACCCACATTGGTATGTGCCACATTTACTTTATTCAGGTATCCGTCAAAATTCGAGATAAACTGCTGGTAGGTTTTTGACAGATTATCGTCTGCATAGGTAGCTTCTTTATTGGCAGCATCCAGATAGGTCTGAAGTTTCTTCTGGCTCTCCTCATCCGAATACTTATCCATCGACATCATCTTTTCAATTCGTGAAACTTTGTCATGTGCCTGTGTGGAAGCAGAAACAAGCGTCATCATCTCTGTCATGTCCCGTCCAATGTCAGTGCTTAAAACATCGCTTGCCTGTGTATTTGCCGCGAGCATGATTCCACTGGAAATTTCGAAATTGATCGGCTGATCTTCCTTGGTATACTGTACCGCCTCCTGCATATCCGGAGTCTTCATCTTACAGTCATAGTAATATTCCGGACGAACCTCTCCTGCATCAAATCCGGTTTTGGTGTACGTGATGCTAAGATCTGCCTTTTCCCTCTTTAATGTATTGGACAAATCTTTTCCGAGAATCATTTCACCGGTATCTTTGATAAATACCATGTCCGTGTCTTCGACTTTGGCTTCCCCGTTGTTCGCCTTAAGCCACTCCTCCTTGGATTCGTACATGGTAAACTTGCCGGTTTCTGCCCCATTTTCATCTACAAATTTTCCCTGTGCAAGGTCTAATTCCACTTTCTTTCCTGCAGCTGTCGTATAACTCATACTGGAAATCGGATCAATTGCTCCCGTTCCATCCGAATTATCTTTTCCGTTAATCTTTCCATACGCCAGACGCAGCCGGTCGTAGGTATTTTCCCCGATGGAAATCGTTTCATCAAAACTGTTTGTGGCATCCGTCGGTACATCTACGCTTCCGTATGTGTAGCGTGCCTCGGAAATATCTTTATAGGATAATTTCTGATCAATCGTGTAGGATGTAGTTTCTTCATCCGTCTTAAATGTCAGCTGCTCGGTCGTGCGATATCCGGTAAATACCGTTCTGCCGGAAAAATCTGCATTTCCCTCTGCATAAATCTGATCACTTAAAGATTTCAGCTGATTCAGAATCGTTCTGCGGTCATCTTCTTTTAAGGTATCCGTTGCCCCTTTGACACATAATGAGCGGACATCCGTCAGGATTGTTTTCATATTTTCCAGCGCCGTATCCGTCACATTCAGCCAGGAATTGGCATCCGAAATGTTATTGTTCAGATACTGGTCAATATGGGACAGACTGGTCTGCATACGCAGGGAACGAATCGCAATGACCGGATCATCCGACGGTTTATTGATCTTCTTCTGCGTTGTCATCTGGGTATTATATTTATCCACAAGCACCTTATTTGCATTGATATTGCTCTTTGTGTTGCTTGTGATCATATTATTGGTAACTCTCATAGGATCTCCCTCCTAAGTTTTATACTGTCAGCTCACACGGTTTCGTCCACAGGCATCATACCACCCCGGTCTCATTGATCAGTTTGTCATACATCTCCGACATCACGGAAATCACCTTAGATGCCAGATTGTATGCATTCTGGAATTTGATCAGGTTCATCGCTTCCTCGTCTTCATCCACACCGGATACCGAGGTACGCTGTGTCGCGATCGCGGTAGACAGGTTCGAATAATTATTGGAACTTGTTGTTGTCTTGTTCACGTCAACCGTCACATCTGAAATCAGTGTTTCGAGAAACGTCTCCGCAGAATCTCCGCGGAACATCCGCACATCCTTCTGCAGCTTCAAAAGATCCTCAACGGTATCGTATTTCGCCTCACCCTGTGTAATCTGGGTTGACGTTGCAAAGTAATTGGAATCCTTTAATGATTTGCTGTTTACTGCAAGGGTTGTCGCTGTAAACTGATAATAGCTGTCCCCATCGGATGACAGTTCAATATCCTTTGTCCATCCGTCTTTCTTTGCCGCCTGTACTTTCGCATCCCACGAATCTGCATCAAACGTGTTTCCGGTTGGGGAAGTTCCCACAAAAAAGGCTCCCATTTTATCGCCATCTAATGTAACACCCTGTTTTTCAATATCATTGAATGCCTGGGTAAAATTACGCAGGAACTCATTGATCTGATTCTGATAATATGGAATTCCCATTGCATCCATGGAAGAACCGGTTGTCAGATAATTGCTCTGCCCGTCTCCCTTGACACGGTCAGCTTCTGCCTGATCTGCCATCTGCGATTCCGGAGCAAGCTTAAATGTTACACTGTTTACCCCCTTTTCACCGACTTTTGCTGTCCATCCATCATAGTAATAAAACTTATTATTTACCATAATCCGGCCTTTATTCGCCAGTGACAGTTCATTCACTTTTGTATCCGGAATCTTTATCGTAATAGAAGACAGATCTGCATCCGAGACCGTTCCCTTCATATTTTCATTGTTATTTCCGTCACGGATCATAAACAATGCCTTGAGGCTTCCGTTGGCACTGGCACCTTTGGCATTAAATTCCATTCCGGTATCTTCCCAGGTAATGGCATACATGCCCTCGGCATCCATCTGATTGTTCAGATACTTTGAAGAGGTGCATTTTAATGTCCGGTAATCGTTTCCGTCTACAAGTGTCTGTCCGTTGATATATACGCGGTAATTGGTTCCTCCTAAGTTTTGTCCGTTGGAGTTTGTCACCTCGAATTCTTTCGTCTCTACATCTGCAATCCCTGAAAGCTCATCAATCAGATTGGCACGCTGGTCACGTAACTCATTTGCATGTCCTCCGCGTACTTCAATATTATTAATCTGCTTGTTGAGCACCGAAATTTTCTCTGCAATGGAATTGATATTATCCACAGAAGCCTTGATCTCTTCGTTGGTATCCTCCTGAATCTCCGTCAGGCTCTTGGACAAAGCATTAAAATAAGTGCAAAGGCTCTGTGCCTGATGAATAAACTGATTGCGGACGGCTTTCACTTCTCCCTGTGTCTTTAAGGTATTCAGATCATTAAACATCTGGGAAAAAATACTGGAAAATCCTTTCTGCGATTGCTCATCATCCCGGAAGATTGTCTGGACCTGATCCACATAATACAGTTTCTGTTCGAAAAATCCCCGGCTTGAATTACTCTGCCAGTATTTTTCATCATAATAGAGATTTCGCTCCTGTGTCACGGAAGTCACTTCCACACCGGTTCCGACACTGCCGTATCTGGTATATACACGGATCGGATCGGTTGCTGCCAGATTTGCCGTCTGTCTGGTATATCCTTTGGTCTGCACATTTGCAACGTTGTTTGCCGCTGTATTCACTGAGGTCTGAAATGCCGACAACGCACTTGCCCCGATATTCAATCCAAAAAATTGTGATGGCATAACTACGCCTCCTTATCTCTATTTCAATCCTGTCACGATCAGTTCTGTCATCTGACTGATTACCGTCATAAAACGGCTGGACGCATTATATGCAGACTGGAATTTGATCATGTGTGTCAGTTCCTCATCGGAGGAAACGCCCATCGTCTGCTGTCTCTGGTTGTCGATGGAAGACAGTGCCCCCGTCAGTGTCTCACTTGCCGACTGGAAAGTGCTTCCATCATTTCCGATCTGCCCGATCAGCTTGTCATAATAGCCTTCAAACGTACACGGCTTTTTGTCGTACGGATTCAGTGTCATTTCCTTGTCGTTCCAGAGGCTCATCAGTTTTTCACCCAATGGATAATCCGTACCGTTCTGATTCTTGTACGGCATCAGTGTGATCTGCTTGCGCAACTCTTTATTGATGCTGATATTGTTCAGGGAATACAGCGTCGTGGGATCATTTTCGTCCTCTTCGTTGTATACATAGTAGGTATTCCCATCATCTCCTGTCACCTTGGTATAACGATCCATTCCCACACGGGTAAACAATTCCCTCGGTGGCAGCTGTCCGTCTTCCCCGACCGCACAGTTTGCGGCATCCAGAACTTTCTTTCCCTTTAATGATACCTGATTCCCATCGGCATCGGTATAGGTGACATCCGTATCTACTGTCTTATTCGGACAGTATGCATCGTTGATTTTTGTCACAATATTGTGAAGCAGTGCAGAAACCTGTGCTTCTGTCTCCATCATGGTACAACCGGAAATACGGTCATACGCCTCTTCGCTTTCCAGATCCTGATACGTTCCGTATCCGTCCCCACGGGCAAGAAGTTTGGCTTTAATACTTCCCACATCGGTATTTAAATCCGTGGAAATCACTTCGTTCTTTTTAAATACGCGGACATACTGCTGCTTGTCCACATCAGAAAGCTGCGTCCAGTACGGTGTGTAAAATCCGGTTTCTTTGTCTTCCTGCAGTCCGATGTTATAGCACTTATTGTCATCGATAAACGGTGTGCTTTCAAAATCTACATACGTAAATCCCGTCGCATCTTCCTTAATGGAGACACTTCCGTATCCGCCCAGCTCATCCAGCAGATTGTCACGCTCATCTCGCAGGGTCATTGCAGTTTCCTGTCCGCCAGCTTCTACTTTCTGAATCTGCAGGTTCAGTTCATAGATACGGTTTCCGATCTTGTTTACACGGTCAACATCATCTTTAATTTGTTCATTGATATTGGATTGGTACGATTTCATGTCATCATACAATGACTTCGTACGGCTCAGCAGAAGATCCGCTTTTTCAAGTACCAGATTCTGTTGTGTGGAATTATCCATATTAGGCTCCAGTTCCTGAAATGCCTGATGTAGATCACTGACACTCTGTTTGAACTGTTCTCCGTTTAATTCCTGAAACAGATCCTGCACATAATCCGTGATTTCATAAAAAGAAGTATAAAATCCCTTGCGTCCATTCTCCTGCCGATAAGATTTGTCTAAGAAAATATCTCTTGCATGAACCACATCTCCAATGGATACACCCAGCCCATACTGCTGCATGTTCACATTTTTATTCGGGTCCTTTAATTTATTATAATTTTTATCTGCAAAACGAACCTGCTGGCGGACATATCCTGTTGTGTTCACATTTGCAAGGTTGTTTGCCGTTGTATTCAGTGCATACTGGGCATTCTGAAGTCCAGATGCCCCAATATATAAGCTTCCGAATCCGTTTCCCATTCTTTTGTTCCTCCTTAACTCATTGCGTCAAATCCGCTGCTGCCCAGCAAGCTTCCTGTATTGCAGGCAGTTTTGTCATAATTGGCGGTCTCAGGGGCCTGCCGCAAACTCTTGAACAACGTAAGGTCGAATTCGTTTAACTCAATGGCCTGTTTAATCAGAGCCACGTTCTGATCATTCAGATGATTCATCCGGTCTGCTGCCGCAAGCAGACGGTCTCTCGCTTCGGTCAGTTTTTTCTGTACATCCGGCTGCGACTCCAGCAAAGTGATCAGTCTGGTAACTGTCATCTTTTCTTCTGTACGTCCGAGTACATTGGCAATATCCTTTAAGAGCTGTACCTGCTGGTTGCTGTGTGTCACCAGATCATCACTTGCCAGCTGTTCCAGACATGTCAGTTTTTCCAGTTCCGGAACATCTGCCCGAATCAGGATGTCTGTCTTTTTTTCTCCATAAGAAATCAATGTCTGGTAAATCTTTTCTTCTTCTTCCAGTACTGTTACAAGCTCTTCTACTAAACTAGCCACTTCAAAAACCTCTCTCGTCTGCCTTTTGCATCAGGCATTATACTTTTCAAGTAATTTGCTGGCAAAATCGCCAGGCTCAACGGAATATGTTCCCGCATCAATCATTGATTTGAGCTGGCTTACCTTATCTTCCCTGATATCCGAAGCTTCTGATACTGCACTTTTTGCGACCTGATAATCACGTCCGGCCTGTGAAATGGACACCTGATCTCTCGGACCTGCTGCATTCTGCGCCTTCTGTGTCTTTAAATTCTTTTGTATACCGTATAACTGTGCTACCTGGTTATATGCATCTATACGCATGCTCAGCATCTCCTTTCTTCCTTGAAATAAGCTTCCGAAATGCATCTGTTCTTGCATCTCTATACATTGTTTATCGGTTCGTTTGGCAGATACTTTAGCTTTTTTTTAAATTTACAGATGCGGGCAGTTTTGCTTGACAAGAGCCTCTGATATGAATTATACTTAAATCTCCGAGTAGCCGGGGTGGTAGCGGTACCTTGTACCAACAATCCGCTATAGTTGGGGTGATATCCCGCAGAGGGTCAGGGCGGTGGAGCTGCCCTTCGCAAGTGGCGTTGACGTCTGGGTCTTGCGCAATGGGAATTCGTGAACCGGGTCAGGGTAGGAATACAGCAGCCCTAAGCGAAAGCTCTCATGTGACGTGAGGGTGCCTGGGGGGAGTTAACTGCAAAGGTAACGTCTATTGTTTCTGATTCGAAGCGGGATACTCGGTTCTTGTTGTATTCTGTTTTTCAAGAATACAACCTACGCACTTGTTTTGCGCGTAGCGCAATTCTCATAACAAGTGCTCCTTTATTCTTCTTTTCCAGAATATGACCTACGCATTTGCCTTACGCGTAGCGTAACTTTCATGGCAAATGCTCCTTATTCTGTTTTTCAAGAATACAACCTGCACATTTATGAAATTTTAAAAGGAGGCCGCATTATGCGCCTCCTTCTTTTATTTCCTATATTTCCCCGGTCTATTCCGCATATTGTGCATCAAACAGTTCCAACAAAAAATCATGGTACAAACGCTGATACTCTTCATGAAAAGCTGCCGCAATATTCGCATCCCCGCCTTCCATCTGTGCCGCCTCAAATAATGCAAATGCATTCTCATAAACCTGCGGATTCTTCTCATAAAATGCTTCCGTCAATCCATCCTGAAACGCGAACTGCGCCGCCTGTGAAAGATTGTCCATAAAATCCTCCCGGCTGACATTACCGGATTCCTCATAATCCGACAGAAAAATATGCTTATCCGCAGATTTTACAAAATCCTCGTATGCTTCCCTTACATCCTCATAAGTAAGTGGAACATAATGTTCTTTCCAGTAGGCATCAAATGCATCCTTATCTTTAAACTGTTCAAAAATTTCTTCCATAATAACTCCATTCTCCTTATCTTTCCTTACCGCCTGTCAGATTTGCAGCGCCGATGATTCCAGCCTTATTTCCAAGAACCGCACATGCAACTTTCGGAATAAACGCCTTGCTGCCACCAAAGCATTTATCCTGAATGTATGTTTCAAGAGGCTCTGTCAGTTTTTTCCCCTGATTGCAGATTCCTCCCGATAACAAAACAATATCCGGCCGGAAAATATTGACAAAATTTGTAATGGTTTCTCCAAGATAGCAAATATAATCATTTACTACTTTTTCTGCTGCTGTATCCCCATCCTGTGCGGCATCAAACGGAATTTTTCCATTCATGTGCGAAAGATCTCCCTGACACATTGTATTCAGGATGGATTCCGGGTGCTGCTGCGCGGCTCTTTTTGCATCGCGGATCAGCGCTGTCGCCGATACATATGCCTCCACGCAGCCTTTCCGTCCGCATGTGCACGGCTCACCGCCACATATCAGACTTGTGTGTCCGAGTTCGGCACCGCCTGCATGTGCGCCCTCAAACACCTTTCCATCGAGAATAATTCCGCCGCCCACACCGGTTCCAAGAGTCAGCAGAATCGCATTTTTTGTATTCTGCGCCGCACCGGCTTTTACTTCACCCAAAGCCGCACAGTTTGCATCATTGGAAACTGCAATCGGACAGGAAAAGTACTTCTTTAACTGCTCTGTGAGCGGAACATTTTCCCACCCGAAATTATTGGAATACAACACAACTCCATGTACTGCATCAATCGTTCCCGGGCTTCCGATTCCTATACTCTTCAGCTGTGTTTCCCCGATACCTTTCTGCTTCAAAAGCGTTTTTACCAGTTCTGCCATATCCCTTATGATGTCCTGATACGGTCTCTCTACATTCGTCGGCACAGATGCTTCTGCAATTATATGCTGTTGTTCGTCAACAATCCCTGCTTTTATATTGGTTCCACCAAGATCAATCCCTGCTCTGTACATTTCTTCCTCACTCAGTCTGTTATGATTCTAATCATACTTACTCTGTCAATATATTGGTTTCAAAGAAAAAAGTCAAATAGTAACTTCAAAAACACGCGCCATGACCGGCTGCTCATATTCCACCGTGATTGTATGATCCTGATTGATGCGCACATGCTGTGCCTCTTCCACCGAATATATCATATTCTTCCTGATCACTGGTAGACTGGATACTTAACCGGGACAACAGGGCATAGTCCATGCGCAAGCCTCCACTGGAACAATTTTCGCGCTGTCCCACCAGATTCCCTTTGCGTACCATCCGGCATCAATAACAAAATATTCACATCCGGCCTTTGCTGCAGCATCAATCAGCGGTAATTCTTTTTCCGTCGTTGGATCTGCCCACAAACAATTCATATAATCATTAAAAATTACCGGGAGTGTATCATTGTCACGGTTTTTTCTGCGGATTCTTCGCCGGTATTCCGTTATTGCAGAAAATGCATCTGATATATCTGCCCGCACTGCACCCACTGCTGCCGGCACACTTTCAAATGTCTCTCCCGGGCGCAGCACCTTACTGAAATGTGACTGTATCTCGTTTGGCCCGCTGACATTCAAAACATAATGATCATTCTGGTCTGCGATCTCATAATGCCAGGAACCATTGTTTTCAATCTGCCAGATCAGCCCCGCGCCACTCTGCGGATGGCTCAGAAACCCCATCGGCAGATACTCTTTTGTGGACCAGTTCCCGGTATTGTAAACTTCTATTGTTTTGGAACTTCTCCGGATACTTTTCGTCTGTGTCACCGGAAATCCAAGCTCTTCAAACGAATATCTGCGCCAGTTCAGCTCTTTCTGCCACCCATTATGCGGAATATACAAAAAGTTTCCATCTCTCTTAATTCCAGAGCAGGTAAAGGAGGACAGGTACGTCAGTACCTGTTCCTCCTCTCCCTCATTCGTTACATGGTTGACAAATCTTGCCACCGGCACTCCGTCATAAAACTGTATGTCGGTCTGTACACAGACTCCGGTAAGAGGATCTTTCTGCCGGATCTGAAGCATTCTCCCGGATTCATTCTTTGTATCCTGCATATTTTCATATTTCAGATAACATCCGGGAGAAGTCACCACATATTTATTTCCATGCCGCTCATATGGCCGATCATAGCCAGCCAGTTCCAGCTGCACCAGAGGAAATCCTTCATCCATCATCCGGCATTCATCCTCCTGCCTGCATTCCTGTACGGACATATCCTCTGCCTGTGGAACGGAAGAAAAGTGTAAAAATTTGATCTGATCATTCCGTGTAATTCCAAAAACCAGAAAAATCCCATTTTCTTCTATTTCTATCATCTGCTTCCAATATGCATGTTCCATATAATTAAATAACTCCTTTGTCTGTATAATTTACTTCAAGCTCTGTCTGAATTGCAACCCCCGTCATACCATGCACCATAACCGACGGATGGTATTGCGGATGGTCCACGGTTACAGAAACCGTATTGCCCTCTCTCTTTGTATTTGCAACAAGCACGGTCTTTCCGGACACATCGGTAACTTCTGTGGTAATCTCTGCACCATCTTTGATTTCAAACAGATGCAGTACTACATTCTCTGCATATTCATAATCCGGCAGCTGATCATTTTCGCCCATGGCAAGTACTGTATTTTCACGTACAAATACCGGCAGAGAAAAATAATCATAGACTATGGAACGTGCCAAAGAGCTCTTAGGGCAGCCTGATATAAAAATCATGGATATTGCGGAACGTTTAGGCTATGCCGATAACCACTATTTCAGCAAAGCATTCCGGACCTATTACCATGTCACGCCAACGCAATACCGCAATCAGCTGCAGAACCCTTAAGGGTTCTGCACGCGTGTCCATACCTGCATTTCGTTTTCTCCGCGGTTTGCCCATGTGTAATACGGAATATAATGCAAACGTACCTTTTGCTTCTGCGGCTTTTGATACATGTGATAGAGAGTCTCCTCTGCATCCCCACTCTCTGTCAGCCGCCATCCGTCTGTTTCTACCATTTTTACTACGGTATCGCAGATTTTTCCCTCCGACACCGATGCATGCATATCTGTATCGACCAGCAGTTCATGCAGGTTCTTTCCATTGTCTTTCTCTTCAAGGCAGTAAACCACAGGGCCGCGCATAATCGCTGCCTTGCCAATATCCTCGCGGACACGCTCCGATGCTGCAAACATCTGTACCTCCATTGGAAAATCAATACAGAAGGTTTCTTCCCTGTTCCACACTTTTTTCAAATACAGGTATCCATCTTTTTCTTCCTGTTCAGCATCCTCTATTCCGGAAATTTTATAATTTTTACACCATCCCGGTATCCGGAGTGCCAGCGTCATTTTTGCATTTTCAGCCTGCACACGGATCTTTATGTTTCCTTCCCATGGCATATCTGATTCCATCTGCACGTTTACCGTTTTCCCATTCACCGTTTTTTCCACATTGCTTCCCATATACAAATGCACAAACAGCGTATCCTCATTTTCTGTAAATGCATAAGATCCAATGGAACTGATCAGGCGCGCAAGATTTGGCGGGCAGCATGCACATCCGAACCATTTCTGCCGTACCGGTTTGACATGAAATTTCCGTTCATCTTTGTGGCACGCCTCCGGCAGCACCTCCAGCGGATTCACATAGAAAAAGCTTTTTCCGTCCAAAGCCATTCCGCTTAATACGCCATTATACAATGCCCGCTCCATAATATCTGCATATTTTGCATCCGGAACAATTTCCAGCATACGCCGCGCCCAGAACATCAGTCCGATCGATGCACAGGTCTCTGCGTATGCCGTATCATTCGGAAGATCATACGGAAAAGAAAAGGATTCTCCCAAATGTGTTGCACCGATGCCCCCTGTAATATACATTTTCTTTTTCGTCACATTATTCCACAGACGTACACATGCCTGATACAGTTCTTCGTCCTTTGTAATACGTGCAATATCTGCCATACCGGAATACAGGTACACAGCACGGACTGCGTGACCAAACGCCTCATCCTGCTGCCGTACCGGCAGATGTGCCTGATAATAGCTATACCGCAATTCATTCTCATGCCCTTTCTTTACGGTTTCCGGATGTTCTTTATCAAAGTAATATGGTTTTGTGCCTCTTTCATCAATAAAAAAGCGGCTTAAATCCAGATACTTTTGTTCTCCTGTAACTTCATAAAGACGGACGAGTGCCATTTCTGCAATTTCATGTCCCGGATATCCCTTGCATTTTCCTTCCTCCGGTCCGAAATAATCTGTAGCATAATCCGCGAATCGTTCCGCCGCATGAAGCAGTTTATCTTTTCCCGTTGCCTCATAATATGCCACAGCACCTTCGATCAGATGCCCCATACAGTACAATTCATGATGGTCGCGTAAGTTGGTAAAAATACCATCTTTTCCATTGATAATATAATACGTGTCCAGATATCCGTCTTCCTGCTGTGCCGCACAGACAATATCAATTGCAGCATCTGCAACCTTTTCCAGATCCGGATCGGGATGCTGTGTCAGCGAATATCCGACCGCTTCCACCCACTTGGAAAAATCCGTATCCTGAAATACATATCCATAAAACTCATCCTTGAGATTTTCTGGATCTTCCGGTAACATCTCAAATCCACGGTATGTATATGAAGGTTCTTTATACGCAGCTCCCTGTTTTCTCTTTTGCCGGTTCATTTCTGCCGCCACTTTAAAATTATGCATACAATAACTTGGTGCTGCGCCTTCTACTTTATCATTCAACGCATTCCACTGATAAGGGATCACCTCCGTACGCACCAGTTCCATCTCATTTTTCCAGAATTTATCTGTAATCTGCATCCTGCGCAATGAAACAGGATATGAAAATTTTTCTTTTTCCATATGCATTCCTCCTAATGTATAATCAAGAAATCACTATCCAATTTATCTTCTTTGTTATATACTTATAGTATATATTTTATGTCAAAAAATCCATTGTCAAACCGGAAAGCAGCATGTATAATTTCATCTGAGCAAGGCATTTAAAAAACAGTTTGGAGTATCCCCTTCCAAATACAGAAAAGCATTCTGTCAATATCTTGTTTCCACATAGAAACCACTTTCCTGCAGCTCCTTTTTTGTTATTTTTCTTCCCCAGTGAACGGTGGCATTATAGTTTCCTTCCACGACCGTAAGCGTATTTCCGTTCTTCTGGAGAACCATAACGGAATGTTCGTTTCCGATGCGGATATGATCGCCTGCCTTGATCCTGCTGAAATTGCTGTGTTTTGTCACCGGTGCATATTTGCCAAACACTTTATCACTAATTTCTCCACACAGGGCAATACATCCATAACACTGACAGTTCGTGGCTTCCCAGAAATACTGCCGGTTTTCGTTTGTCCAGGACAGCCCCTCTTTGTAAGTCTTTTTCATAGCCATAATCTTACGTCTGGCCTGTTTTGCGGTAATTTTTTTACTCACGCCGACCTTGCAGGTCATAGAACCGATCAGATTTCCACCGGAAACCGAAATCATTGCTTTTCCCGGTTTGATTGCTTTTACCAGACCTTTTTTATCTACTGTTGCGACCTTCGGATTGGATGATTTCCACACCATCTTTCCGGTCGTTCCATTACACACAAGCTGCTTTGTTTTTCCAACACGGAGTGCCACATCATATGTATTCATCGACGCAGTACCAACGATTTGTATGTTTTTCTGACCGCTGTCTGCCGCCATAACCACTCCATCTGAGGGATACCAGACAAAAACGCACATAAAAAGTATAAAACTGATCCATCTCTTTATATATCTCTTCACAACTGCAACCTCCCACCTTGCTCTTTTTGTCACTGTTTTCAGTAACACTTTTCTATATTCTATAATCATGCGACTTTTGCTGTCAATAGTTTTCCATCCGAACAGGCATGGAAAACAGATGATTTGCTGCAGCAAAAAAGGATAGACAGTTAAACAACCATCTATCCTCTGAAATGCTTATTTTATGCGTTTTAAAGATTAACCAAAATATCTCTTTAACAGACCGGCAAATGCCTTGCCGTGTCTAGCCTCGTCTCTAGCCATCTCATGAACGGTATCATGGATTGCATCAAGGTTTGCTGCCTTTGCTCTCTTTGCAAGATCTGTCTTTCCTGCAGTCGCTCCATTCTCAGCTTCTACTCTCATTTCGAGGTTCTTCTTTGTAGAATCTGTCACCACTTCACCAAGAAGCTCTGCAAATTTTGCAGCGTGCTCTGCCTCTTCATAAGCAGCTTTTTCATAATACATTCCGATCTCCGGATATCCCTCACGGTGGGCAACTCTTGCCATAGCCAGATACATACCAACTTCAGAGCACTCTCCCTCGAAATTTGCGCGAAGATCTGCAAGAATGTCTTCACTCACGCCTTTTGCAACACCAACTACATGTTCGGAAGCCCAGGTCATTTCACCCTCCTGCTTTACGAACTTCTCTGCCGGTGCATGGCAGATCGGGCACTCTGCCGGTGCAGCCTCACCTTCATAAACATAACCACATACGGTACATACAAACTTTGCCATTTTAAATGTCCTCCTTATTATAAATTTAATTAATGGGTGTTTTTCTTTTTGCAGTCCGGGCATAATCCGGAAAACAAAATGGAATGGTTTTCAATTGTTCCATCAAACTGCTCCGCTGCAATCTGATTTAACTGTTCCTGGGAAGGCATGTCCAGATCCATCACACATCCACACTCTCTGCAAGAAAAGTGGTAATGCGGTGCCGGGTTTCCGTCAAATCTGTCCGGGCCTCCACTGACAGTAATTTTTTGAATCTCCCCCAGATCAGACAAAAGAGAAAGATTCCGGTAAACAGTTCCGAGACTGATATTTGGAAATTCGTCTTTGATACTCATATAAACCGTTTCCGCAGTCGGATGATCATAGCGGCCTGTCAGGCACTGCCGGATCGCCTCCCGCTGACGACTTCGTTTTATCATAATACTCTCCCTCATTTCTCCATTAGTTCAAAACAATAACAGGAACTGTTACTGACATTATAATAATACTTTAGTACCAAAATGTCAATCCTTTTTTTCAAAATAAACGACATATTTTTTTCCCCGGCTCATAAACTATACAAGACATCAAATACAAAACAGGAGAATTCTTCAATTGAGACGATTTATTACTTATATTTATGAATATGAACAGGGAAACCGCGGACGAAATACCGGGTTCATCCGCACCGATCTGCGCGAAAACAGCTGCCGTATGGAACTTCAGATCCGGGGGTTTGACCGTTTCAAGGGAAAATGTCCGGTCTATCTGACAGTATATGAAAATGGTCTGCAGGCTATACCTGTTACCGAATTATTGCTCACGCAGGGTATGGGATCCTGCAGCTTTACCTGTGAAAATAATCGGATCGGAAACAGTGGTTTTGACGTGCATCAGGCACAGACCCTGACCATTGCCTGTGGCAACGGAAGGTTTCTGACCGGATGCCTTTCTTCCGCTCCGGTTCCGGAGGCACTCCGGGGAGAATTTTTAATCTTTCAGGAAAAAGAAGCGGTACCGCCTGCCGCTCAGGCACAGACAGAGCCGGTCATACAGACGCAATCTACAACCAAACCAGAGCGATTCCGTCAGCCGCAAGCCATGCCAGAACCGGAACCCGTCCGACAGCCGCAAGACATACCAGAACCGGAATCCATCCGGCAGCCCGAAACTACTCCTCAACCGGAAACGATCCAACAGCCGAAAACAATCCCTCAACCAGAAGCAGCCCGGCAGCCACAAACCTCTTATCAGAAAGTAGAAATTCAGGATATCCGAAAGCTTCCAAAAAGCAACTGGAATCTGTGCAACAACCGTTTTCTTCTGCACGGTTTTTTCAATTATCACTATCTCATGTTGAAAACGCTGGAAATGAATGGAGAAAAACAACAGTTTCTTGGAATTCCGGGAATCTATGAGCAACCGGAACGTATGATGGCAATGCTCTTTGGTTTCCCGGAATTTGAGGCAGCAGCCGCAGTATCCTCAGACTCCAAAGACATGACCGGAGTTTTCGGATACTGGATGTGTCCGCTTAATCAGGATTAATCATGCAAAACTGCGCATGATCCCGCCACTTTTGATTGAGCATCATATAATCATGGCAGATGCCTTCGTACACGAACCCCACCCGTTCAAGCAGCCGGATACTTGCCGTATTATCCGGAAGTGCCCATGCCATGGCACGGTGAAGTTTTAAATCCCGGAACACCAGATCCATAATAAAACGCAGTGATTCCGTTGCGTATCCGCGATGATGATATGCGCTGGAAAACTTATATCCAACCTCACACTGTTCAGAAAATCCACGTGTAATATGATGTACACATATCGTCCCTATGATACGCTCCGGATGCTCTTTCTCATATACATAAAACCGGAACAGTGTTCCCTGTACTGCCATGTTATACTCAAACAGGAGCATCTGTCTCTGGAACTGACGGGTATAAAAATTCGGCATCCGGTCCGGCTCAAATTTTTCAAACAGTTCTTTATCCCGCATATAAAAATCCAGTACCGCATCTGCCTGATCCGGCTTTATTATTTTTAAAAGAAGACGTTCTGTCTCATATGCAAATAACATACTTCTTCCTTCCATATGATTTCTATGGTATAGTATTATACTGTAATTAAAAGGTTACTTATCCCCATAATTATCATAACGATTTCAAGGAAGAATGTCTATGACTGATGATGAAAAATTTATGAAAGAAGCCTTAAAACAGGCGAAAAAAGCCTATGCGATCGATGAAGTCCCGATTGGATGTGTGATTGTCCAAAACGGTAAAATCATCGCAAGAGGATATAACCGGCGCAACATCGATAAAAATACGCTTGCCCATGCAGAACTGTCTGCCATCCGCAAAGCAAGTAAAAAAACAGGTGACTGGCGGCTTGAGGACTGTGACCTCTACGTTACGCTGGAGCCATGCCAGATGTGTGCCGGTGCAATTGTACAATCCCGTATGCGGCGGGTAATCATCGGTTCCATGAATCCCAAAGCCGGATGTGCGGGATCTGTCCTGAACCTTCTGCAAATGCAGCAATTTAACCATCAGGTGGAAATTACCAGAGGTGTTCTTGAAGAGACCTGTTCTTCCATGCTTTCTGCTTTTTTCCGGGAACTGCGCCAGCGCAAAAAGAAGCCGGCTAAATCTGAATGATCTTCGCCTCGTGATGCATTGCAGGAATGATTTTTTCCATCAGATCTGCAGTGCGCACACGCAGGCTGGACGTATTAATACACGGATGACATCCCACATATTCTCCCTTTAAAACATCTTCATCAATGACCAGCTGCACATGATTTTCAGTATCATTCATAAGCCCCAGCACGCTGACCGATCCCGGTGTAATATCGAGATACTCTTCCATATACGATTCATCGGCAAAAGAAAGCCGGCTTGTACCAAGCTTTTTTGACACATCCTTTGTTACGAGACGTTTATCTCCCACAATCATCAGAAGATAAAATTCTTTTTTATTTGCCGTACACAAAAACAGATTCTTGCATATGGTAGCTTCCAGCACGCGGTCTGCCTCCTCACATGCTTCCATCGTCATCAGAGCTTCATGATCCACCCTGTCATATATAACGCCAAGTTTATCTAAAAAATCATACACACGGATCTCCTTTTCCAGTCTTCCTGACGTATCCGTTGGCCTTCCCTGTTCCAGTTTCAACATAATTCTTCCTCTTTTTCTTGTATTTTGTACTCATCATACCCCTCTTTTTTGCATTCGTATAGAAATTTCTGCATAGACTAAAACTAAGATGGCTGCTTTTAGAGCTGCCGCCCAACGGTAAGGAGACAAATTATGTGTGGAATTTCAGGCTTTTGCGATTTTTCATTAAACTACTATGACAAAAAACCCTTCTGGGAAACGATCCTTGTACAAATGCACGAAACTTTAAAGCACCGCGGTCCGGATCAGGCGATGATTGATCTACAGCCACATGTGGGGCTGTCACATGCACGCCTTTCCATCCGCGATCTTAAAAGCGGTATCCAGCCTATGACACGTACTTTCCACGGGAAAACCTGTTCCATTGTTTACAATGGAGAAATTTATAATCACCGGGAACTGCTGCCCGAACTGCAGGCAGCCGGATATCGCTTTACCACAACATCCGACACGGAAATCATTCTGTGCGCTTATATGCATTTTGGAAAAAATTTTGTTGAAAAATTAAATGGAATTTTCGCATTTGCAATCTGGGACGATACCAACAGAGAACTGCTTCTCTACCGTGACCGTGCCGGCACAAAGCCTTTGTTTTATACCCAGACCGGAAGCTCCTTTGTTTTCGGATCAGAACCCAAAGCATTATTTTGTCATCCGGATGTCACTCCATCCATTGACAAAAACAGTCTGCAGGAAATTCTGGCGGTCGGTCCGGCACGCACCTCCGGAAACGGCGTATTCACAGGCGTAAAGGAAGTTATGCCGGGACATTATCATATATTCTGTCCGGACGGACAGCACGACATTCTCTACTGGGATCTGCCCTGCCGGGAACATAAAGATTCCTATGCCAAAACCGTACAGACCGTTTCCTTTCTCGTGCGTGACACTGTAGAACGACAGATGGTGTCCGATGTTCCGGTATGCACCTTTCTCTCCGGCGGCATTGATTCTTCGATTGTCACTGCATTAGCCGCCCTCCATATGCAAAAAGAAGGAAAAATTTTAAACACGTTTTCTTTTGACTTCTCTGAAAACGAGAAATATTTTAAGTCCAATGCCTTTCAGCCGGAACGGGATCTTCCTTACGTCAACCGGATGCTGCAATATTGTAAAACATCCCACACCTATTTAGAGTGCAGCCAGGAGGCTCTCTTTGCCGCCCTGTCCGATGCGGTCACCGCCAAAGACCTTCCCGGAATGACCGATGTGGACGCCTCTCTTTTGTATTTTTGTTCCGAAGTCGCCAAACATAATAAAGTAACACTCACCGGAGAATGTGCCGATGAAATTTTCGGCGGCTATCCATGGTTTTACCGACCGGAACTTATGAACCGGGATGGTTTTCCGTGGTCTGCCGATCCTTCTGCACGTACCTCCATTCTTTCCGATGACGTGCTTCGCACGCTGGATCTGGCAGAATATTCTCATGCACGCTATGAGGAAACACTCTCCCACGTTCCGCATCTGGATGGCGAATCCCCTGAGGAAGCCCGCCGTCGTGACATTGGCTATCTGAATATCAAATGGTTCATGCAGACCCTGCTCGACCGCATGGACCGCACCAGCATGTACTCTTCCCTGGAAGCCCGTGTCCCATTTGCCGATCACCGGATCATGGAATATGTTTTCAATGTGCCGTGGCAGATGAAATATCGGAATGGAGTCGAAAAATCCCTGTTGCGGGATGCCTGTGCCGATCTGCTGCCACGGGAACTGCTCTGGCGCAAAAAAAGTCCGTATCCAAAGACATACCATCCGGCCTACGAACAGATGCTGATCAGGCGCATGCGGGAAATTCTGAACGATCCGAATTCTCCGGTACTGCCGCTTCTGGACCGTTCCAAAACAGAAGCTTTCCTTGCCGCACCAAAGGAACTCGGCAAACCATGGTTCGGCCAGTTGATGGCAGGTCCGCAGCTCATTGCTTACTTTATCCAGATCAACACCTGGATGCAGATCTATCATTTGTCCATCTGACGTCCCGACACCGAATATCAATCATTCTTCTCTAAAAAAGGAGTTGCCCCGCAAAAGGCAACTCCTTTTTGTAGTACAGCATCAACTGCAGTTTTTATCGTTATATTTCACATTATCCCTTGACACTTCCCAGTGCAATACCCTGAACGATATGCTTGGAAAGAATCAGATATACCACGATAACCGGCAGGATCGAGAATGTAATCATCACATATACCTGGCCCATATCAAACTTCAACCAGTCTGCTGCACGAAGCTGTGCAATCAGAATTGGAAGTGTTTTCTTTTTATCATCATGCAGAATCAGTGCCGGTGTAAAATAATTGTTCCAGCTGCTGACGAATGTAAAAATCGCCTGTACGGCAATCGCCGGTTTCATAAGCGGAAGTACGATACTGTTGAAGGTACGGAACTCACCGGAACCATCAATTCGTGCTGCCTCAATCAAAGATAACGGAAGTGCACTCTCCATGTACTGCTTCATGTAGAAGAATACAACCGGAGAAGCAATCGTTGGAACAATGAGTGGAATAAAGGAATCCATCAGTCCCATCTTTGTTACCAGCTTGATAAATCCAAGTGCGGTAACCTGTGTCGGAATCATCATGATCATCAGGATAAATGGATAAATAAACCGTTTCATCCTAAACTCATACGCATGGATCGCATATGCGGTCATGGTTGAAAAATATGTACAAAGCACTGCTGAGCAGGCAGCGATGATCAGACTGTTGAACATTCCATACCAGATTGGAAGCGTTCCGTGCACCAGATTGTTCCAGTTTTTTAACAGGTTCGTACTTGGAATCGCGGTAAATCCGGATTGTAACTGTCCGTTTGATCTGGTTGCATTGATAAACATAATGTAAAACCAGAACAGACAGAAAAATGAGATAATAATCAATACTACATAGGCGATGACGCGCCGTGCATGAAGTCCTACACCCTTCTGGATGTCATTTTTATTTGTCTTTGCCATATCAATTACCCCTTTCTCTTGTCATTGCCGGTAACCTTAAATACGATCAGGCTTAAGACTGTAGTAAGAATGAACAGTACAACGGACAGTGCTCCTGCCATACCATAGTTCTTACTGAACAGATGCTTATTCAGATACATGATCAAGGTCATGGTAGATCTCATCGGATCACCGGTTCCGTTTGTCAAAATCTGTGGTACATCGAACAGCTGCAGACCACCGATCAGGGATGTGATAATTACATACACCAGAATCGGGCGAAGCAGTGGAAGTGTTATCTTGAAAAATACCTGTGTGGAAGTAGCTCCATCCACCTCGGCTGCCTCAAACAGAGAAGTATCAATTCCCATCATTCCGGCCATCAGAAGAATGGTCGTATTACCAAACCACATCAGGCAGTTCATCATGGCGATCAGACCTCTGGCACTTCCTGCGTGAGATAAAAATTTATAAGGTTCAGAGATAAATCCGATCTGCATCAGTAAAGAGTTGATTGGTCCTCCATCTGAAAAGAGAGTGAAGAACAACATGGAAAATGCAGATGCCATAATCAGGTTCGGCAGATAAATAACTGTTTTGAAGAATCTGGACCCTTTTAATTTCAGACGGACATCGGAAAACCATGCTCCCAATAAAAGGGAGAGGAAAATCTGTGGTATGAAGCACATGATCCAGAGAACCATCGTGTTCTTAAAATATGTCCAGATATCTCCACTGCTGAACAAAGCCTTATAGTTATCTAATCCAACAAATCTCGGTCCAACCTGTGTCAGACCAGACATGTAATTTTCAAAAAAACTGTTATAAATGGTGTTTACTAACGGTACCAGCTGAAATATTACAAATACAACGATAAATGGAATCAGAAATATGTAGCCCCATTTATTATATCTGACCGCTTTTCCTCCACTATTACTTTTCATAAGACCTACCTCCCAACTGGTATGTTATGATGAATATAGTTTTTGTTACACATAGTTTTTGTTAAAATGACCGTGCCTCCATTCCTGTATGGCAGGCACGGTCCCTGTGGTGCTTGTTAATAATCGTTTTTAGTAAGTTAACTCTGGGTACTTCTCAGTTACAGCCTTGTAGAAAAGATCAAGTGCCTCATCCTTTGTTGCTTTTCCTTCGAAGTAGTTCTTCATAGCGTTCTGGAATTCCTCGTTACATCCCTGATCGTAAGAAGAAAGGTTGCTTAAATCAAGTGTCTCAACACCTGCACAGTACATTGGAAGAGGATTCTGACCACCAAGAATCTTGCTGCTGTATTCTTTATTGTCTTTTACCTTAATTGATCCATCTGCCATTCCGTTCATAACCGTGCTGTTGTTTACGAAATCATCATCATCAACTACGATATCTTTCATAATATCATCATCGGTTGTCATCTTTAACATAATGTCTTTTACAAGGTTGGCATTGTCTGTTCCCTGAGCTGCACAAATCCATGTACCACCCCAGAAGAATCCCTGCGGTCCCTGAGCTGCGCCCCATCCACCGTTGTAACCGATAGATCCTTCTGTATCAGCTGCCATAGAGAAGTTTACTAACCATGCAGGTCCAAAGTAGCAGAATACTTTACCCTGTGGATAGAAGCCTTTTGACCAGTCATCTGACCAGAGATCACATGTACCTGTCTCTCCTGCATCTACCTGAGCCTTGGAATCATCTACCCATTTCATAATATTGTCATCAATGCTGATCTTGTTTCCGTCTACCCACTTGGATGTTACATTGTTGGAGTATACACGGTAAGTATCGTTTGCAGAAGCGGTCATCTTGTAACCGGCATCTTTCATTTTCTTTGCCGTATCGTTATATGTATCCCAGTCCTTTACACTTTCCTGAACCTTATCCGGATCATCTGTTCCAAGAACTTCTTTTGCTGCATCTCTGTTATAGAAAAGAACACCCGGACAGCCCTGCCATGAAAGACCTTTTAAAACTCCGTTGGAATCGGTAACGATATCTTTTGTGTACTGATACTGCTTAGACAGATCATCATCGGTAATTCCCAGATCCTTGATCGGCATTGTGTAGTCCGTATCTACATACTTCAGTGCGTAATCAGCTTCTACAAGGAACAGATCGATCTTGTCATCTGCCGGAGCATCTGCCTGATTTAACAATGTTGCATCCAGATTGTTCTGATATGCGTTGTCATCGTTTGGTGTAATGTTCCAGACAACATCTACATCTCCGATTTTACCATGTGTTGCGTCTACTTCCTTATAATCCGGATAGTGAGCGGTAATACGGCTCTTGAACTCCTCGTTCCAGCAGTAAATGTTTAAAACCTTTCCTGTGTCTTCTGCCGGTTCGGATACTTCAGAACTGGTATCTGCCTTTGAAGTGTCCGGTGTTGATGCATTGTTATCACTCTCTTTGCTTCCACAGCCAGCAAACATTGTTGCTACCATTGTTGCGCACAGCAGTGCACTTACGACTTTCTTTTTCATATAAAACCCTCCTTAATATTGTTGACCTTCTGGTCTGTTTGTTTTGAAGAAATCTTCCGGTTTATTCCTTCGGCTGAATTGCACCTACGGATTGTCCCGGAACTAAACTTCCTTCTATAACGACTCTCTCAACGAGAGTTGTTCTCGGTTTTTCAATGGTTCCGATGAGCCTTGTTGCTGCTTCACTTCCAATTATTTCTGTATTCTGACGAATTGTTGTGAGTTTTGGATATAAAAGCTGCGAAATCATCGTACCGTCATATCCGGCTACCGAAATGTCTCTCGGGATGCGAAGTCCCATTTCAATAATGACATTTCTTCCTCCTATTAAAGAAGTATCATCCGGATAAATGATGCAGGTCGGTGGAGCCTCTAAGTTCAACAGTTCCCTTGTCTGTTTTGCTGCTCCTTTGGTTTCCAGATAATCGGCTGTCCGGACGTATGTATCGGGAATTTCAAGTCCAAGCTCATCAATCGTCCGATAAAAGCTTGCCAGCCGGTCCCTTGTAACACTGGACCCTTCCTGTCCATGAATATATGCAATTTTTCTGTGTCCCTGACTGTATATGTACTTTACTAAATCTTCCATACCCTGTATATTGTTGGAAGTAACTGCGGTGCAGTTATGATGCACATAATCAATCGTAACTACAGGTATTTCACTGTTCATCAGCTCGATCACATCCGGGTCGTCAAAATTGGCACATACAATTACGACTCCCTCAAAATTCCGGTACCGGCAATGTTCATAATAGGACATCTTCCGGTTTTCAAAGCAGGTATTGATAAATGTAATATCATATCCTAACTTTTCTGCCTGAATCTTAAGTCCGTTCAGCACACCGGAGAAATATTCATGGGTCAGGCCTCTTCCGGCTTCCTCCTCGAAGAGTACCCCGATATTATATGAACGGTTCGTCTTAAGTGCTCTGGCCGCTGCATTCGGAAAATATCCAAGTGTCTGCGCCGTTTGCTTTACCCGGTTTTTTGTCTCTTCGCTGATATCTTTATGATCATTCAGTGCTTTGCTTACGGTCGCAGTAGAAACACCACATCGTTCAGCAATTGTTTTTAAAGATACCATATCATTCCTCCAATGTTTCGGGAAATTTTCTTAATCGTTTTCGTAGCTTTAATATACGCCCATATGCCTGTAAATGCAATACTTTTTTGTCATTTCGTCAATTTAAACACTTTATTCTTGACTGTTTTGTGCATATTGTATGTGTATTTTGTGTCCGTGCATGCGCACGCTGTTTTATTCTTATACGTTTACGCAATTTTTTGGTTTTTTAATGTTGCGCACGCATTTGTTGCTTTCTTATATTTTTTGTTTTCGTTTTTGTTCAAGTTGCTGTATTTGCCTGTTTTAAGCCATTTTGTGTTGATTTTTTAAATTTCAGAGACTATACTCTATTTATAAAAGAGAGCACTTAAACGTTTTCGCTCTCATAGATAAGTGGCATTTAAAACAAGCACGATGGATTGATTGCTCCACCAAATGCTTCTTTCCACTTTCATCTACTATGTCACAAGTAAATAATTTTATATGGAGGATACACACATGAAATTTGGATATTTCGATGATGCGAACAAAGAATATGTTATTACCTCTCCTAAGACACCACTCCCATGGATCAACTATCTGGGTTCTGAGAATTTCTTTTCTCTGATCTCCAATACCTGCGGTGGCTATAGCTTCTATAAAGATGCAAAGCTTCTTCGTCTGACGAGATACCGTTATAACAATGTTCCTTTCGACAGCAATGGACACTACTACTATATTAAAGAGGGCGATACCATCTGGAATCCCGGATGGATGCCAGCCAAGACCGATCTGGACGCTTATGAGTGTCATCACGGTATGGGCTACTCCACCTTCCGGAGCAGTAAAAATGATCTGCAGGCAGAGCTGACCGCATTTGTTCCGGTTGGAAAGAACTGTGAGATCAATCAGCTGACTCTTACCAATAACAGTAAAGAGACGAAAGATTTTTCTGTTTTTTCTTATGTAGAATTCTGTTTATGGAATGCAATGGACGACATGACCAACTTCCAGCGTAATTTCTCTACCGGTGAAGTAGAAGTTCATGGATCTGCAATTTATCATAAGACCGAATACCGTGAGCGTCGTAATCACTATGCACTGTATGCAGTGAATGCCCCGGTAGACGGATTTGATACTGACCGCGATTCCTTCCTTGGAGCATACGGAGAAAACTCTGCTCCTGAAGTTGTCGTGTCCGATCAGTCCAAAAACTCCATTGCCAGCGGATGGGCTCCGGTAGGCTCCCATCATCTGAAAGTGTCTCTTGCTCCCGGCGAATCCAAAACTTTCGTATTTATTCTGGCATACATAGAGAATCCTGTTGAAGAAAAATGGATCGGACGTGCCGAAGATGGAAAGATTAACCGCACACGTGCGGAAGCTCTGATGAAAGAATTTGATACCAAAGAAAAATCAGAAGCAGCACTGGCTGAACTGAAAAAATACTGGGATGAACTGCTTTCTCACTTTACGGTATCCTCTTCCGAGGAAAAACTGGATCGTATGGTAAATATCTGGCATCAGTATCAGTGTATGGTCACATTTAATATGAGCCGTTCTGCTTCCTACTTCGAATCCGGTATCGGACGAGGCATGGGATTCCGTGATTCCTGTCAGGATCTGCTTGGTTTCGTACATCTGATTCCGGACCGCGCAAGAGAGCGTATTCTGGATATTGCAGCAACACAGTTTGAAGACGGAAGTGCATATCATCAGTATCAGCCTCTGACCAAGAAAGGTAATTCTGATATCGGAAGCGGTTTCAACGATGATCCGCTCTGGCTGATTGCAGGTACCGCAGCATACATCAAAGAAACCGGGGATTACACCATCCTGGATGAAAAAACGCCGTATGACAGTGATCCTTCCAAGGCAACTGATTTTATGGAGCATTTACGCCGTTCCTTCCACTACACCATCGATCATCTCGGACCGCATAAACTTCCGCTGATCGGCCGTGCAGACTGGAATGACTGCCTGAACTTAAACTGCTTCTCCACAGAACCGGGAGAATCCTTCCAGACATTCGGCCCATCCGAAGGACCAAATGCAGAGTCTGTTTTCATTGCCGGTATGTTTGTCCGTTACGGTAAAGATTATGTAGAGATCTGCCGTCACAGAGGGCTTGAGGATGAAGCAAAACTGGCAGAAAATGCTATCGCAGAAATGGAAAAGACGGTTCTTGATGCTGGCTGGGATGGAGAATGGTTCCTGCGGGCATACGATCATTACAAAAACAAGATTGGTTCTAAAGAATGTGAAGACGGTAAAATTTTTATCGAGCCACAAGGCTTCTGCGTTATGGCAGAGATCGGTCTGAAAGAAGGAAACTGTCTGAAAGCCATGGAATCCGTAGAAAAATATCTGGATACCAAATACGGTATTGTACTTCTTCAGCCACCTTATCACAGATACCATGTAGAACTTGGTGAAATTTCCTCTTATCCACCAGGATATAAAGAAAATGCCGGTATCTTCTGCCACAACAATCCTTGGATTTCCATTGCAGAAACCGTTGTCGGACGTGGAAACCGTGCATGGCAGGTATATACAAGAACCTGTCCTGCATATATCGAAGATATCAGCGAAATTCACCGTACCGAACCTTATGTATATTCGCAGATGATTGCCGGAAAAGATGCTCCAAACTTTGGAGAAGCCAAGAACAGCTGGCTGACCGGTACTGCAGCGTGGACATTCCTGGACGTTTCCCAGTATATTCTCGGAATTCGTCCGGATTACGACGGATTGACCGTCGATCCATGTATTCCATCCACTCTGGATGGTTTCGAAGCAAAACGTGACTTCCGTGGTGTGACCTATCACATCAGCGTCCGTAACCCAAAACACGTAGAAAAGGGTGTTGCTTCCATGACCGTTGATGGCATTGCCGTAGACGGAAATACGATTCCATTACCAACCGGCAAGACAGAAGTCTCTGTCGAAGTGGTTATGGGCTAATACTTAATCACAGTAATTCTTGTTTCCGGTTTTGTGCCGGAAGCAGTTTTACCATTTTTCATTATTTTCCTACCCCCAAAAAGAGGGTGCGCATTATGCGCACCCTCTTTTTATTCATGATGATTTTATTTATGATGAATCGCTTTTTTCACCCATGTAAATAAGTTTCTTACAAATACTCCTCCAAAAAAGATCTGCCAGCATAATGCCATTGGGAAGTTTAATGCAAATTTTTGCAGCCACACTGCGATCACCTGATTTCCCGGATGTGCAAACAAAACTGTGGCAATCAGACTCATTACCGGACACATCAGACATACGATCATAGAACAAATTGCAAGTGTCACAAAGACCGGCTTGTCTTCTTTCGGATTTACCAGACGAAATGCCAGCATCGTTGCCAGTTTCTCCACTACAAAATACTCCAGGATACATGCGATCGGCCACATAATCGGTATTTCATGAAACGCCAGCAGAAAAACTTCGTTTGTCATTCCGCCTTTGTCGATTGCGATGTTATAGCATACCATGGCATACACCATGATAAACGCCATAACAAGTGTAAATAAAATATTTTCGAGTCTACTCTTCTTTGGCATAATTTTGCCCTCCTTTAATATAAATAAATTTGAGCATAGAAAAACACACGCGTGTTGTTCGTTAATCAGTGAGTAATGCACACATGTGTCGTTTCCAATTATACCAATATGTTCTCTATACAATTAAAAGTGCCTAGTTCCGGAATCGAACCAGAGACACGAGGATTTTCAGTCCTCTGCTCTACCAACTGAGCTAACTAGGCACATAGTTGCGGGAATAGGATTTGAACCTATGACCTCCGGGTTATGAGCCCGGCGAGCTTCCAGACTGCTCCATCCCGCGATAATATATTTTATTATATGCAATTACTGAAAAAGTAATTCCAATGGGCAGAGGTGGATTCGAACCACCGAAGCAATTTGCAGCAGATTTACAGTCTGTCCCCTTTGGCCACTCGGGAATCTGCCCATATATACAATATGAAATTGTATAAAAGCCGATGATCGGACTCGAACCGATAACCTGCTGATTACAAATCAGCTGCTCTGCCAATTGAGCCACATCGGCATATGAATAAATGGGACCTACAGGGCTCGAACCTGTGACCCTCTGCTTGTAAGGCAGATGCTCTCCCAGCTGAGCTAAGATCCCATATCGTAATCGTAAAAACAATTACTGAAACGACCCAGACGGGACTCGAACCCGTGACCTCCGCCGTGACAGGGCGGCGCTCTAACCAACTGAGCCACTAGGCCATAAATAATATACTTTCAAAACTTCATACAGATTTAACCGCTTTTTTAATCAAGCCCTCGACCTATTAGTAACAGTCAGCTCCATGTGTTGCCACACTTCCACCTCTGCCCTATCTACCTTGTAGTCTTCAAGGGGTCTTACTCCCGAAGGAGGGATATCTCATCTTGAGGGGGGCTTCACGCTTAGATGCCTTCAGCGTTTATCCCTTCCAGACTTGGCTACTCTGCCATGCCGTTGGTCGACAACAGATACACCAGTGGTCCGTCCATCCCGGTCCTCTCGTACTAAGGACAGCTCCTCTCAAATATCCTCCGCCCGCGCCGGATAGGGACCGAACTGTCTCACGACGTTCTGAACCCAGCTCGCGTACCGC
>ERZ772902.88-NODE-88-length-113845-cov-64.575543_pt1 | contig 113845 bp, 106 predicted proteins | sample MGYA00511470_ERZ772902 | MGnify/ENA primary metagenome ERZ772902 (study PRJEB29015, sample SAMEA2737717) | human gut metagenome | biome: human gut; feature: human-associated habitat; material: faeces | place: China | collected 2012 ... | reverse complement strand
AGGATAATTTAGCGTTAGCTAAATTTCAATGCCCGACCGACACTCCGCTAAACCAAACCTTTTTTATTATAACTGTATTAATCTCCCCTATTATGGCAATACTTATTGTAAGAAATTGCTTGGGGGTAATTTTTTGCAGTATGGTAAAGTTGAAATTTGCGGAGTAAACACATCTAAGCTTAAAGTCCTAAGTGAAAAAGAAAAGAAAGCACTGCTCAACACAATAAAGAACGGCAGTGAACAAGAGCGTAAAAAAGCAAGGGACGCAATGATAAACGGCAACCTGCGCCTTGTACTTTCGGTAATTCAGCGCTTTACAAACCGTGGTGAAAATCCCGATGATTTATTTCAAGTAGGTGTAATCGGACTTATCAAAGCAATTGATAATTTCGACCCGTCACTTGATGTGCGTTTCAGCACCTACGGAGTACCTATGATTATCGGCGAGGTACGAAGATACCTGCGAGATAATAACGCTATCAGAGTATCACGCTCAATGCGTGACACCGCCTATAAGGCTATGCAAATCAAAGAACAGCTCACCAATAAAGAAAACCGAGAGCCGACAGTTGAAGAAATCGCCAAAATAATGGGAGTGCCAAAACACGATGTTGTGCTTGCGCTCGAGGCAATAATTGAACCCGTTTCATTGTACGAGCCTGTTTTTTCGGACGGCAATGACACCATTTATGTTATGGACCAAATTGGTGACAAAAACGATGACACAACCTGGCTTGAAGAAATTGCGGTAAAAGAAGCAATCGCAAACCTTTCCGACCGTGAAAAAAGAATATTGACAATGCGGTTTTTCCGAGGCAAAACTCAAATGGAGGTTGCAAGTGAAATAGGCATTTCACAGGCACAAGTCAGCAGAATAGAAAAAGGCGCACTTGACAGAATCAAGAAAAATATTTTTTAAGCCGTTCAACAAAGATACTCCGCCATCGTTGTAAAGTGGCGGAGTATTACTTAATTATTCTCTTTTTAACACGCAAATCACAAAAAAGTGACCTGAATTTTAATTATTTCAAGCTAAACCATAGCGTTTACATTTTCTTTATTACTAACTTTTTTACAAAGTTAATAAACAAAACACCGAGTAATGTCAATGAAACAGCACTGATAACATAGAACGAATAAGATATAAAATTATACATAAATATATTTTCTGACATCATATTATCAAAAATTTCATAATTCTTCAAAGCAAGGCCTATCATATAATTCTCCGAAGCAAGGCCTTTCATAATAATATAATACACAAAGAAGATAATATTTGTAATCAGAAATATTACAGCAAAAAATATTGCACTTTTTCTCGCCTTGACATTGGTTTTAATCTCCTTTAATGATATGTTTGCACAATTTTTTAGTATTACCACAAACATAACAACCGCAAACGATGAATTTATTAAATACGAAAAATCAATGTAGGTTTCACTTAAACATGTCACTGATGCGTTAAGCAAATAATATAAAATATCAAAACCTGTTCTTACGGCAAACAAAATACCGATATTTTTAAACACCTTTTTCGCCATAAATTGTGTATCGGTAACCAATATCACCACATAATTATATGCCAGCAGATACACAAACACAAAAGCCGCATTAAATATTAGCATTGGTATTGCAAATTTGAATCCTCCCATAGCAAGTATTCCTATGCACTTCATCCGCAAAAAGCTATGTTCCTCATTATAAAAAATCAGCGATATTAATTCGAGTGCAACCACAATTATAAAAGGTAAGCATTTTTTCAATTTACTGTTCATATTATTCTCCCTCATTCTTATATTTTTTCGTTCAAGCCTAAAGCAAGAAAAATTTTCAATCTCTGCTTTTCTGAATCACGAACGCTCGTCATAACCGGAAACTTGCCAAACATTATCTTCCAATACCAATTGTACCGTACAATTAGAACGATTAGCAATGTAGCGACTGTTATCGGTATTTACCACCCCTGACATAAGAATCAGAGGTGGTTTTGTCAAAATAATAATTTTCTCCCAAAATACCGTTTACATCACATTCAACCCATGCAACTCTGTTGCTGTTATAATAATTAGCCAAATAACTGCCATCTCTGTGCCATGTATGTTTCATATCCCATTTTTCTGTCCAATACACAGGAAATCTCCAACTCGGTTTCATAAAATCTATATAAATTTTATCCGTACCGCAGTTTTCCATTTCATTTTTGTAATTATATGTATTTAAAAATTCATAAATTAATGCTTTGGTTTTCTCCTCATTATCGGGACAATTTTGTATTATAAATGCCCTAATCGATTCAGAATTATATTGAAGATCTTTTTCGGTACCGTACGGTGTTAATTTCCTGTCATGAGAATAATCCTCTATTTCAAATATTCTTTCCTTATTAGGATCATTTGTTCTGTGATAAAGCTCAACACGATATGCCAAAAATCCTATAATTGCCAAAACAGAACAAACAGATAATACGATTATTTTTCTTTTAGATTTTTTTATTTTCATTGTAATTCACCTGAAAATTAAGTTTTGTAATTTTATTTTTATCCATATCTATATTTCTTTTTAATTAATATTCCATAGGATTTCGCTCGTAATATTCTTCGGCGGCTTTGAATACATCAATTATTGCATTTCCTATTTCTTCCGCCGTAGCATTGGCAGGCAAGTTTATTGACTTTATGCAGCCATAATATCCACCCTTCTTTTCTCTGCATTTTTCAGTTGCACAAACTCTATAACTTCCATCTTCATACAAATCTACATATGTTAAAAGATTATGTTTCCAAAAGGTTATATAACCCTTATACTTAGAGCCATTTTTCCAGAATTGTTTAGGTTTTCCTACATACAACGGACTATTTCCAACGGCTTTTATTCTTGAAAGAACTTTGTTGCCTAATTTATCTACTAAATCATCTTCCGTTTCACTTACTGTTGTTACTTCATCAGCATGCGTTTTATAGCCACCAATATGTTTAACTACTGTCGTTATTAAAAATCTTCCCTCTCCCTTATATATTGATGCTACCCATGGATAAGGTTGTACACTCATCTTTTTCCTCCTCTGTTTTTCCATTGATTATCAAATGGTACCTTACCACCCCTGACATAGCAGTCAAAGGCGGTTTTGTCTAAAAATACTTTTCAAATCTAATTCCGTTAGCATCGCACCGCAGATACGCAACTCTGTTGCTTTCAAAATAATTAGCCAAATAACTGCCATCTCTGTGCCATGTATGTTTCATATCCCATTCTTCTGTCCAATACACAGGAAATCTCCAACTTGGTTTCATAAAATTAACTACAAATTTATCGGTATTATACTTTTTCATTTCATTTTTATAGTCATAGGCGTCTAAAAATTCATAAATTAAATTTTTAGTATCTTCTTCATTATTCGGGCAATCTTGTATCATAAAAACACGCACTGATTCAGCATTATAAGGAAGTTCTTTTTCATAATCGTATAATTTTAATTTCCTGTTACGAGCGCAATCCTCTATTTCAAATATTCTTTCTTTATCCGAATCATTTGTTCTATGATAAAGCTCAACACTATATGTCAAAAATCCTATAATTGCCAAAACAGAACAAACAGATAATACGATTATTTTTGTTTTAGATTTTTTTATTTTCATTGTAATTCACCTGAAAATTAAGTTTTCCTTTTATCACAAATCCCCGTCAAAATCAGACACACGCCAAACATTATTATCATCCGATTTCCATTGCACCGTATAAGAAAGATCCTTAGCAATATAACTGTCCTTCTCATTATTCAATTGATATCTAACATAACAGCTATAGTTTACTTCCGCAGATTTTAAAGACAATATCTGCGGTTCAATACTCGTAAACTTTGACTCAAAAATTTCTAAATTGTTTTTGTCTGTACAATTCTCCACATACAGATAATTCATATTTTTATAAATTTGCTCCGATACTATATCCTGATATTTGCTTTTTGAGTAATCTCCGTAATTATCGCAAGACTCCTGTACTATGTCATAAGTTAGGTCGGTAAGATTATTTTCTATATTTTTCCGATGATTAATACAAACCCCAATTCCGACAAAAGCAAGAACAACTGCGGTTATTACCGCTGCAACCTTTATTTTTCCCTTTTTATCCATACCTTTTAATTTTCTGAAACTGTTTAATAAATCATCAAGAGGGGTACTGTTATATGGAACTATTTCTGAAAACGGACCAACCACTAAAACTTTCCAAAATAATTTGAAGCAAATATAAAACAGCAATAATAAGCTACACAATTGCGGTATATTAATAAACAAGAAAATATACCATATCAAAAAAAACAGATCAATCAACCTATTTACCCATATTATTTTGCCTTTAAGTTTTAAAGTTGCTTTGCAATTAGGGCATTCTTTTTCTTTCCAAAAATTTGTATAAAACCCTTTTTTATACCAACTGATACATTCTTCTCCGCAAACAGGACATTTAGTTTTTTTAGATAATAAATCTATAATTTTATCTTCCAACATATCCATCTCTTTTTTCATTTAATTTCAAGCATTTTTTGAGCAAAATTCGTCATATATTCAGTATTGATTTCACGATTTTCATTAATCTCATCTTCCGTAAAATTGCCATTTGCATATTTTTCTATATACGGCTTTATAAAATCCGAATCGTATTTTTTAAGATAATCACAACCGTACTCAAAGTAATTCCATTCGCCGTCAGAAATTAAAGTTTCGAGCATTGCTGTAAGCACCTTGTTTTCGCTTTGGCTCTTTATATTCTCGGTCTTAATCGCATATCTTTGGTCACCGTCAAAGAAAAACAAGCCAAAATTTTCGAGCCTTTGCACATTACACTCCAAATAGTCCGTTGACTCCGTATATTCCGTTTCAACGGGAACAAGCTCACAATAATAATTCGAGTCCTCGTCAAACGGCATAAAGTATGTAAATGTCTTTATACGGTCTTTTCCGTTTTTTACAGTAACAGAACCTAAATTCAGCACACGCTTTTCATCGTGTTCATAAGAAGAAAATCTGCTTAACGGAGTTACACACGTATCCGTTCTGAAATCCTTTACCGTTGAGTTTACACTTGCATAGGTTGTATCTGAACTTGAAGTTAATTTGCTCGGAATAATCTCATACAAATCTATCGGATAAGCTATGTATTTTACAACATACAATATTCCCGTTAAAAACAAAACCGCCCATAAACGGGTTATTATTTTAGCAAAACCGACATTGCTTTTACTTTTTATAAGTCCGCATTTTTCAACTGAAAAATAAAAATACAAAAAGCAAATAATATTCAATGCGCAAATAAAAATCAGCCTTGAAACCTCAAGTATAAAGCCGATATTTTCAGTGTATGCAACCCTCACATTTGCAACGACTGTATATTTTTCAACTATATAAGCAAAACCGTTATACTGAAACATACAATATATTGCAAGCAAAGCTACAATCACAAAAGTTGCTATAAAAAACGGTATTGTCCCTTTAATCGGGCAAAATCTAAATTTACCGTCTGAAATAAAGTCCGATATAAGCCACAATGTAAAAAACAGAAAAACTACCTCGATAATGCAAGCCGCAAAAGTAAAAACATAATCATTAAAAAAGTAATAAATAATATAGTTTGCCACATCTGCCATAAGTCTTACACTTGCAAAACTTAATATTAATCCTACGGGACTACGCATAAAAAACGAGTAAAACTTTCCAAAACAGTAATACGAAAACATTGTATATACAGATAAAAAATAAATTGCATAATAAACTAATCTAAAAATTATATCTCCGGCATTTATATGCTCTACAATATATGTTGTACAAATAAAGCCCTTATAATACGGAGTCCATAGAAACATCAATATTTCCAATGCAACTAACAGTATACAGCCGCTGATTTTTGAATAATATTTTTTCATTTTATATTCCTCTCCGAAAAGCATTATTCTCAATAATAAATATTCAAGTGAAGCATATTTCCATCATTTCTTAGCATATCATTTTCTTTTCATAAACTCTCATTTTATCACGGAGGATCATCAAAATCTGATACTCGCCAGACATTATCATCATCTAATTTCCATTGCACCGTACAGGTAGATTTGCCATAGCTATAGCCCTCCTCACCTTTTATAGAAAATTTAATCTCATAAGTATATTTCGACTCAGCTGTATCTAAGAAAAAAATTAAGGTATTTACTTTAGATTGATTTGATACATATATGATAAATTCGTCTCGATTATCATAGAAACCACTGCGAAGATAATTCATACTACTATAAATGTTTTCCGATACTATATCCTGATATTTGCTTTTCGAGTAATCACCGTAATTATCGTAAGACTCCTGTACTATATCATAAGTTAGGTCACTAAGATAATTTTTTACTTTTATCAAGTGATTAATGTAAACTCCTGTTCCAACAGTGATAAAAACAACTGCCGTTGTTACTATTATTTTTTTCTTTTTATTAATGGTTTTTAGTTTTTCTTTATCTTCCAACATATCCATCTCTTTTTTCATTTAATTTCAAGCATTTTTGAGCAAAATTCATCATATAATCTGTATTGATTTCTTGATTTACTTTATTTTCATTTTCTGTAAAATCACCGTTTGCATATCTTTCTATGTATGGATTTATAAAATCAGAATCATACTTTTTAAGATAATCACAACCGTACTCAAAGTAATCCCAATATCCACAAGTAATCATATACTCTAAAAAATTTGTTATAACCTCATTCTCATTTTGATTTTTAATATCATCAAAGGCTATGACATAAGGGGTATCGTTTTTTGCATAAGCTATATATTGATTTGAAAAGAATACCACTTCTTGATCTTGTATTTTAATTGATGCACCTGAATTTGAATTATTTATGTTATTCTGCTCTTTATTTATGTATTCATAATCGAAAAAATTATTTAGCTTAAAATCGAGTAATTCTTCGTCATGATATTTTATTTTAACATCTGTATTTTCGTATGATAATATCTGCGACGAGTTATCTTTTACCCTATATATTTGTTTATAGACAAAGCTATTAGAAATTAAATTCGGTAATCCAATGTAGCAATCAGATGATCTTTCCGGTATTTTTGCAATAGTACCGACATTTGAGATACAAATTTTAATAAACAATAATACAAATATTGCTATAAAAGCTATTATTGTTCGTGCAATAATCTTTAAAAATATTTTTGACCAATATAAATCTGCGTCAAAATTATTTGCATATAGATTATTAAGTATTATTACAAGAAATATTTGTAAAATAATTGCCGTAAACATTCTTAACAACTGTGAATTAAAGTTATAATTCATACTTTTAAAAAGATAAAATGACGAATCAATTGTATATTTTTCTGCATACATTTGCAAATTTATAAATATATAGACTAAATAAGAAACAACTATAGCCACAACTAAAACATAAAATAATAATATAACTACTATAGATTTATCTTTTCCCTTAATTTTACCATATATATCTTTTAATAAATTTCTGCCGGTATAAGCAAATGTAATAATTTGGAATATAATTACAAAAAATATGCAATCCGTTAATAAGCTATATATAGATTTAATCTCTGTACTTTTGAAAATATAACAGCCAATATCAAGTATAACTCTTATGAATAAAAGAGCAAAAAAAGATATTACTATTTGCTTTTTATACAGTAAAAAAGTTTTCTTAGCAAAGCCAAATATAACAAATGCACTGAATGAAAAAAAGAATACCGTAAATAAAACAATTGACCATATTAAATTATTTAAAGGATAAACCGGTAAAATCGATTTTGAATAAGGTGTCGATAAGAATACAGCTAATTCAAGCAGAGTAATTAATATCCCCATAAAGCAAATATTTTTATTTATTATTTTTCGCATAACTATACACACCATTTCAAATTATTATCAGTCATAAAATCATCAAAAAAGTACGATATTCATTAGAAACTTTGCAAGTAGTATTGAATTGTTATCTGTACCGTAATTAAAAAACTGAACACTTTACACTCTTTGTTTTTCTGTTAATTACCACCCCTGACATAGCAGTCAGAGGTGGTTTTGTCAAAATAATATTTTTATCACGGAGGAGAATCAAAATCTGATACTCGCCAAACATTATCATCATCTAATTCCCAATATACTGTCGGTGAAGTTGCCCCACCGGATCTATGATCTTCGTTTTTTATTACATAAAAACATTTTTCCTTATAGAACGATTTGGCTGTATTTCCGGGTAAAACTAATGTTATGGGATTTGTATGATAACATTCAGCTATATGATAATTACTGCCATCGCCCACCCCAGGTCCCGGCAAAAGATTCATAATGCTATAAATGTTTTCCGGTACTATATCCTGATATTTGCTTTTCGAGTAATCACCGTAAGTATCATAAGATTCCTGTACTATATCATAAGTTAGTTTACTAAGATAATTTGAAATTTTTATCTGATTATATATATATACTCCGATTATAATAATTGCAATTATACCTACAATTGTACCTATAATTTTTATATTTTTTTATTTTTTATATTTTTTTTATTTTTTTATTTATCATTCTTCATATCCTCATCCTAATTTTATTGTGTGTGCAATTGTGCTAAAACAAATTTGTATCACCCCACCGCTATTTATTCAATTAGCAATAAACAAAATTGTATATTATTGTTGTTTTATTGTCTATTGTTGTATTAATATACTATAAAAAATAATATTTGTAAATACCTTTTTTCAATATATTTACTTCCGAAAATCTATGCACATTTTTATAGTTATGTACAGCTCACAAAACATATAAAATAAATTTGATTTTTACATTTTAATAAAATTAACTTGATTTATTTATAAAAAAACTATTTTTATGTAAAATTATGTTCCTTATGGGAATTTTGAAAGGTTATTTATAAAATTTACACGAAAATATTGTGTAAAAATTTTCAAATTTGCTTGAAAACAACATATTTATTTGGTATTATATATTATAGGAATATAGTAGTAGTTTTAATTGGTATTCTTATACAAGAAGTTTTTATAATTAACAGTGATTATCAAACAATCCGCATTATTCGGAATGGTTGACTGTCGATTGGGTGATTCGGCAGTCATAATAAGGAGTTGAATATATGAAGTATGTCTTTAATGATGAGCGTTCTCCGCTGCGACTGTTTTCTGACGGTGACGCTGTTCGTGCTTACGACTTTCTCGGCGCTCATTTTATAAATTTAGACGGCAGAAACGGTGTAATTTTCAGAGTATGGGCGCCAAACGCAATTACCGTTTCTCTTGTCGGTGATTTTAACAATTGGAATCAAAAAGCTAATTATATGTATAAAATCGGCGGCGGTGTATGGGAACTGTTCATTGAAAATCTCAATGAATTTGCCGTATATAAATTCTGTATAGAAACCGTTGACCACACAAACATTTTAAAATCGGATCCGTTTGCTTTTCATTGTCAGACAAGACCCGAAAATGCCTCTATGGTATTTAATACAAATCAATATGTATGGCATGACAGCTATTGGATGGAAAATCGTCAGAATACATCTTCACCCGACAAGCCGATGAATATATATGAAATTCACGCAGGCTCGTGGAAAAAATATCCTGATGGCAATTACTTTAACTATCAAAAAATGGCAGATGAGCTTATTCCTTATTTAAAGGAAATGAACTACACTCATGTTCAGCTTATGCCGCTTATGGAATATCCGTATGACCCAAGCTGGGGCTATCAGACAACAGGATACTTTGCCGCAACCTCTCGTTACGGTACACCGTGTGACCTTATGGCTCTCATTGACCGCTGTCATATGGAGGGAATCGGCGTTATTATGGAAATTGTTCCGTCAAACTTTCCTAAGGACGATTACGGACTTTATAAATTTGACGGCACCTGTCTTTACGAGGACAACAATCCTAAAAAAGGTCAGCGTGACAGTTGGGGCACTTGCCTCTTTAATTTCCAGCGCTATGAGGTAATCAGCTTTTTGATTTCGGCTGTAATGTTCTGGTTCGACAAATACCACATTGACGGTATGCGAATCGGTGCGGTTTCTTCTATGCTTTACCTTGACTACGGCAAAAAGGACGGCGAATGGGTACCTAATCGCTTTGGCGGTAACGAAAACCTTGAGGCAATCGACTTTATCAAGCGTTTGAACAAGGCAGTACATATGTATCACCCGTCGGCTCTTACATTTGCCGAGGAAAACACTTCATGGCCAAAACTTACCCTGCCTATTGAGGAGGGCGGACTCGGATTTGACTACAAATGGAATATGGGTTGGATGAACGATACTCTCCACTATATGTCGCTTGACCCGTTGTGGCGACCGTTTAACCACGATAACCTTACATTCAGCTTTTTCTATGCTTTTTCAGAGAGATTCATTCTTCCTATTTCTCACGATGAAGTCGCTCACGGCAAAGGCTCGCTTATCAGCAAAATGCCGGGTGACTATGACAGCAAGTTTGCAGGCGTAAGAACATTTATTACATATATGTACGCTCATCCCGGCAAAAAGCTTGTATTTATGGGCTGCGAAATAGGACAGTTTGATGAATGGGATTCCGACTCGGGTATTCAGTGGGATCTTCTTAAGTTTGAAAAACATAATGCTCTATATACATTCTTTAAAGCAATAAATAAATTTTATATTGAACATAAGCCGCTTTATGAGCTTGACAATACTCCGAAAGGCTTTGAATGGATACACCGTAACGACTACACTCAAAGCGTTATTGCTTTCAGAAGAACCGACTCGGACGGCAACGAAATCATTGCAGTCTGCAATTTTCAGCCGACCGTTCACGAAAACTATATGATAGGTGTTCCCCGCTTTGGCGAATATGAGGAAATATTTAATTCCGACTTAACCGAATTTGGCGGAACAGGTGTATCAAATACAGGCACTCTTACCACGGTGCCGATGAAAATTCACGGTTACAAGCAGGGACTTTCACTTACCCTGCCGCCGCTCGGTGTAATTTATCTTAAATGTACAAAGGAACTTGAAAATCCCGAAGGCAACACCGAAAAGCCGAGAAAAACCGTTGTTCTCAATTCCGAAACCGTAAAGGCAGAGGAATTAAAATAAATATACTTATAATTGTAGGACAGTATGCTCACACTCTGCCCTACTCTTAAATAATCTCTGGAGGTAGTAAAATGTTCCCTAAGAAGGAAGTAGTTGCAATGCTTCTTGCCGGCGGACAAGGTTCCCGTCTTGGCGTTTTAACAAGAAAAATTGCAAAACCTGCCGTTCCATTCGGCGGAAAATATCGAATTATTGACTTTCCACTATCAAACTGCGTAAATTCAGGCATCGAAGCTGTTGGTATTCTCACACAGTATCAGCCGCTTGTTCTTAACGAATACATAGGCAACGGTCAGCCGTGGGACCTTGACGGTATGCACTCGGGTGTAAACTGCCTAAGTCCGTATCAGGCTGTTGACGGTGCAGATTGGTACTCAGGTACTGCAAACGCAATTTTCCAGAATATTAACTACATTGACCGCTATGACCCCGAATATGTTGTTGTTTTGTCAGGTGACCATATCTACAAAATGGACTACAACAAAATGCTTGAATACCACAAAGAAAAGAATGCAGCTTGTACTATAGCTGTTATAGATGTACCTCTTGAAGAGGCGTCAAGATTCGGTATTCTCAACACACACGAGGACGGCGAAATTTACGAATTTGATGAAAAGCCCGAAAAGCCAAAAAGCACACACGCATCAATGGGTATCTACATTTTCAGCTACAAAGAGTTAAGAAAATACCTCATTGAAGATGACGAAAACAAAAACTCAAGCCATGATTTTGGTAAAGATGTTCTTCCCGCAATGCTCAACGCAGGCGAGCGTATGTTTGCATATCCGTTTGAGGGTTATTGGAAAGATGTCGGAACAATCGACAGCCTTTGGGAAGCTAATATGGATCTTCTTGACCCTAATGTTACACTTGACTTAAAGGATATTTATTCAAGAAATCCAATGATGCCGCCACACTTTGTATCTAATGACGCAGTTATTCAGAATTCACTTGTTGCAGACGGCTGTAATGTTTACGGTAATCTTGAGTTTTCTATTCTTTTCTCGGGCGTTACTATCGGAAAGGGCGCTACAATCAACTCTTCTATCATTATGCCGGGTGCGGTAATTGAAGAGGGTGCAACAGTTCAGTTTGCAATTATTGCAGAAAATACAGTTGTACGCAAAAACGCTGTTGTAGGCGCAAAACCTGAGGACTGTGCTAACAGAGATGACTGGGGCATTGCCGTAGTCGGCGAGAACTCTGTTATTGACGAAGGCGCAGTTGTAAAGCCAAAGGAAATGATTGACAGATGCACGGAGGTAAAAGCAAATGAGATGTAATAATGTTTTGGGACTTATTTTTGCAGGCACTCTTGACGAAAAAATGCCTGACCTCACCTCATCACGCACAATGGCAAGCGTTCCTATCGGGGGCAAATACAGAATAATTGACTTTGTTCTTTCTAATATGTCAAATTCAGGTATCAACAATGTAGGCGTAGTTGCCACAAAGAACTATCTTTCTCTTGCCGACCACCTCGGCTCGGGTTCTGCTTATGACCTTTCAAAGAGAAGAAGTCAGCTTACATTGCTCACACCTTATAACGGCAGTTCTTTCTCAAGCTATCCCGAAACCATTTATAATATGCACGGATACATTGAAAACAGCCGTGAGGAATATGTATTGCTCTCACCGGGCAATATTATTTCTAATTTTGACTGCACAGACCTTTTTGGTTTTCACACCAAAAAGAATGCAGACATTACAGTAATTTACAACAAAATGGTTGTACCGTCAGGCTACGACCGTCCTATGACAATCAGCGTTGACGATAACGGCAGAGTAAACAGACTTTTCCTCAATCCGCAAAAGACAGATACTGTTGAAAATGTAGTATTCGGTGCAATACTCCTGAAAAAAGATCTCCTTATGCAGGAAATAAATCAGGCTCTCGCCGTAAATCAGAAAGATATTAAAAATATTATTCAGGCTGCCGTCGGCAAATACAATGTTTACGGCTTTGAAGATAAAGGTTATACAGCGGCAATTACTTCTAATCAGGATTACTTCAATTTCAATATGGATTTAATCAAAAAAGAAGTAAGAGATGCTCTCTTTAACCCACAGCGTCCGATTTACACAAAGGTTAGAGATGACGCTCCGTCACGCTACGGTCTTACAAGCAGTGTCAAAAATTCAATTATTGCTCAAGGCTGTGTAATCAACGGTGAGGTTGAGAACTGTGTTATTTCTAAGGGTGTATATATCGGCGAGGGTGCTAAAGTAAGCAACTCAATAATTATGCAAGATACAAAAATCGGTTGCAATACCAACCTGAATTATGTTATCATAGATAAGGATGTTAAAATTCAGGATGGTCGTTCACTTATGGGATATGACTCCTATCCTGTATATATAGCAAAAAAATCTGTAGTTTAATGGAGGTAAAATCAAATGAGAATTTTATATTGCGCATCTGAAGCAAATCCGTTTTGCGGTAGCGGCGGACTTGCAGATGTTGCAGGAAGTCTGCCACACACACTTTGCAGAAAGGGTCAGGACTGCAGAATTGTAGTTCCGCTTTACGGCACAATTCCGCAGGAACTTAGAAATTCACTAAATTTCATTACAAACTTTACCGTACCTGTTGCATGGCGTCATCAGTATTGCGGACTTTTCTGGGCAAGATGGCACGACTGTACATATTATTTCATTGACAATGAATACTATTTCAAGCGTGGTACACTTTACGGTCACTATGACGATGCCGAGAGATTTGCATTCTTCTCAAGAGCAATTCTCGAAATGCTCCCATACATTGACTTCCATCCTGATATGATTCACTGTAATGACTGGCAGACAGCACTTGTACCTGTTTACTACTATCTATTCTATTCACACAGACCATGGTATCACAATATCAAGAGCCTGTTTACAATTCACAATATTCAGTATCAGGGTGAATACGGCTGGGAAGTTAATACAGAATGTGTAGGTATTCCTGCCAATGAAACAAAAATTCTTGAGATGAACGGCAAACTCAATATGATGAAGGGCGCTATTGAAACAGCAACAAGAGTTTCAACAGTATCTCCAAGCTATGCGGCTGAAATTAAAGACCCATGGTTCAGCTGGGGACTTCACGACGAACTTAACCTCCGTCACTATAAACTTTGCGGTATTAAAAATGGTATTGATACCGAAAGCTATAATCCTGAAACAGACTATCAGATCTATCGTAACTACTCTAAGGACGATATGAGTGGCAAGGGTGAGTGTAAGAGAGCACTTCAGGAGCGTCTTTGCCTTGAACAGCGTTGGGATGTACCAATGGTTGGTATGGTAACAAGACTTGTAGGTCATAAGGGACTTGACCTTGTAAGAATGGGACTTGAAGAGCTTATGAATACCGAGAATATGCAGTTTGTAATTCTCGGCTCGGGTGATAAGGAATACGAGGACTACTTTAACTATATGCAGGCAAAATATCCGGGTAGACTTTGCTTCTGTCACGGTTTTGTACCTGAACTTGCAAGAAAGATTTATTCAGGTGCTGATATATTCCTTATGCCGTCTGCTCAGGAGCCATGCGGCCTTGCACAGATGATTGCTCTCCGTTACGGTACAATTCCTGTTGTTCGTGAAGTTGGCGGACTTAAAGACTCTGTATTTGATAGTGCAGACAACTACGGTAACGGCTTTACATTCAAGAACTACGATACGGCAGATATGGTAAATGCCGTAAGAAGAGCTTTGTGGGGTATTCATGATGACGCAGGCTGGCATCAGCTTATGTGGCGTGCAATGATGAGCGACAACAGCTGGGATCGTTCAGCTAACGACTACATCAATGTATATAACGATACTCTTAATTGGGCATAATTTTTAAATTTAAACCTTTTCCCTCTCTGAAAAATCGGAGAGGGATTTTTTCTTTATCAAACATTGGGGTAAATTATGGTTTAGCAGAGTGTCGCTCGGGCATTGAAATTTAGCTAACGCTAAATTATCCTCCCAAGAAACAAAAAAGTTTACTCAATTTTTTCAAAAATTGCGGGTCTTGGCAGCGCCCATAATATCTTCCGATATAACAATTTATCAGGCGCAAACAGCCACGCTGTTTGCGTGCTAAAACTAAGTTTGTTAAAACAGGCGACAGCCTTTTATAAAAGAAATGATTAACTTTTTCAAATGGCTTTCTTGTTGCTATCGCATTTAAGGGCTTTCGCCCATTCGTTCAAGCCGCCGAACTGCAAGCTGTTTGGCTATCGTTAGATTGCGTAAACGGAAAGTATATGTGGGCTTTGCCCACACCCACAACCTTTTAAAAGGTTGACCAAACTTTTATAATCGTGACTGATAATTTAATCTTGCTCAAATTTTATTGCTCGATTAATATTCTGTAAAATTTTCTTTCGGTTATATTTTTTATTGCAAAATCATACTAATATTTGTAACCAAATATGCTTACTGAAAAGTCAGCCATACGCTGACATTGCGACAAACAGAAATCAGTAGCGCAATAAAATTAACGGAGGCTGTAAAATGTCAGAATATTTACCCGAAGGAAAACTCATTTTAACACAGGATAATATCAACACGCTCCACAGCTTTTCTTTATTAAGTGACGCAAAAAAGGAAGGAAAAATTCTTGAGGCAAGGGCCTGCGTTTGTGATGCAGAACATAATCTTATTGTTGACCTCGGCATAATGAAAGGAATTATCCCCCGTGAAGAAGGTGCAATCGGTATTCGTGAAGGTACGGTGCGTGATATTGCGGTAATTTCAAGAGTAAACCGCCCTGTATGTTTTATCATCACCGACTTTGCCGTTGATGAAAACGGAGAACGCTTTGCAGTTCTTTCAAGAGAAAAGGCACAACAACGCTGTATGAAAAATTACATTTCTCACCTTGTCTGCGGCGATGTAATTGATGCTCGTATCACCCACCTCGAAAACTTCGGTGCATTTGCCGATATTGGGTGCGGAATTGTGGCTCTTATGCCGATCGATACAATTTCCGTATCACGAATAGAACATCCACGGGAAAGATTCACGGTTGGAATGGACATCAGAGCTGTAATAAAATCCATTGAAAACGGCAGAATAAGCCTAAGCCATAAGGAACTTCTCGGCACTTGGGAAGAAAACGCAAACAGCTTTTGTGCAGGCGAAACCGTTGCGGGAATTGTACGCAGTGTAGAAAACTACGGTGCGTTTGTAGAACTTGCCCCTAACCTTGCAGGACTTGCAGAAAGTAAGGACGGCGTAAAAGCAGGTCAGCAGGCAAGCGTTTACATAAAAAGCATCATTCCCGAAAAAATGAAAATTAAAATCATCATCATTGACACTTTTGATTACAAATACAATCCGCAAAAACCTAAGTATTACTGCAACGGCAATCATATCGACAGATTCTTATATTCCCCCGAGGGTTGCAGTAAACTTGTGGAAACGGTATTTAATTGAATTTATAACCATATCACAGCAGACTGTCAGTTTGGCAGTCTGTTTTTGCATAATTTATAAAACATTCGTTTGACTTTTTAGCCTTGAAATGCTAATATATTAGTATAAATTGAATAAGGAAGTGTAAAAATGCAAACGGCACTTGATATTATTATAATTGTTTTGCTTGTTATTGCAGTTGTTATGCTCGGCATTGTTATCCTTAATCAGCTAAAAAAAGCATCGGACAACAGCAACAGTGAAGAATTTAAAAGACTTGAGCAAACTATCCGTAACGAACAATCGGCATTGCGACAGGAGCTTACTTCATCAACTCAAATGTCAGTAAAAAATCTCGGTGATATGATTGCCTCAAGTCAGAATGCATACGCAATCAGCCAGAGTAAGAGCCTTGCTCAACTTGAGGAAAGATTAAAAACATTTTCGCTGACCAACGAACAACAGCTTGATAATATAAGGCACTCTGTTGAAAACCGACTTAATTATATTCAAGAAGATAACAATAAAAAACTTGAAGAAATGCGAAAAACCGTTGATGAGCGTTTACAGCAATCCATAGAAGAAAAAATGAACCGCTCATTTTCACTTGTCAATGAGCGACTTGAGCAGGTTTATAAAGGTCTTGGAGAAATGCAAAGCCTTGCCGTCGGTGTGGGCGACCTCAAAAAAGTCCTTTCAAATGTGAAAACACGAGGTATTCTCGGAGAAATTCAATTATCCGCAATTTTAAGCGAAATTCTCTCGCCCGAGCAGTACGAAGAAAATGTCGCCACAAAAAAAGGTTCAAAAAATGTAGTTGAATTTGCAGTCAAACTTCCCTCCGACGATGATAAATTTATTTATCTGCCTATTGACTCTAAATTTCCGGGTGATACCTATGCGGCTTTGCGTGACGCCATTGACGAGGGCGACAAAATAAAAATTGACCTTGCCGCAAAAGCACTTATCACAAGAATAAAAAGTGAAGCAAAGGATATTCACGATAAATACATAGATCCCCCCTACACCACCGAATTTGCAATTATGTTTTTGCCTTTCGAGGGATTGTACAGTGAAGCAGTAAACCGAGGTCTTGTTGAAATTTTACAGCGTGATTACAAGGTAAACATCGCAGGCCCGAGCACTATGGCGGCATTACTCAATTCATTGCAAATGGGCTTTAAAACTCTTGCCGTGCAAAAAAGAAGTGCCGAAGTATGGGAAATTTTAGGCGCAGTAAAACAGGAATTTGACAAATTCGGAGATGTGCTTGAGGCAACTCAACAAAGACTTGACCAAGCAAATAAGGAACTTGACAAACTCGTAGGCGTGCGTACAAGACAAATTCAGCGAAAGCTCAAAGATGTACAGACTCCTGCCAAAGAATTATCCGAAAAAATATTTGATGCCTAAAAATAAAGCGTACACCAAAACGGTGTACGCTTTTTCAGCATAAAATGACATTTTTACTTGAAAACAATTGCAAAGTATAGTAATATATAATTATCATAATTGGAATGGTAATTACAATGAATATTAATGAAGTTTATCTAAGAATAATTGAAACTGAAAATGACAGCGATGTTGTAAAGCTTGCGAAAAAGGAAGTTATGGTAATTCCGATTTTAATAAATGCAATGCTTGACGAAAATAATTGTCGTGCGCAAAATATACTTATCGACCTTAGCGAACAAACACCTCTCTTGGTGTATCCGTATTTTCAATACATAATACAGGCGCTTGACAGATATGACAATTTTACAGCTTGGAACACATGGAGAATTATAGCTAATCTTTTAATTGTTGATTATCTTGAGATGTGGGAAGAAATTAAAGATAAATACTTTGCGGCCTTTAACAGCGAAAACATAGCAGAAATTCTTGTAGTTGTTTCAACCGCAAAATTCATTATAAAATACAAACCTAAGGATAAAGAAAAGATTACAATACTTGCAAGTGAATGTGTAAATAATGAATTTAAAATTTGCAACGAACCTGCCCCACATTTAAATACAGTTGCAAAACAGGCAGTTGACGAATTTTTCAACAATTTGTAATAGCAATGTTAATAACTTGTCGGGAATTATAAAATAAAAATTATGATTTAGCATACTTTCGCCTAAATAATTATAATTGCTTTGCGAATTATTTTTGCTAAACTGTAATTTAAACATTATCCCAACATTTAACCAAAACCTAATAAAAAACAAGAAAGCTGTACCTGAATACTCAAGTACAGCTTAATTTTATGCAAAATTTATTAAGTATAAAATTACTTAATAAGGCTAACGCCGTCCATTTCTGCAGGCTGCTCTAAGCCCATAATCTGGAGCATAGTAGGAGCAATATCAGCAAGTCTGCCACCCTCACGAAGCTGGCAATCATAGCCTACTACACAGAAAGGAACAGGATTTGTTGTATGAGCTGTAAACGGTGAACCGTCAGCGTCTACCATCTTATCTGCATTACCGTGGTCGGCTGTGATAAGAGCAACACCGCCCATTTTCTTGATAGCCTCAACAACTCTGCCTACGCAAGTGTCAACAGCCTCAACAGCCTTTACAGCTGCCTCGAATACACCTGTATGACCAACCATATCACAGTTAGCGTAGTTTAATATAATCATATCATACTTACCGCTCTCAATAGCAGGAACAAGCTTATCTGTAACTTCATAAGCACTCATCTCCGGCTGTAAGTCATATGTTGCAACAGCAGGTGACTTAACAAGGATTCTGTCCTCGCCCTCATACTGCTTTTCAACACCGCCGTTGAAGAAGAATGTTACATGAGCGTACTTCTCTGTTTCTGCAATTCTAAGCTGTGTCATACCCTTGTTTGAAACATACTCGCCAAGTGTATTCTTAAGTGTCTGCGGCTTAAATGCAACATCAACATTTGGCATTGTAGCGTCATACTGTGTCATACATACAAAGTTTACAGGGAAAAATCCGTTCCTTCTCTCAAATCCCTTAAATTCAGGATCAACAAAAGTTCTTGTAATCTCTCTTGCTCTGTCAGGACGGAAGTTAAAGAATATAACGCTGTCGTTCGGCTTAACCTGTGCGCCGCCGTCAACTACAACAGGAACTACAAACTCGTCTGTAACGCCGTTTTCATATGACTTTTCAATAGCACAGCATGGGCAATCGGCTTTTTCACCTTCGCCGTAAACCATAGCGGCATATGTCTTTTCAACTCTGTCCCAGTTATTATCACGGTCCATAGCATAGTATCTGCCTGAAACAGTAGCTACCTTACCTACACCGATTTCTTTCATCTTGTCGAGGAGTTCGTTCATAAATTCAGCGGCACTTGATGGCGGAACATCTCTGCCGTCGAGGAATGCGTGAACATATACATTCTCAAGGCCTTTCTTCTTAGCAAGCTCAAGAATACCGTAAAGGTGTGTATTGTGGCTGTGAACGCCGCCGCTTGAAAGAAGACCCATAAGGTGAAGTGCTGTACCGTTCTCAATAGCCTTATACATTGCATTTACAATAGCCTCGTTCTCTTTGAGCTTATCTTCATTAATAGTTTTTGTAATTCTTGTAAGCTCCTGATATACGATTCTGCCTGCGCCCATATTTGTATGGCCAACCTCGGAGTTACCCATCTGACCGTCAGGAAGACCTACATCCATACCCGACGCACCAATCTGTGTTACAGGGTTTTCTGCAAAAAGTTTATCAATATTTGGCTTATTTGCTGCTTTAATAGCATTACCTTTCTCCGGTGCAATACCAAAACCGTCGAGAATCATAAGAATTAATGGTTTTTTCATAACATAAATCCTTTCTAAACATTACGGACGACACAGGGAACACTGACTGCAAATTTATTACAGTTATTTCCTTTTGCCGTCCGTACCCAAAAATTTAATTACTTGCTTGCTGCCTTTACAATAGCTGCAAATTTCTCAGCAACGAGTGAAGCACCGCCGATAAGACCGCCGTCAACATTTGTCTTTGAGAGGAGTTCGTCAGCATTGCCGTCATTCATTGAACCGCCGTACTGAATTGTAACAGCGTCAGCGTCAGCCTGAGTGTAAAGCTTAGCAATTGTAGCACGAATAAATGCGCAAACTTCTTCAGCCTGGTCAGCAGTAGCAGTCTTGCCTGTACCGATAGCCCATACAGGCTCGTAAGCGATAACGATGTTCTTAAGCTCGTCAGCTGTAACATTGAAGAGGTCAAGTTTAATCTGTCTTGCGATAACTTCCTCTGTAATGTCGCACTCACGTTCCCAAAGAAGTTCGCCGACACATACGATTGGCTTTAAGCCTGCAGCAAGAGCAGCCTTTGTTCTCTTGTTTACAGTTTCGTCTGTTTCGCCGAAATACTGTCTTCTCTCGCTGTGACCGAGAACTACATACTCAACGCCCATTTCCTTGAGCATAAGAGCAGAAATTTCGCCTGTGAAAGCGCCGCTCTCTGCCCAGTGGCAGTTTTCGGCACCGATTTTTACATTTGAGCCCTTTGTTGTTTCAAGAGCTACGCTTAAATCTACGAAAGGAACGCAAGCGATTACTTCGCAGTCAGCATCCTTTACAGCAGGAACAACAGCCTCAAGAAGTGCCTTAGCCTCTGAAGGTGTCTTATTCATTTTCCAGTTACCGGCAATAATTGCCTTTCTCTTTGTCTTGTCCATTGTAATATTCCTTTCCGATAAATAATTTATAAGAAATTAAAAATTGTTGTCTGTTATTGTTGATAAATAACATTAGCCTGCATGGCCATAAGTGTTTTATCAACTCTCTCCTTAAGCAATTGTTTAGGAAGTGCCCCAACAAAGCCCTTTGTACCCATTTCGCCGACATATACACCCGGAAGAATGGCAAATTTTATCCAAGCCTCAAGCACATAGCTGCCATCGTTATTAACAGAAAGTTTTAAAAACTGCGGAGCGGTAAGAAGGCCTACACCTTTTTTCCAATACTGTTCCCCGTTTTTCTGAACAAACTCAAAATTCTCTCTGTACATAAACTTGCCAAATGCGTCAAAAACCGCATTAGAGTTAAAAGGAGAAGTAAATTTAATTATTGTTCTCGACATATTTATTATATCCTAAATATTGTGTAAACCACTAAGGGCGGAAAAACTCCGCCCCTATTGATTTTATAGATTAATTTTTGTCAGCGATAACTGCGATACCCGGAAGAACCTTGCCCTCGAGGTACTCAAGAGATGCGCCGCCGCCTGTTGAGATGTGGCTCATCTTGTCAGCAAAACCAAGCTGAATAACAGCTGCAGCAGAGTCGCCGCCGCCGATGATTGTTGTAGCGTCTGTTTCTGCAAGAGCCTTAGCAACAGCAATTGTGCCCTTTGCAAGTGTTGGGTTCTCAAATACGCCCATAGGTCCGTTCCAAACAACTGTCTTAGCTGTCTTAACTGCATCTGCAAAGAGAGCCTGTGTCTTTGTACCAATATCAAGACCTTCCATATCAGCAGGGATAGCAGAAGAATCTACAACCTCAACCTCGATTGGAGCATCGATTGGATCAGGGAATGTCTTAGAAACTGTTGTATCTACAGGGAGAAGGAGCTTTTTGCCGAGCTTTTCAGCCTTAGCCATCATTTCCTTACAGTAGTCAATCTTTGTATCGTCAACGAGTGAAAGACCAACTTCCTTACCCTGAGCCTTTAAGAATGTGTAAGCCATACCGCCGCCGATGATAAGTGTATCGCACTTATCAAGGAGGTTAGAAATAACATTAAGCTTGTCAGCAACCTTTGCGCCGCCGAGGATAGCAACGAAAGGACGAACAGGAGTTTCAACTGCATTGCCGAGGTAGTTTATTTCCTTCTGCATAAGGTAACCTACAGCTGTATCCTTGATGTGGTCTGTAACACCTGCTGTTGAGCAGTGTGCACGGTGAGCTGAACCGAAAGCGTCCATTACAAATACATCTGCAAGAGATGCAAGCTCTGATGAGAATGGCTCAAGGTTCTTGGTTTCTTCTTTTCTGAATCTTGTATTCTGAAGAAGAACAACATCGCCGTCCTTCATTTCTGCAACTGCCTTTTTAGCGTTCTCGCCTACAACCTCGTCGTCGTCAGCAAAGATAACTTCCTTGCCGAGGAGCTCGGAAAGTCTTACTGCAACAGGAGCAAGTGAGAATTTAGCCTCTGGGCCGTTCTTCGGCTTACCGAGGTGTGAGCAAAGAATAACCTTACCGCCGTCTGCGATAAGCTTTTTAATTGTAGGAAGAGCTGCTGTAATTCTGTTATCATTTGTAATAACGCCGTCTTTGAGCGGAACATTAAAGTCAACTCGAACGAGAACTCTTTTACCTTTTACATTGATGTCATCAACTGTAACCTTATTAAGATTCATTATTGAACAATCCTTTCTAATAGAAGAATAATGTAAAAATATAGCATTTTTACAGTCAATTATATTATATATCAAAACATTGGTTTTATCAATATAAATCTAAAAAATTTCGAGCAATTCCAAAAAAATTTTCGTATAATAATTGAATTTACGGATTTTTTATGCACAAAATATTTATGAGATTTACTTCAAAACATCGCTCCATTTGTGGTTATGCAGTTCGCCCATACTCTGCAGCTGCGGATAATTCCACTGTCTGAGGACTTCATAAGCAGCAATCGCAACAGAATTTGAAAGATTCAGACTCCTTGCCTCGTCAATCATAGGTATTCTGACCGTGCTTTCGGGATACTGCATCAAAAGTTCTTCGGGCAGTCCCTTGGTTTCCTTTCCGAAAATAATATAGCAGTTATCGGGATACTCGGCATCTGAATGAATATGAGTACCCTTTGTTGAAAAGAGAAAATACCTGCCTCCCTTTGTTTTTTCGAGAAAATCGTTTAAATCATCGTAATATGTAATATCAAGCAAGTGCCAATAATCAAGACCCGCTCTCTTTAGTTTTTTGTCATCAATATAAAAACCGAGAGGACGGACAAGGTGCAGACTTGCTCCCGTTGCGGCGCAGGTTCTTGCAATATTGCCTGTATTCTGCGGAATTTCAGGCTCTACCAGCAAAATATTAAGCTTTGCCAAATCTTATCACTCCAAAAATTCAAAATTCTGTTTTATTCTATTTTAAATCGTAAACAATAATAATGCAAGAACAATCTTGCTCAAATAATAAATACAATTTTTACAGGAGGAAAGACTTATGTTTCATTCACCGATTACAGACATTATGAAAGGTGTTGCCTTAGGTATGATGGCAGGCATAGCTGTTGGCTGCTGCGGAAGAAAAATGTATGACGAAAATCCAAAGCTTAAAAGAAAAGCCAGCAAAGCAATCCACACAATGGAATCCATGCTCGACACCGCACACTATATGTTCAGATAAAAAATCGGCAGTATCATTTTTAAGTGATGCTGCCGATTTTCAGTGTTGAATAAATTATGGTTCCGTAAACTTTCTTTATTTTTTGGCGGATAATTTAGCGTTAGCTAAAATTTCAATGTCCGTTCAAAACCTAAATTAAATCATAATTTAGTACCGCATAACAAGCATACAACCGCTTATTATGCGGTTCTTTTTATAAGTATTTTAAAATTACATTCCATTCCCGTAAAAGTTTGTCGAGTGTAAATGCCGCATTTGCAGGACTTGTTGACGGAAGTTTTATCGCCTCCATTTGTGTAAACGGATAAATATGCTTTTTATACAGTTTATCGGCGGTCGAACCGTTTGTAAAAATTTGCGATATATTTGCCGTCTGTAAAATCGGCTCAATATCATTCGGCACAACATTCTTTATTGAGCTGTCGCTTGAACCTGTAATTGTGCAGGACTTTATAACATCCCACAAAGCTATGCCGTTACTTAGCAACAGTTGTTTTTTCTCTTCTGCGTTTTCGGGAACGCTTTCATTTAAAAGATTGGCAAGAACTTTCCAAAAGCGGTTTTGCTTATGCCCGTAGAAAAACTCCGCCTCCCGTGATTTTACGGACGGAAAACTGCCGAGAATTAATATTTTTGAATTTCGGTTAAACACAGGCGGTATGGTGTGCAGCAGCCGTAATTCTTCTTGTATGTTTGTTTTTGCCATAGCTGTTTTAATCTCCGATTAAATATTTTTTACTTGTGATTTATTCATTTTTACAATTATTACGGCTATTGCAAATACAATAAATTCAGTCAGAGGAAAAGACCACCAAATTCCCATAATATTAAAGTTATTGTTCAACAGCCACATAAGAGGAAACAATAAAACTCCTTGACGAAGTACCTGAATAACCATACTCGGTACAATCTTACCCATTGCCTGAACATAAGTGGCAATCACGGTAGATACTCCGCCAAAACAATAGCTAAGCGCCATTATTCTTATTGCAGGTATTCCGACAGAACACATTTTTTCCGATGCGGAAAACAACAAAAGTATTTGTCGCGGAAACAATACCAGTAAAAGCGTACCTACAGCCATTATAATCACCGCTATCGCAGTTCCGCTGTGATATGTCCGATTAACCCGTTCGTATTTTTTTGCGCCGTAATTATAACGCATAATCGGCAAACAACCTTGAATTAAACCGTTTACCGACATAAATATTAACTGCTGTACCTTAAAATACGCTCCGAAAAAAGCCACTGCCGTATCAGAATATGTGACTAAAAACAGATTGACAAAAGTTATCATTAATGAACTTAAAACATTCATTGCAAACGAAGGCAATCCATATCCAAATATATTTTTAAACATATGAAAATCAAAAACAAAACTCTTGATTTTCAGTTTTACCTTTTGCTTAGTAAATATAAGTACATATAATGAAATCAGCATTGACAAAACATAGCCTAAAACAGTTGCCAAAGCAGCTCCTTTAATTCCCATTTCAGGAAAAGGGCCTATTCCAAAAATAAGCAATGGGTCAAACACAAGATTAAACACCACTCCCGCAATCTGAAACCACATAGGAGAAATCATATTGCCTGTTGCTTGCAGCATTTTTTGAATTGCAATATGTACCATATTCGGCACTTGCATAAATGCACAAATCTGCATATATATACAGCCGTATTCAAAAATTTGACTGTCCTCCGTAAAGGCAGAATAGTACGGTGTCATAGTCAAAAGTACAATTATATTAACAATTATACCAACCGATAACGACAAAATCAATCCCATTGTAACAACAGAATTTGCCTTGTCCTGCCTTTTTTGCCCCAAATAACCGGCAATCAAAACATTTATTCCTACTCCAATCCACACCGAAAGTGAGTTCATTAAATTTGTAATCGGAAAAGACAAAGATACTGCCGCAAGAGTTTGCTCATTAATGCAGGCAACAAACATACTGTCTATCATATTATATGAATATTGCAAGAACATAGAAATCATAGGCGGCAAGCACATCTTAATTATTAATCTGTTTATAGGTTGATATTCCATTTTGTTACAGGTTTCCATAAAACTCCTCCAAAACAAAAAAGTCACACCCCGCAAAGGGTGTGACGAAAAAACTTTGTCGAAAAATTCACACAAATTTTCTACTTACATTATAGCACGGTACAAGTATTTGTCAAATAAAAGTTATACAGAGAACCATTAAAATATTCTCTTTTGACTTTACTGATTGAGAATTTCTCTTGCAACAAACACACCGCTTGCGCTTGCGTGTGACAAGGAATGAGTTACACCACTGCCGTCGCCGATAATATAAAGTCCTTTATGAAGCGACTCAAGGTGTTCGTCAACTTCAACTTCCATATTGTAGAATTTAACCTCAACGCCATAGAGCAATGTATCATCATTTGCTGTACCCGGCGCAATATTATCAAGGGCATAAATCATTTCAATAATGCCGTCAAGGATTCTCTTAGGCAATACAAGACTAAGGTCACCCGGTGTAGCAGACAGTGTAGGAACAACCAAACCTTCCTCAATTCTTTTCGGGTTACTTCTGCGGCCACGGATTAAATCGCCAAAACGCTGAACAATTACTCCTCCGCCGAGCATATTACTAAGTCTTGCAATGCTTTCGCCGTAACCGTTACTGTCTTTAAATGGTTCTGAAAAATGCTTGCTTACGAGCAGCGCAAAGTTTGTATTCTCCGTTTGTTTTTCCTTGTCCTCATAACTGTGACCGTTTACTGTAATAATGCCGTTTGTGTTTTCTGTAACTACACTACCCTTAGGATTCATACAGAATGTACGCACATTATCCTCGAACTGCTCTGTACGATATACGATTTTACTTTCATAAAGTTCGTCTGTAAGATTTGCAAAAATTACAGCAGGCAGCTCAACACGAACACCAATATCAACTCGGTTAGATTTTGTCGGAATTTTAAGGTCATTGCAAACTTTTTCCATCCATTTACTTCCACTTCGACCAACTGAAACAATACATTTTTCACACTCGTAACTTTCTTTTTCGGTGTTAATGATATATCCTTTATCATCACCCAAAATTTCAATATTGCTGACAGGAGTGTCAAAGTAAAAATCGACCTTATCCTTAAGAAAATTATATATGTTATTCAACACAATGTAGTTTTTATCAGTACCGAGATGACGAACAGATGCGTCCAATAAATTAAGTTTGTTCTGCAAACAAAGTTTTTTAAAGCCTGAACCTGCTGTTGAATACAATTTAGTACCGCTACCGCCGTACTGCATATTTATATCATCAACATAGTGCATTAATTCAATAGCCTTTTTCTTGCCGATATATTCATATAAAGTACCGCCGAAATCATTGGTAATGTTATATTTACCGTCAGAAAAAGCACCTGCGCCGCCAAATCCGCTCATTATTGAACAAGTTTTGCAAGAAATACATTTTTTTACCTTGTCGCCGTCAATAGGGCATTTTCTTTTTTCAAGCAAATGACCCTCTTCAAAAACAGCAACCTTGAGGTCTGAATTGTTAGTAATTAATTCATAGGCAGAAAAAATACCGCCCGGGCCTGCACCGACAATAATTACATCATATTTTTTCATCATTTTTCATTTTTCTCCTTTATGTTAAAAAGTAAAGCGTAAAGGCAAATAAAAAAACCACCAAAAACAACTATAATATGCCCCTACTCGGGGATTATAGTTAAACAGTTTAAGGCAGTTTGTAGATACACCCGTCCGTATTACGAGTTTATATAATCTTGAACCTGCAATATTATAGCAAATTATATTACAACCGTCAATAGCTATTTTTATTTTTATGTAAATTAGAGGGATATTCATTATCAGTTTGGCATTTAAATTTAGCTAACGCTAAATTATCCGCAAAAAAATAAAAAAGTTTACTCAATTTTTTCAAAAATTGCGGGTTTGGGCAAAGCCCATAAATACTTTCCGTTTACGCAATCTAATGATAGCCAAACAGCTTGCAGTTCGGCGGCTTGAACAAATAGGCGAAAGCCTTTGCGAGAGCAATAAGAAAAGAAATTCGTTATTTCATTAACAAAATATAGGTCTTTTCTTAACGGCTGTCGCCCGTTTTAACAAACTTAGTCTTAACACGCAAACAGCGTGGCTGTTTGCGCTTAATAAATTGTTATATCGGAAGATATTATGGGCGCTGCCCAAACCTGCAAGCCTTTAAAAAGGCTTGACCTAAATTCATTAATTATTTCGCTTAAATTGGTGCATTAAACCCCAAATTTACAATCTCAACTAACCAAAAAGGGACAGTCATCGGACTGTCCCAAAAATATTAGGTTATTATTCGCAACCGAGAATTTTCTTTGCGTTAAGAACTCTCTCGGGTGTTGGCGGATCAATGCCATCAAGTTTATAGTCGATGCCAAGTTCTTTCCACTTATACACTCCAAGTGTGTGGTACGGCAACACTTCAACTCTCTTGACATTTTTAAGAGTTTTTATAAAATCGGCAAGACGATACAGATACTCGTCATAGTCGCTCCTCTGCGGAACAAGTACATGGCGAATCCATACGGGTTTACCCATATCCGAAAGCTCTCTTGCCATTTGCAGAATATTAACATTAGTCTGCCCGGTAAGAATTTTGTGCTGTTCATCATCAATATGCTTAATATCGAGTAACAACAAATCCGTATATTGCATAAGCTCTTTCCACTTTGAGTAGTAAGGTTCTTCTGTAGTAAACGGGTTTCCGCTTGTATCAAGCGTTGTATTTATACCGAGCTTTTTTGCCTTTTTAAAAAAGTCAATAAGAAAATCAATCTGTAAAAGCGGCTCTCCTCCACTAACTGTAATACCGCCCTCACTTTTCCAGTAAGGGCGATATGCGATAGCTTTTTTAAGCAATTCTTCTGCTGTGTAAGGTGTACCCTTACTCATTTGCCAGGTGTCGGGATTGTGGCAGAATTGACAGCGCATTGCGCAACCGCTCAAAAATACTACATATCTTACACCCGGTCCGTCAACAGAACCAAAGCTCTCGAGTGAGTGGACATAGCCGACTAACTCTTTATTTTCCATTATTAAATTACATTGACTTGTGGCAAGTTCTTGCGATTACATCGAGCTGCTGCTCTCTTGTAAGGTCAATGAACTTAACAGCGTAACCTGATACACGGATTGTGAAGTTAGCGTACTCTTCCTTCTCAGGATGCTCCATAGCATCGATGAGCTTTTCTGTACCGAATACGTTTACATTGAGGTGGTGTGCACCCTGATCGAAGTAACCGTCAAGTACATTTACAAGGTTGTTTACACGCTCGTCATCATTGTGACCGAGTGCATCCGGGCTGATTGTCTGTGTATTTGAAATACCATCGAGTGCATACTCGTATGGAAGTTTAGCAACAGAGTTAAGTGAAGCAAGAAGACCGCTCTGCTCTGCACCGTAAGCTGGGTTAGCACCAGGTGAAAGTGGCTCGCCTGCTTTTCTGCCGTCAGGAAGTGAACCTGTAGCCTTACCGTATACAACATTTGATGTAATTGTAAGGATAGATGTTGTAGGCTCTGAATCTCTGTATGTGTGGCAGTATCTGATCTTGCTCATAAACTTACGGAGAAGGTTTACAGCGATTTCGTCTGCTCTATCATCGTTGTTGCCGTATCTTGGGAACTCACCGTCGATCTCGAAGTCAGTAGCAATACCGTCTTCATCACGGATAACCTTAACCTTAGCATACTTAATAGCGCTAAGTGAGTCAACTACATGTGAGAAGCCTGCGATACCTGTAGCAAATGTACGACGGCAGTTAGTATCAATAAGAGCCATCTCGGCAGCTTCATAGTAATACTTGTCGTGCATATAGTGAATCATATTAAGTGTACCTACATAGAGGTGAGCAAGCCAATCCATCATAGCGTCATACTTCTTGATAACCTCATCATAGTCAAGGTATTCAGAAGTAATCGGTCTGTATTCAGGACCTACCTGTACCTTTGTCTTCTCATCAACACCGCCGTTGATAGCGTAAAGAAGACACTTAGCAAGGTTAGCACGAGCGCCGAAGAACTGGATTTCCTTACCGGTTTCTGTTGCAGATACGCAGCAGCAGATTGAGTAATCATCGCCCCATACCGGACGCATAACATCATCGTTCTCATACTGAATTGAGCTTGTCTGAACAGAGATCTTAGAAGCGTACTTCTTAAAGCCCTCAGGAAGTCTTGAAGAATAAAGAACTGTGAGGTTTGGCTCAGGTGAAGGGCCCATATTCTCAAGTGTGTGGAGGAAACGGAAGTCGTTCTTTGTAACCTGTGAACGGCCGTCCATACCGATACCTGCAACTTCAAGAGTAGCCCATACAGGGTCACCTGAGAAGAGCTGGTTGTAGCTTTCAATTCTTGCGAACTTAACCATACGGCACTTCATAACAAAGTGGTCAACAAGCTCCTGTGCCTGTGCCTCTGTAAGTGTACCGTTCTCAAGGTCACGCTCAATATAAATGTCGAGGAATGTAGAAACTCTGCCTACGCTCATTGCAGCGCCGTTCTGAGTCTTGATAGCTGCGAGGTAACCAAAGTAGAGCCACTGAACAGCTTCTTTAGCGTTCTTAGCAGGCTGTGAAATATCAAAGCCGTAGATTGCAGCCATTTCTTTCATGCCGTTAAGAGCCTTGATCTGGTCTGCGATTTCCTCTCTGAGCTGGAAGTCGCCTCTTCTCATACCCTGACGGTTTGTTTCGGCGAAATCTTCCTTCTTGCACTCGATAAGGTAATCAATACCGTAAAGAGCGATTCTTCTGTAGTCGCCTACGATTCTGCCTCTGCCGTATGTATCCGGAAGACCTGTAAGAATCTTGTTGTGACGAGCTACCTTCATTTCAGGTGTGTAGATATCGAATACACCCTGGTTATGTGTCTTGTGATATTTTGTAAAGATTTCGTGAAGCTTAGGGCTTGGCTCATAACCGTACATCTGGCATGACTGTTCAGCCATCTTAATGCCGCCGTAAGGCATAAATGCACGCTTTAAAGGCTTGTCAGTCTGAAGACCGACTACCTGCTCAAGATCCTTAAGATCTTCGTCGATGTATGCTGCGCCGTAAGCTGTGAGTGAGGTAACAACCTCAGTCTCCATATCAAGTACGCCGCCCTTGCTTCTTTCTTCTTTCTGAAGTTCTTTAAGTTTGCCCCAAAGCTTTTCTGTAGCCTCAGTAGGACCTACGAGGAAAGACTCATCGCCGTCATATGGCTTGTAGTTTTTCTGGATAAAGTCTCTGACATTGATTTCAGATTCCCAAAGTCCGCCAACAAAATTACTCCATTCGGAACGCATAGAATAACCCCCTGTATTTCAAAAATAAAACCGACAAGGCTCAAACCGTGATTGATTTGAACCGTCGGCATTTCAAGCATTTTCAATAGACGAGATTAACTCTCATTGAATTGATTTTATTGCTTTTTGCCGAAACGGCAATGTAAGCCTTGCGTTGCTGATTTATTGTTTCCGTCACAAAATCAGCATATATAAAATACCACATTTTTTTGCTAAAGTCAAGGATTTTCAAAAAATACTAATGCTTTTTATTTTTGCCTAAAAAAGCCGAATTTTCCCTATATTTTTTGCCTATAGCGCCGCCGATTTTCGGTATATTTTTTAATATGTGAAAAATTTAACAATTACTTGTTTTTTATTATTTGTTTTTACATAAATTTTGTTGATTTTTGTTCTGCTCTTTACAAGCGGAAAAAGCATTTCAGTACTTTAAAACGCAAAATCGGTAAAATAAATTCATTAAAATCACAAAGAAATTATTTTTTGATTTTTCTTAATTTTCTTATATAAGCAAAAGTTTCTTCTTCTCCCTTTTCACTCAGCATTGTAAGTAATTCTTCAAGCAGTTTCTCTGTGTTTTCGTGCATACGGTGTTTGCCCTTTACCCTGCCGAAGTAATCCAAAGAATCTCTGTCTTTGTAATTTGAACCGTTATATATTTTACTTGCGGCGACCCTGTCACAAAACATTTCGATTACATAATTAATCGGCATTTCCACATTTTCTATCTGCTTTGTCTTAGGATTGTAGTCATTCCAATACTCGTAGTGATGACGGTTTCTGCCCTTATGATGCATCCATGCCTTTGAGTAGCCGTAAAGCTCCCTTTCTTTTTCGTTAGGACTTCTGTTACCCTGGTAATACTTTGCACCCGGAATAAACTCCGTCGGTGAATATTTTGAAAGGTCGTGCCTTAACCCCTGCCAAAGTATTCCTGCCTTTGCGCAGTGAGCAATAACCTTATGCCTGTGTCTTGTAATCGTTCTGAAGTGTTTTATAAAATGTAACATATCCAATCACCAAACATATTCTAACATATTTCACGGGGATTTTGTTGAATATTTAAATATTTCTTGAACTTTTAAAAAAAAACATATATAATAATGTAATAAAATAAACTAAAAGACACAAACGAAAGGAATAATTTGATGAATTTTAAATCCATTAATCGTAAATCCTTTATTCTTACGCTTGCGGCAGTGCTTGGCGTATCGGTAATAGTAACCGCTGTGGCAGGTAGAACTTCCGATAATTCAGTACCTGCCGACAATAAAAACATTAATACAACTCAACCTTCGTCGGCAAACAGCAAACAGCCGACCGTTATTGTAACGGGTGAAACCGCCGATATAAGCATTGAATGTAATGAAATAAAAATTATCACTCCATCTGAGGCAACCGCCGAAGAACTTGTAAAATCAAAGTGGTCAAGCAGTGACAACAATATCGTTACCGTTGATGACGGTGGAAGAATTGACGGCTTAAGCGAGGGTACGGCTACAATTACCGCACAGATAGGCAACACCCGCCATACCTACAATATTACGGTTGCTGCTCAGTCGCAGAGCATTTATGACGGATATTCAACCTGCTATCTTGCAAACACTGATGTTCTCAATGAAAATCTTAATAATATTTACGAGAAAAATCCTTATTTTATTAAAGTCAATCGCTCGCAAAACTGCGTTACGGTTTACACTTATGACAAAAACGGCGAATATACTGTTCCTGTCCGTGCAATGATTTGTTCAACCGGTGTTAACAAAGCTACCGTTCTCGGCGACGATTTCTACATTTACTACAAGCAGGAATGGAATCCGCTTTTCAATGATGTTTACGGTCATTATGTATCGGGATTTTACGGCGATTATCTTTTTCATTCCGTTCCGTATGAAGACGCAAGCGCCGACACACTCGAAACCGAGGAGTTCAACAAACTCGGAGATGAGGGTTCACTCGGCTGTGTAAGAATGGAAACCGCAGATGTAAAGTGGATATATGATAATTGTCCCGAAAACACACCCGTAACCGTTTACGATGACGACAATCCGGGCCCGCTCGGCAAACCGGAGGCAATTAAAATTACCGACCATACCTGTGGCTGGGACCCTACCGACGATGATCCGCAGAACCCGTATGCAACAAAGACACCTGAAATTCACGGCGCAAGCGATTTGACTATAACCAAAGGCGAAACCGCCGACCTGCTTGAGGGTGTAACCGCTGTTGACACCTGTTCAAACAATATTACAGATGAAATATCCGTAACAGGCAATGTTCTTACCGATAAAGTCGGTACATATAAGCTGACTTACAGCGTTGAAGACACAATGCACCGCACAAAAAGAATTGATGTTACCGTCAAGGTAGTTTAAAATTATGGTTTAGCAGAGTGTTTTGACAAGTAATTATGAAAGTTTGGTCAACCTTTTCAAAGGTTGTGGGTGTGGGCAAAGCCCACAAATACTTTCCGCTTACGCAATCTGACGATAGCCGAACAGCTTGCTGTTTGGCGGCTTGAACGAATAGGCGAAAGTCAATGCGAGAGCAATAAAAGAAAACATACTTAATCTTCATAGGCAACGCAATGCGTTGCCTATATTTTTGGCATTTCCGTTTACAACGGCTACCGCCTGTTTTTTCAAATTCTGTTTTACGCACACTGACAGCAGGCTGTCAGTGCATAATAATTTGTTATATCGGAAGATTTTTATGGGCGCTGCCCAAACCCGCAATTTTTGAAAAAATTGCGTAAACTTTTTTTGTTTTTAGGAGGATAATTTAGCGTTAGCTAAATTTCAATGCCCGACCGACACTCCGTTAAACCATAATTCACCCCAACTTAATAAAAAATCTGATAACAAGATAAAAATTACGGCTGTTGCTTAAATCGCAACAGCCGTTTAATTTATCCAAAAACTTTTAAAATCTCGTCCTTATGAGCCATAATTGCATCATACCCCTCTTGAATAGTATCGTCAACACTGTCGATAGAAAAAAGGGCGGTATTTTCATTCTTTATCTGCACGGCGAGGTCGGCAAGCTTCATTGACTCTCTTGTACTGTCAATTGAATACACATCGAGAGCACGCCATATAACCTTAATAAGTCCGTCAAGACCTGCGTCCGGTTTATACTGCAAAATATCAAATCCGATTGCAAGCACCTTGCCTACGCCCATATCCTTTAACACTCTTACAGGCAGGTTATCCTTTGAACCGCCGTCAACAAAGTCATATTCTTTATACGGGCAGGTTGTGTAAATTGCAGGAAACGACATACTCGCTCTTACCGCAACATCGAGCGGAACATCTGTAAGATAGTGTATATGTTCTCTCTCAAGGTGTTCGTCATAGGTTGTAAAAATACATTCGTCTGTTGTCATTGTGTCAACGGTACAGACAGAAAGATTAATCGGCAAAGACTTAAAATCATTTTCAAGTCCCTTTGAGGCAAGCACTTCTTTTACAACATCAGAAATTATTTCGCCGTTTTTTATGCCGTTTTTCTGAATTTTTTTATAAACGATAAACTGCGCAAGTGCCTTGAATATAAGTCCGTTGTCAATTTCGGCAAGAATTTTCCAATATTTTTTTGCTACCTCGTGCATTTCTTTCGGTTCAAGCCCCATAGCAACCAACATTGCCATAATAGAACCCGAGCTTGTTCCCGAAACATATTCGGGCCTTATACCAAGTTCATATAAAGCGGTTACCGCACCGATGTGCGCAATACCCTGCAATCCGCCGCCTGAAAAAACAAATCCAATCGCATCTTTTCTGTCTTTCATAATTTTTCGCAATCCTTATCTTTATTAATAAAATTTGTACACATTACAATAAGATTCGGTTTCCACAAAGTAATCGTACCAATTGTAAAACTCGTCAAAGCTGTAATCCTTTGAAATCAAGTCATAATTCTTGAATTTTGTATTCTCTGTAATATACTTAATTACCTTGTCTTTGTCGGCAAGTCTTGAAATATAAACGGTAATTTCCTTTTCATTTGCAAGCTTTTCATCTGTTTTAAGCGCCTGCATACTGTCAGTCTTTTCCTTTTCACTGCCGTTATTCATATAACCGTCCATAAACTCGGTAATCTTTCCGTTCGTAATTACTCCCCTCTTCTCTGCAAAATCTTCAAGTTCATCTGCAAGAGCAGGAGAAAAATCAGCCGTCTGAACAATCATAGTTTCATCGTAATTTGCAAGCTTGTCAATGCTCTTGTTCCACTCAAGCATTGCAGTGCCGACAAATACGCATTTAGAAGTCTGCGGAGTGTAAAGCTCCGTCTTTACACCGTACATATAGTACGGCTTTACAGTGATATATCCGATTGCACAGGTAACCGCAAGGCAAATCGGTACGGCTGTTGTGAGCCATTTTTTGCCCGTAACTCTTGTAAATTTAATAAGTGCAAGCACAAATATAGTTACAAGCATCGGCAAAGACGCCATAATGTAGCGGTCGCTGTTAAACGGAGAAACAAGCGAAATTGCAACAAAATAAACAAGTGACGGAACAAAAGCCATAAATGCGGTACGAGAAAGTTTTTCCTTTCTGACAAAGCGCAGGTAAATCCAAAAGCCGATGAGCGCCCCACCGCAAAGTGCAAGCAGCCAAATCTGATTTAAGAATACATCTTTTGCCAGCACCTGAATGTATGTGCCGATTTTATACGCAAAATAAGTAACAACGGTAATCGGGTCAATTGAAATGCTAAGCGAACCGAAACCACGGTTGCCGCCGAGCACATTCGTAATGATGTACGGATAAATACAAAGTGCCGCCGCACTGCCGAGAACAGCAGTAATTATGTACTTTATTAAATCCTTTATGTTTCTTTCCTTAATTTGGAACACAAGCATAATAAGACCTGTAAGTCCCTCAAATAAGATGAAGTAATACTGCGTAAGCGTGCCAAGCAATGTTATAAGCCCTAAAATCAAGAAATCAGTAAATTTTGCGGTATTCTTTCTCTCAAAGATTTTTAGGTTCATATAAATCATTGAAAGCACAAAAAATGTAAGCGTTGCGTACATTCTCAAATAAATAGTCATTGTAGTACAGGCAATACTGAACGCAAAAGCGCCTGTCGCTATGAGAGCATAGAGATTATTTTTGGTAATTCTCTTTACGATTTTAAACAGCATAATCAAAATGCCTGCCATTGCAAGAACATTTATCGAAAACGCAAAATATCTTGAGAATTGATTTGGAAACAGCGAGCATACAGTATGCACAAGTCCGTAGTAAAAAGGCGGATGAGAAGCGTCAATTATTTGATTTTCATAAACCTGTTCATAATTAAAGCGGTCACCGTCCGATACGGAAAGATAGTCGATAAAATCGGCACCGCTGTTCCATTCACCGTCAGTTTTGAGTGTATTAGCCGAATTTGCGAGATTATATGTCAAAAGCTCATCCTCGTGATAGCCCTGTTTGTTCATCATAAAAACAGTGCTTAGCGCAAGGCTTAAAACTATGACAACAGCAAGAAAAATTCTTGATTTTTTGTCTGAAATATTCATATATTACCTCATATTTTTATCCGTTCTGAATTTTAAAAAATATTATACCAAAATTTTACCATATAGTAAACATACAAAACATTGGTTTTTATATGTAATTTTTCAAATATTTACTGTGCTTTAGCTAAACAAGAGCAAAAACAATGTACCATTATTTATTTTAACGAACGAATGTGACTTTTGTGTTACAAAGAAAAAATTATTTTGTATAAAAATCAAGCCGACACAGATGTTTTTATTTTATAGGTTAAATCCCGTTTTTCAAAAAATACTTAATAAATTCTCTTATATAAAAAACTCTTTCATTGCCGCAATCATCTTATCCATTTCTTCATCTCTACCTATAGAAATTCTTAAGTAGTTATCAATTCTCGGAACATTAAAATATCTGATAAAAATTTTCTTGGTTTTCAGATATTCAAATATTTCTTTTGCGGAATATTCTTTATGAGTGGCAAAAAGAAAGTTTGTTGCGCTCTTTTTTACATCAAAGCCAAGCGCAATGAGTTCATCCCTTACCCTCTCTCTTGTAGCGATAACCTTATTAACACATTCCTTAAAGTATTCCTCGTCATTCACAGACGCAGTACCGACCTCAAGTGCAATGCTGTCCATAACATATGAATTGTATGAATTTTTAACGGTTTCAAGCGTAGCAATCAACTCTTCACTGCCGATTGCAAAACCGATACGCATACCTGCGAGTGAGCGTGATTTTGAAAAAGTTTGGGTAACAAGGAGATTTTCGTACTTCTTTGTAAGCTCAACGGCAGACTCTCCGCCAAAGTCAACATAAGCCTCGTCAATAATAACAACGCTGTCGGGATTATGCTCAACAATGTCGATTACAAAGTCAAGCGGTTTGCAAATGCTCGTTGGCGCATTCGGGTTAGGAATAATAATACCGCCGTTCTCCGTATAGTAATCTTCGGCGTGAATTTCAAAATTTTCGTCAACAGGGATTGTCTTGTACGGAATTTTTATAAGCGAACACCATACAGGATAAAAAGAATAGGTAATATCAGGATATAAAATCGGCTTATCAGAATTAAAGAAAGCCATAAAAGACAATGCTATTACATCATCCGAGCCGTTGCCGACAAATACATTATTTCTGTTTACATTATATCTTTGAGCAATGGCATCTTTTAAAATTATCGAATCCGAATTAGGGTATTTTTTTAGCCCATCACTGTTCTGTGCGTATTTTTCAAAAACTTTTTTAACCTGCGGTGACGGCGGATAGGGATTTTCGTTTGCGTTAAGTTTAATCATATCCTTATCGTTTGACTGTTCACCTGCTACATACGGTTTTATTTTTATAAGATTTTCTCTCCATTTTCCCTGCATTTTGATTTCTCCTTTTATAAATATTTTTTAACAATCGGGCAATAGCCTTTGAAATCAACGGATTATCCGCCCCGCAAAAAAGTTTGTCAGCCTAAAAAGGCTTGACCTGAATTTTTAAATTATTTCGCTTAACCCGTGCGCTAAGCCATAATTTATCCCAACTTTTGATAAAGAACCACAAAATTTTTCTTAAATTCCAAAACAGGTCACGAAAAATCGTGACCTGTAATTAACTGTGTACATTGTAAACAGCGAAAAAGCGTTAAGCCTTTGCCTTGGCGTCACTCTTAAAGAGTGCTGTAAGAGTTTTATTATCCGCTGTGCCTGACTGTTTAAGTCCGCTCGCTTTTTGGAAATCTTTTACAGCCTTTTGAGTAACTTTGCCGTAATAACCCGTCACATTACCCTTATCTGTAATGTAACCGAGGTCAAACAAGCGCTGCTGCATAGCCTTTACATTATCGTTTTCATCGTCAAGTTTAAGTGAAAGACCGCTTACCTTTATTTTGTATTGGCTTTCAACCGAACCGTTTGCATTTGCGGCAGTTGTAGCAGCCTGCGTGGTTGTCTGTGTATTTGATGCCGATTTTGTAGCTGTTGTTGCACCCTCAACGGCTGACGGAACAACCGATTCGGAGGTTGCGTCCGTATTTTTCTTAAGTCTGTCGGGATACATAAAGTTCATAATCTTATTCAATGTAAAAAGTGAAGTTGTACCCATTCTGCTGATTTCTTCCTGTGAAATCATAAGAGTTTGTTTATTCTTAACAGCTTTTAATCCCTTAAGGTCAGAGTCATTCTTAATAAACTGCAAAGTTGCGTCATCGTCATACAATATATAATCCGGATTTGCAATCTTTAAAATTTTTGTGTCAATCTCGCTTTCGGATACATTTACAGCAGCATTTACCGCACCTGTGTATCCCAAAAGCATATCGCCGTATGTTCCGCTGTGGAGAGTATGGAGCTTATCTCCCTCAAGGTACAAATAGCAAATTGTTTTGGAAACATTGCTGTTGACTTCGGCTTTGTAAGTTTTCATGGTGTCAATTAAATCTTTATAAGAATCTTCACCTGTTTTTGCTCCGTCAACAGAACCGCCAAGAATCTTTCCGAGAGTAAGATACACGGTTTCAAGCGCTGTTGTGGTTTCGGGTGAAGCAACATTTAGCACCATAATACCTGCGTCGGTAAGCTCTTTCTTTGCATTTTCGTCAAGTGTGTCATCTGCAAAAACAATATCGGTTGCATACGATTTGATTTTTTCAACATCAGGATTTGCAGCCGAACCCACACTCGGTGCCACCGATAAAAAGTTTTGAGTAACCTCGTCACTTCTGCCTACCATTTTCTTGGCATAACCTAAATAAGAAATAATGTCTGCCGTTTCGTCAGAAAGTACAACAATATCTTTTGGCTCGGTTTCTATAGTAATATCCGCAACAGATACAGGATAGTTTTTATTGTCGCCGCTGCAGCCCGCAAGTCCCGCACAAGCTGAAACAGCAAGTGCCGACGCAAGGAATACTGAAACAATTTTCTTCATTATTTACCTCCGTTTATTTAGCAAATAGAGATTCAATATAATGCTTTGCACATCTCGGTGAACGACCGCCTCTTGAAAGTGCAAAACGCTCTGCGCCTGCCTCAAGCTCTTCTTCTGTAAGATTAACTCCGTTTTCTTTGGCAAGAGCAAAAACAATGTCAAGAAATTCTTTCTTTGACGGAGCAGAATAACATACCGACAAACCGAAACGGTCTGAAAGCGAGAGTGTTTCCTGCATATTATCACGGGTGTTGATATCATCATCCGTACGGTCGGCAAAGCTTTCCTTAACAAGATGACGACGGTTAGATGTCGCATAAATAAGCGCATTGTCAGGACGAGCCGCAATACCGCCCTCAAGCACCGCTTTCAATGTTGTGTAACTCTGATCCTGCTTTTGGAAAGAAAGGTCATCAATAAATATGATAAACTTCATAGGCAGAGTTGCAATCTTATCAACCAGAATCGGGAAGTCGATAAGTCTTTCCTTTGGAATTTCAACAATTCTCAAGCCGTCTTTGCGGAATTCATTTGCAATGGCTTTAACGGTAGAACTTTTACCTGTACCCATATCGCCGTAAAGCAGGCAGTTATTGCAAGCCTTACCCTCAATAAAGGATTTTGTATTGCCGACAACGATGTCACGCTGTCTTTCGTAGCCTGTAAATGAATCCATATCGATTTTATCGGGGTGCAAAACAGGCTGAATATCGCCGTCACGCCAAATAAACGCCTTATAACGGGCAAAAATACCGCAGCCGTTTTCTTTATAATACTTAGCTACCTTTTCAAGCGAACCGTCAAACATCTTAAAGCTCTCTGCACACTCGCCGCACTCCCATTTTGGAAGATGCTCGGCAACATAGCCCATATCGGCAACGGTTGCCAAATCATTTGATGCGCAATAGCACTGAATAAGCTCTTGAGAAGTAAGTGAAGCGGCATTTAAAATAGCCTGACAGTCACGCTTTACGGCTTTTAAAAGATTGTCGGGAAGTGTGTTGTACTTACCGGCAGCCGCAGCTCTTGTAAAGCAGTTTTCATCAAACAATGCAGCCTCGGTAAATGCATAGGCAAGGCGATTGCTGCAGCCTCTTTCACTGATAAGAGAGAAAAACTCGCCGTATGCGTTTAAAAACTCCTCGGGCTTTTTGTCCATAGAATTTAATAATTTGTAATATGCCTTTGGTACGCTTCTGTTTAAAATTCCTCTGAAAATCGAGAGGGACGAAAGCGAAAATAAAATTTCTTTTGCTTTATTCATAATCATCATTCCATTCCTCTTAATTGTACGACTTTTTTCGTTTTAAGTCAATATTTCCTCAAAAAATATGACTTTGTTTTAATTTTCAAAAATGAAAAACAAACAAAAAATGTATTGCACATTGTTATTTTTTGCTTTATTTGCAATAATTTAAAAAAATTCAAAAAAAGTGTTGACAAATACAATTTAATGCTGTATAATACCAAATGTTCTCTTGTGAGGACACAATTAAACAGTTGGTGTTGATGACGCTGAGGGTCCACCTGTTCCCATACCGAACACAGAAGTTAAGCTCAGTGGTGCCGAAAATACTTGGCTGGTGACGGCCTGGAAAGATAGGGAGATGCCAACATAACAAAATCCATCTGATTTAGGTGGATTTTTCTTTTGCAAAATTTAGGTGAATTTGGGTTTAGCGGTTCTTTATCAAAAGTTGGGGTAAATTATGATTTAGCAAATTGCTTTGCCAATTAATTATAAAAGTTTGGTCGACCGACACTTTGCTAAAACATAATTTATAAAAATTTTAAAAAGGTATTGACAAATACAATTTAATGCTGTATAATATTAACTGTTCTCTTGTGGGAACACAATTAAACAGTTGGTGTTGATGACGCTGAGGGTCCACCTGTTCCCATACCGAACACAGAAGTTAAGCTCAGTGGTGCCGAAAATACTTGGCTGGTGACGGCCTGGAAAGATAGGGAAATGCCAACATAATGAAATCCATCTGATTCAGATGGATTTTTTCTTTTGTGATTTTTCTTTTGCGATTTTTAATTTTAAAAAACAAAAAAACAGCCCTGTCATAGTTTAAATTATGACAGGGCTTTACTTAACTGTAATTCAATTTTGAATTATGCTTTCTTCTGCGTTCTCTGCTGTTCTGAAAACTTTTCTCTTGTTTTCTTTACAATATCAAGCTGTGAAGAAAGTGTTTCTTCTGTTGTCTTTAAAATGCTGTCAGAGTAAACATTTGTAGCTGTGCGGATTTCCTTTGATTTTGCCTTTGCATCGTCAACAATTTCCTTAGCCTTAACCTTCGCCTCACGAACAAGCTCGTTCTGATTGAGGATTGTCTTTTTGCGCTCTTCGGCATTGCGAATAATGTTTTCTGCCTCTTTCTTAGCCTCTGTAAGAATTGCCTTTCTGTCGGCAACTACATTCTTTGCCTGGCTGATTTCTGACGGCATTGCGTCCTGAATCTGCTCAATAATGTTGTACATCTCATCGCTGTCAACCATTACCTTGCCGCCTGAAAAAGGTACAGACTTAGCCGAGCCGAGTATATCCTGAAGCTCTAAAATTAAATCATCAATTTTCATAATTTATTATCTCCTTTATTTAAGGTTTACTTTTCTTTGTTTACTTTTCTTTTTTATAAAGTCTTTCAACAATTCTGTCATGAATCATCTCGGGAACAAAATTGCTTATATCACCGCCGAGAGAAGCTACCGTACGCACCATACTTGAACTTAAATACATTGACTCCGACTCCGCTGTCAGAAATATTGTTTCAAGCTGCGGATTAAGCCTTTTATTGGTGAGTGCCTGCTGAAATTCATATTCAAAGTCAGACACAGCTCTTAATCCTTTTACTATTGCGTCAACCTTGCGCTCTTTGCAATATTGAGCAAGCAAGCCGCTGTAGCTTACTATTTCAACATTCTCGATACCTGCGGTTGATTCCTTTAAAAACTGTATTCTCTCCTCCGCAGAAAAGCTCGGAGTCTTTTTTTCGTTGGTAAACACACCGACTATAACCTTGTCAAACATATTTGCGGCACGCTTGATAATGTCGATATGTCCCAGCGTAACCGGATCAAAACTGCCCGGACAAATAACTGTTTTTTCCATTACAAAAAATCCTTATGTCTGAATGTGCTTATTTTTATTTTACCATAGCGATATTCTCTGTCAAGTACAAAATCGCCGTAATTTGCAGAAATTTGTTCGTCAATGGGATTTTCTGCAATAATTATGCCCGTTTCACGCATATTCTCCGCCACAATAGGAAGTGCGTCCTGCAAAATTCCTTTTTTGTACGGCGGGTCTAAAAACGCTATGTCAAACTCGGTTGAGTTCATAGAAAGAAAGCTGCGGTAATCCATTGCAAACAGCTTTGCCTCTTTGTCAAATTTAACCGCAGAAACATTTTTTCGCACTACATCAAGCGATTTTTTTGATGCGTCAACAAAATACGCCGAGCTTGCGCCTCTGCTTATTGCCTCAATACCCATCTGTCCCGAGCCTGCAAAAAGGTCGAGAAATGTATGTCCCATAATTTCAAACTGTATAATTGAAAATACGGCCTCTTTTATTCTTTCGGTGGTAGGTCTTACATCTTCTCCCTCAAGGGTTTCAAGTCGCCTGCCTTTTGCCGTTCCTGTTATTACCCTCATAATATCTTCCTTTTTTTCGTATAAAGCATAAAAGCACTTATTACGAATGTATTTTCTTCAATATTACATAATTATAACATATTATTACAAAAATTACAACATTTTTATTAATTCAATTTTCTGTCGTTTTTTCATTTGAATGAAAGTATCTGTACACTGCTATTGCCGCATTTTTTGTCATTTGCGGACATCCCTCAAGCTCTTCAAGGTCTGCCTTTGAAATATTGTCAATCGTCCTGAAATACTTGAGCATTGCCCTTGCTCTCTTCTCCCCTATGCCGTCAATATCGGTAAGCGAGCTTTTAAAAGTATTTTTACTTCGCCTGCTGTGGTGATAGCCGATTGCAAAGCGGTGCACTTCGTCCTGCATTTTGCTAAGGAAAGTAAACAGTGCCCTGCGTGAGCTGACAGAAATTTCTCCGCCGTCACCCGTAACCGCCCTTGTACGGTGTTTGTCATCTTTAACCAAGCCGAAAAGCGGCACATCAATATTCATTTCCCGCAAAACTTTTTTTACTGCCGCAACCTGACCTTTACCGCCGTCAAGCAAAATCAGGTCGGGCAGTTTTCCGAAGCCTTCGTCTGCCTTTTCGGCTTTATAGTATTCGTCAAATCGTCTGCCGATAACCTCCGCCATAGATGCGTAGTCGTCCTGTCCCTCAAAACCCTTTATCTTAAATTTTTTATAGGCGCACTTGTACGGTTTGCCGTTTTTATAAACAATCATACCCGCAACATTTTCCGTACCGGCAAGGTTTGAAATATCGTAGCTTTCAATGTATTGCGGTATTTTTTCAAGTCCGAGCAATTCCTTAAGCTCTTCAAGTACACTGTATTCCTTGACTGTCGCACCCTTGCGCTGTGCAAGTTCTTCGGCGGCGTTTGAACGGCACATTGCCATAAGCTGTGCCTGCTCACCCCTTTGCGGAACTGTAACATACACCTTACTGCCACGCTTTTCGCTTAGCCAATCCTGCATTGCGGTCAAACCGTCAAAATCTTTGTCAATGGCAATATTTTTCGGTATATCGTCACGAATAGTATAGTAGCGCAAGATAAATTCCTCGGTTTCACTGTCACTGTCGCCCGAATCAAAAACAAAGCTTTCTCTGTCAAAAAGCCTGCCGCCCTCAAAGCGAAATACCTGATAGCAGGTCTTTTTTCCGTCCGAAAAGCTGCCGATAACATCTTCGTCAAGAACCTTGTTTGCAACAACCTTTTGCTTGTCCCCCATTTTTTTAATTGAGCTGATTTTATCACGGATTCTTGCGGCTCTTTCAAATTCAAGATTTTCTGCCGCCTCCTCCATTTTCTTAGTGAGGTCTTTAACCGAATTTGACGAACCTCCCTTTAAAAACGCAAGCGCCTGTTCTACGCTTTCGTTATAATCGGCAAATTTCACCTTTCCCGTGCACGGAGCGGAACAAAGTTTGATATGATAGTTAAGACACGGTCTGCCCTTGCCGAAATCCTGCGGGAACTTGCGATTGCAGGTTGGGAGCATAAAAATTTTGTTAGCCTCCTCAACTGCGCTCTTTACATAGTAACTGCTTTTGTACGGTCCGATGTATTCGGCATTATCGTCATTTTTCTGGAGAACATAAGAAATTTTGCGCCATTTGTCGCCGCTGACCTTGATGTAACTGTAGCCCTTATCGTCTTTAAGGAGAATATTATATTTTGGGGTGTGCTGTTTAATCAGACTGCACTCAAGAATGAGCGCCTCAAACTCGCTGTCTGTGATAATGTATTCAAAGTGGTCAACATTGTCAACCATACGGCGCACTTTTTCTGCGTGGTTGTTTTGAGAACCAAAGTATTGGCTGACACGGTTTCTCAAAGCCTTTGCCTTTCCGATGTAAATAATTTCACCGTCAGCGGAATGCATAATATATACCCCGGGCAAAAGAGGCAGTGCCATAGCTCTTTTGCGGAGTATTGCCATTTTGGGATTCATTGATATTCTCCTTTGAACGAAGTTTTCAACATTTTATTATAATAGCGTTAAAAGATTGATTAAAAATTCCGTAATAAACAAACTTTAATCATAAAACAGAGTATAAAAAACCGATTTTTATATTTTCTTTGTTAATCTGAATTTATATCACAAATCCGCCGTTTACACCGAGGACTTGTCCTGTAATAAATTTTGCCTTATCCGAACACAAAAACAATGCGGTCTGCGCTATATCATCAGGTTCGCCGAGCATATTGAGCGGAGTTTCATCTTTTAATTCATTCACAGTCTGCTCGTCAAACGATTTCATCATATCGGTCATCACAACTCCGGGTGCAATGCAATTGACACGAATACCCGAAAGTCCGACTTCCTTTGCAAGCGCCTTTGTAAGTCCGATTACGCCTGCCTTTGCGGCGCTGTAATGCACCTCGCAGGACGCACCTACCTGTCCCCACATTGAACTGACATTTAGTATAACCCCGCTGTGATTTTTTATCATAAAGCGTTTCAGTACCTCTCTTGAACAATAAAAAACACCGTCAAGGTTAGTACCTGTCATTCTTCTCCAATCCTCATCCGTTATATCCGTAAAAAGTTTTTGCTGTGCTATTCCTGCGTTATTCACAAGCACATCAACATTGCCGAACCGATTTTCAACTTCGTCAAAAAGGAAAGTAACTTCTTGCGAAGATGAAACATCCGCTTTAACAGGTAATGCAGTCGAGTTAGTTTCGTTCTCTATCTTTTTTGCAAGCGTAAGCGCCTTGTCTTGTGAATTGTTATACTGCAAAACAACATTGTATCCGTCCTTTGCAAAAGCAAGCGCCGTTGCCGAGCCGATACCGCCCGACGCTCCTGTGATTACTGCTGTTTTCAAACCTTCATCTCCGTTTCATCTCCGTTTTATTTATATGATAATTATAGCATCTATAAATTACATTTACAAGATTAGGTTATTTGGCAACGGTTTGAAATAAATAAAAACAGCTTTGAATCGGCATAAGCGAAAACAAAGCTGTTTGTTTAAATGTTGCGGGCAACTATAACTAAATAAAAATAAATTTAAATCTAAATTATCTCTTTAAGGTTTTTCACCATATCGGCAATAACTTCCATAATTTTTTCAGTCGGTTTTTCCTTAAGCAATTTGTCAAGATTTTCTTCAAAATCCTTTGGTAAAATTTCACAGCGCTCCTTGCAAATTTGAACAAGTCTTTTTTCTCCCGGGTGGGTAAGTCTGTTCACTGCAAAAATAACATCAAAATAGCTTGCAACAAAAGCGGCTGTTCTGTGATTTACACTTACAAAATCGTTTCTGTCAAGCGCCTTTTTTATCTGCTTGTCAAATGACGGCAAAATACCCGAAAGCATCTTCATATTTAAATCTATAATATTTTGACGGAGTTCTTCGGGATACGGAACGGTAAACTTCTTTTTAATCTCCGCATATTTACCACTTGGGTCATACACGATCTGCGATGTAATAATGTTATGCCAAAAACAAGTTGTATAACCGTGGTTTGCGTGATGTTCAAAAACAGTATAGCTTATAAATTTATCGAATTTATCCATAGGACGGTATATAATGTCCATAGGAACACCGTCTTTGAGTATAATATTATCTTCAAACTCCCAATAATGATTGCCGATTTCCATTTGCGAACAGTAAGGCGCAAGGATATTTTCTCTTACACCGTTGTCGATGTTATCTGTAACATACACATAAACATCATAATCTGATTTTTCGTCAAAAACACCATTTGCACGGGAACCGCCGAGAGCAATAGCCTCTACCTGCGGCAATGCGGAAAGTTTTTCAAAAATTTCGTTTACCATAATTCACCAACTTTGTTATTGATTAAAAAATTATATATCTAAAGTTATAAAAGCGGCAAAGTTTTGCCTTTGTTGCCCATAAATTACATAATAGACTTAATAAGTCCGCCCTTTTTAATAATGTTCTGAATAAACTCCGGGAAAGGCTCTGCCTGATAAGTCTTGCCTGTTGTTTCGTCTGTGATAACACCTGTATCAAAGTTTACAGAAACAACATCGCCCTCCTTGATTTCCTTTGCTGCCTCGTCACACTCAAGAATCGGAAGACCGATATTAATTGAGTTGCGGTAGAAAATTCTTGCAAAAGTCGAAGCAATTACGCAGGAAATACCGCTTGCCTTAATTGCAATCGGTGCGTGTTCTCTTGAAGAACCGCAGCCGAAGTTCTTTTCGGCAACCATAATGTCGCCCTCGTGAACCTTATTTACAAATTCTGCGTCAATATCCTCCATACAGTGAGCGGCAAGCTCTTTGTGAGATGCTGTGTTGAGGTAACGAGCAGGAATAATTACATCTGTATCTACATTGTCGCCAAACTTGTGGACTGTACCCTTAGCGTTCATAATCAGTACCTACCTTTCAAAAAATCAAAGCTTTGCAGGGTCTGTAATGTAACCCTTAACAGCACTTGCGGCAGCTACAGCCGGGCTTGCGAGGTAAACCTCACTGTCAACATGACCCATTCTGCCTACAAAGTTACGGTTTGTTGTTGAAATAGCTTTTTCGCCTGCGGCAAGAATACCCATATGTCCGCCAAGACAAGGGCCGCAAGTCGGAGTAGAAACTACTGCGCCTGCCTCAATAAATATATCAAAAAGTCCCTCGTGCATAGCCTGTAACCAGATTGCCTGTGTACCCGGGAAGATAATGCATCTTACATTCTTTGCTATCTTTCTGCCCTTGAATACCTCTGCGGCAGCTCTAAGGTCGGTAATTCTGCCGTTTGTGCAGGAACCGATAACGCACTGGTCAATCTTAACCTCTGTTTCGCCGATTTCATCAACTGTTCTTGTGTTTTCCGGAAGATGCGGGAAAGCAACGGTAGGACGAATTTCACTAAGGTCAATTGTGTATTCCTCGTCGTACACAGCGTCCTCATCTGCTGTATATTCAACAGGTGTACCCTGATATCTGCCGTTGCAGTATTCACGGGTTACATCGTCAACAGGGAAAATACCGTTTTTAGCGCCTGCCTCAATAGCCATATTTGCAATGCAAAGTCTGTCATCAATGTTGAGGTACTGAACGCCCTCGCCTGTAAATTCCATTGATTTGTAAAGCGCACCGTCAACACCTATCATACCGATAATGTGGAGGATAACATCTTTACCGCTTACAAATCCCTGTGGCTTGCCGACAAGATTAAATTTAATAGCGGAAGGAACTTTGAACCATGCCTTACCGCTAATCATACCTGCGGCCATATCTGTTGAGCCGACACCTGTCGAAAATGCACCGAGTGCACCGTATGTACAGGTGTGCGAGTCTGCACCGATGCACAAACAACCAGGTCCGACAAGACCTTGTTCAGGCAAAAGTGCGTGCTCAATGCCCATCTGACCTACATCTCTGTAGTTTTTGATGTCGTATTTATCTGCAAAAGTTCTTACCTGCTTAACCTGTGTAGCCGCTTTAATATCCTTATTAGGAGTAAAGTGGTCCATAATCATAGCAATTTTAGTGTTATCAAATACTGCTGTTGCACCGTTCTGTTCAAAAACATTGATTGCAACAGGTGATGTTACATCGTTACCGAGTACCATATCGAGTTTAGCCTCAATAAGCTGACCTGCCTTAACCTCTGAAAGACCTGCGTGAGCCGCAAGAATTTTCTGTGACATAGTCATACCCATAAATATCACTCCTTATATTTTTTCTAATATCATTATTACATACCGCTTGCAAAAAGATTGTAAAGTATGCTACAATTAAAATAAAATAAGAACTTTGTCGCTAAAATATGGTTTATCGCTCAATTTTAGCAAAATAATTTTAAAATTCAGGTCAAGCCGTTAAAAAGGTCGACCAAACTTTTATAATTGCTCGGCAAAAGTTTTATAAACCGCATTTACCAATCGACAACCGAGGTGAAACTATGGAAAAAAATCTCAACACTCCTCCCACACAACTTTACAACATACACTACGATATGAAAACTCTGTTTGACAGTTTGCCGTACACCAAATCTTTTGCAAAAGGCGAAATAATCTATCACCAAGGCGACATTGCAGACAGCTTTTACTATATAAAGAAAGGCAAAGCAACCGTATTTATGATTTCTCCCGACGGAATGGAAAAAACTCTGAACACTGCCTCAAAAGGGGAATTGATTGGCGAGGGCGCTTTTTTTGACCACAAGCCGAGGGTAAGCTCCGCAAAGGCGGTAACCGCAAGCGAGCTGACAATTATTGATAGAAAAATTCTCCTCGACCTTATTCAAAAAAATCCTCCGATTGCGTTTGAACTGCTTGAAATTCTCGCCACAAGAATAAGACTGCTTACCACCCAGCTTGACTCAATGACTTTTATGCAGGCAGACGCACGAATAGCAAAACTTTTGCTTGACGATATGGTTGACGGCAAAGTATCGCTCACGCACGAAGAAATTGCATTGACGGTAGGCGTGTCACGAATCACCGTTACAAAAACATTGAGCAGATTATCCGCACAAGGCATACTTGCCACACATTACAGAGGAATAAAAATACTCGACAAAGCAGGTCTTGAAAAAATTTGCGGGGAAAAATAATAATGTAAATATTGTTTAGCAAAGTTTAGCAAATTACTATTTTAAAAATCAAATTTGAAACTTGCCAAACTATTTGGCTTTGTCAAGAAAAGTGTGTAAGTTTTTAAAAAATAGCGGAATGTAATTTTTGTAAAGCACACTGTGCAAATATACATTGTTGTTTTCAATGTCTGCACCGATAAAGCAATCCGATTTTTCACTGTAATATACATTTTCAAGTTCGGCGGTGTAAAACATTTGCAAACTGAATTTATTGGTTTGCTCAAGTTCGGAGTTTACCGCACTGCTTTTTACATATGATAAATATTTATTTCTCATAGCTTTTTCGGCAGAATTCAGCTTTTTAAAATCGTCGGTAAAACAGCCGCCACCGTTCCTTTACAAATATTTATTATAAACACAGTATTTAATACTTCGTAGTATTAAAATAATCTCATCCGTTTTTCAGTACAACGCATTTATTATTTCTTGATGTAAAGACAGATTCAAAATTTTCTTTCGGATATTCAACAAGTCCGTTAATAGGGTCTGCTATGGTTACCGTGTCGGCACTGTAGCCAATCAAATCGGCTGCATGGTCGTCCATACACCAATCGTATTGTTTTCCGTCTGTTCCTGTCCAGGATTCAATGTCACTGCGCTCAACCATACCTATAGTAACCCATACCACAATCGGGTAGCCTTTATCGACAAGTTCGTACAGTTCCTGCGGGGTAGAACCTGTAATGTCTATGGCTTTCAGTTTGCTGCCCGTGTATTTAAAATAGTTATTTGCCGCCGTTACAATAGGAGTTGTGCCGCAGACATAGCCGTAAACACTTGTAGGGTCGCCGATAAAGTATTGTTCGGGACTTGAGCCGTAAAGGTTTCCGTCCTCGCCGTACTCAATGTCGTAAGGAGTGCAGGGGAGGTATTCGGTAGCCATAGTGTATTTGTCAACATTGCAGCCGCTGTAGTTCATAGCCATTGTAAGGGCAGTTACTTCGCAGCCCGTAGGAAGTTCAGGCTCCTGATATATTATATCGAAATTTTGAATAACGCAACTGTCCCTTGACGCTCTTGATACTGTTGCAGTGCTGTTTTCTCGGAAATCATCGGCAATGTCATTTTTTTTGCCACAGCCTGAAATCAAAGTTATAGCGCTCATTGCGGAAAGCAAAAAAGCGGTGATTTTTATTGCAATATTTCTCTTCATCGCAATTCTCCGTTTCAAGTAAACATATGTACAAATTATACCACAAGCTTTGACAATAAACAATCTTTTCGGAGTAATATTGTTGTAAATAAGTTGTCACTTCTCAAATTTAAGATAGATTAGGCAAAATTTGTTTTTATAATAAAAGCTTTCTGACGGTAAAAATAACTTAAACTGAATTATTTAATTGTCAATAATCGTCTTTAATTGATATGTTTTGTGTTTGTGAAAAAATTGTAAAAAAGTGTTGACAAAGTGAACGCACAGTGATATAATCAATACTGTTCTCAAGAGAGAACACAATTAAACAGTTGGTGTTAATGACGCTGAGGGTCCACCTGTTCCCATACCGAACACAGAAGTTAAGCTCAGTAGTGCCGAAAATACTTGGCTGGTGACGGCCTGGAAAGATAGGGAGATGCCAACATCAAAGTGTCCATCCAATAGGGTGGGCATTTTTTATTGTTAAATTTAAGTGATTATGCAAAAATCCGGCTTCTTTCATATGAAGTCGGATTTTTCGTTTATCATTCAAGTACATCAAAGCCTCTGTCATACAGCATTAAATTAATATCAATTACACTTAGTTTGTGAAGCAGTCCAAACATTATTACCGCATCTCTGCCGTCTTTGGCATACAGAGGTGACGCTTTTATACTGTTCAGCAGTTTTTCTGTCTGTGTCAGATCCGCACCTATTCCAATGCAGAGCATTATCAGCTTATCTCTTGACGGTGTCTTTATTCCTTGGAATATCTGATAGCCGTAGTGCTTTTCTATCATAGAATTATTTATAGCTTCTGATTTGCTTATCTTTTTGCTTTGTATAATACTTTCAAGCATTTGAGGTAATGTCGCAAAATTCAGCTGATCCAAGTTTTCTTTAAAATAATCGTCAAGATTACTTTTTGATTTTAAGCTATTGAGAAGTTCATCAGTTGATTTTTTCAATTTATATCTTCCTTTTTATACAAATTTATGCTAATATTTACAAGAGGGGAGGTGCAAAAATGAACGAGTTTGAATATAAATTTTCACTTTGGCAATTTGATGTTGTTACAGATTTTAACAGAACGACACAGCTTGTGCGCAATCGCAGCACGGGTCGGCTTATGGTGAAAAAGATTATGCCCGCTTACGAATTTGAGGTACATAACGCTGTCAGTAAAATTAATAATTGCCATATCGCAAAAGTTTTTGATGTTATAACTGACCGCAATGCCTGCATTATTCTTGAAGAATATGTACAAGGTCATACCATTGAGCAGTATTTGTCAAAAGGTACTTTTGCGGAAGATTATGCCATAAATATTGCCCGTCAGATTTGCAACGGACTCAGTGTTTTGCACAAATATTCAATTACCCATCGTGACATTACTCCGTCCAATATTATCATAGGTTTTGACGGTGTTGTTAAGATAATTGATTTTGGAATTTCAAGACTGCATAAAGAAAACGCCAAACACGATACGCAGGTTCTCGGTACAGAGGGCTATGCCGCACCCGAACAATTCGGCTTTAAGCAGAGCGACTGCAAAACAGATATTTATGCTCTGGGAGTTTTGCTTAATTATATGCTAACAGGTCATATTCCGTCAGAAGTTATGTACCGTGACGGTGATGTTGCGGATATTATTAAAAAATGTACAGAATACAATGTTGAAAAGCGTTTTGAACGGATAGAAGATTTAGACGCCGCTTTGAAAAGAAAGAGAGTTTACGGCTTTAACTTTGCCGACAATTTTATGGAAAATTTCCCCGGACTCCGTTCGGAAAAGAAAGGTGTGCGTGTTTTTGCGTGCGTAATATACGGCTGGATGTTTTTATGGATTATAGGTATGTACAGCAAGTATTGCGTAATAAATATACTGAACTTTTTTCCCGTCACGCTTATGGTAATACTGCTTTTCTTTATTCCCATTTCATTTTTCTCTGACCTTTTCGGCTTTCAGAGTTGTATTCCCAAAATAAGGGATATGCCTAAAACTTTAAGGAAGCTTATTTTTTACTCATTAGCCGTTGTGAGTATGTTTGTCGGTATGTCAATTTTCCGTGCCGTTACAACGGTATCTTATTTATGGTAATTATTTCCATAGTACAACAATATTATAACATAAATTTTTTTCTTAGTGTATGCTGTCAGCATACAATTTTTTATTTGGCTTTTTATATAATAATGTCAATGGATTTAATAAAAGGAGAAATTTATTATGAAAAATACCGTTAAAAAAGTTTTATGTACATTTATTGCAGTGGTTGTGGCGGTCACTTCTACATTGGTTTTTACAGGTTGTGGCTCAAAAAAAGTCACAAGCGACGTAAGTATTCCTGACTATACTTTTTCTGAAAGTTCTAAGGAAGAGGAAAGTTCGCAGGCAGAAGAAAGCTCAAAGGATGATGAATCTTCTGAGGAGGAAAGTTCAAAGGAAGAAGAAAGTCAAAAAGATGAAGAAAGTTCTAAAGAAGAGAATAACGATTCCGACACCGTTGATCCTGATTTTAAGGAAGTAATGGACGATTACGAGGACTTTATGAATGATTATGTTGACTTTATGAAGAAGTACACAAGCAGTGACAATCCTGCAGGACTTATGAAAGATTACACGGAGTTTATGTCGAAGTATGCTGATTGGGGCAAGAAGATAGACGATATTGACGAGGATTCTCTTTCAAAAGCAGATTACGATTATTATATTGATGTGACAACAAGAGTTACTAAAAAACTTGCAGAAGTTGCCTAATAATAAAAATGACTTTTAATGACATCTGGGAAGAAATCGTAAGATGCACAGGCAATGTAATTACCACAAAAGAGAATACAAAATTTACATATGTTGTAAATGAAAACAGTATTTTTATTCCGAAAGCGAATTGGAAAATTACAAAATTAGAGCTTGAAGGTGCGGTAAAAATGTTGCAAAATCCGTCATTTGCAAAGAATGCGGCAATCGGTTCATCGTATGTGTATGCTATAATATTTAATGCTTTGGCAGAAATTCAATAATAACAGACTTTTTCATATGGATAAAAGCGCTCGGGTACTGTACCTTGAGCGCTTTTATAATGCAATTAAAAGTTGGATTTGTCAAGAAAAGTGTGTAAGTTTTTTAAAATCATAAAAACTTTACAAATAATCCTATGAGAACAACTATGTATCTAAAAAGCAACTACAATCATCCCATCAGTCTTCCTTATATTCTATTACTCGTGTATATATAATGATAAATTATAATGATAAATGTATCACGAACTAAAGTCAAGTAATAATTTTCAAAAACGGATAATATCTTTTCCTAGTGAATTCCCAAAGTAAATTCCACTCCTTTCCTACTGTGGAATTTACTTTGGGAATTCACGCTTATAAACGCAATTATAAACGAATATAAAAACAGCTGTGACGGATTTTATCTTTTTGGCGACCTCGGTGCCGTTGATTTTTATAAAAAGCTCGGATTCAAAACCATAAATCAATACACTTGCAAAATTAAAGATGAAATAATTGCAAATGTTCTTCCCCACTCTTTCACACGCATAAACTACAAAAACTCTCGGACAGATTTGACCCGAGAGTTTTGTGTTATAACAATGGAGTTTGTTGATTATTAATTTTTATTATAATTTTGCAATCATCTTAGAGTTGCCGTGATAGCAGCACATGAACCGAGTAAATTATACAAGCTGTTTCTCTCACCGTTATATCCGTTTTCTTTGAGATGTTCGTCTGCCGTTTCTTCGGTAATCGGTTCAACATTAAAATCTACTGTCTGGGTTTCCTCTGTGCCGTCATTGTACTTAACGGTTACATCAACCGATACTCCTTCAAAAAGCTGTGAATAAAGCTCGTTATACATATCAATGATATCCGATTCATCATATTCGGGATTAAATTCTTTATCGAAATTCTCACCGTATTTTTCGATGTATTCAGCTTTCACACTGTCGCTCACGGCTTCACCGCAATAAAGACTATACGCATTATATTTACTTAAAATTTTAGCCGCTTTTTCACTGTCATTTGCCATAAGATAAACATTCATACTAACAGGAGCAACTCCGTCAGAATCCACTTTAACGCTTTCATCCTGCTTATCATAATCAACGGTAAAACCCGAGTAAAAATAATCGGCACCCGAATTCATATATATTTTCATAGTTTCATCGGCATTTTTGTTTTCAAAATCCGATAATACTTTACCGCAATATACTTTTTCATTGTCATCTGTATTAAAAGTAAAATATGAATTGCCTTTTGCATTATATGTAATTGTACTTATGTTATCACCCTTGCAAGAAAGCAACAAATTAAAAGTTTCCTCATAGCTCTCATAGCCGTAAAAATATCTATCAGTCCTATCTATAGCGGCAACCTGTACCGGTTTATCTTTAGTTAATTCAGCAGCTGCGGCCGTAATAACAAATCCGTTTTGATTTTGAGCTGGTTGAGAAAAAAGGGCAAACGCACCTCCCGAAACAAGCATTGCCGCAACAAGAGAAGCTGCAATAACTTTATTTACTTTTTTATTTTTACTTTTCTTAATGTCAATAATGTTGTCATTGCTTTGCTTGCTATAAATATTTTCTATCGCAGAATTAACTGCATTCTCACTGATTTTAACATCATTGATTGTTTTCGTATATAAATTTTTACGCATACTAAAGTCCTCCTTCGGATAGAATTTTGCCGAGTCTTTTTCTTGCCCTCTGCAACTGCGAACTGATTGTATTTTGACTTTTGTCCATTATACGGGCTATTTCTGCAATTGAATAATCCTCATAATAATACAGATAAATAACATTTCTGTACTGCTTTGGAAGCTGCCAAATTTCTTCCATTACAGCCTTTGTTTGCGGCTGCTCAAGTTCTGTATATTTGTCGATTGACTCAATCTTATTATGCCAAAACGACTTATGAAAATTATTGCATTTGTTTATAGTAACCCGTATAAGCCAATATTTTAAATGTTTTTCATCGTCAAGAGGCGGGTTCTTTGTAAGTAATGTAACGCAAACCTCTTGAAAAATATCCTCGGCGTCAGCTTTTGATTTTAAATTTTGATATGCAATGCGAAATATCATATCCGCATATTTTACAATTACTTGTTCGATTTTGTTTTTCGGTACCGAATGAATCACTCATTTGTAACCTCCTTCCACTGTTAATACAACTGCAAACACACATTTTCGTGCATAATTTTAAAATTTTTTAATTTTATAATACCAAATTAATGTCTGTTTGTAAAAACAGTGAATATATAAAACTGCGTAAACAAAAAGACCTTATCCAAAAACGAATAATGTCTTTCCTTGGAACTGATAACGGGTGATTGTAATTATTCAAACTCTTTGCCTCGCTTGCTGCGGCTTGTTCATAGTCATATTTTCATCAACTCTACGCCATAAAAACAGTCCAGCGGACTGTTCAGCTTGTCGAAAAAGCCCAGCTTTTACTGGACTTTTTCTACAGGCTGAAGCTGCTACATTTCTGTAACAGCTTAACAATGAATTTATTATTTAATTGTTTAAGTATTTTTGTAACACCTTTTCAAGTTTATCAAACCTGCAGCATCTTTTTACGAGATTAATGTTTTTATCAGGATAATTTACTACAATGTCATAAAGCTTATTAGCTCTCTTTAAAATCAACTCACTATTACTTTGACAAAAAGCAAGCTGATCCTTTAAAAGCTCCTTATAAGCTATATCCCTCGGTGTATCATCAGGGCGTACTTTCATATCTATTGGAGTAAGTAAAGACTCATCTACCGGTAACATATTATTTATGTTTAATGCTCCGAATTAAAATATTTTTAAATTCCCTGTTCAAAAATGTAGAGGTACAAGTCCTCAAGGGTTGGTTTTGCGGTTGTGTATTGGAAGTCTGTCGGCGGGTTATCGGTCACGATGCGGACTATTATGCTGTTGTCGTTGTGACAGAGATTTGAAACACGGTAATTGTCTTGAAAATATTTTAAATCTTCCCTTTGAATTTCGACCTCAAAGACTTTATTTTCAAGCTCCTTTGTCAGCTTATTCGGGGAATCGTGGGAGATGAGCTGACCTTTTTTAAGCAAAATAATCTCCTTTGCGATAAACTCAATATCCGACACAACATGGGTGGAGATTAGGACAATTTTATCCTCGGCAATCTCGCTGATGAAGTTGCGTATGCGTATTCTCTCCTTCGGGTCAAGTCCTGCCGTTGGCTCGTCAAGTATGAGAATTTCGGGATTGTTCAGAAGCGCTTGAGCAATCAAGGCTCTCTGCTTCATACCGCCCGAAAACGAGCCTAACTTTTTATGTGCGGCATCTGTCAGATTAACCGTTTCAAGAAGCTGAGTGATCTTTTCCTTGGCTTCTTTCTTTTTTAAGCCCTTTAAAGCCGCCATATACCACAAAAAGCGGTTGAGGGTGAAATCATCATACAAGCCCTGCTGTTGGGGCATATAGCCGAGTACGGCTCGGTAATCCTTGCCGAGCTTTTTGATATTTTCACCGCCGTAAACCACCTCTCCGCCGTCGGCATTGAGGTTGTCGGTGATAATGTTCATCAGCGTGGACTTGCCTGCTCCGTTCGGTCCGAGCAAGCCGTATACTCCCGGAGTTAAGATAACGCTGAAATTATCAAGCGCCTTTACCGAGCCCTTTTTATAGGTTTTGCTGATACGATTTAAAGCTAATTCCATATTTACAACCTCTTTTGTTTTGAAACTTAAATTATAAATTTCGTACTTTTGCGCTTGGGAACAAAGATAATCAGAGCCGATACTGCGATTATCAGCAGACAAACGGCGGTGATTATGCCGATAACGGCTGTCTGAGCATTATTTGAAAATGCCGATACCATACGGATTTTGTTGTTATCAATGAACACCACGCAGGGTATAAGGAGCAAGCCGCTTGAAATTATCATTGTCACAAACTGATTTTTAAATATGTAGGAGAGCAGATAGACCAAAGTCGTTGTGCCGACTGCCGCAAGCAGATGAACAAAGCCGAGAGCAAGAATATATCCGCCCACGGTTATGCCGCTTGTCAGAGCCGAAAAATTTCTTGAATATGCAAGCGGTAAATCAAATGATGCCGTGCCGAAGGTCTTGATAAAGTTGAGCATATACGGCAGATAGATTAAGATATAGGAAATCACCGTGGTAATCAGGACGGTCAAGAGCTTTATAATCAACAGCCTCGCTTTGCCGTGCTTATTTGCCGAAATCAAGTTAACCATAGAGGTCTTGTATTCAATTGCCAAAATGTTAGAGGTACAGAAGATAACCACGGCTAAGAGCAGAGCAAAATACTCCCACTCCCTAAAGGTGTCCATAGTCAGCCGCTTGTTCACCACTTCATTGACAAGTGCAGGCTTTTCGCCCGTCAGCTCAGCCTTTCCATTAACATATTCAAGCTGAGCGCAAATGTCCTCAAATGCCATTCCTCTTATGCTTAAAATACCATCAATGGTATTGAGCCTGTTCGTTTTTTCCTCAGCCGAAATCGTGGTGTCGGCTGAAAGCTCCTCGGCTTCTCTTGTAAGCTCGTCAAAATAAGCCCTTTCACTCTCGATAAAATCATACTTTTCCTCGTCAAGCTCACCCTCAAGTGTTTGCATATAGGTGTCATAGGCGCTTTCCTGAGGACTTATGAATATAATACTCAAATCATCATTGTAGCTGACAAAGCCGAGAGCCACGAGGATAATTACTGCGACAAGGGCGAAGGAGGTTTTGTAGTGCTTGTAAGCCTCGCCGCTGTATATTCTCACACTTCCGTTGATTTTCTTAAACCGTCCGAGCCGTGACATAAGCCTGTCGAGCAAAACGAGCTTGCCGTTATGCTGTGACAGCCTTGAAAACGCCAATGCCGCTCCCAAAACTCCGACAACGGAGAGAGCTATAGCTAAGCCGATGAAAACGGTGATTATGTTAATCGGCTGTGAAAAAATATTGACATTCTGATAACAGCCGAAAATATTGTTGCCGCTGATAAGGTAGAAAATATTTATAAATTTTAGCGAAGCCAACACAGAGCTGCCGTCAATGAAAATGAAGCAGGAAAATTCAAAAATCAGTGCCGACGCCAAGATTAAATAGGTCTTTGCGGAGGACTTGATAACCACGAATAAAAATGCCGTGAGCATTGACAGAGAGCAGAGCAAAAGCGTTTTGCCGAGTACCCACAAAATCAGGTATTCAAGCATTGTAACATTTAATGCGCAGTTTAAAAACAGCTTGCTCGACTGCACGGGGCGGCTCAAATCTCCAAAGCCGTAGACTGTGCCTGCCATCATAATGTTGCTCGCATAGAACAGCAGACTAACAACCGCCGTAACGCTCAAAACAACCAAGAGCTTGCAGGCTATTGTTTGCAGTCTGCCCTTTGCCGTTGACCGCACAAGAATATAAAGCTCCTTTTCTCTTTCAACGGAGAACATCAAAATATTGACGAGCAATACGATAATTAGCAAAATATAGCTTGAAACCTCATATGAGGTTGCGGCTTCAACCGCCTTGTTGTTGCCGAGGATGGGCTTAACACCTTTAACCTCGGCAAAATCCACGGGAGTTTTTTCAATATTTCTGAACGAAAAACTGTCCGGCTCTGCAAAAATGGAAAAGCTGCTCTGTTGCTCGGCTCTCGACTTCATATTGGAAATAAACTCTTCATAGCTGTCTATGTGAGAGAGCTGAGCCTGTATGTTGCTTAGCATAACCGAGCGGTTGAACAGCTCATCATCGTTCAAGTCCAAGCCTGCCGCATTGTCATACAGCTTTGGATATTTTTCCTTGTATTCATCTGCATTTCCGTTGTGCAAAAGAATTTGTGCAATCTGTATCTCCGTGTTCTTGCTTTCAAAGAACGCATTTTTATCCTCTGCGTCGTTACATTCCCGAATAAGCTGTTCATATGCCCCGACATCACTTGAAATTGCCGAATTTTCATAATCAGAGGATTGAAGCATTACGAAAAACAGAGAATCGGCGCAGAAAAAGGCGATGATGCAAATAAGAAATATTTTGTTTGAAAACAGCTTTAAATATTCGCTACCTGCAATTCTCATACAACTCCCGCCTGTCCCTCTACATAGTAATTACTGTTCTTCTTTTCAGCCCATTTCAGCTTGCAAAGCTCTGTGAATTTTATAGTTTCGCCGCCGATTGAGCCGAGTTGACTTTTATCCGCCATAGCTAAAATTCGTTCTCCGTTATCATCTACAGATTCAAAAATAAAATATTCATTATCCTGTGGATTAATATTATTGCATACTATATTTTCAAATTCAGGCGGAGCATACGAATCTATCTCATTCATATTTAAATCGTAAACCGTAATAATCTGTTTTTCTGCATCTTTTCTGGTGACCTGCACACAATTATCACCATATATGTATTTTCCATCGGTTGAATATCGCAAATTATCTTTATGAGCTATTGTGAAAAAGCTTTCCTTTACATTTCCATCCAAATCGCATTTAAGATAAACATTTTCATCCGAATTTTTATCGTAATAGGACGCAATCATTGTGTTGTCTAAAAAGAAATTATAAGACACCTGATAGCCTTTAGCTTTAGGAATGTCATTAATCTCTAATGTATCCAAATTGATACATTTGATACTTAAACCGGGTCCTTCCTCTTTTTCATTTCTCTCGTCGGCAGTAAAGTAAAAATAATTCTTATACGCACATATTTGAGAAACAGCTCTCAAGCCGGACTCAATATAGTAATCCGTTTTGTATAGAATCTGCGGTTCTGATTTAGGTGAATCAAGAGGTATTCTGATTACTGATGAATCAGTAGAGCAATAAAAATATCCCCTGTGTATGAACCATTCAAAATCATAAAAATTAAAGCTTCCCGTGAGATTTTCCCTTTGGCTTCCATCAGGCTTCATACGCATAAGATATGTATTGTAATTTATATAGCTCTTGTCATACTCTCCGCATAAAGCATACAAATATCCGTCATTATATTGTATTTGGGGCTTCTCCGTTAAGTTTAAATAGGCATCGCAAGCTTCAGGGTCATCGTGAGTACAATTTGGTTTTGAACAAAGAGGAGTAGCCTTTTTTGTTTCTTTATCAATAAAAATCACGATTCCGTCATCACCGATATAATAATAACCTTTATCTGATTTTGTCATAGGTGCATTTCCGCCGATATGGTACATTAGCTGCATATCTGTTGCATAATTTATATATGCATCATCGGAATTTGAGTATGAAGATTTATTCGTACAGCCATAAAAAAATACAGCAGCACAAATTGTTAAAAATAATGCCATCATTGCAGTTGTTTTCTTCATTGGAATACCTCTCACAATTTAATTATTTATCTGATGTTGATATTAATGCTGCGCTTATTGCTGATACTAATATTTTTTAATTTTCATAAAATTATCCTCCAAAATTTTTATACCTTTGTCACTAAAGTAATACATTGAACTCACCTCCCGAAACAAGCATTGCCGCAACAAGAGAAGCTGCAATAACTTTATTTACTTTTTTATTTTTACTTTTCTTAATGTCAATAATGTTGTCATTGCTTTGCTTGCTATAAATATTTTCTATCGCAGAATTAACTGCATTCTCACTGATTTTAACATCATTGATTGTTTTCGTATATAAATTTTTACGCATACTAAAGTCCTCCTTCGGATAGAATTTTGCCGAGTCTTTTTCTTGCCCTCTGCAACTGCGAACTGATTGTATTTTGACTTTTGTCCATTATACGGGCTATTTCTGCAATTGAATAATCCTCATAATAATACAGATAAATAACATTTCTGTACTGCTTTGGAAGCTGCCAAATTTCTTCCATTACAGCCTTTGTTTGCGGCTGCTCAAGTTCTGTATATTTGTCGATTGACTCAATCTTATTATGCCAAAACGACTTATGAAAATTATTGCATTTGTTTATAGTAACCCGTATAAGCCAATATTTTAAATGTTTTTCATCGTCAAGAGGCGGGTTCTTTGTAAGTAATGTAACGCAAACCTCTTGAAAAATATCCTCGGCGTCAGCTTTTGATTTTAAATTTTGATATGCAATGCGAAATATCATATCCGCATATTTTACAATTACTTGTTCGATTTTGTTTTTCGGTACCGAATGAATCACTCATTTGTAACCTCCCTTTACTGTTAATACAACTGCAAACACACATTTTCGTGCATAATTTTAAATTTTTTTAACTTTATAATACCAAATTAATGTCTGTTTGTAAAAACAGTGAATATATAAAACCGCGTAAACAAAAAGACCTTATCCATAAACGAATAATGTCTTTCCTTGGAGCTGATAACGGGTGATTTTAATTATTCAAACTCTTTGCCTCGCCTGCTACGGCTTGTTCACAGTCATATTTTCATCAACTCTACGCCCTAAAAACAGTCCACCGGAGTGTTTTCTTTACGGGCTTTCAAATCCCGTTTTACAATTTCATCTTTAATCAAAAAAGATATTACCCACAAATTCGGATAATATCTTTTTCTTGGAGCTGATAACGGGCGATTGTAATTATTCAAACTCTTTGCCTCGCCTGCTGCGGCTTGTTCACAGTCATATTTTCTTCAACTCTACGCCCTAAAAACAGTCCACCGGACTGTTTTCTTTACGGGCTTTCAAATCCCGTTTTACAATTTCATCTTTAATCAAAAAAGATATTACCCACAAATTCGGATAATATCTTTTCCTTGGAGCTGATAACGGGATTTGAACCCGTGACCTCGTCCTTACCAAACCGTTTTATCACTTTTTGCCACTTTTTGCAATCTTTAATAAACGGCTATTTTATGCGGTTTTTCGGTGGTTGCGTTTTTGTAGTATTTCGTGATTTTTGGGGTTTATTCGTTAAATTAAACCCCAAATAAACCCCAACTTTTCCGCTGCGTGTAAACAATGATTTATGCAGCGGCAGAGCATACTGCAACTATTTGCAACTATGCACAAGGTTTTAAGTATCTCGTTTTAACCTGTGGGAACTGTATTTCAAAAACGGGGGCAATCATCTAAAAAGTGAGTGGTTGCCCTAAATCGGGGCGTCCCTTAACCGATAGTCTTAAAGACGAGTAGTTATAAAGTCTGCACTCCTGTTATGCCAATACTTGCCTTGTGTTGCTCTGTTACTCTCATACTGTAAAAAACTATACGGATTTTGCACAAAGCCTTATTACAGGCTTATTCTATGGCAGTATGAGGGTATCAGAGTACAACATACAAACTGCCCACACATTATGGCAGCGTTTTATGCTTTCGCTCATTTTTGAGCAAAAGCAAAGGCAACGGTTGTTATTCCGCTGCCTTTGCTTTTTCTCTCACATTCTCTCACATTTTACCGTGTGGACCTGTTGCGCTCTCACGCCCTGCCTTGTATGCCGCCGCTAAAAGCACCCAATAAAATCGGAATTCCGCACTTTTCAAGCTCCGACTTAATAAGCAAGTCCATTTCTTCCATTGTTTCCATTGTCTATGCTCCCCTTTACATTTTATGTGCTGTGTTTTTATACATCAGCTTTATAAATTTCAGAATTGCCACTAAAGCCTTGTGATTTTTAATAGCTTGTGTGTACTCGATAATTTCATTTCTGATTGCAATATCTGATTTCATTTTCAAGCCTCCGTTTATTTGTTTTCAGTTTTAAGATAAACAAAACATATGTAATCAAAAATCTTTTTAAGTTTCTTTTCGCTTTTGATTTTCGAAAGCATTTCGTCAATCATTTTCCTGTAATCACTCTTCATTGCGTAAGCCTCTTTTCATAAATTATATTGAAAGTGATAATCTCAAGCCCTGTACCATATCGGCATAAAAACCGCCTGTAATTGCCTGTAAGCGTGCATTTACGGTTGTAATGTTATCAATTACGCCACTAAGTAAACACGCCACAGCAGCGGAAATATAGCCCATTTTGTACGGCTTGCCGTTGCCCACACTTGCATACACTGCAATAGCATTGAGGTCAAAGCTGTTTTGCTTTTCTCTTAACAGGCTAAAGCTGACCGTTTCGGGGTTATATCTGCTCAAATGTTCGATTGCCTCTTGTCTGCGTTCTTTTGTAACGCCTGCAACCTTTACGCTTGCCTTACCCTTAGCGAGTTTCCACGCCATACGGAATGCCTGCGATAATGTGTAACCGCCTTTGCGTAATCTGTTTGCTACCTTGCAGATAATCGAACGATTTAGCATTTTTATTTCCCCTTTCCTTAACCTGTGACTATATTATACTACTGTTAACAGTATATATCAATAGGCAAGTTGTACAAAGTTAACCGTATATATTTATGCAAAATTATACTGTTAACTTTAGAATAAGTGTGCTATAATAATATTTGTAAAGAAACGGTGGCGGCTGTTTCAGCTCCCTTGTGAAAGGGGGTGAGTGTCTTAATGACTGATGTAATTTTATTACTTACATTCGCTGTTGTCTTAACGGCAGTAAATGAAATCATAAAGAACATAAAAAAGAAATAACCGCCCTGTACGGCAATACAAGACGGTTATTGTTTCAATAATTTAGTTTTGCAAGCGGAACAGCTAAAGCCGTTCCTTTTCACCTATATTATACAACAACAATAAGTTGAAGTCAATAGATTTTTAACGGTCAGGCGGTGAAATAATGGCAGTTAGTGAGGCACAGAAGAAAGCAACAGCAAAATGGGACAAGGAGAATATGACTACTTTAGGCTGCAAAGTAAAGAAAAGCGAGGCGGAGCAATTCAAAGCATATGCCAAAGAACAGGGTACAACTGCAAATTCCCTGTTAAAGGATTTTGTTTTATCATCAATACAAGAAGAAAAAGGAGGCAAAATGACTTAATGACTTGGGCGCAATCAGTAAAAGCAAGAGATAATTACAAGTGTGTTGCCTGTGGAGCGATAGAACATTTAGAGGAACACCACATTGTGGAGATACATATTAATCCGAATTTAAAGAATAATATAAACAATGGTATAACATTGTGCAGAAAGTGCCACCGAGCAACTCACAAAGGGTCATTTAACCCAAAAGGTGGTATAATTAAACCTCTTGAAGCTGATATAAAACAAGTTTATTCAGCCATTAACAAGAAAACACAATAATTAATGAAAGGACTTATTATGAGCAATTGTTTAAGCAAAGAAAATATTGATATTTTAATAAATACATTAAAAGAAGACAGAATGTTAACAGGAATTACTTATAATAGTTGTGATTTTAGTAGTTCACCTTTTATGATAGATGATATAAATAAATTGTATATTCTTGGCAGTTTAGCCGAGTTGTTAGAAAAAAACATTTTGTCACTTAGCATAGATGAAACTAAAAATAATAATGAGCTTGAACATTTTTTAACTTTATTAAACAAATTAAAAAACAAAAAACAAGCTCAAAACGATAAAGTAGCCATAAATATATGCATTGATAATACTTTATATGATAGTATAAAAGCCCACGCCGAGAGCAAAGGCGAAAGCGTGAACGGCTTTGTTACTCGTGCTATTGATGAAACAATGCAAAGAGAAACGGAGAGCGGCACATAAATGATTGTGAAATATTCAAAGGCTGCATTAAAATTTCTTGCAAAGGCTGACAAGCCGACAATTACAAGAATCAGAGCAGCTGTTCAAGGATTAACACACACGCCGCCCGAGGGTGACATAAAAGTTATGCAGGGCTTTTCTGACGGCAGGCAAAGGCTTAGAGTAGGAAAGTACCGAGTAATTTACAGATACGGTCTTGATAATCAAATCGAAATCGTATATATTATTGACATAGGTTCTCGTGGCGACATATACAAATAAGAGGTGATTTTTATGTCTGAAAAAGCAGTACAAATCGCAGAAATGCTCGATATGCTCCCCGAAAGCGACCAACAGTTAGCGTATGAACTTGTAAAAAAGCTCGTGCTTGCGTGGGATCCTGATTTTACAAAGGTTACCGAACAGGAACGCAAGGACATTGAAAACGCCGAGCAAAGCGGCTTTGTAGATGAAAACGCTATTGATTGGGATAATCTTTCAAATTACGAATAAATAACAAAGCATAACACAAGGGCAAGTCTTGAAATACAGGCTTGCCCTTTCTGTTTGTTTTGTGCAGCGGAATAATGCCAACTCTTACGCTCAAAAGTGAGCTAAAGTATTTCGTATTACACAAACAATGCAGCGGTAAGCACTCCCCCCTTAAAAAATCAGCCTTTTAGATTATTGGGTACCGAGGGTGGGGGATTGAAATTCTGCACGCCTCGCATATGACCCCCCTCCCCTAAATTTTGACCGCTGCGTTGGTGTTAGCTACTCAGATGTGCGACACCGCATTATATGCAAATATTCAGTTATTCCGCTGCATATTCTTTAATATTTCTATAATGCCGCATACGCTTGCAAAAACGCCTTGCAATCGGTTTTTACTGCTTAATAGTGTAAATTTACGATTAATTATATATCGCAATACAAGGCTTTTAAATAACGCTGAATTTTTACAATTTCCAGAGCCTCGGCAAAAGTGAGCTTTCTAACCTCTGCCGCTGCCTCATTCATAAGGTTTATAGTTTCATCTATGATGTCAAATTGTGCGTTTAAATTTTTATTCATTGTTTGCACCTCGCTTTGTTGTAATATTTTTGTATTGCATAGTTATATTTTGTAATTACACGCATATTACACGCAACAAACACGCAACACAAGCACGCTAAAAACGGCTTGGTTATGCGGTTTTTTTGTAATGCACGCTTTACACGCTTTGTTGTCAGTCCCTATATATAATATATAATTTTGATTTTATATACTAATACTTTGATAAAAAAGTGCTAAACATAAATTAAAGCGTGTATATCGTGTAAAAGCGTGTAAATATAGATAATCACTAACTTTATTGCTATTGCCCAATGCGTGTATAAATCGTGTAAATGCCTTTAATGCGTGTAAAATAGATTAGTGCGTTATCTCAACATCTACACCTATGCCCTCAAAGCCTCGTGCTCGTTTTCCTCTTATGTTTACATTTGTACTGTATTCTATGCCTTTCTTTTTACCTTTTGCTTTAACTGCCGAAACAAAGGTTTTTTGCTTTAGTGTGGTTAATAGGTTGTCGTCGCAAAAATCTTGATAAAATTGGTAAAGAGTGTAGCTATGTATTTGCAGTCCGGGCTTGATTATAAAGCTGTCGCACTCCTCAAGAAAGCAAAGTACGGAGTCCTGCTGCTTTTTCAACTCCTCGCTTTTCTTCTGTGTGCGTTCGCTGACATAGATTTTGAAACTTCTTTTGATTAACTCGTTCAAACCGTCAACAAGCCATTTTGCCACGCCCTCGCTCTCGGTTTCGATTATTTCACGGTCAATAAACGGGTTGTCTATTCTGTTTCTATCTTTAGGCTTTGCCTGCAAAACAAGCTGACGGCGAGAAAATCCCTCGGAAATATCATACAGGGATTGCAAAGTGAAATTGCCGAAAATCAAAAAGCGGGCATATGATTTAAACTGATTGTCTTGTATAAATTTCTTCTCCGCTGCTATGGTGGTTTTGTTTGTCACAAGATTTTTAAAGGTCCTTGCGTTTGTCAAGGCATTTTCGCTCAAGTCGTCGTCAATAAAAAGCAATTTATTTTCTATATTTGCAATACCGAAATTCTTTTGCAAAACGCTGATACTATCATTATAGCAGTTGCTTTCTCCAAATATGCCGTTGAGAACCGCACCCAATACGCTTTTACCCTCGCCGCCGTCACCGATAACAAGTAATGCTTTTTGCAGAATTGTAGTAGGCAGCAGGCAGTAACCGCAATACTGCTGTATAGTCTGTTGGTCGTCCTCATAGTAAACGGTTTTCAGATAATCAAGGAGCTTTGTCGGAGTTTTAGCGTTCGGGTTATAGTTTGTGTTAATGCGGTTTATGCAAAACTCCTTTTCATTGCTCCAAACTGTAAAAAGTCCGTTTTCGTCCTTTGAAAGCGTGCCGTTTTTAAAATGAATTTTGTCAAGTGTGGGAGTAGTCGGCTCGGTGTAACAATACTGTTTAATCCCCTCTAACAGCTTTTTGGATTTATCACTTGCATTTGTGCGTATATAGCCTTTTATTTCATTAAAAATTATATTTTTCGCCTTATCGTCCGACATTTTGCCGTTAACAGAATATAAAACGCCGTTAATACATTTTACACCCTGCTGCTCTGCAAAACATTCTATATATTGGCTTTCATCAAGTTTCAGCTTGCCGTAATCGTCTTGATACACCCATATAGGAGCGTAATTTACATTGTTTTTAGGTGCTTTTGTGTCGGTATTCTCTGCCTGTGGCAATGGCTCGGTAAAGGCCTTTGTACGGTCTTTTAAAGCCTCAATCTTGTGTTTTACGATCTGTGCAATAGTTTTGCCGCCGCTTGGCTGTTCGCTTTCGTAAATGTCGGTGATGTCGCCCTTTTCTTTCAGATTTTCCCATTCTGTGCAAAGGTCAAGCACCTTTACGGAATGTGCAACCGTCAAAAGCTCGTTTGCAACAAGGCTTGCAAAGTTTTTGCCTGCCTCGTCATTATCGGGAATAATCGCAACATTCAAGTCCTTGAACAGAGGAGTAAAACGGCTGTCCCACTTTTTACCCTTGCTGCCCTTGGTTGCTCCGTCGGGTGCAGAAACAGCAAGCAAGCCGACTTTGTCGGTCATTGTATCGGCGTCCTTTTCACCCTCAACAATGTAAACGGTATTATCGGCAGCGGTATTACTTAAAATCTCTTGATTATACAATGGTGGATTTATGCCGCCCCTGCCTTTCTGCCAACTGCCGTTATTGTCTTTGTGCTGCCAACAAAAGGACTTTTGCCATTTGCCGTTAGTCCACTTGTAAAAGCGTATTTTCTTGAGCCTGTCGCCGTACCTGTATTCAATGCTTGCAGGCTTTGGCGTTTTAATGCCCTGCGGCGGTGATTGAAAAAGGTCACGCATTGAAAGTCCTATTGCTCTTGTTATGTCCTCAGCTCTACACCCGGCAAAACAATTCAAAAGTATTTTGCCGTTGTCCTCTGATATGCAAAGGCTCTGTGTGCTGTCATTGTGGCAAGGGCAGGTTACCATATAACTATTATTTCCGTTTGGCTTAGGACTGCGAAAATGTGAAATAATATCCTGTAATTCCAAATTCCCGCCCCCTTAATAAATCGGTCTGATTCTGTTATTCTCGGCAGCGGAATTGTTTTCGGCTGTGCCGCTGCTCGAAAGATAATTTATAAGCCCGTCAAGGTTGATAAGTCTTTTCCTGCCACACATCACAACGGGAATTTTGCCGCTGATTGCAAGCTGTCTTATGTAATATTTACTAATGGCAGTGTTTTCGTCTATCTTTTTGATTTCGTTGTAACACTCGTCAAGTGTTCGCATTCTCGCTAAAGTAATAATAAAGACTTCCTCTCTTACCCACAGCCGATTTATTTAAGTATTTTTCGGTTATCCGCTGTAATTTTCAGCGTTGTTGTGTTATAATAACCGTAAGACTGCGGATTTATTTTTACACTTGTAGGCTTTAAACAACGAAAATTGCATTAATTAGGCTAATCTTTGCAAAAATTCTTTGAATAAAGCGTAAATTTGCTGTCTGCCGTTGGCTTTCGTGGAGGTTAGTCAACGGCTTTTTCTTTTGCGATTTCCTCAATGATTGAGAAAATGCGTTCTTTCTCCGCCTGCGGCAATTCGTGGCGGAGTTTGCGTGTTATGCTCGGTTCGCTGATTTTAAGGTGGTCGGCAATCTCCCACATTCTCACACTTGCACCCTTTGCCGCTGCTCTGATGTCTGCGTTTGCTAACATTTTATCAATTCCTTTCATTTTGTTATTGACAAATCATCATTAAAAGTATATTATAAAGACGATGATTGTTGCTATCGTTATTATATAACAACAACTGTGATTTATCAATAGTATTGTTGCTATAATTTTAGAATAGCAACAAAAATAGTTAATTAATGGGAACGGTGATAAATATGGCAACAAATGAAACATTTGCCGATAGGCTTACAAAATTAAGAGAAAACACGGGCAAAAAAAGGCAAGAAGTAGCAGATGAATTAGAAATATCACGGGCAAGTCTTGAATATTACGAAAAGGGCAAACGCAAGCCCGATATTGAAGTGTTGGCGAAAATAGCGGAATATTACAAGGTGTCAACCGATTATTTGCTCGGACTGTCTATTGCTTCCACAACTGATAAAGATATTCAATTCATTTGTGATTATACGGGACTCAGTGAAAAATCAGTTGATGTACTGCATTTCTATAAAGGCTATGAAATGATATATCCAACTATTAACAAGCTGTTAGAAAGCGAAATCGGTTCGGTTTTTAAAGAACTTGGTGTAAATGAAGTGCAAGAGCTTATCGAAAGTGAAAAGTATGAAAGTGTTGAGTATCTGCAAATTGTATCAGCTTTAGAACAATACCTTAATTTGAAAAAGCCTGCTCCTGCTTTAGATAAATGGTTATCAATTTCAAAAAGTGGAAAAATAATTAGTTTGAGCGAAACAGATGAATATACAAACAAGTTGACATATGAGGACCTATTGACTGTAAAAACAATAAAACAAAGTGAATTGGTCGAGAATGTGTTATTTGAAAATGCAATTGACAAAATAAAGCAATTAAAACAAGACGGTGATTAAATGGCAACTATTGAAAAGCGTAACAACGCATACCGCATAACCGTATGCTGCGGTTATGACATAAACGGCAAGCAAATACGGCGGCGTATGACTTATACCCCCGACGAGAAAATGACCGCAAAGCAGATTGAAAAGGAAGTGCAGCGGCAAGCTGTGCTATTTGAGGAGCAATGCAATAACGGCACAGTCGGCACCGACGGCAGAATGAAACTTGCCGACTTTGTACCTATCTACCTTGAAAACGCAAAGCACCGGCTCTCCCCTGTTGTGTATGAAAAGTATTGCCATATGCTCGACATCTGCATTATCCCAATGCTCGGACATCTCAAACTAAAGGACATCAAGCCTATTCACATACAGCGATTTGTAAACGCTCTTGAGGAACGCACAACGCATTTTGACGGCAAAGAGGGCAAACTTACACCCTCAACCGTTCGCCGATATTACACAATGATTCAATCAGTTTTGCACAGTGCTTACAAGTTGCAGCTTATAGGCGTAAATCCTGCCGACAGCGACAGAATAACCCTCCCAAAGGTTGAGGAACAAACAACCGACATTTTCACACAAGAAGAATTAGGCGTAATGCTCGACAAGCTCGAGGCTGAACCGCTGCAATTCAAAGTATTAATACATCTTGCGTTAAACACAGGCTGTCGCCGTGGTGAGCTTGTGGGGCTGAAATGGTCTGACATAGACTTTACAACGGGCATTGTAACCGTGAGCAGAAGTAATTACAAGCTGACAGGCGACAAAGAAATCAAGAGTAAATCAACAAAAACAGGCAAAAGCCGTACAATTATGCTGCCGCCGTACTGCATAGCCTTGTTAAAGAAATACAGAGCAGAACAGACACAAGAGCGGTTCTTACTCGGGGACCGTTGGCAGGGCGATAATTGGATATTTATACAGGCAGACGGCAAACCTATGTACCCCACTACGCCGACATTACAATTTACCCGATTTCTCAAGCGTGCAGGACTTGAGCATAAAAAGTTCCACGCACTCCGCCACACCTCGGCAACGCTACTGTTGAGCAACGGAACAAATATCAAAAATGTTGCTACAAGGCTTGGGCACGCACAGCTAAAGACAACAAACCGCTATGTGCACGCTGTGGAAGAGGCAGAAAAGCAAGCGGCAAATACCTTTGAAACCCTATTGAATACAAACCGCAAACACGCATAATAAAAGCCGTGTACTCACAAAACACAACGAGTACACGGCTATATTTTATATCCGAATATTTAATTTTTGGGGTAAACAACCGCAAAAGCGGGGATATTCTCTGCCGATATTTTACACAGAGCAAAGCAGCGGAATAAACCCCCGAAAATGAATTTTAAAGACAATAAACCCCAAATAAACCCCAAAACGGCTTATAATTCATTTAAAGCAAAAAGAAAAACCGCCCCCAAACCCTAAAAAATGGCTTGGTTATGCGGTTTTTCCTTGGAGCTGATAACGGGATTTGAACCCGTGACCTCGTCCTTACCAAGGACGCACTCTACCTCCTGAGCTATATCAGCATATTAAATTTTTAATCAGCGTTAAGCAACATTGGTATTATATCACATATGTTTTACAATTTCAAATGTTTTTTTAATTTTTTTCAAATTTCTTGATAAAAATTTGAAATGTTCCGTATAATACGAAATTTGTATTGCACAAATCATAAAGCCAAAATAGGCGGTGTCAGAAGTCCTATAATACGCCCACAAGGACTTCTGACAAACTACCTATTACCCTGAAATGTCGAAATGACATTATATTCAGTATTTTACAACAAGTTATAATTATTGTCAAGTTAAATTACGGTAATTCCGAGTCCACGCATAACATTTAATGCGGCTGTATTTAAACCGTCATCATTTGAGGCAGTGGCATTGCTGTCAACAGTCAGTCGTGCGTTCGGCAAAGCGGTTCGGGCAAGCACGGCGTTTGAAATAACACAAATATTCGATACAAGTCCGCAGAGCTCAATTTCTTTGTAATCACACTTTCTTAGATAATCAAACAGAGCCTCACTGCCATAGGTGCATTTCTTGAACACTTTATCGTCTGGCTGAACCATAGACTTGATTTTTCCGTAAAGTTCGTGACCTTTTGTGTACTCAATGCAATGTTCAATCGGCAATATTCTGCCCTCAAAAGTAGTTAAGTAATCGCATTGATGGGTATCGAGAGTGAATATAATGTCTGCACCCTCTGCCCTGTATTTTTCGATTTTTTCGGCAATTACATTTTCAAGTTTTTCCGCACCGTCAAATCCAAGTGAACCGTTTACAAAATCCACCTGATAATCAACTGTAATCAAGCATTTTCTCATAGTAAACTCCTTACTTCCACGGGCGCTTTTTACCGTCCCAGCCTTTGTTATGCCAATAGTCCGTATCAGCCTCGTTCCAAACGCTTTTCCTTTGAATTATACGCATAAGTTCAAAAAAGGCTTTGGTCTTCATTCCGACCTTCACCTTGCCGTCCTTTGCTTTGATTTTCTTTGCAAGGGCGGTGGTCTTTTTGTCGATTGCTTTCAAAGTATTTTCGCTGATTCCGTTGTATGATGTGGCACGGACATTCACACCGTATTTATAAATTTTTGGTATTCCCCAAAAGAAAAAGCTGTCGGCAATATCTTTATTGGTTGACTTTGTACCCGCTCCGGCTGCGGTAGAAATACAAACTGCCTGCTTTGAAAACATCTTCTTTTCAGGGCGGTGTACCATCCAACGGTAGCCGTAATGGTCAAGAAAACTTTTCATAGCGCCTGTGGTGTGGTAAACATAAACAGGGCTTGTAAAAATAAGCACATCTGCATCATCAATTGCATTTGTCAGCTTTTCGAGCCTTGCGTGATGAGGGCAAAGATGTTCATTTTTTATAAAACAGCTTGTACAGCCAATGCACATATCACTGAAATCCTTTGGCAAAAAGAACTCTGTAACTTTGCCGCCAAGTTTATCGGCAAGCATTTTGCCGATGTGATATGTAGAGCCTTTATGGCTCTGACCGTTGACTACTGTAATTTTCATTCCTTAATCTCCACAGGTTTTTCGTCAAAGCCTTTTATTTGAAAACGAAGTCCGCAGGTTGAACATTCGTAGTACGGTTTGCCGTTGTTTTTTCCGTCATCTACGATGAGCATAGGACTTTCGCAAAATGGACAAAGTTTAATATCTTCCATAGTTATTCTCCGTTCGGATTAATTTTTAATGTATTAATAATCGGTTATTTGTCAAAAGTTTGGCAATTATGGTTTAGCAAAATACTTTTTAAAGCAATTATAAAAGTTTGGTCGACCTTTTCAAAGGTCGTGGGTGTGGGCAAAGCCCACAAATACTTTCCGCTTACGCAATCTAACGATAGCCAAACAGCTCGCTGTTTGGCGGCTTGAACACAACGGCGTTAGCCTTTAAAAAGGCTTGACCTAAATTCTTCAACATTATTATAACAGAATGTTAAAAAAATCAGTTCAAAAACAATTTAAGAATTTTCAACTGACCGCTTTCGTTATCGGCAATGCCAAGACCTAAAAATTTTCCCTGTCTGTCGCTTACTCTGATTATTTCCTTATCTTGCGCTTTTGCTTTTGCAAGTGCGGTTCTTAGCATATCAAGTTCGCCGCCGTTTGAAAAGCGTTTTGCCTGTGCGTCAGACACATATATTTTGCGGTAACCTGCAAAAAGAGTTTCCGTGCGCATAATATGCTCTGAAATCTCTCCCTTTTCGGCTAATTCTCTTGCAGTTTCAAGCGTAATGCTGTCAGCAAGGTTATATCCGCACGCAGCCGTCCTGCACAAAGCAGTCATTACTGCACCCGTTTTGAGAATTTTACCTAAATCGTCAATTATTGTTCGGATATATGTTCCCTTTGAACAGCTTATATTCAATGCTCCGCTTTGGCTTTCTTCGTCAAAATCTTTAAGTTCAAGTCTGTAAACCGTAACTTTTCTCGGCTTTCGTTCAACTTCTTTTCCCTGTCTTGCAAGGTCGTAAAGTCTTTGACCGTTTACCTTGATTGCCGAGTACATCGGCGGCAGCTGCTCGATTTCACCTCTGAAATTTTCAAGTGCCGATAAAACATCTGCCTCGGTTGCGGTTTTATCGCTTTGTGATGTTACGGCACCCCATATATCGAGGGTATCGGTTGTCATTCCGAGGCGGAATTTTGCGGTATATGATTTATCGTGATTCGGCACTATATCCTGCGCTTTTGTTGCGTTGCCGAGGAGTATGGGCAACACACCCGTTGCGTTTGGGTCAAGTGTGCCTGTATGACCGATTTTACGCTGACCTGTCAGCTTTCGTATCACAGCCACCACATCAAACGAAGTAAATTTCTGCGGTTTATTTATAATTATTACACCGTTCATAGAGTTTCTTCCGCTGCCTTTATCAGCTGACTGCGCACATCTTCAAGACTGCCGTTTATAGAACATCCTGCCGCCGCCTTATGTCCGCCGCCGCCAAACTTTGAGCAGAACTTTGCGGCGTCAATATCGCCGTTGGTACGAACGGAAATTTTGAAAAATCCGCCCTCTTTTTCTTTCATAGTAATGCCTATCAATACACCCTCAATTTGACGAGGAATAGAGGCAAGTCCCTCTATTTCATCCTCGCCGATGTTAAGGCTTTTGAGCATATCGAGAGTAACCCACACAATCGCACACTTGCCGTCTGCGCAATAAGTGATAGTATCGTAAACTTCACGCTCAAGCATAATTTTCTCTTTTGATTTGGTTTCAAACATCACCTTATTGATGTACGCCGAATTACAGCCGAGCTCAACAAGGCTTGCGGCAATTCTGAATGTATCGGCAGTGGTGTTTGTATAACGGAAACAACCCGTATCGGTAGAAATACCCGTATAAAGGCAATCTACGATTTGCTTTGTAAAGTTTACGCCCATACGCATAAGAAGTTTGTAGATAATCTCACAGTTTGCCGCCGCATACTTATCGACAAACTTTTCTTTTGCGGTAACGGAGTTTGAACCGTGGTGGTCAATACAAATGTCAATTTTACCGAGATATTTTTCCATATTGGGGGCTAAAAGACTGTCTGCCGCAACATCTGTACTTATGATGTAGTCGGCGGTAAAATCCTGCTCCTCCACACCCTCTGTAAGATACTCGAATTTTGGCGGTAACTTTGCGGTAATTACTCTTGCGTTTTTGCCAAGCTGCTGAAGAGCAATGCAAAGCGCATATCCGCTGCCGAGAGTATCGCCGTCGGGGTAGTTATGAGTTAATATTTCATAATTATTGTGTTCTCTGAGGAAAACGGAAATATCATAAAGATTCATCTTCGTCCACCTCGTCCTCGGGAATGTCCAAGTCATTTAAAATTCTGCTGATGTTTGCACTGTACTCAATGCTGTCGGTAGCCTTAAAAATAAGCTGTGGAACATATCTGAGTGTAAGACGGTGAAAAAGCTCACGGCGAATAAAGCCTGCTGCGGACTTAAGTCCCTTAACTGCCTCGTTGGCACGGTCAAGTCCCTCCATAGCGCTTACATAAACCGTACAATAAGAAAGGTCATTAGTAACATCAACACGAATGATTGATAAAAAAGCCTGCTGCACACGAGGGTCTTTAAGCTCACGAAAAATAGCCGTAAGTTCACGCTTTATATCCTCGGTAGTGCGTTCTAATCTATGTCCTGCCATAATATCCTCCATAGTTGTGATTCGTAATTTGGAGCACTGTAACTCAAAGTAAAATAATAAAATAAATTATTGTTTAGCAAATTGATTTGCCAATCAATTATAAAAGTTTGTCGACCTTTTCAAAGGTCGTGGGTGTGGGCAAAGCCCACAAATACTTTCCGTTTATGCAATCTAACAATAGCCAAACAGCTCGCTGTTTGCGCCTGATAAATTGTTGTATCGGAAGATTTTATGGGCACTGCCCATACCCGCAATTTTTGAAAAAATTGAGTAAACTTTTTTGTTCTTTTGCTGATAATTTAGCGTTAGCTAAATTTCAATCCCAGACCGACACTCCGCTAAACCATAATTTAATATTCTTAATCAGCTATGTCGTAATAATACGATTAGCGGCAAAGCAATTTTCATCACTTTGTCCGCTAACCGCTAATCACTGATTAATCACGATACTCCTCGATTGTGTAAGCCTCGAAAAGGTCGCCCTCTTTAATATCGTTAAAACGCTCAAGACCGATACCGCACTCGTAGCCCTCGTTTACTTCCTTAACCGCATCTTTAAAACGCTGTAATGATGCGATTGTATCCTCGGCAATTACGATACCGTCACGAATAACTCTTACGCCTGCGTTTCTTACAATCTTACCGCTCTTTACATAAGAACCGGAAATTGTACCTACGGACTTAATCTTAATTACATTTCTGCACTCTGCAGTGCCGAGAACTACCTCTCTTGTCTTAGGAGCGAGCATACCCTTCATAGCAGCCTCAATCTCCTCAATGCAATCGTAGATAATTCTGTAAAGACGCATATCAACGCCTGCGCTTTCCGCATTTGCGGCAGCAACGCTGTCAGGACGAACATTAAAGCCTACTATAATTGCATTTGAAGCCTCGGCAAGCATTACATCGGATTCATTGATAGCACCTACACCGCCGTGAATTACATTTACTCTTACCTCGTCATTAGAGAGTTTTTCGAGCGACTGCTTTACAGCCTCAACAGAACCCTGAACATCGGCTTTAACGATAATCTGTAATTCCTTAACCTCGCCTAACTTCATCTGGTCAAAGAGGTTGTCGAGTGTAACCTTAGTCTGAGCCTTGAACTGCTCCTCTTTCTGAGCTGCCTTTCTCTGCTCAACAAGCTCTCTTGCAAGTTTTTCATCAGAAACAGCGTTGAATATATCGCCGCCCTGCGGAACTTCTGCAAGACCTGTAATTTCAACAGGAACCGAAGGGCCTGCCTCTTTTACTCTCTCGCCCTTATCGTTTACCATTACTCTTACTCTGCCTACGCAAGTACCTGCAATTACGATGTCGCCCTGATGAAGTGTACCGTTCTGTACAAGTACAGTGGCAATAGGACCTCTGCCCTTATCAAGACGAGCCTCAATAACAGTACCTTTTGCGGCTCTGTCAGGGTTAGCCTTAAGCTCTTTCATTTCTGCAATAAGTGTTACCATTTCGAGGAGGTCGTCAAGACCTTCTTTGGTTTTTGCAGATACAGGAATACAAGGTGTGTCGCCGCCCCATTCCTCCGGAACAAGCTCATACTCTGTAAGCTGCTGCTTAACATTCTCCGGATTTGCGCCGACCTTATCCATTTTATTGATAGCAACAATTACAGATACACCCGCAGCCTTTGCGTGGTTGATAGCCTCTACTGTCTGCGGCATAATACCGTCATCGGCAGCTACAACGAGGATAGCAATATCAGTAACCTGTGCGCCTCTTGCTCTCATAGTTGTGAAAGCCTCGTGACCCGGTGTGTCAAGGAAGGTGATAGGCTTGCCGTTGATTTCTACTCTGTAAGCACCAATGTGCTGAGTAATACCGCCTGCCTCGCCTGCTGTAACATTTGCATGACGGATAGCGTCAAGAATTGAAGTTTTACCATGGTCAACATGACCCATTACAACTACAACCGGCGCTCTCTCTACGAGATTTGTATCGTCATCTTCGCTGTCATCAATAATTCTCTCTTCGATTGTAACAACAACCTCTTTCTCAACCTTTGCGTGGAACTCCATTGCAATGAGTGACGCTGTATCAAAGTCGATTGTATCGGTAGCGGTTACCATTGTGCCCATAAGGAATGCCTTTTTAACAACCTCGGCAACTGTAGCCTTAAGTCTTAAAGCGAGCTCCTGAACAACGATTTCATCAGGAATTTGAATTGTCATCTGCTTTTGCTTACGCTCAAGCGCAATACGCTTCAAACGCTCCTGCTCGGTTTCTCTCTTGCCCTGTCTTCTGCCCTTCTGCTTTTGAGAACGGTTGGTAAACTTCTGCTTTTTAACAGTGTTGTCCGTACTTCTCATCTTTGAAGATGCGTTTGCAAGGTCATCGTACTTCTGGTTGTAACGCTCAACATCAACATTTACGGCACGGGTATCTATTACTCTGCGCTTACGGGTTGAAGTTTCTTCCTCGCTTGTAATTTCAACAGGCTTTGACTCTGCCTTTGGTTCAGCCTTTGGTTCAGCCTTTGTCTGCTTTGCAGGCTTATCCTGAACTTTATTCTGCTTTTTGCCCTCTGCCTTGTTGTCCTTATTGTCAGACTTGCGGTCATTCTTTCTGCCGTTCGGCTTGTTGTCTTTGCTGTCTTTATTATTAGCCTTTTTCTCGGCTTTAACCTCTGCCTTTGCAGGTTCTGCGGTTTTATTTCTTGACGCAAAAAACTTATCAAAATTTGCTACATTGTTTTTCTGTGTTACGGCGTCAAAAACGATATTAAGTTCGCTCTCCTCGAGAGTAGCCATAGCCTTTTTTGTAACACCGCAATTTTTCTCAAGAATATCTGAAATTTCTTTTACACTAACGCCTAAATCCTTGGCAACATCTCTTACTTTGTATTTTATCATATTATTCTCCTCTCTGTTCACCTTCAATAAGCATAGCAAGCTTATCTGCAAAACCTTTGTCCTCCACCGATAAAACTCCGCAAAGTTTGCCGAGTGAAAAACTTATTTCATCTTTGGTTCTGTTTACTTCAAGTACACGAACATTTTGCTTATGTGCCTGCAATAAAACAGGCTTTAAGCTGTTTTGTGAAAAATCATTTGCATACAAAATCAGTTTTGCCTTGCTCTTTGCCATTGAGTCAATGCAGGGGTCAGCTCCGATTACAAGCTTTCCTGCACGGCGGCACAATCCGAGCAACGACAATATTCTGTCATTCATATCCGACTGCCTCCCTTAGCTGTCCGCATTCAAGCTGTTTTCAAGCTGTTCATAAACTTCGTCGGGGATTTTGCAGGAAAACGCTCTTTCAAACCGTCTTGCCTTTCTCGCTTTTTCAAAACATTTTATGTCGTGGCAAATATACGCTCCTCTTCCCGACTTTTTACCCGTAAGGTCAAGACTTATCTCGCCCTTTGCGGTTACATTGCCGTTCTCGTCCTTGGTATCGGGAGCTTTTACTACTCTGATAAGCTCACGCTTTTCTTTCATTTCGCCACAACCTGTGCATTTTCTAAGCGGCTGTTTTTTCTGTGTCATAAAATCCCTCCCTGCATTTATATATTTATATTTTATATAAAATTATTCTTCGTTTGTATTCTCGTCAGCCTCAACATCAGCCTCGGCAGTTTTCTCGCCGTCAAGGTCGAGTGCCTCTGTATTCTCTTCTGCTGTATCGTCAAGCTCAAGTGTATCTTCTGCTGTTGTATCCTCGGCAACTTCGAGTTTTTCGTCCTCTTCATCTTCTCCGAAGAAACCGCTTTCGGGACGAATGTCAATCTTCCAGCCTGTAAGTCTTGCGGCAAGGCGGGCATTCTGACCCTTGTTGCCGATAGCAAGAGAAAGCTGACCGTCCGGAACAGTTACTCTGCAGTTCTTGTTCTCAAGGTCTGTAATTTCAACGCTCAATACCTTTGCAGGAGAAAGTGCGGCTGAAATGTACTTCTGCGGGTCATCGCTGTATTCGATAATATCAATCTTCTCACCGCCAAGCTCGTCAACAATGCTGTTTACACGAGCGCCCTTTGTACCGATACAAGCACCTACGGCGTCAATGTCTGGATTTTTGCTGACAACAGCCATTTTGGTTCTTGAACCTGCCTCACGGGAAACCGATTTGATTTCAACAACACCGTCGAAAATTTCAGGTACTTCCTGCTCAAAAAGTCTTTTAACAAGGTCTTGATGTGATCTTGAAATTATAGCACGAGGACCTTTTTCGCTTGTCTTTACATCTGCAATGTAAACCTTGATGTGGTCGCCCTCCTTGAGGTTATCGTGACCGATTTGCTCGCTCTTAGGGAGCATAGCCTCGCTCTTGCCTATTCTGATAACTGCCGCACCGCTCTTAGGGTCAATTCTTTCAACAGTAGCTGTAACGAGTTCGCCGAGCTTGCTCTTGAACTCTGAAAGCGTCTGACCCTTTTCGCCTGTACGGATACCCTGACGAATAGTATTTCTCGCAGCGCCGATTGCAATTCTGCCTAAGTCCTTAGGGTCGAGCGGAATAGCAACCTTATCGTCAATATTGATTGCTTTTCTCTTAAGGACCTTCTGTGCGTCCTCAAGCGAAATCTCGTAATCAGGGTCAAAAACTTCTTCAACAACAGTTTTCATAAGTCTTACATCAAAGACATTTCTGTCCGGAAGAATTTTGAAAACCACTTCGTCATTACCGCCGTAGTAATTTTTGCAGGCAACTTCAATACCTTTTTCGATGTTTTCAATCATATAGTCCATTGGAATGCCTTTTTCTTTTTCGAGCATTTCAAGAGCTGCAAAAAGTTCCTTAGTATTCATTTTTCTGATCATCCTTTTCTCTTATCTTAAAATTGTTTTAATAAACTGAAGTTACATATCAAAGTCGTCAAGTTTAATCCAAGACGCATCTTTTTTATTGATAGTTATATGGTTCTCTCCGTCGTGGTCGGAGATTGTTACCTCACCGTTATCGTAAGCGTCAAGCACACCGCCGAATTCTCTGCCTATGCCCTCGATAGGACGGAGCATTTTGACTTTGATGTCAGCGCCGATAAACTGCATAAAATGCTCGTCACGCACAAGCTCACGCTCAAGCCCCGGAGAGCATACCTCAAGGCAATATGCACTCTCAATAGGGTCAAGCTCGTCAAGCGGCTTGTCAATAGCACGGGATACATTCTCGCAATCGGTAATATCAATGCCGTCAGGCTTGTCGATATAAACTCTTAAAAACCAGTCAGCGCCCTCTTTAACATAGCGCACATCCCAAAGCGAAAGTCCGAAATCCTTAACAATAGGCTCGCAAAGCTCCCAAACCTTAGTCACGGTAAGACCGCCTTTTTTCTTTGCCATAAATACCTCCTTATGAGCGTTTGCAACAAAGCATAACGCAGTTGCAAATTATTTTCACCGTAAGCAACCGTAAAGCAATCAAGCACAGGTTAGTTTAATGTTGCAAGTTATAACCGACCGATTACAAGTGTATAAGCCGATACAATACAATAAACATACACCACTCAATAACACCGCAGTTGCAAACAGAAAGGAGTGGGCTTACTTCCCACTCCTTACTTTACAATACTTATTGTATTTAATTATAACACCATTAATATGAGATTGCAAGGGATTTTTGAAAATTCTTTTAAATAAAAAACGGCCTTTACTTAGACCGTTTCCTTTGGCAGGGGCAGAAGTGTCTGTAGTTTTCAAGCCTGCTGCCTCGCCTGTTGCGGCTTATTCACAGTCACAATATTCATCAACGCTCTCCCTAAAAACAGTCCTCCGGACTGTCTTTTTAACGGTCGCCTTCAAGTCCTTCTGCGATTAATTTTATTCTTTTGATATAAAAACAAAAACGGTCTTTACTTAGACCGTTTCCTTTGGCAGGGGCAGAAGGACTTGAACCCTCGGCACGCGGTTTTGGAGCGACTGTTGAAAGCTCAAAACTGCATAGACAAGCCACTATTTAAGCCAAATTCATAGCATCAAAATTACATTTTCGTGGTTTTGATGCTTTTTTGATGCTATTGGTATTTTTAAGCTTACAATATAATAGCTGATGACTTTTTTATTCTATAGAAATTTCAAATGCTGACGGTATGCTAAAATAACATCCTTTATTGCAGTGTATGGTAACATGCTAAAATCAATCTGTCAATCAATTCATAACTCAAATTTTGCACCGCTGTAAACAAAGAATACAAAGCGGAAACAGATTCGTTTTATTTTTTCAGTATATTAAACTATATGTTTTTGCTGATTTTTATATATTCTCGCAGATATTTGAATGGGAAAGGTACAACGGTATATTGACCGTTGCGTACAAATTCAACGGAGAGAAGTGGTAGCAGGTCCTTGAATTCCATTTTCTTTTCTGATATTATTTTACGAATAATACAAGCTCTGCTGACACCGAATCTTCTAAGCGATTTTTCTCCTGCATAATAGTACACTTCTTCACCCTCTTCAAGAACAAAATCCTTTTTAAAACAGCATATATTTACGATATTACTCATAAGGTATTCGTCATTTTTTAGACTTTGGATTCTCGGATGCATCCACACACCATATTTATCGCGCATATACTGATTTAGATCAATAGCATACTTTTTTTGCATATTCATAAATCTGCGAATTTCATACTTTGTAAGAACAGGTTGCTGCTCTCTTATAATTGCTATAAGATTGTTTGTTTCATCAGCGTACTGTGGATATTCTGATGAAAATGCATTAATCATATTAATTAGATTTTCTTTTCGTACTGCTGTGTTTGGGTTGGTTTCTTTAAGTGCCATGTTGAGTTTGTAAATGTCAGGAATGGTAAATTCGCAGGTCCTCACAATTGCGTGTATATTATTAATATCAGAAAACACAAGACCTTCAACACTGTTACATACCCTGCTGTTTTCTTTGTTGTATTCTGAATACATAAGCATTATTCGTTCTTTATCAGTACTTTCTGTGGGTTCAATATCATTAAAGGTTTCAAAATTCAAATCACCTGTTGGTGTTACTGTCATCATATTGTATTCAAAGTGAGAATCAGGGTATGTATATCCTTCTATCTTTTCTCTTGTTACAAACGACCAGGTTTTGTCTGTCTTTAGTTGTGTCCAATCATAAATAGAGAGTTTACGACTATAAATATCCCCTTTAATTATTAATTCCTGGACTACCTTTTTTACCATGTTTTTTAATTTTTCCTCGCTATGGTTTTCAACTATAATATGTTGAACAATCAGACCGTTGTTATCATCTTTGTGTGGGTCCGGTAACTTATTATTTTCATAGTATTCCTCACCATAGATAATACGGATATTGTAACCGCTTTCTGAGGTTGTATTTATCAGAGGGTGTATATTGTAATCACTTTCAAGAATGCGAACAATGCTGTCAAGCATTGATTCGGACTGTTTGTCCTTGCAGTAGTCGGATATGGTAACGTCTTTTTCACTAAGCATTTTTCCGAATTCTTCTACGCTGATTTCAGTCTTTTTGCTTTTTTTAATTTCCGTTTTATCAGCAGCATCGTATGAGTCATATTCAAGTGTTAAGTAATCAGACAGTTTTAGCTTTACATCTTCAAGAAACTTATTCATTATACCCAGTTTGCTTCTGGAAAATTTTTCTGGGTTTTCATAACATAAAAATTCTACCGTATTGTGGGAATTTTTATATGAACCCGGCGCAAAGGTGTCCTTCAGGTCAACTTTGTCACTTTTCAGTTTTTTTCTGAAAGCTCCTGTTTCGGCGTCTATTATGTAGAAACTGCCCTGTTTTGAATAACTGTTTTTCCTGAATGTCTTGACATCAAGGGTTAAGTACATTCCCGGCTTAAGTGAAATCTGGAGGAATCGGAACATATATATTTCTTTAGTTGATTTGTCTCTTATCGGGGATGTGCTGTCGCCATAGTATAACTTACCTGTAAGATTATTATAGGAGAACAACTCGCCTTTAGGAGTTTTCATAGAATTTATAAGCAGTTGCGCAAGAAGTCTGTCATTGTAATAGAAAACCCTGTTTCTTTCAGCCTTATCCAGCACATTGATTTTTTCTACGGCAACATTTGGATACTGCTCTTTTATCTTTCTGCTAAAATTGAGATTATATTCTTTGCCTTTTTGAAAAAGAACAAGTGCTTCTTTTCCAAAAGAATGTTGTACTGCAAGTGCTTTGTATTCAGCGGTAGGAATATCAAGGATATTTGTATTGTATAAACCTGTTGTGCCTTTGACAAAGTAAATGTCAAAATCCCTTTCTATATTTTCATAGTTGTATTCTGCTCGAAACTTGTTGGTAAGTATCATAAAAAATCTTCACTCCTTATCATATTAATATTTGTGGTTATAGGTTTTCCGTCTTGGTAAATCAATCCCGGAATCTCTACAATTTTTCCGTCACAGCTTATAGTAGGTTTCGTATTGTTGTTTCCTACAAGGTTGATTATATATGCCCTTTTGCCCTTAATAGTATCAAGCTTTTGCCGTATTCTTTCAGTAGTGCTTTCTCTGTCCTGCAGGTAAGTAGGCTTCCAGTTTTTGAAGTCAACATAAATACCGTCATTAAGTTCAAAATCGAAGAACTCAAATCTATCAGGGTCATTAATTGGCTTTAATTTCATTCCCCGTTCTCTGCTTAGTATAAACTCGCCGCAGACTTCTCCTAATGCACCTTTATAGATGTTGTGGAAAAGCACAGGGCTCATCATATACATATTTTTTTCAAAAGTTGTTGCATAACCTAATTTAATGAAGTGTTCTCTCATACCGCTATATTTCATCGCGTATGGAAGATAAGAGCTTTTCTCTCCTGCCTCATAAATAATAGTTTCGTTTGTTATACCCTTCATTTTTGCTCTGCCACTGTTTTGAAAGTCAATTTTACTTGTACCAAAATCAATAATTACATCATCAAAATCATAGTACTGAGAGTAAAGGTATTTGTCGATTTTTTTACCGGCAGTAATATAAAGCATTTTCAAATTATAGTCAGCATTATATTGGCTTTGATTTGCAGTAGGAAAAGTCAACACCAGCTCTCTTAATTCATGCCATATTTGCATACTCCTTTCGTTCCATTTTCTGTAAAGCAAGCCTTTAATAGTCCACATTCCGGTTGAAGATATTTTTTCTGCAGTATTAAGGATGCGCTGCCGTTCATCCGAATAATCACTTCCAAGAGTTTCTCTCAAAACAGCAATAGCCTCAAGCTCAGGCGACATTATTCTTTTCCGTAGTTCACCGCTATATATCTTTTCAAGCAGCTTGTCCTCAATGTAAATATTAATGTTTCTGTTTTTCACAAATGTGCGGCACATTCTGCCTACTGCCTGAATGACTTCTCTTGTTGCCTGCATACGGATACTTTTAATTTTATATAGTTCATTATTTTCATAGGTATGCCCTGTAGAGTAGGAATTAAAGGCTGTTCTAATAAGACTATTAAGTTGTGAACGCTTGATTTCTCCGTTTTCATACAGACTTTCTATTTGTACCAACATACTTATCAGCTGGTTAACTGTAATTTTTTCATCTGTATAAATATTGGTAGTAAGATTTGTAATATTTTCAAGATACAGAGCATCAATATCCTTTGTAAAGTGGCGTTTATCCTTTGGATTTTTACATTTGGCAAGTTCAATATAGTTTGTTTTGTCTGTAACTGCATATTGCAGATTTTGCCCTGCGCCGATTGTACTGTAAGAAGAAATTATAAGAATTTTTTCTCCTTGCTCCAATTTATTAATCAGAACTTTTTTATCCTCTTCAAAATTTTTGCTTTTAAGCACAAACAGTGTATCTGTTGCGTTATAGTTTAGTCCGCAAAATAAAATTGCCTTTTTCATTAATCCTAAAAGCAGATTATAGTTCATAGATGCTTTGTTTTCCTCAGGAAGAGCCATTCCAAGGTAAAGCATGGATTTTAGTGTTGTATTTTTAAGGAAGGATACCATAGCATACAGAATATTGCAGTACCTGATTCGGTAATATATTTCTTCGCACTCATTGTCAATAATATTACCGCATACCATTGCAAAATCATTGTTTCCAAATAATTCTCTGCAAATATCTTCACTTCTGCTTTCACTGTACTCAGTACTGATAACTTCGGTGCTAAGACTAATTCCTTTGTCCTTGTATGGTTCATAAAGCCTGAACATCTGTTTTTTAACTCTGTCTTTCATATCTTCAGGTGTAGAATGAAAGTCGTTCTCCAGATAGTTTCTGAGATAATCAAGATTGTAGTTGCCGACAACAGTAGGTATTTCAGCGGTAGCTGAAAGTCCGATGACAGCATTGTGCTTTGAAATATATCCTATAATTTTTTCAGGTGTATCATATAGTTTTATAAAACTGAGATTTGTAAAGTCAAAGTGTGAGTCGCTATCTTCAAATTCAAAGATTTCAATTCCTTTTTGGTAGAAAGAATCGTCTGGAATATTGTGTTTTTCTTTCTGACTTATTTTCTGCTCACATAATTCACCAAGCAGGAGTTTGCTTTGGTTACTGCTAAGCTCAAGCTTTTTCATAATAGTAGATATAGCATTTTCAATAGTCATAGCATCAGCAATAAACGGTCTTTCCTTGTTGATGATGTTCATATATTCATTAGCCCAGTGAAAAAGAAATCTTCTGAAGTGAAGTAAAAATCTGTTAATATCTCTTAAAAAGCTATAAATTACAATATCGTCTTTTTTGCGGTTTTCAAAGAATGTTTTTTTATCCTCAAAGAAAACCTTAACAATGTTTTCCTCCTTATCCTTTGTTGCACGAATATACTTTGCATTTCCATTTAGTATAGAGTGGTAGGTAGCATCCTTGAACAGGAAATTTTGTTTTCTGTCAATATGATTTTCGTTTACCTTTATACTCAGATTAGTGTGATATTTATTGGCAATTTCATCCGCCTCTTTTTTCAACTTTGCAAAGGTAATTATTTTACCTTTACTATAGTCAATTGAGTCAATAGCCTTTTTAAGATTGTTTGAAAAATAATCCGTGTTAAAAGTTCTTAATATCTGCCTGAAAACAGAAATATAATCTTCTCGAACTGAAACAGCTCTTTCAATCAGCTCATTTTCAATAGTGGATTTTGTCGCATCAAATTCATCAACAATAATGATTGAATCGGTAAATAAAGGAGATTTTATAAATTCATAACTAGGTTCTACTATAACAGAATTTCGCTTCATAAATTTGCTGATACTCATAAGAATAATCTTTCTTTCATCAGTAAATACTGCAGGATAAAGTGCACCTATCCACTTGTAATTTGCATCATTCTTTATTGCTTTTAGCTTGTCTTTTTTATTTGAAAACCTCTTTTTCAGTGTATCGGAAACAAAGTGCCTGAAATATCTTTCTGCCCTGTTAACATTATCAACTAACATCTGTTGATATTGAGTATCATTTATATTGCTGTTTTTTATTTTTGTGTAATTTCTTATTGCTTTTTCAAGTTCATAATATTCAGCGGATATAAATTCTTCAGGAATATCAAGAACAGGGATTTTATCTACAACTTCATCAAAATTTGAACGTATTCGCAGTACCTCTTTATTGTATAATTTTTCATCATTATATGCTCTTTTTAAATCTTCTTCCGGAAGATTTTTGTTGAGGGTTGTAAGGTATATTATTTTTCTTGTGTTATTAGGATTTGCGGCGTATTCTCGCATACAATTTGTGATTGTGTAAGTTTTTCCGTATCCTGTGGGAAGTTCACAAAGAAAAAGTCCGTTTACATTGTCGTTTAAAACTGAGTCTATGTATTGTTTCGTAGTTATCACCTCGTTAAGATTTGTCACTATATAGTATAACATAATAAAAAGGATAAATAAGGGCATATAGTACCCCCTATTTATCCTTGACATAAATCTATATTCTTTTTTAAAAGTTCGAGCATTTTTGATTTCACATTATCGGGCTGTAAAATTTCTACATTACCAAGACCAATTATCCATCCTAAAAATATATTAGACGGAACAGCATAAAAGGAAACCTGTAAATATTCTGTTTGCTCGTCATCACAAATTTCAATGTTTGTACCAAATTGGTCAAGAAACGCACCTACCAAGTATTCGGGGATTTTTACAGTAATACATTCTTCTTTCCCGGAAAACATGCCGATTCTTCGGGATACATATGTATCCGGATTGAATTCTGAAAACTTTTCCTTTCCTCTTATTTCAAATTCCAACTGTTCAATATGGTAAAGTTTGTCAACTCTGTAAACTCTTTCTTTAAGAATACCATCAGTTTCCTTGGTGTCATATCCATAAAGATAATATCTACCGTCTGCCCAAATAAGTGTAAACGGATTTAATGAATATGATTTTCCATTTCTGTTTTTCAGGACCTTATCCTTAGTCCAATGACGGTATTCAAAGGAAATCTGCTTTTTATTATTTATTGCGTGCATAATATTATTTATGTTGATTAGTATTCTCTTGTTTTCACTTTTTGCAATATTGATACCTAAAATACTCCTGTCTAATGCTTCTGCATCATATATGCTGACGGTGCTTCTCAACTTCTTTGATATACTCTCCGCAATGCCGTTTGGAATAATATTAGAGGCATAAATAGAGTCTAACAATAATTTTATTTCGGCGTTTTGTAAAAGACGGTCTCCGATAAAGTAGGTAGCATTTCTACCTCTGCCTGAAATTATTTCTACGCCAAAATCTTCACGCAGTAATTTAATATCTCTTTTTACAGAGTCATGTTCACATTCAAATCCTTTGTTGTAGAGCTTTTGTAAAATCTCCTCCATAGATAATTGATGATCTTCATCAGTGTATTTTTCCAGTATTCTGTATAGCATTAATATTCTGCTCTTATTTCTGCTCAAAGTATCCTCCATAATATTTTGGTAAGTATATTCTTTATGTTTAGTATATCACCTGAAAATAGTGTGTTCAAGGGAAAAATAACTTTTACAAAAGAAAGTGAGTTTTTTCTTATGGATAAAGTACATAGATCTGAATTTTCTTTTTTATATAAAAATAGTATTGCTATTATTCCAGAATTAGAATATAATAAAAACAGTAATATTTGAGGTGATAGAATGCTTGCTTATATGACTGCTGGTGAAGCCGCAGAAAAATGGAGTATATCCCATAGGAGAGTTATAACTTTGTGTCAGGAAAACAGAATTCCCGATGTAGCTATGCTCGGAAATATGTGGATAATACCAAAGGACGCTGTAAAGCCTGTTGACGGAAGAACAATAAGATATGACAAGAAAAATCCTGCAAAGCCCTTTGTGAAATGGGCAGGCGGTAAAGGACAGCTGTTGCCTACAATCAGAAAATTCTATCCTGCCGGAACGGGAACAACCATACGCAAATATTGTGAGCCTATGGTCGGCGCAGGAGCTGTGCTGTTTGATATTCTCAACACATATGAAATGGACGAGGTCTATATATGCGACACGAATGCCGAGCTGATGAACGCTTACATAGCAGTAAAAGAAAATGTAAACCAGTTAATAGAATTGCTGATGAAGTATGAAAATGAGCACCTTAAAAGAGATGATGAGGGCAGAAAAGAATACTATTATCAGCAGAGAGAGCGGTTCAACGCAGAAATTCAGAAACCGGATGAAAACAATTCGTTGTTGAGGGCAGCATTGTTTATCTACCTGAACAAGACCTGTTTCAACGGTTTGTATAGAGTCAACAGAAAAGGCTTGTATAATGTGCCGATGGGAACTTATAAAAATCCGAAAATCTGCGATATTGATAACCTCAAAAAAACATCAGAGCTGTTGCAATGCGTTACTATCCTTACGGGTGATTACACCTGCATTGAAAAAGTAGTTGATAAAAATACTTTGGTATATTTCGATCCGCCATACAGACCGCTGACAAAGACGTCAGAATTTACCTCATACAACGCCGATGACTTTAACGATGAAGATCAGATTAAATTGGCTGAATTTATAAAATCACTCAAATCGGCAAAGGTAATGGCAAGTAATTCAGATCCGAAGAATGTAGATGAAAATGACGAATTCTTTGATGACCTGTATGACAGACTTAACATAAATCGTGTGTCGGCAAACAGAGCTATTAACAGCAAAGGTAAAGGCAGAGGAAAAATAAAAGAGCTTTTGATTACAAATTATTAAAAAAAAGGGGGAAAATGATGCCATATGGTGAATATGCAGAATGTCCAAACTGTGGTAAAATTGCTCACGGAGAAGAAGAGATAGAAGAGCTTTTTGGTTACAGAAATATGGGCGATGAAAAAATCATTCCGCAAGTCTTGGTGCAAAGAATGTAGGAGTGATAGTTAAATCCCTAACAAAAGTGCTGATGGTGCAGAAAAGTTTTTTCTGCACTATCAGATTAATACTTAATACCCTATATATGATTATTTGAACTGCGCAATATGTGCAGTTTGTTCCTTTGGAAAGAAGGTCAATAACTATGAAGTTAAAAGAAGCACAGGCAAAAATTAAAACCATTTGCAATATCCCTTTTGCGGATATTTTTGAAGAGTTAGATTTTCCTATGATTATCAAGAACAAAGGCAAAACCGGTCAATTACTGGAAATGGCTTTAGGAAAGAAACTTGATAATGCAAACATCGACTTTGAGGACGGAGAACTAAAGAGCAATAAATGTGATGCAACAGGTAGACCTCTTGAGACAGTTTTTATTACGCAAATTGCAAGTATTATTGACGAACTAATTGTTGAAAAACCGTTTGAAGAAACACACTTATACGAAAAAATCAACAATATGTTGTATGTACCTGTTTGCAAAGTCGGAGATCCGCATAACTGGATGTTTCTTGATGCAATTCATATTGATTTGTCAAAACCCGAGTTTTCTTCTCTTTTGAACATTTGGAGAGATGATTATTACTCTATTTGCAGACAGTTAAAAGAACACATTGAAACATCAAAGGATGGATTTATACATACATCAAACGGTAGGCATATTCAGGTTAGGAGCAAGGACTCTAAGCCTTATCATCCAATTTATTCAAAAATATACGGACGGAAAGTTTCAAACAAAAACCATGCTTTTTATTTTCAAAAGCAATTTGTTTATGATGTAAGAATTGCATATGGAGGTTAACATGGCATTGCATAATATTGAATACAATCTTCAATCTGATAATAGAACTGGCATCAGAATAGAAGTTGCTAAATTATTTACTTTAGAAGAACCCGGAATTGGTAAAGGTGAAAATTGTTCCAAATATCACTATATCGTAGAGCACTATGGTGAATATTCAATTGTTCTCAAAAGACCAACAGGTTTGAACAAGGGTTTTGATTTTACGGTAAATATTAGTGGAATGTATTTTAAAAAGAATAGAAGGTATAGTAACCCTTCTCATAATGATATATTTAAAGTTTTAAACTATGTAAAAAAAAACAACTATGAGCATGAATACGATATAGTTGCGAAGCAAATTATCAATATTTTTCAAATTAATGAATATAGTTTTAGGGGATTAGAAAATGTAGTTTTTCCGGATGGAGATGGAATATTAAGACCTATTGCAATTATTTTACTTGCCATTAAGTGGTTATTTATAGAGCAGGATATTACATATTGGAATTGGTCAGGAAGAAATATGTTATATAACCATCTTATAGAAATGGGGCTTGTATAGTGCCAAATAAAAAGATAACTAAATGGGAACCTGAAGATTTTGAATTGGAAATGACAACGCATTGGTCGTTTCCGAAACGTGGAGATTGGGCAACTCACGATGCAAAGTGGAGAGGTAACTGGTCGCCGTACATTCCTCGCAATATTCTACTCCGCTATTCAAAAGAAGGAGATTTAGTGCTTGACCAGTTTGCAGGCGGCGGAACAACGCTTGTTGAAGCAAAGCTACTGAATCGTGATATAATCGGAGTGGATATTAACGATGTTGCTTTAGAACGGTGCAGAGAAAAGATTGATTTTGATTACGAACCTGCAACAGGAAAAGTGTATATAAAAAAAGGCGACGCACGAAATCTTGAGTTTATCCCGGATGAGAGTATTGACCTGATATGCACTCATCCACCCTACGCTAATATCATCAAATACAGCGACGGTATAGACGGAGATTTATCCCAACTCAAAGTCAAGGATTTTCTTGAAGAAATGAAAAAGGTTGCAGCCGAAAGTTTTCGGGTACTAAAGAAAGATAAGTTTTGTGCAGTGCTTATGGGAGATACCCGTCAGAAAGGGCATATGGTTCCGATGTCTTTTGAGGTAATGAAAATCTTTCAAGACGCAGGCTTTAAGCTAAAGGAAATCATCATAAAGGAACAGCATAATTGCAGGGCAACAGGTTATTGGAAAACAAACAGCGTGAAATATAACTTTTTGCTTATAGCACATGAGTATTTATTTGTGTTTCATAAGTGACAAACTTTCATTACAAAATATTAAATGCAGTATATATTCTATTATAATATTTTGTAAATTGCATATTTATATGCAATTTTTTAGGATATATATATTATAGGTGAAAGGATTTATGGTGATGATTTAATGAAACATAATAAATTAAGAAAAACAGATTATTTAGTTTACAAAAACATTCCATGCAGTAATATGTCTGAAAAAGAGATTGTTGACACATCAAATCTGTTTTCAGAACACTACGGTGTATGGTCTTCATATTGTCCAGACAGTTCCAAGTGTAATGAAAGAGTGAAATTTCCACCAAGTATGATAAAAAAGAATTTTGTAAATAAACCAGACAGATTTGTCGCAATGGTTTATTTTGAATCAAATCTTATTGGGCATGCTTTTTATATAAAAAGGAAAGGAGAAAAGACAAAAAATATTATCTGGATTCTTCAATTGGTTGTAGCAAAGCAATTTCGCGGTAATGGTATAGGCAGTAAACTTCTTCATTCTATATGGGGGTTGTCTGATTGTTACGCTTGGGGATTGTTCACTTCAAATCCAATGACAATCAAGGCATTAGAGAGAGCAACCATGAGAAAAGTAGATCCAAATACTATAAACAAAAAATTAGATAAATTAAAAAGTGTAGCATATGATATTTTTGATGACAGCTCATGGATAGATAATTATTCGTGTGGAATGGTAAATACTGAATTTTATGTTGATCATAAAGGCTTAAATAAACGCATTAAAAAAACATATAAGAGGGGAACTTTTCTTTTAAACAGAGAATTACCCGAAGGATACGAATGGTTGGCTTTTACTTTTAACTCCCAACCTCCACGAATTGATGATACACAACAATTGGATGCTTATCTAGAATATTCAAATGATATTATTCAGCAAGCTTATTCTATGATGAATATGCAAAATCACAAATGGACTTCACGCACAAAGGAAGAAATAGATTATCTTTGTGAAAAATATATCAAGAAGAATGATTCAGTAATTGATGTTGGTTGTGGTATTGGTAGACACACAATAGAATTAAATAAAAGAGGTATAAAAACCAAGGGAATTGATTTTTCAAAAGAAAATATCAAATCGGCTCAAAAAGCATATAATCCTGAGTGTTTTATTAGCGGAGATGTAAGGTCATATAAATTTAAAGAAAAATATGATGTAGCGATTGCTCTTTATGATGTTATTGGATCATTTCCCAACGACAAAGAGAACCTAAATTTATTGAAATCAATTAGAAAGATTTTAAATAATAAAGGTATCCTAATTATTTCTGTCATGAATATGACATATACAAAAAGAAAATGTTGGAATGTACTTGAAGATATTGATGACAACATAGACGCACTATTAAAACTTCAAGGAACCAATACTATGCAAAAAACAGGAGATGTGTTTTCCGGTGATTCTATGTTAATCGATGATAAGTCCGGTATAGTGTATAGAAAGGAGCAATTTTTTAGTAAAAATAGTCTTCCTTGTGAATATATTATTAGAGACAGGCGTTATACTATAAAAGGAATAGATAACTTGCTTCAAAAAGCTGGTTTTCGTGTAATTGATTCATATTGTTTTAGCGCTAAAAACATGAGTCAAGAAGTGGATGAAATAAGTGGAAAAGAAATATTTGTTGTTGCTCAAAAGCAAAATAGTTTATCTTTATTATCTAGGAATACTTTTTTAATGCCACAAACATGGAAAAAGTAAAAGAAAAATATAGTGGTCGTAATATTTAAGGCAACAGCAATCGTGCTACTTGCGTTTCTCAGCAGGAGATCACGAAAATGTGGTTTCCTGTTTTTTACAATGTTGCACATTCAAAATCTGCGTCGCTATAAACAATGATAAGCTAAGAAACCGCTGAAAAGTTTGTGTATCAAATAAGCTGAATTCTCCTGTCTGTTTTTTAATGCTTCCTATTCCTATTTTTAAAGCAACTTTCCATCCAACTTATAAAATCTTCCTCTGTTATTTTACCATCTATACACTCATTTCTTTTAGTCATTGCCTGATATTTCCACTTTTTAAAATCATTCTCAAGAATGGTATGAGCCTTAACTCTGGCGGAATATCTCTTGTAATATTTGTTGTAAATCTTAATGGCGGCGTTGTCCGCCATTTTCTTTTTGTAATTTTCAAGTGCCATAATATCCTGACAGTTCCGAATTTCACCCTCGGCAATTCTGTCACAGTAGTTTGTGTTGTAGTTGCCCTTCATAATAAAATATTTACCACAGCGTTTGCATTTTCTGAAACGGATATCCTGTTCAAGCATTTTGGTGAATTCAAGTTCAAGTGCTTTTCTGATGTTCCTGAATTTATAACTCGTATTAGGGGAAATAGGAAAACGGCAGAATACTTCCATCTCGGCGTCACTTAAATTATATTTTTTCTGAAATGCCTTATGCTGTTCAGTCGGCTCGTATTCATTCATAACTCTGCTGAGAAAATCCTCATGAGATAAATGAATCGGCAGGATTTTTCCATTTGGATTGCTTCTGCTGTAACTAAAATACTCCTCTCTTTGAATTGTCAGAGGTTGATTATGAATTATTTTATAAAGATAATACCTTTCAGCCGGCTTGATTTTCTCCATTACCTCCGGATAGAAGTCTTCGTCAAAGCAGAATTCTATTAGCTCCTTATACTCATTCTGTAATGTTAGCAGATAGTTGTAATACCACCTCAAACCTTCAACAGGCAAGTTTTCTTTCAAAAACACAGGAGGACAAATCACTGAGTATAAAGACGCATTGGCTATATTCTCAATGAAAAGTTTGCTGTCTGTATATTTGAAAAACATTTCAACATTCTCCTGATTACAGTTGTATATTTTTTCAGATTTTTCATTGATTTCAAAGTGCCTTTTATCTTCGCTGTTTTTAATGAAGTTATCAAAAGCAGAAACAAATCCGTAGCTTTCTTTGAATGGCGTTTTAAAGTCTGCGTAGATAAAATCAAGTATTCCCTCACCTATTTGCAGGTCAATTACAGCACCGCTAAGCACATTATGAAGAGGCTCTTCTTTTTTAATTTCGTATTCATCCATAAGATCTTGAAAATACTTGTCACTATCATCCCAGTCAATATTATATTTTGCAGAGAAATGTTCTCGCAAGGCTCTGTTTTTCTCTAAGCCTTCAACCCTACTCTGTTCATAATCAGCAATATCTTCATCAGACAAAATATCAGGACGAACCTCTCTGAGTGACCGTTCAAGTTCTTCAAATTCATCAATAGCGTCCTTCATAGACAGATCTTCATTAACCCTATCAACTTTGATTGAAAACAATTTCGAGTCAGGATCGAATGATGCAAAGTTAATGAAGAAATCATAGTACACATAGCTGTTGCTTTGCCTTGCAATATTATATTTTTCGTAATCCGTATGTTTATATTCTGAGTAATCCTTCTTCATAATCTGCTCCCAAAATTAGAAAATGTAAATGCTTCTTATTTTCGATAATCAACATAATTCTAATCAAGATTATACAATTCTGTTGTCTGACTGTCAATTTTCTGTTATTTTAAAAGCAGAGGTGATGAAGATGAAAGAATATTTCTATAAAAGCTATGACGAACTGCCGTTGACGTTATCAGTGCAGGAAATTGCAATAGTACTTGGAATATCAAAGACAAGTGCGTATGAATTGGTGAGGAGAAAAGGTTTTCCTGTTCTGAAAATAGGCTCACGACTTGTAGTGCCAAAGGAAAAATTCCGTGAATGGGTGGCGAAAAACACAGGAGGAAGTATTTGAGATATAACTCTAATAATAGTGCAAGCCATTACTTCACTCTGCCGAATGAAATATTCTGTATCGGCTTATCCTCCAGAGAAATTGCCGTGTACAGTTATCTTTTAAGGTGCGAAAACAGAAAAACATATCAGTGCTATCCGAGCTACCGCACAATCGGACAAGCATTGAAAATGAGTCAGAATACGGTCAGGAAATATGTTCAAAGCCTTGAAGATAAGCATTTAATCTTGACCGAGAGAACAGAGGTAATTGCAAAAGACGGACGAAAGCGCAACGGTACTCTGCTCTATACTATCCGACCTATCAGAGATGCTATTGATTATTTCCACAGTGAGCAGTTGCGGAGAAACGCATAATTGAGCCGATTTTTCGAGGAAATTATTTTAAGCAGGTTAAAGTGGGGCGTCTCCCCACGGAGTCACATCAGACGGCAGAGCCGACTGTTATGGGGTTTTACAGTATGTCAAAAATTAGGATTTGAGGTGTCTATCAAAAATGAGCGAAAATAAAAAGAAATATGCCTATTGGATGAAGCCTTCAATGGTTGAAGAAATGATAGAAATGCTTGATACAGCAAACGCAACTTCAAAAAGTGATTTTGTCTGTCAGGCTGTTCAGTTTTACATTGGTTATCTTCATCAGAAGAAATGCATTGATTATCTTTCTCCTATCCTTGCTCAGACCATTAAAAGTGAAATTGAAAGTGTTGAGAAAAATATATCCGAAATGCTGTTCAAGGTTGCTGTTGAACAAGCTAAATTAAGTAATGTTGTTGCGGCAACAAATAAGATTGATAATCATTCGTTGTCAGCACTCAATAAGCTTTGTGCGGAAGAAGTTGCAAGGAACAATGGCATTATAACTTTTGAAGATGCGTACAAATTCCAACGAGGTTAATCTATGCCGAAGATTATTTTTACAAACCGATATATAAAAAATCCTGCATCATCAAATGCAGGTAAGCTGATAAAACATATGGGCACTCGTGATGGTGTTGAAAAACTGCCAAACGGTATCGATAACTCTCCTGCTACCAAGGAACAAAATGATTTACACTTAAAACCGTTCCTGAAGCTTGGGATTATCCCGAGATGAAGTCTTATCTTGAAAATAAGACAAAGTCTAACGCAACAGAATTCCTCAACGAATTTCTTGAACGCAATGCTGACAGGATAGACGGTGTTAAAAAGTTAGTTTCATATTATGCAGAAAGACCCGGTGTTGAGAAGTTAGGTAAACACGGATTGTTTTCTCAAACCGATGAGAAGATAAATCTTGATGAGGTAGCGGATGAAGTTTCAAATCATAATGGAATTGTGTGGACCCATGTCATTAGTCTTAAGAGAGAAGATGCTGAAAGACTTGGGTATAACAATGCAAATGCTTGGAAAATTTTAATCAGAAGAAATGCTCTTGAAATTGCCAAGGCTCATAAAATAGAGCCGAGCGACTTGCAGTGGTACGGAGCATTTCATAACACAACACATCATCCTCACATACATCTTATGGTGTATTCTAAATCAGGACAAGGATATCTCACTAACAAAGGTATCGAAAGTATGAGAAGTGTATTTGGTAATGATATATTCAGAAATGAACAGTACAAGCTGTTTGAAATGCAGACAGAAATCCGTGACGAGCTAAAAAACGAAGCAAAAAATGTAATTGATGATTTAGTTGCAAAAATTGATTCTGATGTTTATGTTTCCGATAAAATGGTTGAGCTGTTCAGAAAACTTGATGAACAGCTCAAAAGTTACAATGGCAGGTTGATGTACGGCTATCTTCCTAAATCAATCAAAGAAACTGTCAATAATATAGTTGCCGAACTTGCAAGGGATAAAAATCTTGCAAAGCTCTATTCAAAGTGGAATGAAATCAACAGAGAAAAGCTGTCATTGTACTACGATAAAGAAAAGTCCGATATACCTCTTGAAGATAACAAAGAATTTAGAAGTATTAAAAATTACATTTTGAAGTCGGTTAATTTATTATCTAACGCAACTCCGACAAACAAAAATTATAAATCAAGTGTTGAGCAATCTGTTTCAGGAATAGTCCTCACACTCGCAAAAATGATTGCAAACAGTTGCAAGCGTAAACGAGCTAAATTATTCGGTCAGATTGACAGTAAACTCAAATCCAAGCTTGAAGAGAAAAAACTTGCTCACGGACTTAAAACCGACAGAACGGTTAATCAGAATGAAATCGAAAATGATGAAGAGCAGGGATTTACAATGTCAATGTAACCTCTCTGTTAAGCCATGTGTTGCCCGTGTTGCGATTTTGTTGCATTCAGTAGCAAAGTAATCGAAAAAGATGAATAAAACCGACACAGACGGTTTTTGAGAAATTAAAATTTGGTCTGGATATTCAGATAAATTTATGGTATGTTATTGTACTTGAAAAGGAGCTGATATCTATGTCAACAAGGAAATTACTTACAAATGGTAACGCTTTCAAAGAGGACAGACAACCGTTGGGGCGGTGTGGTATGGTATATGGATGAGCAAGGCGAACGGAAAAGGAAAAGCTTTTCGGGTACAACAAAAGCGGAAGTCAATAAGAAAATGACTGGATATATTGCGTCGTTCAATGACTCAATAATTGAGTCGCAGGAAACAAAGAAAAGGCTGAAAGACAGTATGCAGAACTGGCTTGAGGTGTTTAAGTTTCCGTCTGTTGAACGCACCACCTACGACAGATACGAATGTACGGCGAAAAATCAAATATATCCGTATATTGGGGATAAAGTAGTCGGAGATGTCAAGTCGGCTGATATTAAAAAATTGCTCAATGACAAAATGAACGAGGGTTATGCTTACACAACAGTTAAGAAAGTGCATAATGTGCTGAATGAGTATTTTCGCTATCTCACCCAGCAAGAGTACATTGACAGAAATCCTATGATAAGTGCGCCCATGATTAAGAAGAGCAACTTTCTGGCGGCTCAGGACAAAGAAAATCTTCCGACGAGCGAAACCATAACGGTATTCACGCCGGAAGAAATTAAAATATTCAAAGATGAAGCGTTCAGCACATTTTCAAACGGCAAGAGAAAATATCAGCAAGCCGCCGCATACATTCTTATGCTGAATACAGGCTTGAGGACAGGCGAGGTACTCGGACTCCTTAACAGCGACATTGACCTTGAAAACAGGGTTATGCACCTTAACAGAGGAGTTAAGGAAATATCAAAGCGTAACGGTGTCACAGCAGAAAAAGGACGAGAAGTAAAAGTCGGCAAGCTCAAAAGTGCCACAAGTAAAAGAGATGTTCCGCTGAACGATACTGCAATCGAAATGATACTTGATTTAAGAAATGAATTCTACTTTGGAGAGGACTCACCGCTGATACCCGATGAAAACGGAAATTTCACCCGACCTGTAAATTTCAGGAAACGCTATTACAGAATTCTCAAAGCCGCAGGTATAGAAACCAAAGGCTTACACTCCCTCCGCCACACCTTCGCCACCAACCTTGTAAACGGAATAAAGCAACCCGACGGTTCAATTAAATCTTTGACTCCACGACAGGTAGCGGACCTCCTCGGGCATACAACCTCTGAAATCACAGAGATGTATTATGTGAAAAGAGATTTGACAAAGCTGAATGGGATAACGGATGAGTTTGAGTTGTGAAATGATAGTGAATTAAATCAGAATAAATTTAAGCGTTATTATTCCTTTGCTAACTCAGCATTTTCTGTGCAATAAATCCTCTAACAATAATCATTGTGGATTTATTAATATCTTATTTTGGGTTGATGATATTTTGTTGTAAGTATTAAAAAGGGAAAGTCTTTATATATAATAATTTGTTTTGCTTAATAAAATAGATTCTAATCAAGCGTCTAAAAAGAGTGGCTTATGACAGATTAAAAATGCATTTACTAAAATGTTTCTTTTGTAATAAATTAACAAAAAGAAATAATTATTTCGTAAATTATCATTATTGTATCAAAAGATAATAGCGTGATATAATTACACTAATAATAGATTAGTCAAAGGAGGAATAATAGTGGCTGATAATAAATTTACAAGAAAACATAAAGAACGAAAACCTGTTGTAGCAATTTGTTATGATTTTGATAAAACATTATCTCCTGATGATATGCAGGCACAGGGTTATATTCAATCCGTTGGATATGATATAAAAAGCTTTTGGGCAGAATCTAATAAATTGGCTGAAGATAACGATATGGATCAAAATTTAGCTTATATGTACGAAATGATGGAGAAAGCTAGGGGACGCCTTGTTTTTACCAAAGATAAATTGGAAGAGTATGGTGCAAAGGTTAATTTGTTCCCAGGGGTTGAAGATTGGTTTGAGAGAATTAGACAATATGGTTTAGAGCAAAATGTTATTGTTGAACATTATATTATATCTTCCGGACTAAAGGAAATGATTGAAGGTACTACTGTAGCAAAAAGTGGTGCCTTTGAAAAAATATATGCTAGTTCATTTTATTTTGATAATTATGGCGTTGCTATTTGGCCAGCTCAGGTTGTTAATTATACAAACAAAACTCAATTTCTATTTAGGATTGAAAAAGGTGTTTTAGACATTAATGATCAAGGTGTCAATGACTATTTCTCACCAGAAGACATTAGAGTCCCTTTCAGAAATATGGTATACATAGGCGATAGTGACACGGATATACCATGTATGAAACTGGTTAATACATACGGTGGTCATTCTATAGGTGTTTATAATCCTGATACAAAGGACAAGAAGAAAGTCTATAAAATGATAAAGGACAACAGGATTAAATATTTTGCATCTGCTGATTATACAGATGGAAGTGAACTTGATATATTAGTTAAGTCAATAATTGACAGAACGAGTGCTAATGAAAAACTTGAAAATATATCATTTGAACTTAAAGATGAGGTAAAAAAATCTGATGAGGCTTATATAATAAACGAAGAAGAGGAAAAGAAGGAGAGCCTTATATTATCATTAGAAGATAGTTCAAGTTTTGCCAATACCCACACAATAATAAGTCAATTATTGGTAATTGATAAATGGTCTAATGATCAGATTAAAAATCTCTATAAAATTGCTGTTGAAAATAATCAGGTCAATTGGATTTTGACAGATTATGATGTAGCGGAATTTTATAAAAGACTTCTTGAGAATTTTGATTATTCAGACGAGAATTCGGAGAAGATCAAATTAGAATTAGAATCATAAAGAACAGGAACTATGAAGAATGAAGTCTAAAGATTTTCTTTTTTTCACAACTCTTCTAAATTTTACAATTATTATTGTTATCTAGAGATGCATTAATAATTAGTAAAAATTTTTGATGCTATTTTGATGATGTAACAGACGGACTTGTTGGAATTTTTGAGACCGTTTGAGAAGTTTGAAACACAATTTGAGCATCAAAAGTGGTATTTTAGACCACGCTCCGCCTGTTTATTTATACGAAAAAACGGCTTAAACGCAGTGTTTAAGCCGTTTTTGTTTGGCAGGGGCAGAAGGACTTGAACCCTCGGCACGCGGTTTTGGAGACCGCTGCTCTACCAACTGAGCTATACCCCTATATCTGTTTAATTTTCAAGACAAGATGTATTATATCAAACTTTGCGTAATTTGTCAAGGAATTTTTGAAAAATAAATCATTTTAATGTTGTTAGACATAAAAACACATATTTAAACAAATATAATAACATTATTACACTTCATAAAGAAAATTTGGTCTTTGCTTAATTTATTGCAATAAAATATATTAAAATTCTTGCAGACAACTATATAGGGTTATTAAATTCAAAAACTTGACAGCAACAGCTTTACACGCTTTGGTACAAAAGAACCTCGCCAAGTTAAATGATTTTGGCGAGGCTTTTATTAATCAATACTCTTAATTGTTTTTAATACCCATTTAAAATAAACACCGCAATTTACAAAAAGAAACTTATTATCTGTAACATCAATTGCAAGTTCTTCAATAGAATTTGCAAGATAACCATACCTACCAAACTCAATGTCTGACAAACCTTCGCCTATCACCAAACGATTAAAGAAATTGTGTGTATCTTTATTTATATTGACAAGTTCTTTAATATAAGCTGTGGCTTTGCGAGTTTTTCCAAGCTTATAATATAAAGTTGACAAAGGCAATAAAAATTGCGTCGATTTTTGGCAGTCATACCTTTCAAACAACTTAACCGCTGATTTTTCATCTTCAAAATATGCGTAAATATGCATTAAAATAAATCTTGCACCTAAATTATCATCATTGTTCAAATCCAAAATTTCCAAGCAAGCATTTTTTGCCATACCGATTTTTCCGCAATCCAATAACAACCGCATACGATTATAGAGCAATCTCGTCTCAAACAGTAAAAAACTCAACAGTTAAATCAAATGCCACAACCGATACGATACAACAGAACAATTGGGATCAATACGATAACAAAAAATGGGAAAGCGGCAACGAAGTGCCTGTAGCGGCAGTAGTAGTAGGCAACCGTGGCGCAGAGGGTGCTATATCTTATCCGTATGACGCAACTTTAACATCAACCAACTCAAGCTTTATTATCGCAAACAACCTCCCTGTTTATGCGGCAGGTTATAACGGACACACAGCTACAATAAACGGAATTGACTCTGCTGATGTAATTCAGAGCACAGGCTTTGGCGGTAATGTTGTAATCAACTCATAATCTGTTTATATTTACTCCTTTCCTAAATCAATAAAATATAAAACAATAACCGCAGTTTCGGCTGCGGTTGTTGTTTTGTGATTTGGCAAATCAATTTTATCAAAAACTAAGGGAAATTGCAGTTTAGTGCACAGGTTAAGCTAAATGATTTTAAAATTTAGGTCAAGCCTTTTTAAAGGCTTGCGGGTTTGGGCAGCGCCCATAATATCTTCCTATATTGCAATTAATCGGGCGCAAACAACCACGCTGTTTGCGTGCTAAAACTAAGTTTGTTAAAAACAGGCGGTAGCCATTATAAACAGAAAAGCTAACAACATAGTCAACGCAATGCGTTGACTATGAAAATAAGTATATTTTCTTTTGTCGCCCTCGCAAAGGCTTTCGCCTATTTGTTCAAGCCGCCAAACAGCAAGCTGTTTGGCTATCGATATTTTGCGTTAGCAAAAAGTATTGTGGGCTTTGCCCACACACACGACCTTTGAAAAGGTCGACCAAACTTTTATAATTACTTGTCGAAACAATTTGCTAAACCATAATTTACTCCAACTTTTGATAAAAACTTTTAATAAAGGACCAATAAAACAACGGCAGCCGGATTAAATTCCGATTGCCGTTGTTTTATTGAATATTAAGTTAAATTATTTAGCTGTATCGTTTGTTGAAGAAGCAAGCTCGCCGCCCTCGATTACAAGCTGATTCTCGTAATCCTTGCCGTATGTGTCAAGGAGTGTTGCCTCGTAATCTTTGTGGAAGAAGTTTTCTTTACCGAGCGCTTTAATTTCATCGTTAATCCAGTTAAGGAGTGTATCGTTGCCCTTTGTTACGGCAGGAGCAATTGTATCTGCCGAACCAAGCTCAGGAATACCTACAACAAAGTCACTGTTCTGGTTTGCGTATGCGATAACCTCTGTATTGTCATTTGCCCAAGCTGCGCCGCTGCCGTTTTCAAGAGCTGTCTTTGCCTGTGCATATGCGTCATACTTCTGAAGTTTGATGTTCGGATAGTTCTTTGTAAGGTAAGTTTCGGCAGTTGTACCTGAAATTACAATCATACTGTCGCTTTCGTTCCAATTGTCAAGGCTTGTTATTGTTTTGCTCTTCGGAGATACAACACCGAGTGAAACTCTCATATAAGGAAGTGCAAAGTCAACCTCTTCTTTTCTCTCGTCTGTAACTGTAAAGTTTGCAAGAATGAGGTCTACCTTACCTGTCTGGAGGTATTCGATTCTGTTTGCAGCCTCAGTTGAAACAAAGTTTACTTTTACGCCGAGGTCCTCGCCAAGTCGGTTTGCAAAGTAAACATCGTAGCCCTGATACTCGCCGTTTTCGTCAACATAACCGAATGGGTTTTTGTCGGAAAATACGCCGATATTGATTGTACCCGATGATTTGATTTCATCAAGTGTTCTAAAGCCGTTAGCGGTTGAATTGTCGTTTGAACTTGAGCAGCCTGCAAGCACCGCTGTAACAACTAACACTGCAAGGATTGCAGAAATGATTTTTGTAATTCTTTTCATAATAATCTCTCCTCTTTCTTAAATAAAATTTATTTTATTGAGTCAAACTCAAAAATATCAAGGAATTTCTTAGCTCTCTCGGTCTTTGGATTTGTGAAGAACTCTTCGGGTTTGCCCTCCTCTACAATGTGACCGCCGTCAAAAAATACTATTCTGTCGGCAACCGCACGGGCAAACTGCATTTCGTGAGTTACAATAAGCATTGTTCTTCCCTGCTTTGCAAGTCCGAGCATTACATCAAGCACTTCCCTTACCATTTCGGGGTCAAGTGCGGCTGTAACCTCATCAAAAAGCAAAATGTCCGGGTGCATACACAAGGCTCTTACAATTGCAACTCTCTGTTTCTGACCGCCCGAAAGCTGTCGTGGATAGCTGTTGCTCTTTTCGCTTAATCCGACTTTTTCGAGCAGCTCTTCCGCCTCTTTTTTTACTTCCTCTTTATTTCTCTTCTGCACTTTTGTGGGGGCAAGTAAGATATTATCCATAACGGTAAGGTGTGGAAAAAGCTCGTAATTCTGAAACACCATACCGATTTTCTGGCGAATTTCCGCTATATTTTTGCTTTTGCGGTCGATTAACTCGCCCTCAAAAGAAATTGTGCCCTCCTGTATAGGTTCAAGACCGTTTATACATCGTAAAAAGGTACTCTTGCCACAGCCGCTCGGGCCGATAATTACCACAACTTCACCCTGACGGACTGTCATATTAATGCTTTGAAGTACGGTGTTATCATCGTAACGCTTTGTAAGATTTTCTATTTTTAACAGTTCCTGCGACATTTCCTCAACTCCATTTCTTTTCAAGATGTTTTGCAACCATACTTATTGAGAAGCAAACTATAAAGTACATAATGAATACTACAAGGTACACACCGAACGCTGCGTTCGGACTTGTGGCACGGTTTGCCTCAATAATCTGTTGTGCAACCTTTATAACCTCTACAACACCAATCATAAGGATAAGGCTTGTAGTCTTTATCATTCTTGTAACAAGGTTGATTGAAAGCGGCAAAAGTCTGCGTACCGTCTGCGGAATTATTATATATAAATAGGTTTGTGCTTTGCTGAGTCCGAGCGCAAGACTGCTTTCCGACTGGTGTTTCGGAATACTGATAATTGAGCCTCGCACCAAGTCGCCCATCTCTGCCGTACCCCAAAGCGTAAACACTATTACCGAGGCAACCTCGCCCGAAAGGTTAATTCCCATAGTTCTTGTTGCACCGAAGAACACTATAAAAAGCAACACAAGCTGCGGCATTATTCTGATAATTTCAAGATAAATTTTTGTTATAACTTTTATTGCTTTGTTTGGTATAGTCATTACAATGCCAAGCAAAATGCCAAGCGGTATGCTAAGACCGACTGAAATAAGACTGATTTCAAGTGCAGTCCACAAGCCGCCCAAAAGGCGTATAAAGTTTGTTCCCTTAAAAAGAACATCAATCCCCAAATCCGGCATATCTCAGTTTCCTTTCCAGCACACTTCCAAGTATAGAAACAGGCAATAATATAATAAGATAGAACACAACAAGCATAAACAGACACTCTGTTGTTTTGTAGTAAAGACCGATTAAGTCCTTTGCAACAAACATAAGGTCCATAAGGCTTACTGCGCTGAAAACACTTGTTTCTTTAAGCAAGAATATTACATTTGCCACAAACGGCGGTACACTTGTTGAAAAAGCCTGCGGCAGTATTACATATCTCATAATCTGCGGATGCTTCATACCAAGACTTAAAGCACTTTCTGTCTGAATTTTATCTACCGACTCAAGTCCGCTCCTGAAAGCCTCTGCCATATAGCTGCCGCCCTGAAAAGCCAAACCGACATATCCTGCCATTTCCGAGCTTATCGGTACGCCTACCTTTGGCAGTGCATAGTAAATAAAAAACAGCTGAATAAGCAGCGGAGTGTTACGGGATATTTCAATATACACCGTTGCAATCTGCCTTAGCACGGGCACTTTGTAATACTGAACCAATGAACAGAAAAGACCGATTATAATAGAAACGGCGATTCCGATAAGTCCGATTTTTAAAGTGAGCAAAGCTGCCTCTTGGTACAAAGGAAGATATTTAAAAATAAATTCCCAATTCATTTTTTCACCTTTTTCCTAATCTCTTAACATTTTATGCACAGAATAATAAAAAGCATTAAAAAAGACCGAAGAACATATGCACTCCGGTCAGTAAAACTTTATCTGGTCAAAACTTTTCGTCGGAGAGCATGGGAAATAAACACATACACATTGTGCACATGCAACAGCAACACATAGAGCTTTTTACATATGAAACAAGCTTTGTCATAAGGTTGCTCTCCTCTCTTGAAGTCCTATAAACCTAATAGGTTTTATATGTTCTGATAATACCATATTAATTGATAAAAGTCAATACATCTGCGCCAATCCGTTAAAAACTCATTGGAAATTCTTGTAATAAATATCTACGCCCAAGAGCCTGTCAAATTTGAATCCTGCGTTTTTAATTCTTCCGCCAAATTCAAATCCGAACTGTTTATGTAAATAAATGCTGTGCTCGTTCTCGCTTGTGATAAGCGAAACCACAGTCAAGAACCGATTATTCTTTTGCGCCTCTTGAAGTGCATACTCAATAAGTTGAGTGCCGATGTGCCTGTTTTGACAATCGTTTTTTACATATACCGAAAGTTCGGCTGTAATGTCGTATGCATCTCTTTTACTGTAGCGGGAAAGTGCAACATAACCGATTACATTGCCGTTTTCCTCATACACAGAGAGCAAATACTTGCCTGTATGCTCATTTAACATATCAACAAAGTATTTGTCATCTTTGGGATTTATGTCATAGGTTGCGGTAGTGTTTAAAACCGCATAATTGTAAATTTCTTTGACAGCCGGCAAATCAAGCACCGTGGCTTTTCTTATCATAATAAATTTTCCTTCTTAAACGCCTGCTCAAGGTCTGCAATAATATCTTCTGCATCTTCAATGCCGACGCTGAATCTGAAAAAGCCGTTGTGGAATTCTTCGGGATAAAGATACTGTCTTTCGTCGTTTTCTCCGAGGAAAACGATAAGGCTTTCATCGTGACCGAGAGAAACTGCCGAAGTTATGACATTCAAATGGCTTACAAATCTGTTATATGTATCATGGTCAGCCTTGAGTCCGAACGAAAGCACACCGCCGAAACCGTTTGTCATCTGCTTTTTGGCAATATCGTGGTTCGGGTGGTCTTTAAGTCCCGGATAAGCCACAAAACTTACACCCTTTACAGTCTTTAAATATTTAGCGACTTTGAGTGCATTTTCATTGTGCTGTTTCATTCTAAGCGGTAAAGTAACCGCACCACGCATAATAAGCCAAGCATTGAACGGGCTGATTGTTGCACCGAGGTTAATCTGCGACTGTGCTCTGATGATGTCGAGGTATTCTTTTTTACCGATAATAGCACCGCCCATTGCGTCACCGTGACCGTTGATATATTTTGTAAGGCTTTCAATCGAAAAGTCTGCGCCAAGCTCAACGGGTCTTTGGTTGTACGGAGAAGCAAATGTATTGTCAACAGATAACAGCGCATTGTTTTCGTGCGCAATGTCTGCAATCGCCTTGATGTCCGAAATTGTAAGTGTAGGGTTGCCCGGAGTTTCTATATGAATAAGTTTTGTGTTCGGGCGGATTGCCTTTCTTACATTTTCGGGATCGGAGGTATCAACAATTGTTGTTTCCACACCGAATTTATTGTTTAAAAGCTCGTTTAAAAGTCTGTAAACCGCAATATAAGTAACGCTTGAGAAAATTACATGGTCACCGCTTTTGAGTAAAGCAAAGAACAGTCCCGACAAAGCGGCAACACCGCTTGCAAGTACCACGCAATCTTCGCCGCCCTCAAGAGAGGCAACTTTTTCCTGAAGATACTGCTGGTTTGAGCCTCCGTTTCTTGTATAAAGGTTTTTACCTGCACTGCTCCAGTTAAGGTCACTTGGGTCATAGGGCAATTCATAGCTGTTTGCCATAGTTATAGGCCTCTTAATTGCTCCTGTTTCGCCGTCAACACCGTTGCCTGTATGCACGGCTCTTGTCTGAAAGCCTAAATCTTTTACATTCTTTTCGCTCATATTATCACCCTTCTGATTTTAAATTTCCGCATTGTGTGCGGATATATAATAATATTACTTTAAAAAGCGGGAATTTTCCTAAAACTTAGTATTCCTACCGATAAAGTAGGTTTATTGTAACACCACCGTTTCCGTTTGTCAATAGGTTTTAAAAATCTTTTTGAAAATAATGTAAATCGGATTTGTTTTTTGTGTTTTTGGAATATTTAAAACTATGGTTTAACAAATTGTTTCGACAAGCAATTATAAAAGCTTGGTCAACCTTTAAAAAGGCAAAACAAAAAGGGCGGAAAACCGCCCTTAAATTCTGAAAGAGTATAAATTATTTAACTTATTCAGCAAAACCTGACTCAACGAGAGCAACAAGACCGTCAACAGCCTCTGTTTCGTCTGAACCGTCAGCAATAACCTTGATGGTTGTACCGCCGATAATACCAAGTGACAATACGCCGAGAAGGCTCTTTGCATTAACTCGTCTTTCTTCCTTTTCTACCCATACAGTTGACTTGTATTCGTTAGCCTTCTGAATGAAAAATGTAGCTGGGCGAGCATGTAAGCCTGCCTTGTTCTGTACTAATACTTCCTTAACATACATTTTAAAATCCCTCTCTTGCCATATAATTTAACCCGTTTTGTAATCCGACTGCATTTTGCAATCTTTTAATAAATATTATAGTATTTTTTCAAAAAAAGGTCAATAAGTTAATTAATTTTTGGTTTAATACTCACTTACAACCAAAAATTTCGGTCTGTTGTTGTGCAACTTTACTAAAACTGAAATTAAATTATATTAAGTATTGCTAAATATTATTTTGCAGCACTAAATTATTGTTAATTCTTATTGCTGTTCTTTTATCTTTTCAAGCAAGTCCGGGCGCTTTGCACGGGTTACCTCAAGACTTTTTTCTTTCTGCCACTTTGCTATGTTTGCATGATGACCGCTCAAAAGCACTTCGGGCACTTCTTTGCCCCTCCATACCGACGGTTTTGTGTATTGAGGATACTCAAGCAAACCGTTAAAATGGCTTTCCTCGGTAAAACATTCATTATTTGAAAGTACACCCGGTACCATTCTTGAAAGTGCGTCCGTGAATACCATTGCAGGAAGTTCGCCGCCTGTAAGCACATAGTCGCCGATTGAAATTTCCTCGTCTATAAATTCATCAAGCAAACGCTGGTCGACGCCCTCGTAATGACCGCACAATATGCAGACATTCTCAATCTCAGCTATTTCCTTAAGTCTTTGCTGCGTAAGAGTTTTTCCCTGCGGTGACATATAAACAAAATGCGGTCTTTTGCCGATTTTATCGCATATATCCTCAAAGCAAAGCGCTATAGGCTCGGCTTTCATCAACATTCCCATTCCGCCGCCGTACGGGGTATCGTCAACTCGTCTGTGCTTGTCAAAAGCATAGTCACGCAGTTGATGACAATGTATTTCAAGCGCACCGCTTTTTTGTGCTCTGCCGATTATACTGTCACCCAAAACAGGAGTAAACATCTCGGGGAATAAGGTTATTATATCAATCCTCATCGTCAAATATTCCTTTCATCGGGCGAATAAGAACATATCCGTCATCAACATTGGTTTCTGTAATAACCTCGTCAATAACGGGTGCAAGATATTTTTTGCCGTTGTCATCTGTTATCTCATAAACATCATTAGCACCTGTGCGCAAAACATCTGTAATTTTGCCGTAAACAGTTGCATTGTCGGCGTCTTTTACCTCAAGGCCGAGCAAATCCTGAACAAAGTTTACACCCTCATCAAGGACGATCTCCTCTCGGTCGATATAAATTGTCTTGCCTCTCATTTTATCCGCCTGCTCAATTGTATCTATTCCGTCAACCTTGCAAAGCACAATATTTTTGTGAGGGCGTGACTTAACTTTTATGCTCTCTCTGCCCTGCTCGTCAAGATAAAGTTTTTTAAAGCAGCACAAAAATTCGGGACTGTCGCACCACGGGTCAATTCTTAATTCGCCTTTTATGCCGTGAGTGCCTACAATTTTTCCGCTGTCAAGAAATCTTTTTTTCATATATACACCATCCGTAATTTTTTCTTTCATTTGACTACATATTTTAACATAATTTTCGGCTGTGGGCAACTGCTGTGGGCAACTATTATATATGACTGTGCATACTGATAAATATTTCGCTTATAAGGTCAGCGATATATTCTTCGCTCTCTGCCATTCCGCCTCTTACCCACTTTTTTAAAATACTTGACGCACCGCTTTCGAGAAATGTAAACATATACTCAAGTTTGGTCTGCGGAATATCCTTTTTGCCAAATGCCGCACAATACTCTTTTTTGAGCTCCGCATACATTTCGTCAAGTAATTTAGTCTGGATATTGTTATTGAAAACCACTCTGTAAAAATCCGAATACTTCTTTACAAAGCGCACAATCCAAAGGAAATTCACCTTGCCGTTCTGCGTAAATTTAAAATTGTAATCCTTTAATTCTTCAACATAGCTGATTTCTATTTGAGAAATCATATCGTAAACATCGGCGAAATGGTGATAAAAGGTAACTCTGTTCACTCCCGCCTGCTTACAGAGAGAGGTTACTGTAATTTTGCTCAAAGGCATTTGCTCAAGCATATCAAAAAGTGTCTGCTTGAGTGCCTTTGTGGTATTTTTTACTCTTTTATCCATAAAATTTCACCTTAAATTTTTTTGAAAAAATAAACAAATTTTAATAATTTGTAAAATAATTTACATAAAAATTAAAATTAACTCTTGTATATTTGTGTAGAATATATTATACTATAAACATATAATTAAATCAAGGGAAACACTGTAAAAGCATACTGCGGATTTATTTTTTGTAAAAACGAGCAATATGCGCCCTTTTCCCAAATTTCTTAAAGAAAAGAGGATATATAAATGGCTTTTAGTTTAAATGACAAAAGAACTCCGCTTGAACAGTTTTTGCAGGGCGAATCTGTTACAGCTTATGAATTTATGGGCTCTCATTTTGTAAACTGGGGCGACAGAGACGGCGTTGTGTTCAGAGTATGGGCACCAAACGCACTTTCCGTATCCGTTGTAGGTGATTTCAACGATTGGAACCCCGATGCAAACTATATGTATAAAATCGACAATTCAGGCGTATGGGAATTGTTTATTGAGGGTGTATGGGAATATGCTTGCTATAAATACTGCGTAGAAACTCCGTCAATGCAAAAGGTAATGAAAACCGACCCATATGCATTCCATTGCCAGACAAGGCCTGATAACGCATCTCGTGTATATGAAATTCACGGTTATGAATGGAACGACAGCGAGTGGTTTGAGCACAAGAAAGCTCACCCGCACAAGAACGCGCCTATCAATGTATATGAAATGCACGCAGGTTCTTGGAGAAAATACGAGGACGGCAATGTATTCAGCTATAGAAAGCTCGCCGAGGAGCTTATTCCTTATGTAAAAGAAATGGGCTACACTCACATTGAGTTTATGCCTCTTACAGAATATCCGTTTGACGGCAGCTGGGGCTATCAGGTAACAGGTTACTTTGCGGCAACTTCCCGTTACGGTACTCCTAAAGACCTTATGTATTTTGTTGACAAATGTCATCAGGAAGGTATCGGCGTTATTCTTGACTGGGTACCTGCTCACTTCCCCAAGGACGAGCACGGTCTTGGCAGATTTGACGGTACAGGCTGTTATGAATACGAGGATTGGAGAATCGGCGAACACAAGGAATGGGGTACATATATCTTTAACTATGCCCGTTACGAAGTAGCAAGTTTCTTGCTTTCATCCGCAATGTTCTGGCTTGACCAATATCATATTGACGGCATCAGAGTTGACGCCGTTGCATCTATGCTCTACCTCGACTACAACCGTAAAGACGGCGAATGGCTTGCAAATATCTACGGCGGCAGAGAAAATCTTGTTGCTGTTGATTTCTTACAGAAACTTAACACTGTTGTGCATATGTTCCACCCGGAAGCTATGATGATTGCCGAAGAGAGCACAGCATGGCCGAATGTTACCGGTTTCCCGCCAAAGGATATGGGACTTGGATTTGACTACAAGTGGAATATGGGTTGGATGAACGATATGCTCTCATACATCAGCCTTGACCCGCTTTACAGAAATTATCACCACGATACTCTTACATTCAGTATGGTTTACGCATTCAGCGAAAGCTTTATGCTCCCTATCTCTCATGATGAAGTTGTTTACGGCAAAGGCTCGCTTATCAACAAAATGCCGGGTCTGTATGACAACAAGTTTGCGGGCGTAAGAGGATTCCTTGCTTATATGCTTGCTCATCCCGGTAAAAAACTTATGTTTATGGGCAGTGAGCTCGGACAGTTTGACGAGTGGAATTCTACCGAACAGCTCCAGTGGAACTTGCTCGGCTACGAAAAGCACCGTCAGCTTAATCACTTCTTTGCTACAGCAAACAAATTCTATTGTGATACACCTGCAATGCACGAAAACGACTACGACTGGAACGGTTTTCAGTGGATTGCTCTCGACGACTACAAGCATAGCATTATTTCTTTCAGAAGAATTGCTTATGACGGAAGCGAAGTTATTGTTGTATGTAACTTCCAGCCAATGCTCCGTGAGAACTACAAAATCGGTGTTCCGAAGTTTGGTATCTATAAAGAAGTTCTCAACTCCGAGGCAGAGGAATTCGGCGGCTGCGGTATAGTAAACGAGGGCGAATTAAAGGCACAGGATGCAGCCGATCACGATCTTCCGTACTCAATCAACATTACGCTTGCACCGCTTTCCGTAATCTACATTGAGCTTGACAAGGAACTTCCTGCACCAGAAAAGCCAAAGAAGGAAAAGACTACAAACCGCAAGGCTGCCGCTCTTAAGAAAGCAAAGGCTGAAAAAGCCGCAAAAGCTGAAAGCAAGGCAGAAGAAAAAGTCGATGAAAAGCCTGTAGTCTAAGAAAAGGAAGAAAATAAGGAAACTAAAGCTGAAGAAAAAATTGAAACAGTTGAAGAATAACAACTGATTAGGTAAATTTTTCAGTTTTTAAATTAATTTTATATTAAGGTCATTTTTGTCCGACCTCTTTATAATCGGAAATGCAGACAGGGTTCTTCCCTATCTGCATTTCTTTTTGGACTCTTTATCAAAAGTTAGAATGAATTATGGTTTGGCGGAGTGTCGGTCGGGCATTGAAATTTAGCTAACGCTAAATTATCCTCC